>OLRK01000632.1_pt1 | contig 38630 bp, 37 predicted proteins | sample 1672911 | NCBI WGS metagenome assembly OLRK01 (sample SAMEA3136736, study PRJEB25190) | human gut metagenome | biome: human gut; feature: human-associated habitat; material: faeces | place: Austria | collected 2013 | reverse complement strand
ATAGTATACAGGTAAATCCACGAAACTACAAATTGGAGGTCATTACATATTGTCTGTTACAAGTTCTTCGTATCCGATCACTGTTCTTTATGCTTCCCCCTTAGGGCCGTCCTGCCCGGAAAACATCTGTTTCTGGATGCAAAGCAAGATCATTGCCGCCATCAGGGAAACAAGGGCTGAGGTAACCGGAAAGTTAAGCCAGATGCCGTTTAAGCCAAGAGGCCACAGCAGTGCGATCAGCACCAGCGGAAATACAAAGGCATTTGACACAGACAGAAGGGATGCCGGTACCGGCTTATCCAGCGCGATCAGGTAGCTCTGGATTCCAAAACCAAACCACCGGGTCACATAGGTAAAGCAGAAAATCTGCAGCGCCTGGGCTGACATGAGCATAAAATGCTCTGCCCCATCCTTAATAAACAGGGTTGTGATCTCCCTTGGGAACAAAAACATTGCAAGGGCCGCCCCCACAGAAACAATCCCGCTTGCAGTGAGGCAGCACCGCTCAATGCTCTTTACCCGGTGGAACTGGCCTGCACCGTAGTTATAACCAATGGCAGGCTGCAGGGAGTCACAGATACCGTAAAGAATAGGCTGGAAAACATCCGCCACATACATCAACACACCGTAAACGGAAACTGCGTCCTGCCCCCCCATGCGAAGCAGGATGGTATTTAAGACAATGGCCATGATCCGTCCTGCCATGTTGCTTAAAAAGGTAGGGCTTCCGCTGGAAATGATCTGGCGTATCCGCTTCAGGCTGAACTTGGGCCTGCAAAAGCGCAGCTGCAGCTTTCCCCGAAAGAAAGGATACAGAGCAAACAACGCTCCTGCAAACATAACGCTGCAGGCTGCCAGGGCTGCACCGCCGATTCCCATATCAAGCACTGACAGAAATACAAATTCCAGCACCACCGTCACGACAGACATTACAATATTTAACATCATGCTGGTCTTTATCTTTCCGCAGATCCTCAGGAAGTTATCCACTGCAAACACAATGGTCGTCACCGGGGAAAACAGGGCATACACCCGCACATAACGGATCGCCAGCGCTTCCAGCTCTCCCTCTGCCCCCATGAGGCCAAGAAGCCAGGGAGCTGCCGTATAAAGAAAGGTACCCATAAGGATTCCTGTAAGCACGATCATAATACAGGCGCAGGTAAAATAAATATTGGCCTCTTTGCTGTCTTTCTTTCCAAGATAAATAGAGATCGGTACCGAAGAGCCAACACCGATCAGGTCCGCCAGTGAAAAGTTAATTGCCACAAAGGGGAATGCAAGGTTAATGGCTGCAAAAGCCGTCTCACCAAGGATCCGTCCAATAAAGATCCCGTCAAACAGACCATAAAGGGAACCTGCCAGCATACTGATGGCTCCCGGAATCGCCGCTGTAAAAAACAGTTTTAAGGGCGAGGTTTTTAAATACAAGCTGCTGCTGTTCATGTCTAACTCTCCATTCTGCCCATCCCAGAGCTATTGTCCGAAATCGGATGGGAGGTATTATAATCCGATTTCGGATAAATGTCAAGAGAGGAAATTCCGTAAAAAACCGTTCCCATAAATAAAAAGCAACCGTTCAGAGGGCGGAAAAACTGTTACATATAAAACGCCCCGGGCAGCTGTTTCACAAACTGCAAACCAGCCGCCCGGAGCATCCTCATTCCCCGTTATTTTATTTTCCTGCTTTTTTTATCTCCAGTGGGAAATGAAAGCCCTGGGAGGTAACGTAAACTACCTCCACCTCATCACCGCTGTCAGAGGAGAGAGCTCCTTCCTCCACCAGGCAGTTATCCTTGATAAAGCTTATTTCCCGGCCATCCTGAGTTTTAATGGAAAAGGTACTCATAGAATTGGAGGTGGTTGTTCCTGCCTCTGTAAGAATGGACCATTCCTCCTGCTCCGGCAGCGCCAGCACCAGATCCATATCCTCTAAGTCTGCCCCTTCCTCGCCAATCCATGCAACCGCAATCTGCTTATTTGCTGTTATCTCTGTTTCCACATCCCCGATCTGGGACAGGAGCATCTCATATTCCTTCCCGTCATCTGCCTTTAATGTAAAGGCTGAGCCGTCCTCTGCCGCCTTTGTAATCGTGCCCTGAAGCATATGATAACGGCCGCTTTCCTCCTGCCTGCTTTCCTCTGTGGTATCTTTCGTTTCAGCCTGGGCTGTTGTCTCCTCCTTCTGGCTTTCCGTTGTTTCCACCTGAGCAGACGTCTCCGTATCCGCTGTTTTTTTGGAACACGCCGTTCCAAATGATATGGTCATCATGGTCAAAAGGGCTATATAAAAAATCCGTCTCATCATAATGTTCACTCCTCCTTTTCCCATAAAGCGCCTTTGCGCCCATATTTCCTGTTTGTTAGAGCTTACCATTATACGGAACCAAATTCAATAACTTTTCCCTTACGACTTCATGAAGAAAGAAATCCTTGTAACAGTTCAGCCCAGGTTTCCATAACGGCCCAAAAAACTTCTGGTACGTTCATTATCAGAAGAAAATACCTGTTTTGGCGTACCCTCCTCCACAATAACACCGCCTGCCATAAAAATGACCCGGTTGGAAATATCCCTGGCAAAGGCCATTTCATGAGTAACAATTACCATGGCAATGTCCAGATCAGCCAAAGAACGGATCACCTTTAAAACCTCACCTGTAAGCTCCGGATCCAGGGCGGAGGTAGGCTCGTCAAAAAACAGGATTTTAGGCTTTAAGGCCAGGGCCCTTGCAATGGCAACCCGCTGGCACTGCCCCCCGGAAAGCTGGCAGGGATAAGCATCTGCCTTATCCTGAAGCCCCATTTTGCGAAGCAGTTCCTGTGCCTCCTCATAAACCTGGCGTTTATCCCGTTTCTGCACATGAATCGGCGCATCCGTAATATTTTTCATAACAGAATAGTGAGGGAACAGGTTAAAATTCTGGAACACCAGCCCATACTGGCTCTGGATCTCCTTTAATCCCCGGCCTGAGGCATACACCACCTGTCCGTTTTCCTCTGTCCAGGCTGCCTTTTTTCCAAGATAAACCAGCTGTCCCCTATCCATAGTCTCAAGCATGGTTGCACAGCGCAGCAATGTGGATTTCCCGGAACCGGAAGGCCCGATAATGGAAACGATCTCCCCTTCCTCCACGCTCATGGAGATATCCTTGATCACCTTTAAATCCCCAAAGGACTTTTCCACATGATTTAATTCCAACAGCTTCATGATCCACAACTCCTCTGCTTCTACCGATAATAGTCCAGTTTTTTCTCAATCCATTCCATGCCCACAGCTACAACCAGGTTAAACACATAATAGAAAATACCTGCTGCCACAAAGGGAAGCATTGTTGTCTGAGCAGCCGCCAGCCGCTTGGCAATGGAAAACATCTCTGCTACGCTTAAGGTAAATGCCAGTGAGGTATCCTTTACCAGCGTGATCACCTCATTGGTAATTGAGGGAAGGATCCTCTTTATGACCTGGGGCAGGATGATTTTAAAGAAGGTCTGGAAACGGCTGTAGCCAAGGATTTTTGCCGCCTCGTACTGGCCCTGAGGCATAGACTGTATGCCGCTGCGGTAAATCTCTGCAAAATAAGCTGCATAATTGATCACAAAACCAATAAGGGCAGCCCAAAGGCGATATCCGTTCCCCACCTTAATGTTGAATAAATAGTAAGGGCCGAAATAAACCACCATCAGCTGCAGCATCAGAGGCGTTCCCCTCATAACGGATATATAGCCCTTTACAAGAAACTGCAGGGGCTTATTTTTTGACATCCTGCCAAAAGCCACCAGAAGGCCAAGTGGAAGCGAAAAAACCAGCGTCACTACAAAAATCTGCACGCTTGTCCCCATTCCCTCTATCAGCTGCAAAAGCATCTGCTGCATTGTCATTTTGCCCATATCCCAACTACCTGCCTTTACCTCATAAAATATTGGGGCCAAAGCTGCTCTGGCCCCTCTATACCCGATTTATCTTCTACTATTTTCCAATGGTGGTAACGTCCTCGCCAAACCATTTTTCAGAGATCTCTTTTAATGTACCGTCTGCCGCCATTTCCTCCAGAGCAGACTGAACCTTATCTCTTAATTCCTCATTCCCCTTCTTAAAGCCAACGGCATACTCCTCTGCAGAAAGGGTATCCTCCAGAATAACGAAATCTGCATTCCGCTGCTGGATCTGATATCCAGCCACGATCACGTCCATGGCAATGGCATCCACTGCGCCCTGCTCTAGATCCATAAATGCAGAGTTATAATCAGCCGTTGTAAGAAGGTCTGCAAAGGTGGCTGTCAGCTCCGGTTCCTGGCTCAGCGCTGCTTCTGCGGAAGAGTCAATCTGGCATTCAACTACCTTGCCTGCCAGGTCTTCTTTTGATGTGATCCCTGAATCCTTTGCAACTACAAATACCTGTGAATTTTCCATATAAGGCTCCGTCCATGTATAATCTGCTTCGCGGCCTGTCATTGTAAATCCATTCCAGATGCAGTCAATATTTCCTGCCTCCAGCTCCATATCCTTCGCGTCCCATGCAATCGGCTGCGGCTTGTATTCCAGTCCAAGACGGGATGCCACCTCCTGTGCAAGCTCCAGATCAAAGCCTGTAAACTCTCCGTCAGCGCCCATAAAGCCCATAGGAGGGAAGTCCTGGTCAAAGCCCACGATCAGGGTACCGGCTGCGGCCTTTGCCTCAGAAGAGGCTGCCTCTGTTTTCTCTGTCTCTGCTTCCGTTTGAGAAGCTTCAGCCTGGCTTTCAGCGGCCCTGGCTGCTGTGGTCTCCTCTGTCTTTCCTCCGCATGCTGCCAGTGAAACTGCCATTACAGATGATATCGCTGCACATAAGATTCTCTTTTTCATAATTATATCCTCCTCAAAAGTCCCTTACTTTATTTCTCTTTCGCTCTACCATAGTAGCATACTAAAGTGTTTTTGTAAAGAGGGAATTTAAAAAAGCAGCCCTGGGATTTCACACCATCCCGGGCTGCTTCTATAACCATTCTTATAGCGATCCTAAGATCCTCTTCAATTCTGCCAGCACCCTGATCTCATGATCCGGCCTTAGATCCTCCGGTGCCTCAAGGCCCCCCGGATTATACCAGCAGGAGGCGCAGCCTGCCGTTCTGGCTCCTTTTATGTCTGAGTAAAGGGAATCCCCAACTAAAAGCATCCTGGCTGGATCAGCATCCGGGATCCTTGAAAAGCAGTAATCAAAATACTCCTTCTGAGGCTTCTGGCTTCCTGCATCCTCCGATACAAAAATATCCTTTACATAAGCATCAATGCCGGAAGCAGCCAGGCGCTTGTACTGGGTAGATGAGGTTCCATTTGTCACAATATACAGATCATACCGCTCCTTCAGCCAGGCGCAGAGCTCCAGCGCCCCATCGATCAAAAATGCAGATTTATCCAGCTGAGCCCTGTAAAGATTTTCTGCCTCCTGTCCGTCAACCTGCTTCCCAAGAAGCCCGAAAAAGCGTTCAAACCGCTCTGTCAGCAGACGTTCCTTTGTCACCCTTCCCTGCTCAAAGTTACTCCAGGCCTCCTGATTGATCTGATGGTAAAGCTGAAGATGCTTTTCTTTAGGCTCAATGCCGTAGTGAGACAGGACTATCTTCATTCCCTGGCGCTCTGAGCTGTTAAAATCAAGAAGAGTTCCGTCTACATCCAAAAGGATTTTATCAAACCTCCGTTTTTCCATCCGCTCTGTCCTCATATACAACCCTGCCGCCGCAGATCGTGTATCTTACCTTTCCCGTCAGCTCCCATCCAAGAAAAGGACTGTTGGATGCCTTGGATTCAAAGCCCTCCACGGTCCACTGCTGATCGGGGTCAAAAATCACCAGATCTGCCGGTGCCCCCTCCTCTAATCGTCCGCAGGGCAGCTTATAGAGCTTTGCCGGGTTTAAGCTCATTTTCTCCATCAGCTCCAAAAGGCTTAAATGCCCCGGCTTTACCAGGCTGGTAATGCCCAGTGCCAGGGAGGTTTCAAGGCCGATAATGCCGCTTGGCGCCTCAGTCAATGGCTTTCCCTTTTCCTCACAGCTGTGAGGCGCATGGTCTGTAGCGATCAGATCAATGGTGCCGTCCTTTAAGCCCTCAATAAGCTTCTGGCGGTCTGCCTCTGTCCTCAGCGGCGGATTCATCTTCGCAAGAGTTCCATAGGTAAGCACAGCCTCATCTGTCAGCGTAAAGTGATGAGGGGTCACCTCTGCCCACACATTGGCCCCAAGCTTCTTTGCCAGGCGTACAAGCTCCACCGAATTTCCGGAGCTGATATGCTGCACATCAATACGTGCACCTGTTTCCAATGCGATCATACAGTCCCTTGCCACCAGGGAATCCTCTGCCAGGGCCGGTGAACCGTAAATTCCCAGCTTTTCTGACACTGCCCCATGATTGATGCCATTTTCCTTGATAAAGGTTTTATCCTCCTCATGGAAGCTGATAACCGTATCCAGCCTTGCTGCCGCCTTCATTGCCTCCCGCACAAAGGCCCCGTCCATTAAGGGGATGCCGTCATCTGTAAATCCGGCAGCGCCGCAGGCCAAAAGCCCCTCCATATCCGTAAGCTCTTTTCCCTGAAAGCCCTTTGATACGGCTACGCAGCTTAATACATGAATACCGGTTTTCTTCCCCTCTTCCAGAACATAGCGGAGTGTCTCCTCATTATCAATAATAGGCTTTGTATTTGCCATACATACAACCGTTGTAAAGCCTCCGGCTGCCGCAGCCCTGGCTCCGGTGTGAATGTCTTCCTTGTAAGTCAGCCCCGGGTCGCGGAAATGCACATGGACATCCACCAGGCCCGGCGCTACTGCCATCCCGGACGCGTCAATCACCTGCACCTCATTTTCCTCCGGGCATTTAAACTCCCCCTGTGGATAGAGGCCGGTGATCACCCCATTTTCCACTGTCAGGTCAGCAATTTTATCAGATCCACTGGCCGGGTCAAGAACGCGGCCTCCTCGTATTAACAGCATGTTTCTCCTCCTTCTTCCCTATAAGAGAAAGCTTTCTCCCTTACAGGTGATCTCCTGTATCTTCTCTTTATAACCGGCAGCGCAGGGAAGCTTTTTAAAACGCTGTATGGTCTGAAAATCCCCCCAGAAATGCATGGGGAATACAACCTCAGCCCCTACCGACTGCATAAAATCATCCAGCCCTAAGTAAAAATCATTCTCCTGCCTTGGGTCTAAGGGCACAAAGGCCACATCAATTTTTATGCCTGCCATAAGCTCCAGCTGGCGGTGATATGCCTGGCTCATGCGGCGGTTATCCGCCTCCGGCTCCCCGGCCCATACCCAGTTGTTCAGATCTCCTGCATGGTAAATGGTCTTCCCTTCCGCCTGGATCAGAAAGGCTACGCCCTCATCCGTAGACTGAAAGGCTTTTATGGAGAGAGGGCCTGCATCCCGCGCCTCACCGGGGCCCATAAAAAGCACGCGGCTGTGAAGCTCCTCCGGTACCTGCCGGTTCCAGATATCGTCCGAAAGAATATAGCCTGCGTTCGGATACTGCCTGGCCAGCTCAAAAATCACTTTGGAGAAATGATCCCCATGGCGATGGCTGGCAAATACAGCCAATGGCTTGTCCCTGTCTAATTCGGGAAGCTCCCCCTCAAAATAATCAAACAATAAAGAAATATTGTCCAGCTCCACAAGAAAGCTGCTGTGATGGATATAGGTAATTTTCACCCCTCTGACCTCCTGATCTTTAAACGGCTGTTTTCCTCAAGCCGCCAGCTCTATGCTGTCTGATAAAATGAAGTCCATTTTCCGCTGGAAAACCGCCACAAAAAGCAGGCAGAACGCACAGCCCAGTCTGCAACCATAGCCCACCATACACCGATCGCCCCCCAGCCAAGGCCGATTGCCAGCACATAGCTGAAACCGATGCGGAAAATAAACATGGATAAAATAGATGCGCACATCGGGAAACGCACATCATTGGCCGCCCTCAGCACATTTGCAAGGCAGAAGGAGGCAGGCCACAAAATGATCCCACATCCGCAATGGATCACCACCAGGATCATGGCCAGATCCAGAGCCTCTTTTGAAAGGCCGTAAAGCCGGGTTGAAAGCGGAAGGGTCAGTATGACCAAAGCAGAGCAGAGTCCATTGATGAGATAGGTGACCTTCATCATCTTTTTTGCATAGTAGGCTGCCTGTCCAAAGTCTCCAGCCCCCACGCACCGCCCGATTACCGTAATGATCGCAAGGCTCATGGCCTGCCCCGGCAGCACTCCCATTCCGTCCAGGTTGTTTGCCACTGCATTTGCCGCAATCTGGCTTGTTCCAAAGGAAGCAATGATTGTGATCGTCAGCACACGGCCCAGCTGGAAAATACTGTTTTCAATTCCGTTTGGAATACCGATCCCCAGGATCTGACGTATCATCCTTGTATTAATATGGCGGCTGTTTCCTATATGGATGATCAGCTCCTTATTGCGCAGGCGCAGCAGCAGGATCACGCAGGCAGCCATTCTGGATACCAGGGAAGCAGAAGCGGCACCTGCCACGCCCCAGTGGAACACAAAAATCAACACTGCATCTCCTATGACATTGATCACGTTCATAATAATAGAAGCCTGCATCGAGATCTTCGAATTTCCCATAGAGCGGAACAGGGCAGCACAGGAATTATATACTGCCAGAAACGGATAGGACATGGCAGAAATCACCAGATAAATAACTGCATTCTGCATTACATCTGCTTCAACCCCTTTATAGATCAGGTTTAAAAAGCTCTGTCGGAATAAAATGCAGAGCACCATGATCACCACAGAAACGCTGCCTGTAATGAAGATCAGCTGATCTGCGGATTCGCAGGCGCGCTGGCGCTTCTGCTGCCCCAGGTACTGGGAAGCGATAACAGCGCCTCCGGTTGCCACTGCCGCGAATATGTTAATAAATAATATGTTGATCATATCCACCAGCGAAACACCGGAGGTCGCCGCCTCACCTACACTTGACACCATAATAGTATCCACCATACCTACGGATACTGCCAATATCTGCTCCACGATCAGCGGAAATATAAGCGCTGCCAGCTCCCTGTTGGAGAACAGCATTCCCTGTGCTTCTCTTTTTTCCTCCATGTCCCTAACCTCTTTTCGCAAACTGCGTATCCCTTTGTTTCCATAAAAGACTAAACCAAGGCACATTCTGCGTCAATCTGTAATTTATCCAAAATTATCCGTATGAAAAAAGAGATTTCCGTATATCTTTCTGCGGGATTTACAATCTTTCGGCGTTCTTCCCCTGACATGGCAGCTTCAGCAATTTTTTACCGGAAATTATATTCTGTCACGATCTTTTTCCGATTCTTTGTCACATCATTGTAATACTCGTAAAGACAGATACCCAGATAGGAGCCCGAAATATTATAAAGGTTTTCATATCCATGGCCCTGCAGCGCCATAATAGCATTGTAGCTTCTCTGGCTGGAACGGCAGTGAAGATAAACCGGCCTGTCCTTTGGTATCTCTTCCATCCGCTCACGAAGCTGGCTCAAGGGGATATTGACAGAATTCAGGAGATGTCCACCGGCATACTCATTTTCCTCACGCACATCCACAATAAAGGCATTGTTTTCCACAAGGGAACGCACATCGGAAACAGGAACCTGGCGGAATCTTCCATAAAGAAGGTTCGTTGCAACCAGGGCCGCCTGATTCACCACATCCTTTGCAGTTCCGAATACAGGTGAATAGCACAGCTCCAGCTCCTTTAGATCCTCTATCGTCGCATTCATGGAGATCATAGCTGCAATTACATCAATCCGCTTGTCCGTATTGCCTCTTCCCACTGCCTGAGCTCCCAGGATCTTTCCGGTGGGAACCTCAAATACAAGCTTAAAATGCATAGGAGCGCTTCCCGGCATCATGCCAACCTTGTCTCCCGGTATTACATAGGCAAAATCACTGGGGATCCCGGCTGCCTTCGCTGCCCTTTCATTGAGTCCGGTTGCAGCAACATTCAGATTAAACACCCGGATGGCGCAGGAGCCGATCACTCCCTTATTGTTATGAGGGATCCCGTACATTGAATCAGCTGCTGCATGCGCCTGGCGCTGAGCCGGGCCTGCAAGTGCAAGGCGGGACGGCTTATGAGTCAGCTGGTTAAACACCTGGATGGCATCTCCCACTGCATAAATGTTCTTATCACTCGTTCTATAATCATGGTCAACCTTGATTCCTCCTGTTTCCCCGATCTCAAGCCCTGCAGCCTTTGCAAGCCCTGTTTCCGGGGCAACGCCGATGGCAAGCACCACTGCCTCTGCCGCCACCTCACGTCCGGAAGCCAGTACAACCTTATCCGGATGGATGGCTGCAACGCCGTCCTCCACGATCAGGTTCAGCCCGTTATCCAGCATTTCCTTCTGGACCATCTGGACCATATCGTAATCAAGAGGGGAAAGCACCTGGTTCATAGCCTCAATGACAGTTACCTGTTTTCCGGCCTTTGCCAGGTTTTCCGCCACCTCAATGCCAATGAAGCCGCCGCCGATCACAGCCGCCTGCTTTACTCCGTTTTTCTCCATCTCGTCCTTTAAGCGCACAATATCCGTTACATTGCGGACTGTATATACATTAGGCCCATCAACGCCTTCAATGCTCTTTGGACGGATGGGAGAAGCACCCGGTGCCAGCACCAGCGTATCATAATGCTCCTCTGTCACTGCCCCTGTTACAGTATCCTTTACCTGGATCGTTTTTTCCTTCCGGTCAATGGAAATAACCTCACTGTGCACCCTGGCATCAATATCATAAGACTTTTTAAATTTCGCCGGGGACATCATCACCAGCGCATCACTGCTTCCTACTGTTCCTGACAGATAATAAGGCAGGGCACAGTTTGAAAATGACACATGAGGCCCCCGCTCAAACATAATGATCTCCGCTGATGCATCAATCCTTCTGGCTCTTGCAGCCACAGATGCGCCTCCTGCTACTCCTCCCACAATTAAAATACGCTTACCCATATCTTATCTCCTTCCTGTTTTCTTATATAAAACGGAACCACCTGAAAATAATCCCGGCTCCGCCTGCTGTACCTATTGTTCCAGAAGCCCTCTCAAGGCCTTTTCCTGCTCATCAAACAGCAGCTCCTTATTATAATGATAGTACCGTTCGCAATCATACTGCTCTAAAAATGCCACGCTTGCTTCTGCCCCATTTAATTCTGTTACAAAGATCACCATTTCCTGCCCGTTTCCAAAGGCTGCCTCCATAAAGTCAAAGGCATGCTCCAGCCTCTGTCCGCAGTCTGCCTTCTCCTTCTCGTAGCAGTCACTTTCCTCCATAAACCGGCTGCGTACCCACTGCCATGCATCCTCCTTCCGGTTTATGCCTTCCTCCTTAAGGCCTTTTCCATATCCTGCCAGACAGCCGGATATCTTCCGGTATATATAGGCCTGCCTTCTTGTTATAAGGCCATCCCTTCGCTGCTTCTCCCCGGACTGCCCCAGCGCTTCCGCCATGGCCTCCAGGCACTCTGAGGGCTCCTTATCCGGAAGCTGTTTCTGAAACTCCTTTAACTGCTCCATTAAGAGCGTCATCTCCTGCTTATGCCTTAAAAGAGACTTAAATCCATCCATCAGCTTTGCCAGCAATAATCCGGAAACCCCAAGACGCTCATCAAAGGCGGCTCTTGCCAGCCGGTCACACAATTCCTCACGGATCACGCCTGAGAGGATCTCCTCCACCTGGTACTGGTTCTGATATTTATAATAAAGCTCCAGATAATTGGCAAAATCCTTGGAAATCCTGGGATGGGCAATATACTGGGAGATCACATCCCTGTCTGCCCTTTTTCCCAGCTTCTCATAAACCTGAAGGAACTGGGATAAATCCTCCCATCCCCTGGGCGTGGCAAACCGCTTTCCGTCCACCGTTGTCTCTATCTGGCAGAAATGCTGGGGCTTAATGTTCAGATAAGAAGTAATAGCCGGATGGATCTCCTGGCTGTAGGCGTATTCCTTCCACACGCCAAGATCCGGCTCCACATCTATTTTTTTAATGCGGTCTAATGTAACCACATCAAATTCCCGGACAGAGCGGTTGTACTCCGGCGGGTTTCCCGCTGCCACGATCACCCAGCCCTCCGGGATCTTATGGTTCCCAAAGGTCTTTCCCTGTAAAAACTGGAGCATGGTAGGCGCAAGGGTTTCCGAAACGCAGTTGATCTCATCAATAAAGAGGATGCCCTCTGAAAGCCCGGTCTGCTCCATTTTATCATAGACTGATGCCACGATCTCGCTCATGGTATACTCCGTTACAGAATACTCCCTGCCCCCATACAGCTTCTTTTCAATAAAGGGAAGTCCAACTGCACTCTGCCGGGTATGATGAGTAATGGTATAGGACACCAGCCCAACCTTACATTCCATGGCAAGCTGCTCCATGATCTGAGTTTTTCCTACGCCTGGCGGCCCCATTAAAAGAACCGGCCTCTGCCGTATGGCAGGAATCACATATTCCCCCTGCTCATCCTTTAAAAGATAGGCCTCTATGGTATTTTTAATTTCTTCCTTTGCCCGTTTAATGTTCATTTATATCTTCCTCTTCCAGCACTACCTTCATTGCCCAGGCCGGAACAGATTCCTCCTCAAACTGATTTTCGATAAACAGGAAGGCAGTCCTGTAAGGCGGGGCCTGCACCGGGTAGATCCCCTTGCCGTCCGTAAAATACAAAAGCCCCTTAAGGTTCGTAAGCTCACCCTTTGTGCGAAGCTCACTGACATACTGGAAAGCCGGCCTGAAATCCGTGCCTCCAAAGCCTTTTAATTCCAGCTGTTCCATATAAGACAGAAGGCCCTCCTTTGACGTCACCAGCTTGTCCGACTGTATCCGGTCATCGCACTGGATCATATGGATACGAAGCTCCCTGAAATAGCTTTCTGTCTCCGACAGGATATCATAGGTTTCCTCCAGAAAGCGCTGTACCAGCTCCCCGGAACAGGACATGGACGTGTCAATGACGATCACAAACTCCTCAATGCGTGAAACCTCCCTTGTTTCCAGCGGTTCGATCAGGGGCATATTCCCGTAAAGGGACAGGCCATAGGTGTAAAAGGCAGTATCAAAGGAATCAGGATCTGTTAAAAGCTCCTCCCGCAGTACAGCAAACTTCCTTAAAAACTGGCGGTAATCATAGCGCTCCCTGTTTTCCACCTGGAGCATCCGGGTCATGTCCAGATCGTTTTCCCCGTCCTCCTGGCCTCTTGTCTCCATCTCTGTCTGCATTTTTTCCCGGTTGTCATTCCACAGGTTCTGTCTGGTCACAGCCTGGCGCGCATCCGGCTCCTGCTCCCACAGATCATGCTGATCCACCAGAAATTCTGCCTGCAGCTGTGCCAGACGGCGCTCAGGAAGCTCCATAGCCTTCAGGGCGCGGTAAATCCTCTCTGCTGTAAATGGCGGTGCCATGGCCTTTTTAAGCCGCAAATAGGTTTCCCTGCGCAGAGCGCTCTGAGGCACATGGACGCATTTTTCCGGAAGGCCGTCTATAAGCCATTCCATGGAAATATCACAGGCCAGATTCCAGAAATCCGCATCCCTTCCCTTCCTGGTATACATATGGCAGAACAGGCAATGGAACACCATGTGCAGGTACATCCTGTTTATAAGGACTCGTCCCTTTTTGTAGCGCTCCAGAAGGAAATCCGGCCCGTAAAAAATCACAGCGCCGTCTACAGCCGCTCCCCTGCGCCCCCACTCCGCCTCAAAGCCAAGGCTGCTTAAGGCAATATCAAGATAATGCATGTTCACATACAGCTCACTTCTGGCATGATACAGAAGGCGGGTACATAAATTTACCTCATCCAGCTCCGAAAGCTGCCTGCTCCTTACAGGATCTGTCATCCCTTATCCTCCTGGGAACCGGCGGCTGCCGATAAACCCCCGTCAGCTTCTGACTGCCCGCTCTTTTCGCTCTGTTCCCCGTCAGCTTCTGATTGCCCGGCCTGGGCCGTCATAGCCTCATGCTCCTGGCGCAGCTCCTCATAAAGCTGATAAAAGGTCCATTTGCTGTTGCTCTCTGTAAGCACTGCCTTCAGCTCTATCTTTGGCACACCTGCTTTCCGCAGATTCATGAGCAGTGCGTCAATGCGGCTGCCTGAAAACTGTTTTAGGACCATTACCTGCTCCGGGATTTGGGGAAGCTCCTCCACCTCCCCTGCGCTTTCAAAGCCAGGCAAACCTGCCAGGTATCCCACCTGCTCCATAACCTGATGGCTGGAAATATTTTTAATCCTTATTCCCATGCGCACCAGCACGCTTTTCATCAGCGCTGTATGCTCCATTGTCTCCGGCGTACCCGGGTTATAATAAAGCACTGTTTCCATTTTTTTAACCATAAAGGTCTCCTTTTTGTCAGCCAAACAGCTCCTCACTGTCCAGCATCAGTGTAAACGGGCCGTCATTGAGAAGCTCTACCTTCATGTCTGCCCCGAAGCGTCCCCGCTCCACCACATCTACATGCTGCCTGCAGCGGCTCATAAAGTACTCATACAGATCATTTGCCATCTGGGGCGCTCCCGCCTTAATAAAGCTGGGGCGGTTGCCCTTTCTGCAGTCTGCATACAATGTAAACTGGCTGATCACTAAAAGCTCACCGCCTACATCTGACAGGGACAGGTTTGTCTTTCCGTTCTCATCCTCAAAAATACGCAGACGGCAGATTTTATCTGCCAGCCTGTCCGCTGTTTCCCTTGTATCTCCATCTGCCACTCCCAGAAGGATCAGAAATCCATTTCCAATTTTTCCTAGAAGCTCTCCATCTACCGTTACGCTTGCCTGCGTAACCCTCTGTACAACTGCTCTCATCTGGTCATCCTCCAACTAACAAAGGGGGCAAGCCCGCCTCGCTCCCCAACCCCTCAACTGATGAAGGGCCCTCCAGAGCCCCGGCAGACTTAAACCTCTGCCTGGGCAGCGAGAACCCCCTGTTTTTATGTTCAGCCGCCTGTTTCATCCTCCCGGCGCTGCTCCCTGGCAAAGGCCGTAATGGCCTCGTTAAGGGAAAACATTTTCCCATCCAGCATATCTACCATATCTGCGCAGGCCTTAAGCTCCTTTAAAAGGTTCTCCGGCGCATTGCCCTCGAATTTATAAGCGATCTTATGCTCCAGGCTGGCCCAGAAATCCATTGCAACTGAACGGATCTGGATCTCCACCTTTGTTTCCACCGGGCCGTCCGTCAGATACACCGGCACTGTCACTACCATATGATAGCTCTTATAGCCGTTTGGCTTGGGATTTTTAATATAATCCTTCACATGAAGGACTGTAATATCCCCCTGCTTTGAAAGCATCTCCGCAATCTGGTAAATATCCGATGTAAAGGAGCAGATAATACGGATTCCCGCAATATCGCTGAGGTGCTCCATCATGTTTTCAATGGTCACCTCACAGCCGTCCTTTTTCAGCTTTTTTACAATACTGTCAGCCGTCTTAAGTCTTGCCTTCACATGCTCTATGGGATTATGGTCATAGCGGTTTACAAATTCATTATTTAATATCTCAATTTTAGTATTCAGCTTTTTTAAAGCCGAATCATATAAAAACATAACTGAACGCCACTGGTCTACCTGGTCGTTTGGTTTGGGGATATTGGTCATTCCTATCCCTCCTTGCTCAATGTTGCCTTCCTATTCAGCCTTACAGCTTCAATCCCTTTAATAATTCGCCAAGGCCTGTGCTTACTGTAGCATTTTCCTTATAATTAAAGGTTTCATGCTCTTCTCTTTCTGTCTGCTGTTCTGCCAGGGCTCTCATGCTGAGGCTCAGCTTTCCGTCTGCTGTAGAAAGGATCTTTACCTTAACGGTCTGTCCCTCTTTCAATACAACGCCCGGATGCTTGATCCTCTGGGTGCTGATCTGTGAAATATGAACCAGGCCGTCAACACCGTCTGCCAGCTTTACAAAGGCACCATATGGCTTTAAGCTGTCAACGGTTCCCTCTACAACATCCCCTGCCTTAAACTGGGCAAGGCGCTCCTGCCTCTGGGCCTCCTTTTTCCCGCGCTCTACTTCCCGGCCGGAAAGCACCAGTCTTTTTTTCTCCGGATCAGCTGTAATGATCACAGTTTCCACATATTTTCCCTGCCAGTCCTCCAGCTTCTCCACATATTCAGTTGACAGCTGTGATGCCGGGATAAAGGCCCGCACCTCATCAACAAAGGCAACAACGCCGCCCTTTACAGCCTCAGAAATCTTTACCTTCACAACCGTCTTTTCTTCCATCATGCGGTTAAACTCAGCCCATTTTGCTCCGTCCCCGCTCTCATCCTCTTCCAGCTCGATCTGCTTCTTGTTTAAAGCCGCATAGGAAGCCTCCAGCTCTGCGGCATAATCCTCCATTGTTTCAGCCGGCCCTTCTGCCTTTGCTTCTGTCTCCAGCTCTTTATTCAGCTCTTCACTCATGTTTCTCTCCTCACCTTCTGTTTTTATTGTGCAAATATATCCCTTTCATTATAACAACAAACGCCCACATATTTCCATAGTTATTTGTGAATTTTTTACGGAAAGGAGGCTTAACTCCCAAAACAGGTTCAAAATGTGGTATGATGCAAGAAGATTAAAAATTATATTTTCATATCCATGTTTTTATAGAAGGAGATACGTTTCATGATTGATTTACTGGATCTGCACACACATTCCCTTGCCAGCGGCCACGCTTATAACAGCCTGTATGAAATGGCCTGTTCTGCTTCCCAAAAAGGGCTCTCCCTTTACGGCTGCTCCGAGCATGCACCTGCAATGCCCGGCTCCTGCCATACCTTTTACTTTACCAATTACCGGGTTGTTCCCCGTACCTTATATAACACCCCCATTCTTCTGGGAACTGAACTGAATATTATTGACTTTCAGGGCAATGTGGATCTGGATGAACGCATTTTAAACAAGGTAGACTATGCCATTGCCAGCCTCCATACACCCTGTATCGACACCAGCGGCACCATGGCAGATTACACCAGGGCCTATCTTGCCTGTATAAAAAACCCGCTGATCCACATTATCGGCCATCCGGATGATGCCCGATTCCCTGTGGATCATGATACCCTTGCCGCAGCTGCAAAAGAACATCATACCCTGTTGGAGATCAACAACAGCTCCCTCTCTCCTGCCAGCGTGCGTCCCGGCGCCCGGGAAAATTATAAAAAGCTTCTGGAACGGTGCGCGCACTATAAAACACCTGTTATCATCAACAGTGATGCACACTGCGAAGCAGATGTCGGGAACCATCGCTACGCCCATGAGTTCCTTGCATCCCTTCACTTTCCTGAGGAGCTGATCGTCAATTCTTCCCTGGAGCGGACTGCTGAATTTATTCCTGTATTAAAACAGCGTTTGGAGGAGTCTCATGATTAATTTTCTGAATCTGGAATATTTCCTTGTAGCTGCGGAAGAGCTGAATTTTACAAAAGCCGCAAAAAAGCTTTATATTTCCCAGCAGTCCTTAAGCAACCATATTTCTAACCTGGAAAAGGAATTTGATGTTGTACTCTTTAACCGAACCTATCCCCTGACTCTGACCTATGCCGGACAGGCCTTAAAAATAAGGGCACGTCAGCTTCTGGATCTTCGCGACGAAACTTACAAGGAAATTTCTGATATCAAGGACTTTTCCACCGGCCAGCTTTCCATTGGCGTCTCCCATACCAGGGGCCGTATTATCCTGCCCGAGATCCTGCCAGTCTATCAGTCACGTTTTCCCGGCATTGAGCTCCACCTGGTGGAGGGAAAATCCAGCGAGCTTGCCTCCCAGCTGCTTCATGGCGGAATTGATCTGATGATCGATCTAATGCCCTTTTCCGTAGAAAACGTTATGACGATTCCTGTCTGCCAGGAAGAGATCCTCCTTGTTGTCCCTGACCAGGTGCTTGAAAAAGCATACCCCGGACAGTTGGCTGATATCAAAGAAACGCTGGAGCATTCCCTTGATCTGCAGCTTTTAGAGCATTGCCCCTTTGTATTATTAAAAAAAGGGAACCGGGTGCGTACCATTGCAGATGAAATTTTTGAGGATGCGCAGATATCCCCAAAAATTGCTCTGGAAACAGAAAATATTGAAACAGTTATGGGACTTTGTGCCAAGGGAATGGGTATCACCTTCTATCCAAAAATGTTTATAACCGAAAACTCCAATACCCCCGGCAGCAAGGATGAGAATTCCCAGCGGACGCATCTGAATTTTTATACCCTGGATTATACACGGGCTCATGGAACCCTTGGCATTGGATACCACAAGGGACATTATATGTCACGAGCCACCCATGAATTCATACAAATCGTGCTGGAGCGCATTCCTGGAGCTCAAAGTATTGACATCTCCCCTGTTGTCTGATATACTAAAACAGTAATCATTATTATTATCATGACAATTCAGCCCTACGAAGATATATGGCTGAACTGTCACCAACAGAAAGGGAGATGCTATGAAAGCATTAAAGTATAGCCGTCAGCGGGAATCCATCAAAGCCAGTCTGATGTGCCGTCATGACCATCCTACGGCAGACGCCCTATACGCCAGCATCCGCGAGGAGTTTCCCAATATCAGTCTGGGAACTGTATACCGGAATCTGAATCTCCTGGTGGAAACCGGCGAAATCCAGAAGCTGACCTGCGGTAATGGCGCTGACCACTTTGATGGGGATACCAGTGAGCATTACCATTTTGTCTGCAATGAATGCGGCCAGGTTTATGACATGGATTTGGCTCCTATGGAGCGTCTGGACAGTGAAGCTCAAAAAGATGCCCCGGGCCACATTGACAGCCACTATGTCCTGTTCTACGGAACCTGCAATCACTGCCTGGAAAAAAAGTCAGAAAATGGTATTGACAAATCAGCATAAATCATTTATATTAATATCAGTAATCATTCTTATTATTGATTGCTAGAAAATGAAAAGCAAACGGCTGGAACCAGGATGTTCCAGCCAACCTAAATAAAACGCAAAAAGGAGATCATAACTATGAAGAAGTGGGTTTGTACTGTATGTGGTTACGTTTATGAGGGAGAGCAGGCACCTGAGAAATGTCCTCAGTGCGGCGTTCCGGCTTCCAAATTCAAGGAGCAGGCTGCTGACGAGATGAGCTGGGCATGTGAGCATGAAATTGGTGTTGCTCAGGGTTCCCCTGAAGATATTATGGCTGACCTTCGCGCAAACTTCGAGGGCGAGTGCTCTGAGGTTGGTATGTATCTGGCTATGTCCAGAGTTGCTCACAGAGAGGGCTATCCTGAGATCGGCCTTTACTGGGAGAAGGCTGCTCACGAGGAAGCTGAGCATGCTGCAAAGTTTGCAGAGCTGTTAGGCGAGGTTGTTACCTCCTCTACAAAGAAGAACCTGGAGATGAGAGTTGCTGCTGAGAACGGCGCTACTGCAGGCAAGTTTGACCTGGCTAAGAGAGCAAAGGCTCTGAACCTGGATGCAATCCATGACACGGTTCATGAGATGGCTAAAGACGAGGCTAGACATGGAAAGGCTTTCGAGGGCCTGTTAAAGAGATACTTCGGCTAATTACATCATTTACTTAAGGGGGAGGCCCCATACGCCTCCCTTTTTGTATTTACAGAACTATAAACAAATTGAAGGGAAAACTAATGAAGGATGAATTAAGTTTCCGATATGCCAGTAGAAAAGACACTGCTCTGATTCTTACCTTTATCAGAGCTCTTGCAGATTATGAGCATATGCTTAATGAGGTGGTTGCAGATGAGGCAACCCTGGAAGAATGGATTTTTGATAAACAGAAGGCTGAAGTCATTTTTGCCGTCATAGATGGAAAAGAAATCGGTTTCGCCCTGTTTTTCCATAACTTCTCCACCTTTTTAGGGCGGGCAGGTATCTATCTGGAGGATTTATTTGTTTACCCGGAATACAGAGGAAAGGGTTATGGAAAAGCCCTGTTAAAAAAGCTGGCTGCCATTGCTGTAGAGCGAAAATGCGGCCGGCTGGAATGGTGGTGCCTGGACTGGAACCAGCCCAGCATCGATTTTTATTTATCTCTTGAAGCAGAACCAATGTCCGACTGGACTGTATACCGGATTACCGGAAATACGCTGCTGGAGCTTGCAGCGCCATCTAAAGCATAAGGGAGATCTGATATGAAACTTGAACATGTAGCAATGTATGTCGAAGATCTGGAAGCTGCGAAAAACTTTTTTATAACCTATCTCAATGCAGTTCCAAATGAAGGCTACCACAATCCCAACACTGGACTTCGCTCCTATTTCCTCTCCTTTGAGGACGGAGCCCGCCTGGAGATCATGAACCGCCCTGATATGGCAGAAAATCCCAAGCATCAGATCCAGACTGGCTACATCCACATTGCCTTCTCTGCAGGCAGCAAAGAGCAGGTTGACACTCTCACAAAGCGCTTAAAAGCTGACGGCTACGAGATCCTCAGCGGCCCCAGAAACACAGGAGACGGATATTATGAAAGCTGTGTACTGGGGATTGAGGGGAATTTGATCGAGATTACGGTGTAAGCCAAAATCCCCCTTGACCTCCCGCCCCGCCAATGGTAAACTATATTTAGTTTAAATTTTTAAACCAAAGGAGGGATGAAGGTGACAACTGCCAGAGAGCTACAGGAACAATTTCATATCTGTATGCCTCTATTTATTGCTCTGGGAGATGAAGTCCGGCTTTCTATTATTGAAGCGCTGACAGAGGAGGCCTTTTCACATTCATCTGCGGCCGGGCCTGTCGTTTTTGAGGAGCATGGTCTAAATGTAAATGAGATCACCCAGAAAACCAGCCTCTCCCGCCCTGCTATTTCCCATCATTTAAAAATATTGAAGGATGCCGGGCTGGTGAATATCCGCCAGGAGGGAACTGCCAACTATTACTATCTGACGCTGCGCGATTCCAACCGCCTGCTTATGGGCCTTGGCTATAAATTGGAAGAATTCATTTATTGACCATACCATCAGCGTACAAAGAAACATTCGGTTCCCTTGTATACTGATGGTAGAAGTCCGTAATAGCTGAAAGCATACCGCCAAAGCAGCCAAAGCGCTGCATTTGACCAATCTCCCAATCTATGCATAAGCTTCCATTTTCCGTATATACTAGGCTTATCACAGACCTGGGAGATGAAAGCATATGTTAAGTTTTTTAAGGACCACAAGGGAAACAGCTGCCGCCAGAAAGGCCGCGGAGGGCGTAATCACCCTGCGGGCAGAAATTGAGCGTACCCAATGTACAATGGAAACCGTACAGAATCTTTTTGAGCAGGTAACAGACCCAATGCTCATTGATTGTTACATTTACGAATTAAATGCAGCCCAGCTGCGCTATCAATTCCTTCTTCAGAAATTTAAGAGCAGGGAAGCTTAGAAGCCGGGATGCCTGATCTCTTCTGGCGCGGCAGCGAGCAGGCCTCTCATAAGTAAGGAATTGAGATCGCGGCCGGGCTTGCCCCCTTTGTTCTGCATCTGAGAAATGGGCAGCCAGTACAGGCACTGCCAAATCCATATGTAAAGGAGCCCACTTGCAATGAATACCTGGTATGAAGAAAGTGTATTTTATCATATATACCCCCTGGGGCTGACCGGCGCCCCTAAATTCAATGATGCCCCGGAGGTGGTGAACCGTTTTACTGAACTGAATGACTGGATCCCCCATATCCGCAATCTTGGCTGCAATGCCCTGTACATAGGTCCTCTTTTTGAATCCGGCAGCCATGGCTACGATACCAGGGATTACCGCCTTGTTGACCGCCGACTTGGAGATAATGAAGCCTTCCGTCATTTTACCGTTCTCTGCCATGAACGTAAAATCCGGGTAGTCGTAGATGGGGTCTTCAATCATACAGGCCGTTCCTTTTTCGCCTTCCGGGATATCCAGGAAAAGCTCTGGGCTTCCCCTTACAAAGACTGGTATAAGGGTATCTGCTTTGAGCAGACAAGCCCTATGGGCGATTCCTTCTCCTATGAAGCCTGGCAGGGCCATTTCGAGCTTCCCTGCCTGAACCTGGCAAATCCTGCAGTGCGCCAGTACCTGTTTGATACCATACGCTTCTGGATTGAGGAGTTTGATATTGACGGAATCCGCCTGGACTGTGCCAATGTCCTTGACTTTCAGTTTATGAAAGAGCTGCGCCGGGAAACAACCGCTATGAAAGATGATTTCTGGCTTATGGGCGAGGTGATACATGGAGATTACAGCCGGTGGCTTGGAGATGATATGCTGCATTCTGTCACCAATTATGAACTGCACAAAAGCATCTATTCCGGCTTTAATGACCACAATTTCTTTGAGATCGCCCACAATGTGCGGCGCCTGGAAGCCATTGGCCGTTCCCTTTACACCTTTGTGGATAATCATGATGAAAACCGTATTGCCAGCAAGCTGATAAGAAAAAGCGATCTGTTTCCTGTATGGCTCTGCCTTATGACCCTTCCGGGGATCCCTTCTATTTACTACGGCAGCGAATGGGGGCTGGAGGGAAGCCGTACCTCAACCAGCGACGAGGCTCTGCGCCCTGCCCTTTCGGTCTGGGATGGAAAAACATACCACTGTCAGCTGACGGATTTTATAAGAAGGGCTGTTCAGCTTCATATTCGGGAGGAGGCCTTCCATAGTGGGAAATATCAGGAACTTTACCTCACCAACCGCCAGTATGCTTATTCCCGCTATTGCGAGACTTCCACGGTTATCACTGCCCTGAATAATGATGAAAACAGCGCAGAATTTGATATTCCTGTTCCGTCCGGCTTCCAGAAGGCAATCTGTCTTACGGAAGAGATGGAACCGGTTCCTGTCATAAACGGAACGCTTCATATCAGGCTAAAAGGCAGCTGGGGAGCTGTACTGAAACTTAAGGGGGAAAAATAATATGACAGCAGCAAAACGCAAAAGCAGCCCATACACCGGATTTATCTCTGATTTAGACTGCTATCTTTTTGGAGCCGGAACCCACTATGATATCTACCAGAAACTGGGAGCACATCCCAAAATCCTCCGGGGGAAAAAAGGCATTTACTTCGCAGTCTGGGCCCCTCATGCAGCAGCTGTCCATCTTGTAGGGGATTTTAATGGATGGAATCCGGAGGCAGTACCTATGAAGCCTATTTCCGGTTCCGGGATCTGGGAGGTATTCCAGCCCGGTATGGAAACCGGGGAGCTGTATAAATTTGCCATTACCACACAAAGCGGCAAAATCCTCTACAAAGCAGACCCCTTTGCCTTCAGCGCGGAATATCGCCCGGGAACCGCCTCCATTACAGCCGATATCGAAGGCTTTTCCTGGACGGATGATGCCTGGATTTCAAACCGGCAGGAAACAGAGCCCACCAAACAGCCTCTGAGCATTTATGAAGTACATTTAGGCTCCTGGCGCAAAAAGAACCGCACTGAAAAGGATGGCTTTTATACATATGCTGAGGCAGCCCATGAGCTGGCCGCCTACGTGAAAGAAATGGGCTATACCCATGTAGAGCTTATGGGAATCGCTGAGCATCCCTTTGATGGCTCCTGGGGCTATCAGGTCACCGGCTACTTTGCCCCTACCTCCCGCTACGGCTCCCCAAAGGAGTTTATGTATTTCGTCAATTACCTGCACCGACATAAGATCGGTGTCATCCTGGACTGGGTTCCCGCCCATTTTCCAAAGGATGCCCATGGGCTGGCAGAGTTTGACGGGGAACCTCTCTTTGAGTATTCCGACCCCAGAAAAGGGGAGCATCCGGACTGGGGCACTAAGGTATTCGACTATGGAAAAAATGAAGTCAAGGATTTCCTGATCAGCAATGCCCTCTACTGGATCGAACAATACCATGTAGACGGTCTGCGCGTAGATGCTGTGGCTTCCATGCTCTATCTTGACTATGGCCGCCAGGACGGCCAGTGGCTTCCCAATAAATACGGCGGAAATCAGAATCTGGAGGCGATTGAATTTTTCAAGCATTTAAATACGGTTGTCCAGGGACGCAACCATGGAGCTATGGTGATCGCAGAGGAATCCACTGCATGGCCCAGAGTGACAGCACACCCTCAGGAGGATGGTCTTGGCTTTACCTTTAAATGGAATATGGGCTGGATGCATGATTTTCTGGAATATATGAAGCTGGACCCCTATTTCCGGAAATACAACCATCACCGCATGACCTTCGGACTTACCTATTTTACCAGTGAAAACTATATCCTTGTGCTGTCCCATGATGAGGTCGTCCACTTAAAATGCTCTATGATCAACAAAATGCCGGGGCTTGGGGAGGATAAATTTTCCAATCTGAAGGCCGGATACACCTTTATGATGGGCCATCCCGGGAAAAAGCTTTTATTTATGGGGCAGGATTTCGGGCAATGGCATGAATGGGACGAAAAAGTTTCCCTGGACTGGTACCTGACAGACCAGGAAAGCCACAGGAATCTGCAGTCTTATGTAAAAGATCTGCTGCATCTGTACAGGAAATACCCGGCCCTTTACCGCCTTGACAATGACTGGAACGGATTCCAGTGGATAAATGCCAATGACGGCGACCGAAGTATTTTCAGCTTTGTCCGCAGAGATGAAACGGGACGCAAAAATCTTCTGTTTATTATAAACTTTACCCCCGTTGACCGGCCGGATTACCGGGTGGGTGTCCCGAAAAAGGGAAAATATACACTGCTGCTTGATGATCAGCACGGAGCCTACAGAGCCTCTGAAGCGCCAAAATACACTTCCGTTAAGAGCGAATGTGACGGACAGGAATTTTCATTTTCCTATCCTCTTTGCGGATACGGCACTGCTGTTTTCCGGTTTTAACAGGCCGATACAGACAGGAGGATTTTTTCTTCATGGACTGCTTCATTTGATGTAAGGTAGCAGTTCAGCCAGGAGGCATCTTCTTATCCCGTTAAAAATTTATCAATTTAATATGTACTTTTCCTGAAGGTTATAGTAAAATAGAACCGTGCGGCAGCCAGAGGCTGCTGCAGACCCGTTTATAATGTGTGGAAGGAGAGTGTTTTTATGGCAAAAGAACTTATTTACAGCAGCGCAAAAAAGACAGTCTATCGCGATGGAAACACCGTTGTAAAGGAATTCTGTGAGGGGTTCCCGAAAGCGGAGGTTTTAAACGAGGCGCTTTGCAATGCCCGTGTAGAGGACATTGAAGCGCTCCATGTCCCCAAGATCCTGGGTGTGGAGATAGTTGACGGAAAATGGTCAATTATAAAAGAGTATGTGGCCGGAAAGACCCTGCAGCAGCTGATGGATGAAAACCCTGATAAGATCCAGGAATATATGGATAAAATGGTTGACCTCCATCTTCTGATCCATGCACAGACCTGCCCTCTCTTAAACAAGCTGAAAGAAAAAACCATCCGTTCCATCAAGGCTCTTACCCAGCTGGACGAAAGCACGCGCTACGAGCTGCTGACCCGATTGGACGGTATGCCCAAACACACAAAACTCTGCCATGGTGACTTTAATCCTGAAAACATCATTGTCAGCGATGACGGAAACTGGTATGTCATTGACTGGGTTCATGCATCCCAGGGAAATGCCAGTGCAGATGTTGCCAGGACCTACCTTCTGCTCAGCTTAAAGGACAAAAAGAAGGCCGAGCTTTACATGGATCTGTTCTGTGAAAAGACCGGCACTGAAAAACGTTATGTCCAGGGATGGCTCCCCGTTGTGGCTGCCGCCCAGCTTGGCTATGAGCGCCCGGAGGAAAAGGAACTTCTGGAGAGCTGGATCAACATTTTTGAGTACCAGTAAAACACATTATAATCCCTTAATACTTCAGCCATGCGAAGATTAAGGCAGGAAAAGGGGCTGTCGCACTAAAAAATAAGTGCACAGCTCCTTTTTCTGATAACATTTCCCCTCCCCACTTGACTTTTCCCTCAAATAACGTAATAATTCTTATGTCAGATATCTGCACAGGCAGGTATCCATATTGAAATATACACAACACCTAGGAGGAGGAACTATATGAAAGTAGTGATCGCATCGGACTTTTCCGGATTTCGTTTAAAGGAGGCTGTAAAGGCACACGTTATCTCTCTTGGCTATGAGGTTATGGATGTAGGCGCTCAGACAGAGGAGGACAAGACCCTGTATTTTGAAGCAGCAGAAAACCTTGCAAAATGCCTGCAGGATAAAAAGGCAGAGCGTGGGATTGTTATCTGCGGAACCGGTGCCGGCGTCAGCATGATCGCAAACAAATTCCGCGGCGTTTACGCAGTAGCCTGCGAAAGCGTGTATACAGCGGAGAAAACCTCCCTGATCAACAATGCAAACGTACTTGCAATGGGTGAGAAGGTCGTTAGCTTCGCCATGGGTTCTGAAATGGCTGAAAAATGGCTTGCCGGAAAATGGTGTGATGGCTTTGCACCTGAACGGAAACAGAATAATGAACGCGGCTATGCGCGGCTTCAGCAGCTTGAAGCTGAAAATTACAAATAAGTGAGGGTGACAAAATGAAATTCAGCGGTACTGTAACACTACAATATGAGACCCCATTCTCCCCCTTTTCCCCAGAAGAATACAAGCAAGGGCTGGACTGGCTGGAAAAAAACGGCTTTGACGGCGCAGAGCTGTGTATCTCCAACTATATAGGCCTTGATATTTCAAAAATCAAAAAGGAGCTGGAACAGCGTCATCTGGGCTGCTCCACCCTTTCCACCGGACAGGCCAGAAGCCTGGAAAGTATTTCCCTGCTCCATGACGGAGACACCTTAAAGCGGGCTCAGAACCGTATGCTTCAGCATATCGATACGGCCGCCCTGTTAGGAAGCAAGGTAACGCTCGGACTGCTTCGCGGCATCGGCACCCCCCAGACACAGCAGCAGGACTTATATTTCCTGGCAAAGAATTTGGAGCCAATTATTGACTATGCCTGTCAGAAGTATGTAACGATTATTTTAGAGGCCTTGAACCGTTACGAAACAGCGCTTTTAAATAGTGCTGAAGCCGTAATGGATTTCATTGAAAAGGATTTGGGAAATGCAGAGTGTATGGGCGTCCTGTGGGATATTTTCCATGCCAATATTGAAGATGTAAACCTTGAGGCAGCCATTGACCGCATGGGGAAGCGCCTTGGCCATGTCCATATGGCAGATTCCAACCGCATGTTCCCGGGCTACGGCCATATAGATTTTGAAGCCATTACAAAAAAACTGGCCTCTATCGGTTTCTCCGGCTATATGTCCTTCGAGTGCTTCAACCAGCCAAGCCGCTCCGTTGTCCTTAATGAAGCCGGCCCATTTATCAATAAGCTGAGAAGCATTGCAGCAAATTCATAAATAGGATAAAGGAACCAGCAGCCGCACAGGCTGAAACCGGTTCCTTTTTCCCAATTATCTATTGCAAACGGCTATTCCTCCGTCCGCACCTGGTTTTCTTCTTCCTCCGCGCTCCCTGTATCCTCCCAAGAAGCCTCCTCATGCCTTACAGAAGAATTTTTTTCAATCTTTTTCAGTATGGGGAATGAGACCTCTGCCTTGAACAAATCCCCGTCAATCTCAAGCTTAAAGGCTCCCTTCTGAAGCTGGGTCAGGCTTTGGGCAATGGAAAGGCCCAGGCCGCTTCCCTCTGTTGTGCGGGCTACATCTCCACGCACAAAACGCTGGGTCAGTTCATCAGGACTGATGTTTAACGGCTTTTCCGACACATTTTTGATCGTAAATACCACATTGTCATCCTGCTGGATAATATCCACATAAACGCGGCTGTATTCCATAGCATATTTAAAAGCGTTAGTATACAGATTCTCCAGCACGCGCCACAAGCGCCGCCCATCTGCCCGTATAATAAATACCGCTTCCGGCAGATTGGAAACCAGCTCCAAATGACGCAGGGCAAAGCGCTCTTCAAACTCGCCGTTGGTCTGCTGTACCAGCTCTGTCAGATCAATATCAGAAACCTCCAGCTTCAGGTTTCCGGAGCTGGCCTTGGAGGCCTCCACCAAATCCTCCGTCAATGTCTTTAAACGCTGGGATTTCTGGTCTAAAACCTCCAGATAGCCTAAAACCTTGGGATTTTCAATCTTCTCCCGCTTCATTAAATCCACATAATTGATAATAGATGTAAGAGGCGTCTTAATATCATGGGACACATTGGTGATCAGATCTGCCTTTAAGCGCTCACTTTTTACCTGCTGCTGCAGAGCTGCACCAAGGCCGGTGCTGATGTTATTAAGATGCTGTCCGGTTATGCGCTCCTTACCGGAAAGCCGGGCTGTATCGATGGTGTAGCTGGTATCGCCTCCGGAGATCACCTCCACTGCATCCTCCAGCAGATCACGCTGCACCGACTTTTTAAACAGCTGATGGAAGATCCAGCCGTCCACGCCTATATACAGCGCAATCCCTGCATACAGCATAATGTAAAGCCCGACGTTCTCCTTGCGGTATGCAAACAGGAAAATAATCCCCCACAGCATGATCACATTGAAGGCCAGGAATATGAGATAGCAGACTCCAGTCCGAAAGGCATAGGTGGCATGCTCCAGATATTCCCTTAGGGCCCTCATGCCCCGCTTTGCAAGGCTGTTGCTCCACAGCGTTTCCGCCTTATATCTGCGCAGCATGCTGAACATACATAAAATGCTGCTGCTGTAAAGGATTAGGAGCTTCAGCATCTTATTCCAGTAGGACCAGTGCTCCTCCACCATAAAAAGGCTTAGGATCCGTATTCCCACATAACGCCCGATGCAAAGGAACACAACCGTAGCCAGAGCCCATAAAAGCAGGCAGGTTTCCGTACATATCTTATCAATGGGGTAGAAAGCGATCTCATCCCCCAGCCGCTCCCTGTGGCCCGACATCAGCATCAGCAGTGCCATTGTGATCAGGCAGCCTGTAAGCCCCACAGACACGCCTCCAATTCCCATAATAAACTGGCTTCTGGTGTCCTTATATTCTGCCGCCTCAATGGAATAGGAATCTGTATGAGGATAAGATGTATCTACAGACACGACCATGTAATTTGTATTGGTTTCATAGGGATTCCAGATTTCCAGCAGGGTGGCCACATTAACCGGGACCACCGACAGATTGCTGTCCATGCGGATGGTATTTCCCGGTATGTACAGATACCGGCCTGAGCCCCTTAATTCCTCCAGGGGCACATCCGGAACATTGGTATAGGTCCTGGTGTTTCCATTGGTATTTTTATATTCCACCCGGAAGCGCAGGTTGGTTTCCTTCTCAATATAGTTATAATAAATGGAGTAATATTCTCCAAGATGAGTCAGAATATCCAGCGCCAGCTCCTCCTTGGTGATCCTTGTGCCCATACCGTCCCCGTTAATAAAATCCGGGTTATAAGTCTGGTAATCCACCGTCACCTCAATATCGCCGTCATCCTGCTCCATATTCATGTCAACAGGCATTCCCTGGACAGTGAAGTTCTCATCCAGATAATAGCCCCGCTTTTTCGCATAGCGCACAATTTCATCCAGGGTATATTCCTCATACATCCCCGGCCCGTCACTGACACCTACAATGGGCTTGTCTAAATTTAGCTTCCCATTGGTTTCAAACATGTTCTTGTAGCCCACATAAGTGAAAATACGGTCAATATCCTTCTCCAGCTGGACACAAAAGGATTCCGAATCCTCGTAGGCCTCATTGTAAAGCCATTTAATGCCCTTACCGTAGTTGGCGTTTAAATACATGGCGCTGAAGCCTGCCAGGGTAAGGAGCAGAAAGATAATATGGGCAATAGACAGGCCTATTTTTTTCCTGCGGAATTTAATGCTCTCTTCACTCATAGGCCACCTACTGTTTTTCTATCTTATAGCCTACACCCCAGACTACCTTCAGATACTTTGGCTCCCTGGGGTTAATCTCAATCTTTTCCCGGATATGGCGGATATGGACTGCCACTGTATTGTCTGCCCCAATGGCTTCCTCATTCCATATCTGCTCATAAATTTCATCAATGGAAAATACCTTTCCTGCATTTTTCACCAGAAGCAGCAGGATATTATACTCAATCGGTGTCAGCTTAATGGGCTCCCCGTCTACGCTGACCTCCTTATTGTCATCATTGATCAGAAGGCCGCCGCATTTAAACACCTGGCCGTCTGACTGCTGTCCCATATTCCCCAGCTGGGTATAACGGCGGATCTGGGACTTTACCCGCGCCACCCGCTCCAAGGGGGTAAATGGTTTTGTTATGTAATCATCTGCCCCTATATTTAAACCAAGGATCTTGTCTGTATCCTCCGATTTTGCTGACAGGATAATAATTGGGATACTGCTGGTTTCCCTTACCTTAAGGGTTGTTCGTATACCGTCAAGACCCGGCATCATCACATCCAGGATCAGCAGATCTACCTCATGATCCTCCAGGTACTCCAGGGCTTCATAGCCGTCATAGGTCTTGATCACCTTATAGCCTTCTCCTGTAAGATAAATATCAATCGCTTCCACAATCTGTTTGTCATCGTCACATACCAGAATTGTCTGCATAAGTAACTCCCTCCTTAGAATATGCGCCATGCGCAGATAAAGTTGTTTGCCCACCACTGGCTTAAGCTGCGGTGTACTACACGTCCGTTGCTGGCGGAAGCATCGATCACAGTTCCGCCTCCTGCTGCAATTCCCACGTGTCCCCTTACCACCACAATATCGCCAGCCTGAATATCATTAAAATTGGTAATCTTTGTATATCTTCCTGCATTGCGCCAGCCGGAAGAAGTCATATAGCTCTGGCTGACTCCCGCATTATTCAGACACCAGTAAACAAAGCCGGAACAGTCAAAGGCATTTGGCCCCTTGGCTCCCCATACATAAGGGCTTCCAATCTTGGAGGAGGCCACCGATATAAGGGTAGAAACGCCGCTGCCTGCCGGAGGTGCCGGCTGGTTTGTCTGAGGCGGTGCTGTATTCCCCTGATTTCCGCCGCTGTTTGTGCCTCCTGTATTTCCGCCCTGATTTGTTCCTCCGCTGTTTCCGCCCGTTGGACGCTGGCTACTGTTTCCGCCGCCTGTACTGCCGCCGCCTGCTGCAGGACGCCGCACGTTATCACTGGTAAGCTTGGCCATAGTCTGGACACCTACCCGGCCGTCTGCTGACAGTCCGTTGCGGGACTGGAAATTCTTTACTGCATTTTCCGTTACCTCACCAAAATATCCAGTCACGCTGGAATTTGACAGATAACCGTATTTGTTTAAAAGCTGCTGAACCCGGGTAACGGAATCACCCTGCTCACCTAACATCAGACCATTTGCCTTGGCCTCTGCACTGTTTAATATCTGCCTTGTAGATGGCCCAAGATAGCCGTCCACCACCTGATCATTTCTTGCCTGGAACTGCTTAACTGCAACTACCGTATCCTGACCATAGGTGCCGTCCGGCGTAGTTGTAAGATAGCCCAGCTCCTTTAAGCGCTGCTGGCAGGCCAGCACGACCTCACTCTTTTCACCATAAGAAAGGAAATTAGGACGGATCTCATCACTATAAAGCAGATTGATCGTCCTCTGTCCTACCTTTCCATCCTGATCCAATCCATTGAGCTCCTGCAGTTTTTTTACCGCCAGCTCTGTGGAATCTCCAAAATGGCCTGTAACCTGCTCCCAGCTGGAAAGATATCCCAGCTCGTAAAGACGCTGCTGAATACGCACAATATCCTCGCCGTCTGCACCTTTGGCAACCGTATAATATTTGGCATCCTCCGCCATGATCGCATCCCAGGTTTCATTTCCTACGATCCCATCTGTAGAAAGCCCATTCTGACGCTGAAAGGTCTTAACCGCCCTCTGGGTCATCTCACCAAAATAATCGGTGGGCTCATCATTGTCCATAAAGCCCAGATCCATCAGACGCTGCTGCAGCTTCTTTATGATCTCATGACGTACGCCTATGCGCAGATACTGGGGCGCCGGCTCGGCATCCGGCAGATCCACATCCGAAAGTCCGGGCAGGATTTGTCCGTCCAGTCCCAGCTGTGCAATGGTTTCCGGCACAGCCTGGATAACCTTCGCTTCCGAAGGCGTTTTCTCATTTCCGGCATCCTCAGAAGCAGTGCTGCCGCAGCCCCCCAGCCCCAGCGCAATGGCCAGAATACCAAGGACAGCGGCCGTCCGCATTGCCCCATAGGGAAGCCTGTATCTTGTTTTTATATCCATGAAGTCGTATCTCCTGTTTTTCTTCCGTAAGGCGCATCTGCGCCTATCTGCTTTCCAGTTTCCTACCTGCACATTTTAACACATTTCCACAAGAATGGCGATATGTATTTTTATCCTGGCTGAAGGGTTACAGCCGTAAAAACGAAAACAGCACCGTCCCTTTCACAGGCCAGCGCTGCTTTTATGGCAGCCTTTTGCTGCCCTCTATCCTTTATTTTCTCATTTCCCTGTTTTCAGCTTTTTCCCGCTGCGTCCAAAACGCTTCCGTTTAAAAAACGGCACCCGGGCTGCTGCTGCCTCGGACTGGGCACCTTTTTGAAAGGCCCGCAGGGCCTCATCCAGCTGACGGAACCGTTCCTCCTCCCGCTGGTCTGCAGACTGCATCAGGTATTCCAATTCCCTCCCCATTTTCTCATTAACAAGAGAGCTGATATCCTGACTCAGCTTTTCATTATTTACCTCCAGAGCCCGTCCAATAATCAGGTTCATAACCTGCTGGAACTGAGCCATTCTCTCTTCCACCCCATCAGCAGCCAAATCTCCCCGCGCTGCAGGCCCAAGCTCTGTGCTGTTATCATCCTTAAGGCCTTTTAACGCTGCATCCATATCCCGCTCTAAAATCTCATCTGACAGCTTTTCCTGACCGTTTCCGTCCTGCTCCAGAACCTGGTTCAGGGCATGCTTAATGGCCTTTAGCTGGTACCCCTTTTCTTTCAGGGATTTTACCTGCTTAAACAGGCGGATATGCAGCTCTGTATAGTACCTGTGCCCCATTTCATTACGGGGTATCTCAAGCTCCAGCTCTTCCTCCCAGTACCTTAATACATGGGCCTCCACATCAACCTTCCTGGACGCATCCGATATCAAATAATGTATTTCATCCATAGCCATTCTCTCCTTCACATTTTCCCTGACCGCCAGCTGCCCGAAAGCAGGCTCGTCCCGTCAATTTCAGCTAACAGTTCCGTTTACTTTTAATATATTCGTTGAGAATGGATATTATGACTCAAATATTATAAGATACCAGGCTACTCCTGCCCTCCCTGAGGTCTGGCTGCGTTAACAAATTTGGTGTATTCCGGTTTCCAGATCAGGTTTACCGTTCCTATGGGGCCGTTACGCTGCTTGGCAATAATAACCTCAGCTTCGTTTGGATGCTCCGTATCTTTATTATAGTAATCATCCCTGTATAAAAACATAACTACGTCCGCATCCTGCTCAATGGCTCCTGACTCACGCAGATCCGAAAGCATGGGCCTGTGATCCGTTCTTGTTTCGCAGGCACGCGACAGCTGCGACAGCGCAATAACCGGTGCATGAAGCTCCCTTGCCAGAGCCTTTAAGGAACGGGAAATATCGGAAATTTCCTGCTGACGGTTATCATTTCCTCCCTTGCGGCTTCCGCTCATCAGCTGAAGATAGTCGATGATCACAAGGCTTAAACCATATTCCAGCTTCATCTTCCTGCACTTGGAGCGCAGCTCAGGAATAGAAATTCCAGGAGTATCATCAATGATCAGCTTTGAATTTCCAATGATCCCTACACCTTCCACAACTGCATCCCAGTCTGAATCTGTCAGCGTTCCTGTCCTCAGCTTCTGGGAATCTACATTGGATTCCATAGAAAGCATACGATTTACCAGCTGCTCCTTTGACATCTCCAGACTGAATACCATGCAGGGAAGATTTTTCCGCACTGCCACATAATCTACCACATTCAGCACAAAGGCCGTCTTACCCATGGACGGGCGGGCTGCGATCAGGATAAAGTCTGAGGGCTGGAAGCCTGACAGCTTATAATCAAGATCAATAAAGCCTGAGGGAATTCCCGTAACGGTTCCCTGGTTTTTATAGGCGTCCTCAATTTTTTCCAGTACATTGATCGCAACCTGCTTGATAGGAACAAATTCCTGGCTTCCCCGGTTCTGGATCAGATTGAAGATTGATTTCTCTGTTTCCGCCAGAATATCCTCCAGTGAATCCCTGCCTGCATAACAGCTTCCTGCAATCTCTTCCGTTGTCTTGATCAGCCTGCGAAGCACTGCCTTCTCGCTGACAATAGACGCATAGGATTTTACATTAGCCGAGGTTGGCACCATGGTAATAATATCCCGGACAAAATCAAGGCTGCTGACCTCCGGAGGCACATCCTTCTCCTTCAAACGGTCCTGAAGGGTTACCAGATCTACCGGCTTTCCCTCATTAAATAACTCCACCATGGCATCGAACATAATGCCGTACTGCTGCTGATAAAAATCGCTGCCCGTAATAATTTCCGAGGCAGCGATTACCGCTTCCCTGTCCATCAGCATAGAGCCAATGACAGACTGTTCCGCTTCCAGACTGTGAGGAAGCACCCTCTTGATCAGTCCTTCTTCCATATTTTCCACTCCTATGCTTCCACAACCTTTACAGCCAGCTGTGCAGTTACGTCCTTATGAAGCTTTACAGGAACCTCAAAGCTTCCAATAGCCTTAATAGGGTCATTTAATACGATCTTCTTCTTGTCAATGTCCAGTCCCAGCTGCTCGGAAGCTGCCTTGCTGATCTCCTTGCTGGATACGGAACCAAAGGCACGTCCGCCCTCGCCGGCCTTAATTGCTACCGTTACAGATGATTTTTCAATTTTTTCTGCCAGCTCCTTTGCCGCTGCCAGCTGCTCTGCCGCCACCTTTGCCTCATTGGCCTTCTGGAGCTTTAAATCATTGAGATTCTTTGATGTAGCCTCTACTCCCAGCTTCTTAGGCAGGATAAAATTTCTGGCATAGCCGTCATTTACCTTTACAACCTGTCCCTTTTTTCCAAGTGCCTTCACATCTTCCAATAATACGATTTCCATAATCTGCTCTTCCTTTCTTTCTGTCTGATCTATTCTGTCAGGAAACTTCGCCTTCCTCAAGCATTTTCCCAATTACCTCTTTCAGATACTTCTTTGCCTCTTCAACGGTAACGCCCTTCATCTGCGCTCCTGCAATCGTCCTATGACCGCCGCCGCCCAGCTTTTCCATCATCACCTGCACATTGACCTCATCGATAGACCTTGCGCTGAAATAAATAATGCCATTATATTCCGTCAGGACAATGGAGGCCTTGATGCCTCTTATTTCCAGAAGCTCATTGGCCGCCTGAGCCCCGATGATCGTAGGACTGTCAAGGCCTTCCGCCGGGCATACGCTGATCGCAAAGGCATCCTTATATACCTCTGCAGCCCGTACTGCCTCTGCCTTAGCCTGATAATCCTTCATATTTTCCCTGAACAGTTTGCGAACCCTTGTAATATCAGCACCGCTTCTGCGCAGGAAGGCCGCCGCCTCAAAGGTACGCACGCCTGTCTGGTTTGTAAAGTTCTGTGTGTCAATCACGATGCCTGCATACATGGCATCTGCCTCCGGCGGTTTTACCTTGATACCGTCGGCAATGTACTGCAGCACCTCCGCTACCATCTCGCAGGTAGAAGATGCATAAGGCTCTACATAGGACAGCACCGCATTGTCAATGATCTCGCTGCTGGCCCTGTGATGGTCTAATACCACAATGGTCTTAACCAGCTGAAGGAGGGACGGCTCATCCGTAATACTTGGACGATTTACATCCACCACTACCAGCATGGTTCCCGGATCCACCATCTCCGCTGCCCTGGCTCCGGTCAAAAACATATCCTCGGGATAATCTGCATTTCCTGTAAACCGCTCCATCATGGGCCGCACAGAGGAGGTTACCTCATTTACTACAATATTAGCCTTCTTGTTCATGGAAACCGCAATGCGGTAAATACCGATTGCTGCACCAAAGGAATCAATATCTGCCATGCGGTGTCCCATGATCAGAAGCCTGTCCTTATTTTCCATCAGCTCCCGCAGGGCATGTGCCTTTACTCTGGCCTTTACCCTGGTTGTTTTTTCCATCTGCTGGGCTTTTCCGCCGTAATACTGGATTTTATCTGCATCCTTTACAACTGCCTGGTCACCGCCCCGGCCTAAGGCCATATCAATAGAGGTTCTGGCATACTCATAATTCTGGCAATAGCTTTCCCCGTTCATACCAATACCAATGCTTAAGGTCACCGCCATCTCATTGCCGATATTCACTGTTTTTACATCCTCAAGAATAGAGAAGCGCTCCTCCTGAAGCCGGGCCATATACTGCTGTTTGATCACAAAGAGATATTTATCCTTTTCCAGTTTCTTTACAATACCGTTCATGGCTGCAATATATTTGCTGATCTTCCGGTCAATAAGAGCTGTCAGCAGGGAACGCCGCACTTCCTCCACACTCTCTAAGGCCTCATCATAATTATCCAGATATATAAGACCTGCCACCAGCTTCTGGTCATTTACCAGCTGCATGTACTTTAAGGTTTCTGTCTCATCAATAAGGTAAACTGCGGTTACCAGCATATCCTGGCTGTCGAATCCATTTTCCACAACCGCCTGTTCCAGACTGTCTGCCACCACTTCCTTCAAGTCAATCCGGTATTTCCTGCCGCCGAACGCACTGTGAACTGTAACGATCTGGCCTCCGGTCGCAAGCATTTCCTTTGTAATTTCCGGAAAGATTGCCGTAATATTTTTCAGCCCATTCTTATCCTCCTCCAGGATTTTTTCAAATTCCTGGTTCATCCAGAGAATACGCCCATTCCCGTCTGATACCGCATAAGGGATCAGCATTTCCTTAAGCAGAGTCTGCCTGCTCTGGTCATAGGCTTGGGAAAATGCAATTAAGCCCCCAAGGATCCCGCGTTTCCGGGTAAAATAAAGCCACAGCGCAATTCCGATATAAACAAGCGTGAAAACTGAAACTATAATACCAGCTTTCGCGGAAACAGTCCCTACTACGGCTGTCAGCACGATCAACAGTACGGATAACAGCAGCGGCCATTGCAGGTAAACCCGGAACGTCCCACGCATTTTTCCTTTATCCCTCATAGTCTTCCCTCCATCATATTCCAAAACAGAATATGCCTATCTTAGTCAGTATACCATACTTGGCGGCGTTCGTCCATGAAAAAGAAAAATGAGCAACGGTGAGGAAATGGATTGCTTTTTGCTTCCTCATCTGTTAGAATTACGGCATATACAGATTTCAAATAGAATATAAGCGAATTATCATTTTACTTATGTTATTTTCGCCTGATTTCATTTCAGGCATCGCTTCTTTTATGTTTCCTTATTTTTCTGCAATCTATTTATTTCTCCCAATTCATGCTATAATTTAAGAAAGAGAGGCGTATCGTTTCATATGGGCAAATATGAAAAAACCATTCACGAATTGAATCTGGAAGATGATTTCCTCTTTGCAAAAGTTATGACAGATACGGAAATCTGCCGGAAAGTATTAGAGCAGATCCTCCAGATTTCAATTAAGCAGATCGCGCTCCCAACCGCCCAGCGAACCATTGATATTCTGTATGAGGGCAAGGGAATCCGTCTTGATGTTTATGTAAATGACGATAAGGGCACCGTTTACAATGTGGAAATGCAGCGAGGCAAGAAAAAAGAGCTTCCCAAGCGGGCACGCTACTATCAGGGCAGCATTGATTTGGATTTAATTTCTGCAGGAGAACCTTATACTGCACTGCGGAAAACCATTGTTATTTTCATCTGTACCTTCGACCCATTTAAGGACGGACGGCATATTTATACCTTCGAAAATATCTGCCGCGAAAATCCGTCCCTGCTTTTGGAAGATGAAACTATAAAACTATTTTTAAATACCAAAGGTACACTGGATGATGTGACTCTGGATATGAAAGAATTTTTAACCTATATCGAAAACACTACCGACACCTTCGCTGCACAGGCGAAAAACCCGCTTATCAGAGATATTCAAAAGAGAGTTACAGAGGTAAAGCAAAACAAGGAAATGGAGGTCGAGTATATGACTTTATTACAGAGAGATAGAGAAAACATTGAACTTGGCCGAGAGGAGGGATTGGCTGAAGGGCTTGAGAGAGGATTAGAACAGGGCACCAATCAAACTACCAAAATCTTAAAGCTCCACCTGAAAGGAACATCTGAAGTGTCAATTGCTTCTGCCTTAAATCTGGATACAGATTATGTCAGACAGATTATCCATGATTTTGAGAAAGACTAAGCTTTTCAAAAACCATTCTGCCAATCCTCATTTGACAGCCGGTAAAATTTTCAAATGCCTCTGCTCTACCAGCCCCATTAGTCTTTCCAGAAATTCCAGAGTAGCAGAAACGGGTGCAACTTTTTTCTCCAAAACTGCTTGATTTTTTCACAGGTCTATGTTATTATATCAACTGCTTGTAAAGCAATTTGGGCGAATTCCCGAGTGGCCAAAGGGGACAGACTGTAAATCTGCTGGCACTGCCTTCGGTGGTTCGAATCCACCTTCGCCCAGTTAAATACTTATTGACAAATTGAAAGTAAGTATTTATAATAATTTAGGTAACGCGGGGTGGAGCAGTCTGGAAGCTCGTCGGGCTCATAACCCGAAGGTCGTAGGTTCAAATCCTGCCCCCGCAATTTAGACTTTTAAGTCTTATGCCCAGATAGCTCAGTTGGTAGAGCAGAGGACTGAAAATCCTCGTGTCGCTG
>OLRK01000625.1_pt1 | contig 38897 bp, 34 predicted proteins | sample 1672911 | NCBI WGS metagenome assembly OLRK01 (sample SAMEA3136736, study PRJEB25190) | human gut metagenome | biome: human gut; feature: human-associated habitat; material: faeces | place: Austria | collected 2013 | reverse complement strand
TAAAAATGATATTAAAAAAGGGAATGGTCTTTCTGTTTGCAGCAGCAATGGCAGTAACAGGAGTGTTTTCCTTGGGCGTAATGGCAGCCTCCGGGTTGGAAGGTGCATATATTAGCCCTAAATCAAAGATGGGATTAAAGTATGCCAACAACTTTAGCCGGGATGTGTCGAAAAGCCAGATAGATGTCCCTAACTTTATGGCAGACAGTGACAGTAATGGTGATGAACCCAATAAGAGTTTCAATGCACAGCAGGTGGCAGCAGGTAATTCCGATGCTGGTCAGAAATGGCATGGTTTTGCTGCCTACGCAAAAAATCATGACCCATCTGATTTTTGGGTAAAGTATAAAAATGTTACGACGGCAAATGGAAAGTCGGTCGATCTTAAAATAGAAGTGACCGACTGGAAAACGCAGAATAATGAATCAAAACCATTACCATCTAATACAGATATGTTCGGGCATGATAACAATTCCGCACATCTTGGTTATGCCATTGGTTTTTCTTATAAGAAAACGGGAGTTGTCATGTTCTCCGGGTTTAAGTGGGTAAAATTTAAATATACTTTTTTATATAATGGAACGAATACCAAAGCTCCATTTACCGGATTTGCTACATTCCAGGATATTGACCAGAACCAGTATGTGGCTATCACAGATGGGACAGAATGTATCTCTAAAGCTTCCTATATTGGTGGTAGTGATGGAAATACATGGTGTGAGCCGGATGGATGGACATATAAATCCATAAAAGATCAGAATGCTTCTTCGGGTATGGGAAGAGATACTTTTGATAAGACATGTATTTCACTTTATGTAAATAATATGACGGATATGTCCATCAAGTATGGCTGGACAGGTCATACAGCTATCGCTTATTTCGATTTAGCCCCATGGGCGATGAATTCTTTTGAAGATGATGCAAATCCTGATATCCCGAAGAAATTAATCCAGAGTGGAAGTTCATGGATCAGCAATGAAAAAACATCAGCAGTAGCTTATAAATTAGGGGATACTTATTCATACCGTTACGAGGATACTACTCCGACCTATGCAACAGATATTTTATCAAATTTATGGACGGAACAAAAGAAGACTGCTATATCTTCGTATGCATGGGAAGATACGCTGGATTCTGGGCTTAGTTATGTGGCTGGTTCCCTGCAGGTAGATGTAGGAGGGAAAAATTTTACATCTCTATTTACAGATTATTCCAGAGGACAGAATATCAAATTTAGTGCAACAAGTGATGTACTAAATGATACTTCATTTTATGGAAAGAAAGTAACCGTTACATTTAAAGTAAAGATTAGAGATGCAGCATCTTATAGCTGGCTTGGACATGAGCGTACCGCAGATAATAAATACCGCCTGATTCCAAATGCAGCAAAAAGAAGCATGACATATCTGAAAAAACTGGCATATGATGAAAAGAAGGAAGTATACACAGTAACAGATAGTGATTATGGCTCTGCTTCACAGAACACTTCCACCGTTTGGTCAAAAGTCCCTATCGGTGATCCGGACAATCCTGATCCAGACCCGAAGAAGACCGTTTCCGATGAGGACGAGAAGAATGTCCTGAGTAACACACTTACCAATGCGGATGAGACATTCACTTATACCGTTTCTAAGGAAATTGAAAAGAACATGCCTTCTACCGCAAAGTATTCCAAGGTTGTAATCAAGGATGATATTGATTCCTGTCTGACGATTGATTCTGTTAAGATCTATGCAGGAGATAAAGATGTCACGAATAATTTCACCCCAACTTCTGCAAGTAAGGAAAATTATTTAGAATATGCAGCATCTTCTGATTTACTAAATAACAAAGATTTTTACGGGAATAATGCAGGAACGACCGTAAAGATGGTTGTAAAAACACACATTGATGCAAAGAAAGTTTCGATTGAGACACTCCGGGCGCATGGACACCTTGTGGAGAACGATAAAAAGACAGAGACAGACATTAAGATTAAAAATGAGACAACAGTTACAACAACAAAAGCCGATAATCAGGGTACATGGGATGTCGATAAGAAGGTAACCCCACCACCTACAACAACGGATTCTCCTGTACCATCTATCAAAGACCCAGTGAAAAAAGTATCGGATAGTGATGACCTGAACTGGGATGCGACAGTAAAACAGGATGGAGAAAAAACACCAGGAAGCCATAACCGTGTCACAGATGTAACAAATCAGTGGCTCTATACTTTAGCACAGGAAATCCCGGCACATACGGTAGAGTTATTCCATTACAAATCCTTTACTATCACAGATGCAGTAGATTCCTGTCTTTCTTATGATGTAAAAGACATTACAATCAAAGCAGGGGACAAGGATTATACCGATAAATTTGACATAACAAAAGGGGAGGATAACAGCCTTACGCTCACAGCAAAATCAGATGTGCTTTCTTCTGATGAGTTCTATGGCGGAAAATCTGGTAATAAGATTGTCGTTTCTTTCCCTGTAAAGATTTCAGCCGATGCAAAGACGTTAAAAGATGAAAATCTTGGACACCTTGAGATTGGCGGAAAGAAAATGGCACATCTGCAGAAGGTATCCGACCTGCAGAAATTATCTGGATTTACTGACCTGGTAAAGAGCAAGGACAATGAGTACGTCTATGCGTTCTTAAATCAGGCAAAGAGCCATATTGATTCCCAGATAAAATATGAGGGACAGACTGGCGTAAAAGACCGTACTACAGATAAAGTAGAGACAGCCGTAGAGACAGCCGACCCTACAATCAAAAAGGAAAGCAGTAAATATGAATGGCAGGTTGGAGATAAAGTAGATTACACAATCAATGTCGGTGATACTAACAGTAACAGTATCGCAGATAATGTTGTTGTTACCGATGAAAGTCTTCCAAAGGCAATGCTCCCGGATAAAGATTCTATCACCATCAGCAGCACCTTTGATAAAGAAAAATCCGGGGCACCAGAGGATAGGGACATCAGTAAGGATGCAAAGATAGAATACACAGAGAAAGGATTTGTTATCACAATCCCGAAACTGTACCGTGGGGAAGCTGCAACAATCAAACTGACCTGTACGGCAAAAGAAAAGTCCACCTACGATTCCATCACAGACCAGTGGGCAGACTGTCTGGAAAAAGCAAATGCAGATAAGAAACTTACCTGTGTAAACGGGGAAGTGATTGAAAATAGGGCATTTGTTACGGCAACTTTAATGTTAAAGGACAAAGATATTCCTCCAGATGATCTGGAACGTGTATGGGTGAATACTCCTCATCTGAACATTAAAAAGTCCGTAGAAAAGAAAGAGTACAATGTAGGGGAGACAGTGAAATATACCCTCGTTGTCACAAATGTACATGAAGGTACTCTGGCAAGAGACATTGTCATCACTGACCAGTTACAGACTCCGGGTGAGACAATCGTTGAAGGTACCATCCGTTTGAAGGATGAGACAGGTGCCGTATATGACCTCGGTAAAAAAGCTGGAAAAGATGCAGAGAAACCTTATCTTGAGACACAGGATGATACTTCCTTTAAGATCACAACAGGGATGAACTTACGCTATGACGGCGAATCTCCATTTAAGAAGCTGGCAGAGATTGATGATAAGGTTCATTGGAAGAATAAAGAAGGGCTGACACAGGAAGAATGGGATGCACCGATTACCCATACAAAATTCACGGTAACTTATGAAGCGAAGATAAATAAAGAGCCTGCTGACACAAATCAGTTTGTAAATGTTGCGACTGCAAAAGGTTCTAATACAGACGAAGTAAAAGATGATGAAATCGTTTATTTAAAAACTCCAGTCATCAAAACAGAAAAAGAAAGCGATAAAGATTCTTACCAGAAAGGTGAGACTGCAAAATATCACTTAACTGTAACACAGACAAGAGAGGACAGAACTGCAGTAAATGTAGTAATCAAGGATGCCTTAAAAGATGAAGATTCCGAAAAAGAAAGAATCAAAGGCGATACGATTAAGGTCTACTACAACGGCAATGAGTTTACACCTGTTTCTGTAAAATCCGATGATACTTCCTTTACGATTGAAACGGGAAAGAATCTTACAGTAAAAGATAAGCTGGAAGTTACCTATGATGCGGAAGTTCTTTCTGATCTTAACAAAGATTCTATCACGAATATCGTAAAAGCAAAGGCAGACAATGCGTATGCAGAGATTGAACTCGATGTGCCAGTCACAAAGGTAACGCAGAATATCTCTGCAAGAAAAACCTCAAACCCGGCATCGGGAACAGTTGTGAAACAGGGTGGACAGATCATCTACTATATTGATGTTCACAATGATTCTGAAACGACACTGAAGAACGTCCTTGTAAGGGATGCTGTTCCAGAGCTTAGTACTTATGTAGAGGGTTCTGCTTCAAACAATGGTAAGGTTATGGAAATCAATGGAAAGCAGTATGTTACCTATGTCATTGATACCCTTCGTGCCGGAAGTACACAGACCCTTTCGTTCGCTGTCACTGTGGATGAAAAAGCGACATCAGAAGATGTTATCTTAAATACTGCAGAGATAAAAGAAACAACGGAGAAAGACCTGAACGAAGATGGAAATATCCCGGATGACCTCTGGAATGAGGACTTCAAAGAAACGAACACAACAAAGCACCCATTATCAAACTGGGCTACGGATATTAAGACCGTAAAGGTAGGTACGCCAGACAGCTATATCGAAAAGAGGGCAGATTCCGCCGTTTATGATATAGGGGAGACAATCCATTATACAATCGTTGCGGAACAGACAACAAAGGATGGTAAATTGACAAATGCTGTTGTAGAAGATAAAGACCTTCCTGACGGTGTAGACATTGATTATGATTCTATCAAAGTAGATGGAAATACAGTACCAGAACAGGATACAATGACATCGGATACAAACAGTATCTATCTTATCCGCACAAAGAAAGGATTTAAAGTTGTTTATCCGGAGCTTTCCGAAAAATCTACGATCACATTTGATGCTGTGATCAACAGTGAGAAATTAGTAGGTAAGAAGATTCCGAACAAGGCAACCATCATTTCAGACCAGACACCAGAAAAAGAGGCAGTAGTCAAGGTAAAAGTACCGAAAAATCCAATCGAGAAAGTTATCAAGAAGATAATCAACCGAAAGGGTGTATCTGGCAACAGCTCACCGAAAGGTGTTAAGACAGGTTTAAGCACACATGCAGGATTATTTGCAGGTATCGCAGCCGCACTGTTAGCAGCCGCAGCCGTTCTTATCAAAATAAGAAGGGCAAAAAAGAAACCAGTGACGTTAGAAAAATTCTAAATCTGTAAACAAAGAATGAGGGAGAGCCTGCCGGCTCTCTCTTTTTGTAGGAGGGGAATTATGGAAAAGATATTCCGTTTGAATTTGGCGATATTATTTTTACTGTTTGCAATGATGCTTGTAAGTCCATCTGCGGCATCATTAAAAAATCCAGCAGGCAGTATTACTGTAGAAGCTAAAAGCAAAAAGAAACCGGCAAAGAAAAGCACTACAAGAAAGCCGGTTACAAGAACCAATTATATTACTATGAAGAAAAAAGAAAAATTATGGGTTGGTCCAAGTGTAGCAGCAATGCATCCTGAAACAAAGGATTGGAAAAGCAGTAATTCTAAAATAGCAACAGTATCCACGAAAGGAGATGAAGAAGGTTTTCATAAGGTGACTGTGAAGAAAAAAGGAACGGTCACTATTAGCTGTACTGTGAAAAAAACTCTCCGAGGATGGATAAAAGGTGATGTCCATAAATGGGTAATTACTATTAAGTAAAAAATAACGTGCCGAATTTCGGTACATTTAAAAGAAAATTTTAAACAAGAGTTAATAGGGGAGAGTCAACAGGCTTTCTCCTATTTGATGGAGGAGATATGGAAGATTATGCAATCCTGATCATTTTATTCCTGATGGCAGTATGTTTACTGATATTAACAGTCATCGGCTATTGGGGAGTTTTTTGCAAAGCTGGTGAAAAAGGATGGAAAGTGCTGATCCCATTTTATAATGAATATCTGTTATTTAAGATAGCATGGAAACCTTCTGTCTGTATTATCAAATGGCTCTGCCTTTGTTTGTACGAAGTAGTATCTGTAACATTAAAAGCAGGTGTACTTTTAGAGATGCTGCAGCTTATACTACCAAGTATAGCATTTGTACTGACAGTAATGCTTTATCACCGTCTAAGCAAAGCATTTAGACATGGGTTTGGTTATACAGCAGGAATCTTGTTCCTGCCATTTATCTTTGTACTGCTTTTAGGAGTAGGAAGAAGCAGATATTCCAGACCAGATAAATATATAGAGAAGATTTAAGGAAGGAGGATGTGCCGGATTTCGGCACATAATAAGATGAGTGAATTATTAAACCGAAACACAGACCCTTTATTTGAAAAAATGGAAAAGATTTTCAAAGAACGTGATGCGGAATACAAAAAAATGGAAGAGAGAAACCGTGTGCGTGAAGAAGCTGTAAAAGAGAAAGAAAACAGCTTAAAGAAACAGGAGGAGCAGTTTAGCAGCCGTGAAGCAAACGTAAGACAGCAGGAAAAAGAGATAGAAGAAAAGATGCAGATGCTCGAAGAAAAACAGCGGGAAACGCAGGAAATGGAAAAGTATCTGCAGAAAAAAAGATTGGAGTTAGAAGCAGACGAACAGCAGTCCTTACTTGATAATTCTATTCTCCGGGAGGAAATCAGAAACGAGAAATTAAAGCAGCAGCGTCTTAGCCGGGAACTGGAGGATAAATTAACTGATCTGGAATATTCTTCTGATAATTTTGACCCGGCTGTCTTAGAGGAAAAAGAACAGAAGATAAAAGAACAGGAACAGGAAATCCAGCGTCTTAATGAGGAAAACGAAAAATGGGAAGATAAAGCGGACGAATGGGAAGAAAAAGAGAGTGGTTTTGTCTCACAGATTGATACCCTGAATAAAGAAAAAGCACAGCTTTGGAAAAAACTGATGGGAGTAGAGGATGAAAGCCTTCCAGAGAGGGAAGAAGATGTTCCCGATAAGACGGAAGAACCTGTAGAAGAAAGAGTATCAGGGGCGGAAGAACCTGTAGAGGAAGTGGAAGAGGTAGAAGTAGTCCCGGAAGAAGAATCTGTGTATGCAAAGGAAGAAGAAAACCTGAAGGAAGCGATAGAGATGGATACCCCGCTGACAGCCGAAGGATTTTATAATTATCTGCAGGAACAGGAAGTAGGCGGAGTTATCCAGCTTCGCCATGCAAAACAGGGCGATATGGTCAACATTGCTATTTCCCAGATCGTAGTAACAGTTGTTTTTGCAGAAGAAGGCTGGTTTGATATTAAGAAATCTATTGGAAATAACAACCGTAAGTTACGCCGGTTAATCCGTAGCTGGAACAGTAGTCAGAATGACCTTACATTTAAATATGATACATCAGATAACACAGTTACAGCCGAAGGAGATTTTGATAAAGACCAGACAGCCGAAGAACTTTTAAGATATTTAGACCGTCTCCTCGATACTTATTTTGATACAGGAGAAGAAGAATGAAAAATTTTATACTGGCAGTAGAGAATGTTCCAAAACCGATGCTCATTGCAGAAGCAGTTTTGATAGTATTGATAATAGGTGTGGTTGCTATTCGGTTTTTTATCATCAGGTCAAAGCCGGCATATTTAAAAAAATTACCGAGGGCAGTATATGATGAGGAGACAATACACTTATTATTTAATTGTTATAAAGCAGCAGATTCGATTGAGGGAATGCTTCATCTGGCGGTGAAAAAGAGCCGTAATAGGAAAAATAAGAAAAGGTTTAAGGCGGCAATATCCTACCTGTATACGAGCAGGTATAAGGATTACGAAACAGCATTATATAAATATGCCGGAGACGGTACAGAACAGACAGAGCGTCTGTTTACAGACATCATAGGCAAGGAAGCAGCAAAGAAACGTCTGCTGCCTTTAAAGGAGGAATTATAAGTGAGAAGAAATAACTGGAAGAAATATATTATCATCCTGATCGCATTTATTGTTGGGCTGGTGGCAAATCTGGCGGCAAGGGCTATCCTGCCCAGACTGTTACCAGCAGGATTGCAGGCTTGGACGGGATTATTAGCAACACTGTTGGAGATCGTAATATCCGTCGGTATCATCTTGATCATTATTTTTACAAATCACATCGGGGAGGACTAGGCAAATGAACAGAGTAAAAAACTTCATAGGAGCAATGAGCGAAAAAGGAGTCAGGACAGTAAAGAGAGCTGTCCCGGCTTTTTTTACTGCATATTGTTATTTCAGTATGTATGTGCCTGTGTATGCGGCAAAAGCAACAGGAACCTCAGTGATCACATCAGGATTTAATTCGCTGTATGAGATCGTAGCAGCGATTGTAAGCAGTATTGGACAGTTATTACTGTTATGGGGAGTTTTTGAATGGGCAACGGCTTTGAACTCTCAGGATGGAACAATGCAGTCAATGGCATTTAAACGTATCGCATCTGGATTAGTTGCCTGTCTTGCCCCGCAGATCGTTACTGTTATCAGTGCATCTTTAAAATAAGGACAGGAGGGATGATTTATGCCGGAATGGCTGTTTGACTTCCTTTCTGGACCGACGATAAAGATTGCGGAGGCGATATGGAACTCCAGTATGAGACTGATCATAAAGCTGGTCTGCAGTACGCCACAAAAGTTTTCTACAGGAACATGGGCATTTGTAAAAGAAAACCTGTATCCGTGGGCAGAGGGGATCGGTCTCTCTGCTCTAAATTTATTTTTTATGATAGCCTTTTTGAAAGCTGTGAGCAACCTGCATCAAAACATCACACTGGAGATGGTCATCGAAGCAATGGTCAAGGTTGTCGTGGCAAATGTCCTGTATCTCAATATCTTAAATATAATGACAACCATATTTTCTATCTCATCAGCGATGGCGAAAGAAGTCTTTACGATAGATGCCCCAGATTTAAAAGTAGAGGATATGGATATTGGCTCAGCATTGTTTTATCAGCTATTTGGCTTGCTCTTTATACTGGCAGCGATCGTTTGCAGCTTTTTGATGTTATGGACAGTATATAGCCGGTACATAAAGCTATATCTGCTCATGATATTAGCACCCTTTGCGATGTCTGCACTTGTAGGAGGTCAGGAGATAGAGCGTAGTTTCTATGCATGGATGCGGACATTCCTGTTAAATGCATTTGAGATTGTAGTGATTGCCTTAACGATGGTCATATCTTTCAAGCTCATCGGTGCAGGCATTTCGCTGTTTGACGGCAAAAACATTGTAACATCTATGGTAGATGGGTTCTGGGATGCGTTAAACAGCCTGTTTACTATGATCCTTGTGACTGCAGCCGTAAAAGGCTCCAATGCATTTCTGTCAAAGGCGATGGGATTATAAATGTTATAAATGTGCCGGATTTCGGTACGGGAAAGGAGAGATCATGGGAAAATTTGCAGTTAAAATAGAAAGAGTTATCACAATAGCCCTAATATTGTCTATGATGCTGATACTTATACCGGGAGTCAGCGTACAGGCAAAAGCAAAAAAATGTAATCATAAAAGTGTAACATGGATCACAACATCAAAATCTAGCTGTACGGATGAAGGCATGAAGGTTAAAAAGTGTAAGAACTGTGGAAAAATCTTAAAGATAAAAAAGATAAAAAAATCAGGACACCGATTACGCACACAAATAGAAAAAATGCCTACATGCACAAAACCGGGGTTAACGGCAACGTATTGTTTAAATCCAGATTGTATTTATGGCTATAGGAAATATTACAAAACAGAAAAGATAGCTCCTTTGGGACATTCCTATATTGATAAAACTTACAAGGCTACCTGTACTGCACCAAAAACGATCGTAACTTCATGTAAGAATTGTAAGTACAAGTCAACTCATAAGGAAGGGAAAGCTCTGGGACATCGCTGGAGTAAGTGGAAGTTAAATACCGATAGTATGATAAAAAAGAAACCGAAAAAGACACGTATATGCAGCAGATGCGGAAAGAAAGAGACGGTTTATGTTAAATAGCTGGAAAGAGAAACTCCACGCTATTTGATGCAAGGAGGATTTATGGAAAAACTAAAAAAGAAAGTGACTATAGTGTTAATGGCTATAATGATGACTATGGTATTTTTTGCAGATGCACAGGCAAAAGCAGGGTGTAATCATAAACATACAGGCAGAACGTGGATCATTGCAGAAAAAGCAAACTGTAATCATACAGGTAGAAAAAAACAACTTTGTGTGAGATGCAGAAAAGTGTTGCTGGAAAAAGTAATCCCTAAGACAAAACACAAATGGAAACTTACCAGAAAGAGGAGAACAAGATATGACTGTTTGAAATGTGGCGGAGTTAAGTTAAAAAATGAATATGGAGGCTGGAGCTATTATTTTCCATGATGGATCTTGAAAACAGAGAAAAAGAAGGAGAAAAAGATTATGAAGACAAAAAGACATATTGTTGTGGTTTTAATGGTACTTATGCTACTGGTACTTATGCCAGGAATCAGTATACAGGCAAAATCAAAATGTAATCATAAAAATATCACATGGGTAACAAAAACAAAAGCAACCTGTACCAACAGGGGATTAAAGTATAAAAAATGTAAGTCATGCGGAAAAAAATGGACAGATGTCATAAGAAGGACTCCGGCATTGGGACATAAACCTGGAAAAGTAAAGATACTGAAGCCGGGCTGTACTTCTGTTGGGTACAAAACTACAAACTGCACAAGAAAGGGCTGCATGAACAGTTACGGAGGAGCAGAAGATGGGTATCTTACAGTAGAAACGATACCTGCCCTGGGACATTCTTATGATAAAGGTACAAGCATAAAGATAGGAAAGAAACGTGGGGGAAAGATGCAGTATCAAAAAACACAGAAATGTAAACGCTGTGGAAAAAGAAAAATTTCTTATTACTATAAATAATGAGGATATGAGATGAAGATTGATATTAATAAAGACTTTGAAAAAGCCTTTCCAGACGACCTTTGGAAGGGCTTTACTTTAAAACAGATCATAACATTTAGCGTTGGTCTTATCATGGCAGCAGGCACGATAATCGCACTATGGGTTTTTTTAAAGATTTCCCCGGTCACAGGCAGTTATATTGCAATCCCTGTCATGCTGCCGATCTGTTTCATCGGTATCTACGAATACCAGAACCATTCCCTGTGGGCGATGTACAAAGAGATGCGGTTTTACAGGGCAACTAAAAAACTTACTTATGGGGCGGAAGAAGCTCCGAAGACAGGCAGGATATTTACCATGCGCCATCCTGTTGTAAAAAAGAAATAATAAGATGACAGAGCCGGAAAATAAAGTTTCTGGCTCTTTTCGATTAAAGGAGGAATAAACGTGGCGGTTATCAATGCGAGTGGAAAGTTCCGTTCTTATCATTCTAAGAGTATCCCAATCGTTCCTGTCCCGAAAAATGTACGGCAGGCATTGAATATCGAACGGATGTATAAAAATGGAATAGCCAAGATCGAACCATCGAAAACAAACAGTCTGTATGACAGATGCTATGTTTTTGAGGAAATCAATTATATCAACAAGGATGAAAGTGAAAAAGATATTTTCCTGAACCAGTTCATGTCCTGGTTAAAGTCGATGAGCGTTGATTTTAAGATTACTATAGCAAACGAATTTCAGAGTATTGACGAATTTTTAGAAAAGATACGGGGAAAGCAGAACAGCAAGGCTTACCCGCAGATTGATAAAGGGATAAAAGAATGGACAAGGGAAAAACTGGAGAATTCTAATCCGAACGTAACGACACTCCGTTATCTTACCGTTTCCTGCCGGGCAAATTCTCTGGAAGAAGCGACTATCCTGCTCAATGCGCTGGATACAACGATACAGCAGATGTTTGCAAAGTGGCGTGGAAAGATACTTCTCTTAAACGGTGAAGAACGGTTAAAATGCCTGCACGCATTACTACGTCCGGGTAAAAAAGACGAAGAACAGTATATCTATCTTGATGAGACAGGAAAGCATGACTGGAAAAATGATGTGATGCCACAGACAATCAAGCAGTATTCCAATTTTATGATTTTTGACAAGACACAGTATGTATCGGTCTTGTTTGGGTGGAAATACAGCAGGGCATTAAAGCCGGATGAGCTGATGCGGAGTTTTTCCTATGTGGATTTTCCATCGTTTATCACGTTGGATTTTTCCCCTGTCCCTGCGGATGTTATCAATGAAAAACTGGTTGCTGCAGCGATGAACAATGAAAAATCCATCAGTGAGGAGGAAGAAGCAAAAAGGAAAAAGAATATCATTGTATCAGGACCTTCTTACGCAAAGCAGAGAAAAAAAGATGAGATAGAAGGATACATGGATTTAGTAAATGACAATGATGAGACAGGTTTTTTCTTGAATTTCCTGTTCGTGGCAACAGCAGCAGATGAAACAACCCTCGCACAACGAGTCGAGCAGTTAAAAGAGACAGGCAAGGCACAGGGAGTAGTCATAAGTACAGCAGACTATACCCAGTTAAAAGCGTTGAATACAGCCTTGCCTTTTGCCGGACGGCAGGTAGACTACATGCGTTTCTTTCTATCTTCCTCAATGGTTGCGATGCAGCCATACTTTGCCCAGGATATTTTAGACCCAGGCGGATATTTTTATGGGTTGAACCTCACGACAAAACGATTGATATTCGGAAACAGGAAACTGCTGATGAACCCTCATGCAATCATTGTTGGACACACGGGTTCTGGTAAGTCGGTGCTTATCAAGGCAACAGAGATATTCCAGACACTTATCTCCACATCAGATGATATTTTAATCTTAGACCCGCAAAATGAGTTTAAAGAGATTGTAGAAAAATATGGTGGTTCCTATTTTGACCTGACCCCGAAGTCAAAGATATATATCAATGGATTTGAGGTGTCCGATGCGGTATTTTATGCGGACAAAGACACAAAAGAAAAATTTATCGCTACACAGACAAAGTATGCAAAGAGCCTTGTGGCAGCTATCATGACAAATATCCTGTTTACACAGGAACATGCTACCGTAGTCAGCCGTGCAACAAGAAAGATGTTTGACAAAATCTTTGCACAGAAAAGATTAAAAAAACAGGCAACTTTACGGATGCTCCGGGAGGAGATCAGGCTGGAACTGGAGAATGCAAAAGATGATTATGATAGATCAATCATAAAGCCAATCTATAATTCCCTTGAAGAATACACAGAAGGAAGCTGTGATATGTTAGCCTATCCGTCCACGGTACGTCTGGATAACCGAATGATCGGCTTTGGGCTTAAAAATGTCCCGCCGGATAACTGGGAGCCTGTCATGGTAACAGTCATGCACTATACCTCTACCCGTATGGAATATAATCAGGAAGCACAGAGGGCAACGCATTTTATCGTGGATGAGACACAGGTAGTCAGCCGGAAAGGTACTTCTGCAGAACAGCTTAATACTGCCGTTGCGACTTTCCGAAAGTATGGCGGCATCTGTACAATGGCAATGCAGAATATCACGGCAGCATTGGAAAACAAGATGTTAAAAGAATTGTTCAGTAACTGTAACTATAAATGCTTTTTAGACCAGGGAGGTGCCGATGCGAATGCCCTTGCCCAGATCCAGGAGTTATCTCAGACAGAATTTAACGCATTAAATTCTGAAGAAGTAGGAAAAGGAGTTATGGTATGGGGTAAAAAGGTTGTCCTCTTTGATGCAAAAATCTCAAAAGAAAATGAACTGTATCCGCTTATCAATACCAATTTTCACGAGAAGGCAAAAGAAGCAGAAAAGAAAAAACAGAAGCAGAGACAGGAGCAGCAGGAGAGCAATGACCGTATTGAGGAGATTATCTTACAGATGGCGGAACTTGCCCCGGTTACTGTCCGTGACTTGTTATCTGTGTTAGAAATCACACAGGAAGAAGCAGAAAAACAATTAAGTTTTCTGTGCCAGCAAGGGTATCTCATAAAAACAGAAGAAGCAGGCAATATCCGTTATCAGAAAGCAGGCTGATGCTTATGGCAGTAAAAAAAGCAAAAGAAGCGAGTTTTAAAAAAATGGACAGTGCGTTTGCTACTTCCCAGAGTGCTATCCAGAAAGTGAAGAACACCGACCCTCTTAATGGAAATGAGGAACAGGAACAGGGAAACGAAAATGTCAGCATAGACCCTGCCCATTATCTTTCCAAAAAAGAAAAAAAAGAATGGAAAAGGCTGTCTTATACTGCAAAGCAGCGTTATATCAGGCAGGCAGAACGGCAGTTAAAACGGCAGAAAAAACGGAACGGGATTGCAAAAACAGAACCCAGTTCCGTTCAGGAAAAAGAAAAACAGGCAGCAAAAATCTTTTCAAAAGAAAGAAAATACAGATCAAATACATGGAAAGAACCTGTTGATAAAAAAGAGATCGGCAGTCATGGAGGAAATGGAGAAATCGCATCGAAGTCAAGAGACAGCCGGGTAGCTATCCGTTCCCAGAGTACCGTTGCCGGAGGAGAAAAGGCTGCAGATATTGCTTCTTCTTCTACTTCGGCAGAAACAGCAAAAGCTGCAGGAAATGCTGCAACAAAAACAGTGGATACAGCAGCCGCATCTACGGGTGCTGGTCTGGCTGCACTGGTCGCAAAAAAAACGGCAGAAAATTTCAAAGAAATGCTGCAGCAGAAAAATACAGCAATCGAAAGCCAGAGGATAAAGACGCAGACAAAATTATCCCAGCTCATCGAAGAAAATAAAACAGGGGCGGGAAGCCCTAGCGTGGCAGCCGCAGCTATGCTTGCCTCTGTTGTAGTTACAGTGATGTATTTTGCGGTACAGATTGCCGTGACGATCTTTTTTGTTTTGTTGCTCCTGTTAATACCGATCATTGTGATCGTATCTTTCCTCGGAATCATCATCACGTTGCTGTCAGGTTTTGCAGCCGCAGTGGATAATACAGATTACGCATCGGGTTCCGGGGCAAGTATTGTTGCGGTTGCTGTACAGGAAATCGGTTATCACGAAGGAGCAGGAAATCATACAAAGTATGGAGTGTATACAGGCACGGATGGAATGTCCTGGTGCCATGCGTTTGTTTCGTGGTGTGCAAATGAATGCGGTTTTATCGAGAGCAATATCATACCAAAGACAGCCGCCTGCGAGACAGGACGGCAATGGTTTATCCATAAGCAGCAGTATCAAAAAGCAGGAAGTTATACTCCACAGGCAGGAGATATTATCTATTTTGATAAAGGCGGGGTGGGAGAATCTCATCATGTTGGTATCGTTGAGTACGTTGAAAATGGAATCGTACATACCATAGAAGGAAATAAAAATAATCAGGTCATGCGTGGACATTATGAGCTTACTTATAAAGGCATTATGGGATACGGTACTCCGGATTATCCAGACGAAGGACTCACTTCCTCGACAGCATCAGAGATCTTATCAAAAGCACAGGAGCTTGGTAAAATGATGGTGGATGAAAAATGGGTGTATTCCAATTACGATCTAAAGGGTTCCCTTGCTGCGGCTGAACAATCTGCAAAAAGAACAAACTGTGCCCACGGTGTCTGTCTTGTGCTTCAGGAAATTGGTCTGCTGAAAAAAGGACAGATATTTTTCGGAAACAAGTCTGGAGAGTTAAGCTGCAATGGAACCGTAAGGAAACAGATTGAAAAAGGATTTGACATCATAAAGACTGGCGGGAAAAAATCAAAAGACCTCGACTTAAAGCCGGGGGATATTTGCCTTTTCAAAGGGCATACGAACATCTATGCCGGAAAAGATGAGAACGGTAAAACATACTGGTATGATTTTGGACGTGACCAGACAAAAGACAAAAAGCCGGGAAGTGTTTTTGTAAAATCTGTCCGTAAAGGAGAAATTAACTGGGCGGTCATCACAGTGATCCTCCGGGTAAAAGACCAAGACGGATATGGTTCAGGAAAAACAATCAATATCCCATCACCGTATGGAGACAGTTTCACTTACATGGGCTGGTCCCTCATCACCGCAACAGGCAGTAACCAGTACAAGTTGCGTGTGAAAACAGGTGAGCATTACGATGCGAACGGTTTCGGAAAGATAGGGGACAGATATGTGATAGCCTGCACTCCAACCTTCGGAAAAATCGGAGATGAGATAGATTTTGTTCTGGCAAATGGCAGAGTCATACATGGTGTTATGGGCGATGAAAAAAATATGTCTGATGCAGGCTGCAACAAATGGGGACATGATAATGGACACAGTGTTGTTGAGTTTGTTGTAAATAAATCTATGTGGTATCACACAGGAAAAACCATCACGAAATTTCATCCAGAATGGGAAAAAAGCCGGGTTGTTAAAGCAATTAATCTTGGAAAAAATCATTTGAAATAATAATTAAAATGTGCCGAAATTCGGTACAGGAAAGGAGCAGGATGAAGAAAAAAATAGTGATATTTCTACTGGCTGTCTTTCTGGTTTTTGCTTTACTTGTTTCCGCTTTATGTTTTTTCGCTCCCCAAAAAAATCAAAACAGCAGGGAAAATACAACGGAACAACAAAAGACAGAAGATGCTGCAGAACAGACGGAAAAAGAAAAAAGGGAACAATATCATTTCACAAATCTGGAATATATCTATTATATAAATTCTGAGAATGAAACAGATTTTGAAGAACAGGCAGCAGAGTATGTTGAAAAAAATTATAAAAACGTACAATGGATCAATGCCCTTTCAAAGTATGATGATGATGTGTCGAGTAATGCAGGGACAGCAACATTTTATCTACAACTAGATGATGAAGATAATTCGGTTGTTCTTATTTCCTATGATAAGAAAAAAGAAATTTTTTCATTTGTTCCATATAAAAAGCAGATTGAAAATATTGAAGACTATGGAGGAATGCCACAGGAAAAAAATACAATGCAGGATGATGAAGAAGAGTATAACGAGATTGGTACAGAGCCGATCCATCTTTGTGAGCCACAGATTACTGACCAGGATAATTCATTAGAAGCAGTAGCCAATGAAAATGAACTGTCGCAGGAATTATTAAAATTTTTAGAGAAGGAAGGGGAAGAACGAAGAAATTTTTATGTTACCTCTGTTGAAAATACAGGAGGAAAAAATTTTAAAGCCGTACTGGATTTCAGCACAAAAAGAAGCGATGGAAAAAATATCAGTATTACTTTTGAAAATGGAATTTATACATTTGCGTTTAAATAAGTGTGATTAAAAAAGAGATACTGGGTGATAAGATATGGCAGGTCTGCAAAAAGGAAATAAAGTTTTATTTGCAGTCCTGTCATATGTGTGTTAATTGGGAGTGATTGTCTGAAAGGGGTATTAGGGGCTTTCCCCTAACAAGGTAGTATTTTGTACACACAAAATGCGTATCTTGCAATAAGCCTATCGGCTTATTTTTCCCTTTTCTGGGATATAGTTCCCGAAAATGGGATATGGTTTTTTCCCAGAAAAGGGATATGATTCCCGAAAGTGGGATATATAAAATTCCCGTATTTGGGATATACTTCCCAGAAATGGGATGTGCATTTTCCCGGAAAAGGGATGTAATTCCCGAAAATGGGATATATAAAATTCCCATATTAGGGATATAGTTTTAGGAAATATATTACAAAAGGAGATGTTTAAAATAGGAAATGATAAGCATTATAGAATGACAGAAGAATCATTGAAATTTATTGAGATGAGAGATAAACAAAAATATCCAAAGGAAAGTTTGTTTGTTAATGCAGCAATACAATACTTTGGAAGGGGGATTGAACAAGAAAATTTAATGGATGAATTAGAAGATATACAGGATAAACTGGATAGAATCGAAAAAAAGATTGAGGAAAATACAGGTAAAAAAAATAGTTCCTTTTCAAACGATGCAGAAAAAAAAGAACTTTATGGAAAACCAGATTTCCTAAAATAGATTCTAAAGGATGGATGAGATGGATTGGATAAAGCAAATCATAGAATGCAAAAAAGAAAATTGGGTATCTCCCGGTTCTCTGGGGCAAAAGATTAAAAAAATCCGTATGCTGCGTAAGTACACACAAAAAGAATTAGGTGTGATGTGTGGCTTTTCTTTTTCATCCGCAGATGTAAGGATTGCGCAGTATGAAAAAAATAAAAAAATTCCAAGAGAAAAAATCTTGAAAGATATGTGTAATGCTTTAGGAGTTGGTGAAGGTGCTTTGATCCATGCAGATATGCTTTCCTATCAGGAAATGTTTTACGCACTGTTTGATATGGAAGATTTTCACGGATTGCGCCCGGTTAAGAAAGAGGACGGATACTATTTAAAATTTGACAGCGATAGTATTATCAATGATTTTCTTGAAAAATGGTATAAGATGTATCGAAAATATCCATCACCAAGAGGCGATGATGAAGAAGAAAAATATACTCTCTGCCGTTATGAATATCCAAATCAGATTACAGAGGTGTCGCAGTATGAACTATTAAAAAGAAAAGCACTGCAGGCAGAGATAAAAAATCTACAAGTAAAAATAGATACACTTGAAAAGAAAAACAAAGAAGGAGATTGATGAGATGGATTGGAATAAACAGATTGAAAAATTAGAGGATGAGCTTAAAAAATTAATAGAGAAAGAAAACAGACTTGCAGAAAGAAAAAAAGAGGTAGAAGAAAAACTGAGAAAAGCAAAAGAACAGAAAGAGAATGAAGAAAATAAACAGCTTGCAGAAATCGTTACGGAATATCTTGGACCGATGGATGCTAAAAAAATCGAAGATTTAAAAACGGTTTTGGACATGTACATGTCTGAATTTACTGAAGAAAAAGAATCAGAGGAAGAATCAATAGAGGAAAAAGAACAAGAAGGTGAGGACAAATAAGGAAAAGGAGATTCGACCTCCGGCTGACAGAAAAAGAGTATCAATTACTTTTAGCTAAAGCGGAGAATGACCCCGAAACAAAAACAAAAAAGGGAGAAAAAGCAAACACTTCTGCATATATACGGAAGTGTATTTTTTTACAGGACGATGATCCTGTCAGCTTGAAAAAAGAGTTAAAAACTCTTTCCTACCAAGTGCGTAAAATAGGAGTCAACATCAATCAGGTTGTTGCAAAAATTAATGCTGGTTATGGCAATCAGATTGATATTTATAATCTTGAAAAAGCATTAGAGCAGGTAAAGCATGAGATGAAAACGCTTAATGAGAAGGTAGAGGATTATGGCAATCACTAAGCTATCGAATATTGGAACACCACAGGGAGGTGGGGCGGCACATTTAAAAAATTGTATTTCGTATATCTTAAATTCTGATAAAACAGAGGGTCTGGTTGGAGGAAATGCAGGAACTACTCCGCAGGAAGTTTATCAGGTAATGATGGATACAAAGCAAGAATGGGAAAAAGAAAATGGAAGGCAAGGCTATCATTTCGTTATCTCATTTCCACCGGGAGAAGCGACAAAAGAAGAAGCATATGCTGTGATCAATGATTTTTGTGAGGAATATCTGGGAGAAAATTTTGATTATGTGTTTTCCGTTCACACTGACCAAAAACATATGCATGGACATATTGTTTTTAATTCTGTCAACCGAATGGATGGGTATAAGTACCGTTATGAAAAAGGAGACTGGGAAAAATATATCCAGCCAATTACAGACCGTGTTTGTGAAAAATATGGTCTGCCGCCACTGGTTTATGACCCACATAATAAGATAGGGAAATCTTATGCAGCACATTATGCAGAGAAAGAGGGCAGACCATCATCTGAAAAGATTATTAAGGCAGACATAGACTTTGTGATTGCTGCATCAGAAGATTGGAACGATTTTGTGAAGCAAATGGAAAGTCTAGGCTATAAAATCCGTCAAGGGAAGTATGTGACATATATCCCACCCGGTTTTGAACGGGGACGGAGAGATTCCCGTCTTGGTACAGGATACAGGAAAGAAGAAATCCAAGAGAGGATTCAAAACAAAGGAAAGGAAAAGGGGGCAGAAAGTATTCTGTCCTCTAAATTGTCTAAGAAATATGAAAGAGAAATCTTTCAATATACAGAGACACTTACGATATTTCAGATTAAAAAAATCAAAATTTTTTATCAAGCAGGGCATTATCTTGAAGGGAAAAATCCTTATGCAGTAAATCAAAAAGATGTGCGGAAAAATGCCATTCGGATTAATGAGTTATATGAAGAATGCAAATACATTCTAAAAAACGACATTAAGACAGAGGATGATTTATTAGAAAAACAAAATGCTTTACTGGCAAAAGAGAAGCAGCTAATGAACTGCCGGAGTTCTCTCCGTTCAGTGGAAGATAAAGAAATGTTAAGGCAGTACCGGGCTTTGAAAAAACGTCTGTCTGATACTCCAGATTGGGATGACCGATTTGAAATATATCAAGAGGAATTAAATACGTTCTTGAAACAGATGCCCGAAGGAATGTTAAAAGCTGAAGAAGAAAGACAGCAGATTAATGCAATACTTCAGGAAATCCGTCATGAGAAACGGATTGTAAACCGAATCGTTGAAGAAGAAAGAAGTCTGAATAAAGAACAAAAGATTTCAAAAACAGAACGCACCGAAATTCGGCACAGGAGGTGAAAATAAATGGAGCAAGAGGAGGAAAAAAATATCATCATAGAATTTCAAAGAAAGGTTTTGCAGGAAGCAAACTGTACGGCTGAAATGCTTGCCTATTTGGATGAGATAGATGACGATGTATTCCGGGAATACTACTGCATATGTGCATTAGATGGAATGACTGTGGAAGAGATACGTCGGATCGATAGCATTGCTGTTCAGGACTGGCGGGTTAAAATTAAACACATCAAAGAAGAACGGCTGAATTTTCTGGAAAACATGTTCGTACCTAATTCAGAAATGCAAAAGCAGATTTCAGAGTTACATGATAAAGCTGGTAAGGTGTTTCAGGAGACGGAAGAATTAAGAATAACATTGAACGCTACATTGCAACAGACGTTAGATATACAAAAAAATGCCCTTATGGAACAAAGGGAATCCTATCAAAACTCTTTGGCAGCAAAAGAGGAATTAATAAAAGAAAGAGATGAAAAGATACAAAGTCTAGTGAATGAGATAGAGCAGAATAAAAAAACATGGCAAACAGAAAAGAAGACACTTCTTTTACAGTTAGAAGAAAAAAAATCATCTGACGATGATAAGGAAGAGCAAAAAGAGGTACCGTCTAAAAAAGAAAATTCAGTAAGAGATGTAACCGAAAAAAAGAAGCGATGGCATTTTTTCAATAAAGAAGAAAAGAAATCAAAGGAGCCGGATAGATTTATTGAAACGTATCTGGCAGGCGATACATTTAATGAAGCACAAAAAGAATTTCTGATTAAATGTCTCGAAGAAGGTGACACTGTTGAGGAAATGAAAACATATGCTTCTGCAAGTCTTACTCCTGCAATGATGCAGAGATTAAGACAAGTAAGAAAGAAACGGAGGGGACAATAATGGTAAAGATAGAACAAACGGGTGGCAGGCTGACAGAGGAAGAAATCCTGCATGGAAAAGAAGATGCCTATGGAATTTATCAGATTAACAGGAAAGGTGCAGGAAGAGATTATGCTTTCCTTTCTTTTGATTCTTTACGTTCAAAAGGAAAAGTACCAGAGCGAACAGAGTATCAGCTTGTTTACAGTGATATTTTAGGAGCAGATGAAAATAGAGACAGCCTGTTTACAAAATTTAATATTGCACATCCTGATGATTTTACAGGACATTCCCTCTCTGTAAGTGATATTATTTTGATAAAAAGAAATGGCAAAGTAAATGTCTCTTACGTGGACATGATAGGGTTTGTTCCGTTGCCTGATTTTTATAAAGAGCCGTCATTAAGAGTAGTAGAACAGATAACAGAATCAACAAAGGGTTTTACAGCTGAAGGACACTTTGGAACATGGCATTCAATACAGATGCAGGAATTTCACAATGAGAAATTTTTTCAGATGCGGCATGATGAATTTGGAGAACAGGTTGCAGATATTATCGTAAATGAACAAGGACAGGTTATTGCAGAAGATTTATGGCATGGCTTTAGTCCTGAAGCAATGAAATTAATTGGAGAATATTTATTAAGCAAATCTCTATATCAGAAGAAAGAAGTTGCATATCTCTTGCCAGATAACGGTTATTTTATGATTCATGAAACAGACGGAGGATATGATTACACATTTTACAATCATGAGTTTAAAGAATTGGATGGAGGGGTTTATGATAATCCAGAGGTTTCGATTGCAGAAGCGACAGAAGATATTTTAAATGATGAAGGAATAACTATTGAAAATATTCGTGAGACGGATTATGAGCAGCTAGAACAGGACATTGAAGAAGCAGAGTATATAGTAAAAGTTGATTTTTATGTTGCGGAATGTTCGGAATTTCCATCATTAGGTGAATACCATGAGGGATTAACACTCGATGAAGCAATAAAAATATATGAAAAGATACCAGAAGAAAGGATGCATGGCAGAAAAGGAATTGGTATTGACTTACATTTTCCAGAAGAAAATTTATATCCGGGAAAATGTAGCTTGTTTGAAGGCGGAGAGATTTGTAGGGAATTTCTTGATATAGTACCTTTTTACAAAGAAAACAAGGAAGTTCAAAAAGCAGTAAATTATTTAGAGAATCATTTTAATAAAAAAGAAAAATCGTTGATGAAACCTAAAAAACCAGAACAGGCTCCAAGATTATAAAGGGGGAATGATGTATGGCAATGACATTACCAACTGCAGAAGAACTGTTTGGAGAAACTGTCCGAAAAGTTTCTTCTACACCACAGGAATGGCTAAAGTTTTTAAATACAGCATCTCGTGTATATCAGTATACTTTTGATGCCCAGCTTATGATCTATGCCCAGCGACCAAATGCAATAGGATGTACAAGTTTTGAAAAGTGGAAACAAATGAATCACTATGTTAAAAGGGGAACACAAGGAATTGCCCTTATTGTCAGAAATGGCGAAAATAGAAAGCTTCGTTATGTATATGATTATAGTGATACAGGGGTGGCTTCCAATATTCCAGAAACCGATATAAGAAAACCTTATATCTGGAGTTTGGGAGAAGACGGGCAGGAAGATTTATGTGACTATATTAATAATAAATACAATATACGACCACAAAATAAAGATTTAGGTTTGGTATTAAAACAATTAATAGAAGAAACGGTTAATGATGTGATAGATGATGAAATATCAGAAATCTTGAAGGAAAAACAAGGATCTTATCTTGAAGATTTAGATATAGATACTATCCGCAAAGAATATCGGGAGTTATTTATTCATTCTGCCTGGTATATGCTTTTAAGACGATGTGGGATAGAACCCGGAGACTATATGTATTTAGAGGATTTTCGGGCAATTACTGATTTTAATAATATCAATGTGATTTCTTGTTTAGGAACACCTGTAAGTGAGCAATGTTCTTTTGTATTGAAAGATATATCCCGGTATTTGTGGCAGAAAAATTTACAAAAAAACAGAGCAGAGTCTATTGTACAAAGCAATCAAAGGGAATATAATAAAGATAATAAAACACAGGAACAAAAGAGAGGGGTGAACAGAAATGACGTTGACATACACAAAGAAGGAGGACGGACTGCTGTATCCGGATCTGGAATTAAAGGAAGCTCCGAAGGGATACATCGGGAAATACGGAGTAATGAGAGCCGATTATCTGGAGCAGCATCGGAAATCAAGGTATACGGCGATGATGATGACCGGGGAAATCAATCAACATATGATAGACATTCAGAAACAGGCAGAGGAGAGAATGGACGAACTGATGCCAGAACTGATGAAGATAGCAGGAGCAACAGAGGAACTGAAGGCAGCCGATCAGATGAAGTGGGTCGGACTCGTAAACAACTGCAAACAGCAGGCGGAGGAGATAATCAAAGAAGAGATTATATACAGTTAAGCCTTTTCCCGGAAAACCCACAAGAGCAAGCTGAGTATGGAACAGCAGCAGGTAATACACCTGCTGCTGTTTTTGCATTCCCGGATAACTATATTGATGAATGTCTAAGAACAGGTGGTAACAATGAACTTTCGTTAGAGTATGTCCTGCTTGATCTGGCACAGGAAAACCCTCAAAAAATACTTGCAAAAGATTTAAAAGAAAACTGGAAAGGTGGAAAAGGGCTTGCAATGCCAGACGGCATAAAAGTGAGTGTCTGGTATAACGAAGAAGGGATTTCTTTTCGCAGAGGCAATGGTGCAAGAAAGAATCCTGAAAGGCTGTTATCATGGGAGGAAGCTGCCGAACGGATAGAAATTCTTTATAGAAATGGGCAGTTTACCACAAGAGAATTATCAGAAAATGCAATAAGTACGATTCGGGAAGAAACGGCAGGACTTATTGCATTTTTTTATAAAGAAGATATGGGACAGTCCCGATGGGGAAACATCCATAGTGAAGCTGTCATATCAATCATTGAGGAGTTAAAAGCGACTGCCAGTATAAAAAAGTTATACGATGAGATTTCACTTTTTGGAACAGCTAGAGCAGGTAGCATAAGCCAATGGCAGGAAAAAAGATGTGAGAATCTGGCAGAGAGACTCTATAAGTTAGGGAATCTGTCTCCTCTTGTTCCACAAAATGTACAGGAAATAGCTCCAATGGTATTTATCACAGCAGATGAGATAGATAGATTATTGCAGGAAGGAGGTATTGTTGAGGGAGGAAAAAGAAGAATACTTTCTTTCTATCAACAGGAGCCTGCGCCGGATACCAAAACAGCAATTAATTTCCTGAAACAGGAGTATGGTATGGGAGGTCATTCCCATTCTATATCAGAAAGCCGGAATTCCAATGAATGGCACGATGCCAAAGGATTTCATTTAGAAAAGGGAAACATACAAAAGAAACTGACATGGAAAGAAGCAGAAAAACGTATCCGCACTTTAATAGAAAATAAAGAGTATCCTTATATACAACAGGAAGAAAAAACAGATACAAAGGAGAACGTGCCGAATTTCGGTACGCAGGAAGAAAAAAAGGCAGATACTATTCAATTCCAGATTGACTTCTCTGAACATGATATTTTAAGCCACTATGATAAGGAGAAGAAAGCCTATGTTACTGCTAAAATATCTTTTGCGGCAGCAAACAGACTGTTTGCGGAGTTAGATGAACAGGAGATGGAGCAGCAGGAGAATGAGGGAGAAGGTTATTCTTATTACAAGACAGCATTTTCTATCTATGCAGTTATAAATGGAGAAGAATATTCTTTCCAGGGAAGATATGACATAGGAAGTGAAGGAAAATCCCTGATAGAACATATCCAGGAATATTATGATTACTGTCTGTCCCCAGATTGTATGTATAGACAATACTGGGAGGAAGATGGCATATTAGAGGAAAAGATAGAACAACTCACAAAGTATAATGAAAACTTTTTGCCGTATCTTGAAAACCACTTAGATCTGACACCTGCAGAAAGGAAACAGATCACTGCGTTGATACATAAAGAAGAACCAGAAGTTTTACAGGATAAAAAGTATGAGATTATGGATACAGGTCGCATAGACTTTCCATTTGATGTACAGGAATGGACAAGGGAAAATAACGAGTTTGTTTTTTCTGGACGTAATAAATACTGTAAAAGCAGGGAAGAAGCCAGTGCATGGATAGAAGAACAGCAAAAAGAATCAAATCTTATTGAGGTGGCTGTTGAAAGCAGCGAAGATTATGAAGATATTGCAGGTTCTTTTGTCACAGCAGTCGATACGGAAGGAAACAGAAAGCCGGTTTATCGTCTGATACAAAAGGGGAATGACGGGTTAGAAACGTATCTTCCAGAAACGCTTCTCTTTTATAGTGAAAAGGAAGCAAAAAATTATATTAAGAGCCATGCGGATGAGATAAGAGAGATCAGTTATGATGAAATGATAAACTGGGCTGCAGAAATAAGAGAAGACAGGATTGCAGCAACAGAACTTCAGGAAGAAATCTTAGATACGGATAATATAGCCATCACTCCTGTTTCAAATGACAGAGGACAAAATTATCATATTCCGAAAGAAGAATTAGGGACAGGGACAACCCGTGAAAAATGCTGGAAAAATATCCTTGCGATTGAGACTGTAAAACAATTAGATCAGGAACAGCGCAAGGCAACAAGAGAAGAACAGGATATATTAGCAGATTATGTTGGCTGGGGTGGGATTGCAGATGTCTTTGATGTGAACAGATCACAATGGCAGGAAGAACGGGAACGGATACAGACTGCCCTTACTCCAGAGGAATACCGTTCTGCAGAAGAATCCGTGTTAAATGCCCATTATACGCAGCCCCTTATCATTAAAGCAATGTATCAGGTATTAGAAAATATGGGATTTAGCCGGGGAAGGATATTAGAGCCTTCCTGTGGGATTGGGAATTTCTTTGGTCTTGTTCCAGAAGATATGGATGGTTCTACTTTATATGGTGTTGAATTAGACCGAATGAGTGCAAAGATAGCAGGCTACCTTTATCCTGAAGCAAATATCCAGAATATAGGATTTGAACGTACCAACTATCCAGATGGATACTTTGATGTAGCGATTGGAAATGTGCCATTTGGAGATTACCGGGTAAATGACTCAGTTTATAACAGTCATGGATTTTTAATCCATGACTATTTTTTTGCAAAAACTCTGGATAAATTACGTGCTGGTGGTGTTGCTGCATACATCACAACAAAAGGTACAATGGATAAAGAAAGTACAAAAGTCAGGGAATTTCTTTTTAAGAAGGCAGAATTACTGGGAGCTATCCGTTTGCCTAATACGGCATTTAAAAATGCCGGAACGAAAGTAACAGCGGATATTTTATTTCTGCAGAAACGGGAAAGAGAAATAGAAAATCCTGAATGGACCACTATTACAGAAGATGCACAGGGATTCCGTATAAACAGCTATTTTGTACAACACCCGGAAATGATATTGGGAACAATGCAGGAAATATCAGGACCATATGGAATGGAAACTACTTGTGTAGAAAAAGAGGGAGTTCCTTTAGGAGAACGGCTGCGGGCTGCTATATCACATATTACAGGACATATACCTGAAAGAGTGGAAGAAGAACGTGCCGAATTTCGGTACGAAGCAGAACAGCCGACAGATGCACCCGATGCTTCCGAGGTACGGATGTACAGCTATGTACTATCTGACACGGGAGAGGTTTATTATAAAAATGAATCCGGTCTGGAACAAAAAGAGACAGCGAAAACAGCAAAAGCACGTATCACAGGTATGGTCGCAATAAGGGACTGTGTCCGTGAACTGATCCGTCTGCAAATGGAGGAAACAGAGGATGCAGATACAAAGATTTCTGCAGAACAGGTAAGGCTCAATACACTTTATGATTCGTATACTGCCAAATGGGGGTTGTTAAATAGTACGGCGAACAAAAGGGCTTTCTCGGAAGATTCCTCTTATCCTCTGTTATGTTCTTTAGAGAAATTAGATGAAGATGGAAACCTTGACAGAAAAGCGGACATGTTCACGAAACGTACTATCCGAAAGAGCGAAACGATCACTCATGTAGATACTGCAAATGAAGCATTGGCAGTATCACTGGAGGAAAACGGAAAAGTTGACCTTGCTTTTATGTCAGGTCTGTGTGGAAAATCTGCTGAACAGATCACAGAAGAATTAACGGGAGTTATCTTTAAAAACCCGGATACGCAGGTATGGGAAACGGCTGATGAATATTTGTCGGGAAATGTTCGGGAAAAACTGCGTGTAGCAGAGAGAATATCAGAAAATGATACCGGCTATAAAAGTAATGTAGAAGCATTAAAGAAGGTACAGCCAAAAAAACTGGATGCTTCCGAGATTGAAGTCCGTTTGGGAACGATGTGGATTCCTCTGGAAGTATATGACCAGTTCATGAGAGAAACTTTCCAGCCACCACAATATATTAAAGATATAATCAAGCTGCAGTATTCCAAATATACAGGAGAATGGAATATCGAAGGAAAAAACACGGACAGAAGTATTTTAGTAACAAATACTTACGGAACAAAAAGGGCAACGGCATATCGTTTACTGGAAAGTTCTTTGAACCTGAAAAATATCCAGATATTTGATACTTACACGGATACAGAAGGAAAAGAACATAGAGAATTAAATAAAAAGGAAACGATATTAGCCAGCCAGAAACAGGATATGATAAAAGAAAAATTTAAAGACTGGATTTTTCGGGATAGAGAACGGCGGGAAATGCTGGTTTCTATTTATAATGAAAAATTTAATTCGATACGTCCAAGACAGTTTGATGGAAGTCACCTGGAGTTTCCTGGCATGAATCCAGAGATCACTTTGAAACCCCATCAGAAAAATGCAATCGCCCATCAGCTTTACGGCAGAAATACCCTGCTCGCCCACTGTGTAGGAGCAGGTAAGACGTTTGAAATGGCTGCTGCTGCAATGGAAGCAAAACGTATCGGACTTGCTCATAAATCCCTGTTTGTCGTGCCAAACCACCTTACAGAACAATGGGGAGCAGAATTTCTTACTCTATATCCTGCTGCCAATATCCTTGTGGCAACAAAAAAAGATTTCCGCCCGGAAAACCGAAAAAGATTCTGTGCGAGGATTGCAACAGGCGATTACGATGCAATTATCATCGGTCATTCCCAGTTTGAAAAAATCCCTCTTTCTGCAGAAAGACAGCGTGCTGTTTTAGAAAGCCAGATTGATGAGATTGAAATCGCTATCACACTGGCAAAAAAAGAGCAGGGAGAAAACTATACTATCAAGCAGATGGTGAAAAGCCGGAAAAGTTTAGAAGTAAGGCTGGGGAAATTGAATGAAAAGAAAAAAGATGATGTTGTTACTTTTGAAGAATTAGGTGTAGATAGGCTGTTTGTAGATGAATCGCACGGTTTCAAGAACCTGTTTTTGTATACAAAAATGAGAAATGTTGCCGGGGTTGCACAAAGTGAATCCCAAAAATCAATGGATATGTACAATAAATGCCGTTATATGGATGAAATCACAGGTGGAAAGGGGATCACTTTTGCAACAGGTACTCCCGTGTCAAATAGTATGACAGAATTATATACTATCCAGAGATACCTGCAGTATGACCGTCTGCAGGAAATGGAGTTAGGAATGTTTGATAACTGGGCATCTGCATTTGGGGAGACGGTAACAGCTCTAGAATTATCGCCAGAGGGCAGTGGATACCGTATGAAGACCCGTTTTGCGAACTTCTTTAACCTGCCGGAATTGATGTCTGTTTTTCAGGAAGTAGCAGACATACAGACTGCAGACATGTTACGGCTGCCTGTTCCAGAAGCAGAATATGAAAACATCGTACTGCCTGCGAGTGAAGAACAAAAAGAAATATTAGAATCCCTGTCAGAACGTGCGGACAGGGTAAGGAACCGGGAAGTAGACCCATCGGAAGATAACATGCTCAAGATTACGACCGATGGACGTAAACTGGCATTAGACCAGCGTCTGATAAATGATATGCTCCCAGATACGGAAAATAATAAAGTTTCTGCCTGTGCAGAAAAATGTTTTGAGATATGGAACGAAACAAAAGAGCAGAAGTCAGCGCAGCTTATCTTTTGTGATTCTTCTACACCTAAAAAAGATGGGACATTTAATGTCTATGATGCCCTGAAAGAAAAACTGATGCAGAAAGGAGTACCAGAACAGGAGATTGCGTTTATCCATGATGCCAATACGGATGTACAGAAAGCAAAACTCTTTACAAAGGTACGTTCTGGACAGGTACGGTTCCTGCTCGGCTCCACTTCTAAAATGGGGGCAGGAACCAATGTACAGGACAAACTCATCGCCCTGCATCATTTAGATGTGCCGTGGAGACCTGCAGATATAGAACAGCAGGAGGGACGTATATTAAGGCAGGGAAATCAAAATGAAAAAGTGAAGATATTCCGTTATATCACAGAAAATACGTTTGATGCCTATTCCTGGCAGCTCATCGAGAATAAACAGAAGTTCATTGGACAGATCATGACTTCCAAATCCCCAGTCCGTTCCTGTCAGGATGTGGATGAAGCTGCCTTATCTTATGCAGAGGTAAAAGCCCTGGCAACTGGAAACCCTAAGATTAAGGAAAAAATGGACCTGGATATACAGGAAACGAAATTAAAGATGCTAAAAGCAAATTATGAAAGTAACCTGTTCCGGCTCCAGGATGCGATTGCGGTAGAATACCCACAGCAGATTGCAAAATATGAAGAACTGACTTCAGCATATGAAGCAGACATAATCCATTTAGATACTGCCTTAAACACGCCTTTTTCAATGGAAATACATGGGATTACCTATAATGATGAAAAGACAGCAGGTGAGATTCTTGTACAAGCGTGTACAAAAATGAAAAAGGAACATACAGATGCAGCAGACATAGGGACTTTTAAGGGATTCAAAATGAAGGTTTCGTATTCTCTTTTTGATAATAATTTTTATGTAAAGCTGACAAGAGAATCCTCCGTTACTGTCGAAGTAAAGAAAGACCCTGTACGCAACATAGAACGTATCCTTACGGCATTAAGAAAAATGCCAGGACAAAAAGAGGTTGCAGAGGAACGTTTGGAAGGGGCAAGACAGCAGCTTGTTCAGGCAAGAGAAGAAGTGAAGAAACCTTTTGAAAAGGAAAATGAATTACGGTCTGTACAGGAACGTCTGACGAAAATAAATGCAGAACTGGATATGAAACCAAAGGAAGAACCGAAAAAGATGATTAAGAAGGAGGAACTGAAGAAATGCCTGTAAGATTAGAAAAAATGGGAGAATGTATCCTGCGATTAAGAAAAGAACGGGGATATAGTCTGGAAGAATTAGCCGGACTCATATTGTCATCGCCGGATGAATTAAGAAAGATTGAGAGTGGTACACAACAGCCGGACAAAATGACCCTTACCCTTTTAAGCAATGTTTTAAATGTATATCCTGACAGTCTGCAGAACGGAGAGATTCATTACCGTGCTTCACAATCCAATCTGATAAATCTTATGAAGGAAACATTAAAGTATCTGGAGGGAACAGAAGAAGATAACAAAGAGATTGCGGAACATATTGAAAAGATGCAGAAAGAATATGATATACAGCGAGAGGAAAAGCAGGAAAAAGAAAAGATAGAACAGATAGAAAAAGAAGAACAGGTATTACCGAAAAGAGAGCCGGAAAAAGCTGCACCCAGATTATAAATAAAATGTGCCGAATTTCGGTACGGATAGGAGATGGATAAGATGGAAGATAAAAGCAGAGAAGTCGTAATGGCAATTTCTAACGCAGCAAGGTATATGGACCCATTTTTTAAATTAACAGCAATGGGGACAGTGCTGTTGATTCAGTATTTTGCCCGCATGGTAAAGGAAAAAAAGCTCAAGGTAACTGAATTTACTGACTTTCAGAAATTTCTCAAAGCAACAGAGGGAAAATATGACATCATGAACGTCCCTGAGATTCCAGAAGGACAGTTATCAGAAGAATTAGATGCACTGGGTATCCATTATATGGTATTACCCGATCTGGAAAAAAATGATGGGATGCTGCAGGTAGCAGTCTACCAGCCAGACAGGGAAAATTTTGGAGCATGGTATCAACGGCATATCCTGTCGCAGATGACAGGAGGGGAAAAAGATTTACAGCAGTTAAAGAATCTTACTTCTGGAAAAACAACAATCATTTCCTTCCCTCTTGAAGAGGAAGAAGAAATGATAAAGGAAGATTTTGAAAAAATGGGGATAAACTATTCCCAGCTTCCAGACCTTCACGTTGGGGATGGTGAGATACAGGTTGTTGTAGCCAATGCTGACCTCCCTAAAGTCGAATCATGGTATAAATTATATCGGGAAGATTTATTAAAAAAGGGCATGACAGATGTGCCTGCTATGAAAAAAATGTCGATGGACAATTATATGCAGACAGGACAGCAGACCGAATCAGAGTATATTGATACGGCTTCTCCTGAATTAAAGGCAGCGAATGCAAAGTATGAGGGAGAACAAAAAGGAAGAATAGAACAACAGATAGAAGCAGCCGAACACAATGCCATGAGACAGGAATCCTCAACAGCATATCTGCGATATATCAATGACCCGTCATATATCCCGGTCAGTATTGATAAAAGAACACTGGTTGAAAAATCAAATGTGATAAATAAGGATGGGCTGGAGAGATATAACCAGTTCTCGTGCAGGATACCAGGTACATACGGTAAAAATGAAAAGCAACTGGTCATTCCTAATGAACAGGTTTTTGAAAAGCAGAATGGCTCTTATATTGCTTTCCTGCAGAAAGATGAATCCCCGTTTGTTTTTGATGTGATAACAAAACAGGTAGACCGTGAGATGAGAAAACTGACAGGAGAAGAATTTGTAAAACGCTATTTTGATAAAGTAGATAAAACTGTTGAACGAAATGTGACATCATTACAAAAATATAAGGAAAACGCAAAGGCGAAAGATTTAAGTGATCTAAAGATAAAGATGCCGACTCCGCCGATCAAATCAAAATAATGTGCCGAATTTCGGTACAAAGAACAGGCAGTGATGCTATGCTGCCTGTTCTTTTTTATAGAAAAGGAGAAAGATTTTATGACACAGAAAAGAAAACCACCCTGGGGGATGTTTCTTATCGGCTTAGTTCTTGTACTTATTGTTTCCTATTATGCAGCAGGGCTTTTTTCACTGGAGGGTGTGACAATACAAAATTATCAGGATAAATTGACGTATATATTGCTGCACCCTTTCCGTAACTGGTTAAACAGTAAGACATCAGCAGTCATGGGGATTGCCCTGGTCGCATGGGCAATGTTTGTCTGTTATTACCTTACCTATTACCGTAATTTTCACCCGGATGCAGAACATGGTGTTGCAGAATGGGCAGACGTTGCTAAGACAGCAAAAAAACTCTATGGAAAAGGAGAAGAACCAGTTACTTTACTTAGTAAAAATATCAAGGTGAACGCAAAAGCCTTACCAAATATGCACATCCTTATCTTAGGAGGCTCCGGCGATGGAAAAACAACCTCTCTTTTGATACCGAATATCCTGCTTGCCAATATGACGAATATCATCTTAGATGTAAAAGGTGACCTGTTGAAAAATTACGGGGGATACCTGAAAGAAAAAGGTGTGACAGTAAAAAGCCTTAACTTTAAAGATATGTTACAATCTGACCAATATAATCCATTTGTATATATAGATAATTATACCGACATGGTAGAGCTTATCACAAATATTCAGACGTCAGTAAAACCGCCAGATGCCCAAAAGGGTGACCCGTTTTGGGATGACGGTGTTGGTCTGTATCTGCAGTCTCTCTTTGAATATGAATGGCTTCAGGCGAAAGAAGAAAACCGTGTTGCATCCATGCCTGGGATTTTGGAACTGGTAAACAGGGAAACACAAAAGATAGATGAGGAAGGGACAACACAGTTACAGCAGGATATGTACAGATTACAAGAGAGGTATGGAGTAGATTATCCACCTGTGCGGGATTATAGAAAACTGAAGGAAGGAGCATCGGAAACCGTTCGTTCTATCGTTATCATGGTAAATGCACAGTTACGCCTTTTTGAAATCCCAGAAATCAAGAGAATCTTTGAAGGAACTGACGATATAGATATTCCATCACTTGGATTAGGAGTAGAGGGAAATCCAGAAAAAAAGACCGCCCTTTTTCTTGTTATGCCATCAGGGGATTCTTCCTATAATCTTTTTATTAATATGTTCTACACACAGCTATTTACTGTTTTAAAACGTATCGCAGATAATCGGAGAGATGGACAGCTGCCTATCCATGTGCGGTTATGGGCAGATGAATATTACGCTGGTCCAAAACCTTTAAATTGTGAAACGCTTTTGGGAGAGATACGAAGCAGAAATATGTCCATTGTTCCTATTTTGCAGGATATAGCACAGATAAAGACCTTGTATCCAAATGATAAATGGGAAATATTCACGGGAAACTGTGCAACGACCGTATTCCTGGGGAGTGGAGCAACTGCACATACAACACACCAGTGGATCTCTGATATGCTAGAAGACATGACGATTGACAGCCGTTCCGAAAATTTAGGACATTCGCAGGGAGGAAACCTGCAGATGAGCAAGGGTGGAATGAAGTTAATGACTCCGGGACAGGTCAGCCGGATGCCGAAAAATGATTGTATCCTGTTCCTGAAAGGAGAAAGACCAATCTATGATAAGAAAAACTGGTCATTTGATACAGAAGTATTTAAAGAAGCACAGGAGATAGCAGGGAAAAATGGTTATAAAAATCCTGTATATGTATCGTATGATGAAAAAAACAGGCAATATACTACAACCCGTTTTGAATCAAGACTAAATTATATCTCACAGGAAGATTATGAATTTTATGAAGAAAAAGCCAAGACGGATGATAGCATACAGACATTCCAGATAGATGAAGATGCTTTTCTGTATCTCAACTTCAACGAAACTCCGCAGCCAAGCCTTCGGGAGTTAGAGAAGATGGTGAAAAAGATACAGGTTTCAGAAAACAGTGAAGATGATGAAAATGAGGGGGACGAAAAGAAAGAAGATACTGTACAGGATAGAGAAAAATGGGATTTATCTGGAGATATTATGGACTGTTTTCAGCGATATTCCAGTGAGCTGTCGCAGGAAGAACAGGAGGAAATCATAAAAGGTATCGAAGATGGATTAACAGATCAGGAGATAAAGAGATATTTTGCCTTGTACGGGGCAGATAAAATGCAACAATACAGAAGGGTTCTCACGGCAAGAAAAAACAGAGGGTAGATACAAAAAAGCAGAAAAGACTTCAAGTCCTTTCTGCTCTTTTTCAGTGGGAGATTCTGATATTTTCTTTTTTAATAATTCAATGATTTGCAAATGATTTTTCTGGAACTCTCACTATTCATAGGTCAACATAAATGTATATTATTTAACAAAAGTTTGTACGTGCGTACAGATTTTTCTTGTAATTTCCTAATACCTATGATAAAATATACATAGTAAAGGAGGTTATTATAATGTTAAAAGAAAAAATTAGTTTAAAAAGATTGGTTGGTTTATCACAAGAAGATGGAGAAAAACTTTTACTTGCGGCAGGATATATACAGGATAATACCTATTGCGATGATGAAGATTGCATAGAAGGACAAAGGTATCATGATGACACATACTACAGTTTGTATGATGAAGATGGACAGGAGATAGACACAAAATCCTGGACAACGACGTATGAGAAAGCAGCAGAAATAGAGGACGATATAAGAAATGATAAGTTTATTGAATCTCATTGGGACGGATTATACGAAAGGGTAGTGAAACAATGATTGTATCTGGAAAAAAGATAAAGGAATATCGCGAAAAAAGGAGTATGACAAAAGCTGAACTTTCTAAAAATGCAGGCGTACCTTATGATACGTTGATGAGCTGGGAAATGGAAAGACGAATACCACGGGATGTTTCTTTAGTAGCCCAAGTGAGTAGAGAACTTGGGGTATCTATAGAAGACCTTATTGACGATGAAGCAGAAAAGGACTTTTGTGATACAGAATTAGATGAAATTATGACTGATAAATTGAGTTCTCTTATTGAGAAAATCTACGAAAATTATGAATTGAATGGGTTACTTAAATTGCTTGACCGATTTGTTTACATTACAGGTGTTTCAAAATCAATTAAAATCATGGAGGAGTTCATAAATGAAAGCAGTGAGGATTAAATTTCATCAGGATACAGCACAATTCAGGAACCCATTGATGAATGGGAAAAATCGGACAACTTTTCCATTACCTCCGTACTCTACAATGATTGGTATGGTTCATCGGCTATGTAAATGGGATACCACTCATACAATAAATGTATCGGTAATGTGCACGAATGAACGGCTTTCATCTCCACAAGTGGATAGGTCATACGGCTGGATCGGTGGCAATCCAGCACGTACTTTAACGAAAGAGTTTCAAACAAGATGGTCGATTGTTGTAGATGATGGTTCTGACGGGTATATGGGCTGGGGGCGTATGTTAAAAAATGATTCTATTCTTGTAGACAGAAATTACACAGTTCATATTAATTCGGAAAATGAAAATGAACTAAAACAAATATATCAAGCTTTTTTGTATCCTCCGATTTATCCGTCACTTGGGCGATGGGAAGATACGATTCGGATTGATGAAGTTAAAATAGTTAATGTAGAAGATGAAGAAAAAGAAGAAAAATTAAAGGCTTTCTCGTGGTTACCACGAGAAAAATGCCCCCAAGAAGTTATTGGAACAATATATAAAATTCCAACTTTTTATACGATTTTTTATGAAAGAAGAATTTTTGATTATAAATCATGTTATATAGGGAACATAGGAAGTTCATCCATAATAAGGTTGGATGAAAATGGAGAACAGGTACTCTTTGTCTAGAGCGTGTTTGAAAAATAAAAGTTGCACAAAACATATATTCCCACGCCCTTTTTCATGATAAAATAAAGAAAAAAGGGGAGTTTATTATGTTGAGACGATATGAATTAACAGATGAAGAATGGAATCAAATTGTTTCTCTACTGCCACCTGAAAATTCTGGCAAACAAGGACGACCATCCAAGTGTAACCGTACCATTCTTAACGGAATTGTCTGGATTGCCCGCAGTGGAGCACCTTGGCGTGACCTTCCAGAACGCTATGGCCCTTGGCAAACTGTCTATTCTCGCTTTCGCAAGTGGATGGAAGACGGTATCCTTGATAATATCTTTCGTGTTTTAAGCCTTGATGCAGAATTAAGCGAATTATCAATAGATGCCTCCATTGTCCAGGCTCATCAACATAGTGCAGGTGCAAAAAAAGGGGGCCATCCAACGAAATCGGACACAGTCGCGGTGGAGCAAGTACAAAAATCCATGCCATTGTAGATGCTTATGGTTATCCTGTTTATGTTATGCTCAGTGAGGGACAGCGTAATGATATTAATTACGCCATCCCTTTGCTAGAACAAGTTGACATAAAGGAAAGTGATATACTGGCTGACCGCGGATATGATAGCAATAAATTAATGGACTATATCTATGCCCATGGTGGTGAGCCAACCATACCTTCCAGAAAAGGGGCTAAATTTGACCGTTACTGTGACTGGCATCTTTACAAAGAAAGACATTTAGTGGAAAACTATTTTCTCAAGTTAAAAGCATTCCGTCGAATAGCCACGCGTTATGATAAATTAGCATCCACTTTTGCAGCATTTATATGCATCGCCTCAATATTAATTTGGTTAAAATGAACAACTTAAAATGTTTTTCAAACACGCTCTAGAGCGTGTTTGAAAAAATTATAAAATCTTCTTTACATACCACCTAGAAGGTGGTATAATAATCTAAAATAAATATAAAGATTAAAAGGAGGTATTTTAATGACAATATTAGATGAAAAGAACACATACCATATTGATTATGGTACAGGAGCAGGCAATTTTGATTTTACAGGAACATTAGAAGATGCAATTACAGAAGCTAATAGAGGATTATGTTATACACAACTTCCTGTTAGCATTTTCATAAAAGATGACATAGAAAATATTGCTTATCTTCCTTGGTATGGGGTACAACCAGAAGAAGATGATATTGTTACAGCTACTTTTGGAAATTTTGGATTTTATGGTGAATGGGAGATAAAGGGATGATTGATTTTGAGTTATTTACACGATTATACAGTGAAGCAAAACAATATGATGATATAGATTTATTTACTTCAGAAAGAGGATGGCAGGATTGGATGGATAATTTTTCTACACAGGAAGTAATATTTATACTCAATAAAATTTATGAATATTCACAAGAATCCCTCCAAGATATAAGGATAAAATTAAACTACTCTCGTGTAGCTTTATCCAGAGCTTATTATATCCCTCTAAGAACTCTTGAGAATTGGGATAGAAAACAAAACATGCCAGACTATGTAGAAGTTCTTATTAAATATACATTTTTCATAAAGGAGATAACAAAAAATGAAGCCATTACAGAATAGGATAGATTTTTGTGTAATCATATCAGTTGATGGCGCAAATCCTAATGGTGACCCTTTAGTTCCCGGATACCCAAGGATATTATATGATGGTCACGGAGAAATATCAGATGTTTGTATCAAAAGAAAAATAAGAAACAGGCTACAAGATATGGGAGAGGAAATCTTTGTCCAACAAGATGATAGAATTGACGATGGTTATAGAAGCCTAAAAGCAAGAGCTATGGGATTTAATGAATTCAAAGATGAATATTCCAAAAAGAATTCTGATCCAAAAGCAATTAAAGATATTACCTGTAAGAAATGGATAGATGTTAGAACATTTGGACAAGTGTTCCCTTTTAAAGGATTAGGTTCTGTATCTACTGGTATCAGAGGTTGCATGTCATTATCTCCTGCTATTAGTTTAAATATTCCTGATATAAAAGAGTATCAGATAATAAAAAGCACTAATTTAGATGAAACTTCTGATGGAAGAAAAGATAATGCAACTTTATTTTACCAACATAGAATAGTTGAATCTGCTTATGTTACTTATGGTTCTATTCATTGCCAATTAGCAGAAACAAATGGTTTTACAGAAGAAGATGCTGAAAAAATACATCATGCTTTAATAACTCTTTTTGATAACGATGTATCTTCGACTAGACCAGTAGGTTCTATGAATGTTCAAAGGGTATATTGGTGGAAGCATAATTGTAAATTTGGTCAATATGCTCCTATTAAGGTATTTAAAACACTTGACATTAAATCTGAAAAAGAATATCCTTTCTTTTCTGTAACTGAAAATCCATTGCCAAATCTAATACCAGATATTTATATTTTATAGCTCCATATTTCAAGACTCTGTATCAAGAAGATGTGGAGTCTTTTTTATTATATAGAGTGGATAAAACACAGCATTACAGAGACAATCTCATAATAACAAAATAAAATGTGCCGAATTTCGGTACACAAATAGAAAAATATATATAGATA
>OLRK01000622.1_pt1 | contig 39045 bp, 36 predicted proteins | sample 1672911 | NCBI WGS metagenome assembly OLRK01 (sample SAMEA3136736, study PRJEB25190) | human gut metagenome | biome: human gut; feature: human-associated habitat; material: faeces | place: Austria | collected 2013 | reverse complement strand
GACCTGCAAGAACAAAAAATATATATTTTACTGACAACTACCTTGACAATCAGCGCTTGTTCTTTACACAAATCGGCAATTCTATTACAGACAGCTTGATTAGAAGTCATCGAACACCTCCTATATATAGTCCTAATTATAGATATAGTGTAACCGCTAATTTGAAAATATAGGTCTATATATAGCCTGCATCGAACAAAATGTGACAATTAATTTACAAGTTATAGCAGATATAAAAAATTAAGGAGTTTTTTATGTATTATAAGAAAAAAGCAATGTAGATTTTGGTACATAATGGCTGAAATACAAAATTAAAAAGGAGAAGAGATATGTTAAAGAAATTAATTACTTCAGAATCTGTCACCGAAGGACATCCAGATAAAATATGTGATCAAATTTCAGACGCTATTTTGGATGCTATTATGGAAAAAGACCCTTATGGTCGTGTTGCGTGTGAAACATGTATAACTACGGGCTTAGTGCTTGTCATGGGTGAAATTACAACAAATGCTAACATTGATGTTCCTAGTATTGTCAGAAATACGGTTCGCAAAATTGGGTATAATGATTCAAAATATGGCTTTGATGCAGATACCTGTGGAATTATTGTATGTTTAGATAAACAGTCAGAAGATATTGCTTTGGGAGTAAATGAAGCATTGGAAGCTAAAGTAAAAAAAGATAAAGCTGAAATTGGAGCTGGGGATCAGGGAATGATGTTTGGATATGCGACAAATGAAACCAAAGAGTATATGCCCCTTCCGATTGTGTTAGCACATAAATTATCAAAACAGTTATCAAATGTTAGAAAAAGTGGAAGATTGAAGTATTTGAGGCCAGATGGAAAAACGCAAGTGACTATTGAATATGATGGGAATATACCAAAAAGAATAGACACTATTGTATGTTCAGTGCAACATGATGAAAATATTAGCCAAGATAAAATTTATAAAGATATTCTTAAATATGTGATTGAAGATATAATACCAGAGGGATTGATGGATGATAATACAAATGTGTATGTTAATCCAACAGGACGTTTTGTGATTGGTGGTCCACATGGAGACAGTGGAGTTACAGGAAGAAAAATTATTGTAGATACGTATGGTGGATGTGCACATCATGGTGGTGGTGCCTTTTCAGGAAAAGACTGTACAAAAGTGGACAGATCAGCAGCATATATGGCACGATATCTTGCTAAAAATATTGTTGCAGTGGGATTAGCAGAAAAATGTGAGGTACAATTATCCTACGCCATAGGAATCGCAAATCCAGTTTCTGTTAATGTTAATACATTTGGAACAGGTAAAAAAGATGATGAACTGCTTGCAGAATTTATTTATAATAATTTTGATCTTACACCATCAGGAATAATTGATATATTTAAACTCCGCCGGCCAATTTATGAACAGGTAGCATCTTATGGACATTTTGGGAGAACTGAATTAAATCTTCCATGGGAGCAATTAGATACAAAAAAATTTTTAGGCATTTTAGAAGTGTAAACTTGTTATGAGAGAAGATATATTATATGCTAAATTTAGCTATTTGCGACAATGAGCCTGCCATCATTGAAGAATTAGAAGAATATTTGGATAAGATATCAGACATTTCATTTGACTATGAAGTATTTTTTAGCGCAGAGGAATTATACTCTTATAAGAAAAAACAGGAGTTGGATTTTGATGTTTATATCCTGGATATTGAAATGGGAGAGATGTCAGGATTGGAACTTGCTAAAAAATTACGGCAAGACTCTCCCCATTCCCTTATCGTTTTTCTTACAAGTTTTTCTAAATATGTTTATGATGTTTTTGAAGTTGTGACTTTTGATTTCATTTTAAAACCGGTTTCTTTTGAGAATTTCAGCAAAGTGCTTCATAAAGCATGTGATTTCTTATGTATGGCTAAAGTAAATTTTGTCTTTAGCTATCGTAAAAATAGCTACAGTATCCCTTGCCAATCCATTGTATATATAGAAAAACTTGGAAGAAAAGCCCTTATACACACCAATACAGGGGATATATATCAATGTAACAAAAATTTAGATGAGATATGGTCACAATTAGATAAGCGTATGTTTGCATCTATTCGAGTGGCATGTATTGTGAATCTTTCCGAAATAGTACAGGTGGTACGTGATGAACTTCTGTTAAAAAATGGAAATACTCTCCATGTTGGACGGGCCTATCGACAGGAAATTAAACTACGTCATTTACAATTCCTAAAGGAGCAGTTATGAAATCTTTCTTTTTTATATGCTTAACGAATTGCTTAGATTTTGGGATATTAGAAAAATATTTGCAATGTTTCAGTCAAGAACGAAAAGTTGATCGCTATAAACTGATTTTTCTATTTCTTTTTTGTACAATTACTACAAGTATAGTAAACATGTATAAAAATCCAACTATCAATTTATTATGTAGTATCTGTATGATATACCTGTACAGTTTATCTTTTTCGTATTCTCGTTTATATTATATAATTCTACCGATTTTATACATTGGTTTGGGATTTGTGTCAGAGCCTATAGGATTTTTATTGACACTCCGACTTGAAACACAAATCAGCATGGAAATATCTTTTTATATTTCCGTGCTGATTTGTGAATTTATTCGATATCTTCTGGTTCGGGCTATATGCCATAGTTGGGCAATTCAGTTACCAAATTTATCAAAACAGATGAGCCTATTACTTTTTTTAATACCTCTTTCCAGCGTATTTATTAGTTGTATGGCAATATATTTAACTGGAACCTATGATAATTTAACCGGAAATGTACTATGCTTGGCAATTATTTTATTAGTATTATTAACAAACATACTGACATTTGCTATTTTTCACAAGTTAAGTATTGTAATAGCTGATAATTATAAAAATGAACTCCTTCTGCAAGAAGTGAAGATGAAGGAACAGTATTATCGTGAAATCGAAGCAGGAAATAAAAAGGTACAAGAAATAAAACATGATTTAAAAAATCGTCTGATTGCCCTTTATGCAATAGAGAAAGCAAATGTAGATTTTAAAAAAGAATTTCAAAAGATCATTGGTGAATTAGACGAAGGAGAAAAAACCATATACACTGCAAATATAATTGTCAACACTATTTTGAATAATAAACTTCGTAATGCCCAGAAAAGGCATATCGCAACAGAAGCCTCGGTATTAGTACCCAAGCAAATGAATCTGGACTATAGCGCTGCCGGGATATTATTAGGAAACCTCCTGGATAATGCAATAGAGGCATGTGAAAAAATAGAAGCTTCAAAAAGATGGATTGCTGTGAATATCATTTATAAAGAACATACTTTGATTTTAAAAATCTGCAATAGTAAAGAAATAAAAAAGGCAAACATTGCATTGAGCAGCAAACGTCATTATAAGCAAAGTGGAATTGGCATACATAGTGTTACAAGGGTAGTGGAAAAATATAATGGTACAATAGAATTTTTGGATCTAGGTGACTCCTTTGAAGTAAGTGCTGTTCTTTATGGTATTTTAAGTGAAGTTGAATTATAACCGTTTTAAATGAATATATCAACTTAGTAATATGAAGACATAAATAGGAGAATTTATAGATGCAAAATATTTTTCCAGAACATAAATCTGAAATTGTATTAGGAAATGGTAAATTTCAACTTGATCCCATGTCATATACTGTTATTTATGAAGAAAAAGAAATCAGCTTAGCTCCCAGGGAATTTGAAGTTCTGTATCTTTTAGCACAAAGACCAAATTGGGTTATTCCAAAGAAGAATATCTATTGTTCGGTCTGGGAGAGTAATTATTATGATGATCAGATTCCGTACAAAACAGTGGAACACGTAGTATGGAAGATACGAAAAAAGATGGGGCATGATATTATAGAAACATTGATCAATGTAGGGTATAGACTAAAAAAGATGTAAAGGCAGGATAGTGTGAGTAAAAGTTTGTATATTCTGATTGAATTTTTGGGAGATACGCCATATAATATTGGCAACTATAAGAAGGCGCGTACATACGTCATTTGACTAAATATCACGTTGTAACTAGAAATTGAGATAAACTCTTACAGAGCTTTTGTGGACTATCCAAAGAAAAAGGAGGCTGACTATGAACGTATATGAAGAAATAGATCAGGAAACAATGATGTTGCTTTTAGATTTCTTGTGTAAACGGACAGTGGAAGGAAAACAGATATGGGAAAATATGGAGTATAATCCTATTTCCTTTTTACAAAAAGATATTTATGAAAAAGAAGGTACCTGTATATCACAAATGTTTGAAGCAACGACAGTATTCAATGGTATTGAATATGAATTAGAGCTTTCAGAGTCAATCGAACTTCCGTCTGGCAAGGGAGATATTTTTGGAACCATTTCTTATGAAACAGAAGACGGAAAAGAGAATACGTATGATTTCTCTTTATCTTTTGATTTAGAGAAATATGATGATGCGAATGCGGAAGAATTGCAGGGTATTTTTGGAAACTCAATCATTGTACAGTTTACAGATGCAATGGTGGGAGTATTTGAAAATTCAGATGCGGTAGCGGAGGGATTTGCTTATGCAAGATACTTTCATCAAACAGGAATTAATCCGGAATGGGAAACCAATCCTCTTGTGAAATTGGGTGAGAAACTGATGCAAGAGCACGCAATGTTGGATTTTCATAAAATAGTATTGGATACAGATTATAGAAAAAGTTTATGGAAACGACCATGAACCTTCTATAACAGGATACAAATTTTGGGGAAACCATTGATATTTCTTAGGATATCACATATAATATAGTTAAGCCAAAAGGTTTCGTGTAGCGGCACGTAAAAGCTGTACTGCGTCTAGGCAGGGTAAATATTGGGACTATTTTATACTCGAAAGAGTATTACGCCCACACCAGGGAGATACGGTGAGTCCGCACCGGGGACTGAATGATACCGGCGACATTTCAGACATTCGGAAGGGTGTCGCGGCTGACAGCCAGCATAAAACCGCTTTTTAGAACAAAGAGAATGATAAGAGAAGAGGAGGTGCTTTTATATGGCTACATCAAGTATTCTTACCAATGTTGTAATTGAAGATCCGAAAAAAGCAGAAGCATTTGTAGATGCACTTGAAAAGTCCAGTCAAGATCCAGTATGGAAACCTTCTGCACCGTCTATTCCAATATTAGATAGTGTAGAAGAATTACGCAGATTCCTGGGTAGGAAAAGGAACTAAGAGAGATGTATTATGCAGTTGTAAATATTTTAGATTATATAGAACTTATAGGAGAGGAGTCAGTAGTTGATGTCCTCTCCGGTTTTTCGTGTCCGAAGAATAAAGAAATAGAAAATTTTGTCCGGAATAATGCGGTAGAGTTCGCAAAACGGAAGATGTCCATTACTTATCTTTTGTTAGATGAGTATAGCAGGGTTTTGGCAATTTTTGCAATCACACATAAAGCAGTGCAAATCTGGGGAAAAAATCTTTCTTCTACGTTGCAAAAAAAGATACAGCGGTATGCACAAAAAAATGAGAAGACAGATGAATATGCTCTTTCTGCTTTTCTGATCGGTCAGTTTGGAAAAAATTATCAGCATAAAGACGCACCCGTTCCAGATGGCGGAAAGATGATGGAAGCGGTATTGACCATTCTTAAACATGTACAGCGTGAAATTGGCGGTGGCGTTGTGTACTTAGAGTGTGAGGAAAAGCCGGAGCTATTGAATTTCTATCAGAACGAGAAAAACAGATTCCGGAAATTCGGAGAACGTTTATCAGAAAAAGAAAATGTGAATTATATTCAGATGCTACGAATTTTATAAAAAAAGAATAAGGATACATAAGGTGCAGGTGATTCTAAAATAGAGGAGTCACCTGTATTTTTTATGCCTAAATGAAGAGATAATGCAGTGCTTTTTCGTAAATAGTGCAAAAATCGTTTTCAAGGCGTTCAGATATAATAAATCTCTAAAACAAAAAAAGGAAAGAAATGGTAATGAAACAGGGAAATCTTGCCTCCATAGTCCATTACCAGGGAAAGGATTTGTAATTATAATAGAGCCTGTAATCAACGAGGAGATAAAAGAATGCAGAATGAACTTTATATTGTAGCAGATGCCATAAAAGCCTTGCGGGAAGCCAGAGGACTGACTCAGGAGCAGCTTGCAGAGAAAGCGGATATTTCTGTATCACATCTGGCAAAGATTGAAACACATGCCAGACTTATGGGGATGAAAACCTATATCCGTCTGCTGGAAGCTATGGACATTCCCATAAAAGAACACTTCATACACATGGGGACAGCAAAAAAAGATATGATGTTGAAGGAGAAGATCTGGTATCTGGTACAGGATTGTAATGAATGGGAAACCAGCCTTTTGATTTATTCCATAGAGGGAATTAAGAAGGGGCTAAAGGAATATCAGCAAGACAGCAGGAAGTGAGAATACAAACGGGGAGGAAAAGGGAAATGTTATCAAGAGAAAAGGTGGAAGCAGTATTATTTAAAATGGGAATGCCAGCCAATGTAAAAGGATTTGGTTATATCGTAGACTGTGTTCTGATCCTGGAGAAAGACAGCAAGATCAAAACGACATATCTGTACTTTAAGGTAGCTCAGCAAAATGGTACGACAGGGCAGCGGGTAGAACGGGCAATCCGTCATGCGTTTGATATTGTCCGAAGCTGCAGAGGTGATTATGATGTGGTGAACCATTATATCGGTTTTATTAACTGTGCCAATTCCCCTTCCTTATCCATGCTTACGATGAAAATACGGGAAGAAGCACTGGAAGTACAGGAACCAAAACCGGAAAAGAAAGAAGAAAATGTAATTACAGGAATTACCGAAGCCCGGCTTCTGGAGTTAATGCGGCAGGCATACACAGAATTCTGGGCAGATATGATTATCCGGTTAAAGAAATAAAGAGAAATGCAGACAGAAAACAGTCTGCCAAAACACATCAGGGTTATGGTGTCTTTTGGCAGGCTGATGTTTTCAGCCGGAGAGAACCTTGAAAACTGAATATCGGTATGGTGATATTTTTTTGAAACAAACGTGTCATTTCTGACGCTAAAATATAGAAATATCTTAAAGGACACAAAACATTTCGGCACATTCTATTTTGTGTGATGCAGGGTCATGAGCTGTGCGAAGATACATTTGTCCGCAGTGGCAGCAGGTAAGGCAGAAAAGAAGCGGATCAAACAAGGAATCGTAGAAGATGAAGGAAAAGTGTGAGCAGCGCCCAGACATAGGCTGTTGGTGGCAGGCAGCCTGAAAGCCGGATGATAATGATACCTTTGCATAAAAACACTGCAACCAGGGTAGCGTCTGGGACATGCTGCAGCGGGAAAGGGGGCTGCAGGGTGTCAGGCGGCCAGCCGGGCCGGTTCTACATGCTCCCGTTCACACCGGGGTGAGAAAATAAAAAAATCATGCTGGCAGGGAAAGCCCTGCCGGTATGGTGTGTGAAACAGGTTCATTTTAGGGCTATGGGGAAACAACAGGTTTCCTCATAGTCCTGGAATGAAAACAGGAGCAAAAGAAAGAGGAGGCAGAGCAATGAAGAGAGAGAGGTTACAGAAACTGTTTTCAGAAGATAAAGAGATCTTTCATGGAGGAATGCTGTTTCCTACATGGATCTGCAAAGGAAAAGAAGAGATAGAAAATAGGAATATTCCCCAGCGTGCAGCAGTGTATCTGGATATTCCCATTCCCTGTGCCGGGCTTTTGTATTATGAAAAAGAAAAAAGCCTGCATTACTGTGAACAGCAGACATACCATGTAGTTACGATCCTGGAAGGTGTAGGGTGTGGTAATTCCATAGAAAAAGAAAACTGGCAGAGGCTGGCAGTGCTTGCAGGAAAAGGCATGATTGACGTGATTGTGGTATCCGGGCTTAGCAGGTTATCCTATTGTCCGGAGGAAATTTTACAGACTATGGAACTGCTCCAGGCTTTCCAGATGCAGATAGACTGTATCGGTTATGGGATTTTAGATTATGCCAGACTGAAACAATATTTAATGCACACCTGGGAGAAACAGGAACAATTTGAGCAGGACTTAGATGCGTATCTGTGCAGTTGCTGTACCAGGGAAGGGATATAATGTTCTCGCGGGAAGAACTGCTGAAGATGCGGGAAATGACGTTTGAGGACATTGACCCGAAAGAGATACAAGATGTAGAGAAACTGAAGATTGATGTAAAAAAAAGCAAACCGGAGAAGGTCCGGGAAATCCTGGAGTCCGGAAAGAACCCTTATTTTCTGAAATATAAAGGGATCACCATAAAGATTGGGTTTGCTTCTACCAACCGTACCATAGAGGAAGCCATGCAAAGCCTTGTGCAGATGAAATGGTAAAGCTACGACAGGGATAGGGAAGAAAGCGGATTGTTGGCAGATTACAGGGTGGACAAACCTTCTGGACTATGGTAGGATGATGGCAAGGACCCAGTAGCCTCTATCATTTAGGGAATCGGCTGACGAATCTAAATGATAGGAGCGAATACAATGAAGAATCAAATACTTAAAAAAATCTATCGTGCGGTTGTTTACCTACGCCTTTCTGACGAAGATGGTGATAACAGGGAAAGCGACAGCATATCAAACCAGAGGATACTAATCCATAGCTTCTTAAAGAGCCACCCTGAAATTCAGGTGGTAAAAGAATGTGTAGATGATGGATATACCGGCACAAACTTTAACCGCCCCGGTTTTCAGGAAATGCTGCGTATGCTGGAAGAGGGGGAAGCAGACTGTATTATTGTCAAAGACCTTTCCCGTTATGGAAGGGACTTTTCCGGTGTTTTACAGTATGTGGAACGTATCCTGCCGAAAATGGGTGTGCGCCTGATCCTTGTCAATGACAATTATGACAGCCTCACGCCAAATCGTGATTTCCTTACCCTGAGATTTAAAAGTTTAATCAATGACCTTTATCCTGCGGATACTTCCAAAAGTGTGCGTTCTCATTTGTATGTCAAAATGACAGCCGGGCAGTGTGTAGCGCCTTTTGCTTTTTATGGTTATCTGAAATCCGAAGAGGATAAACATAAGCTAGTTATGGACGAAGTGGCAGCTTCGGTTGTACGGGATATTTACCACATGAAAATGCAGGGCTGCAGCCTAACGGATATATCCGAAGAATTAAACCGGCGTGGGATCTTGACGCCCCTTCGGTATAAGCAGGTATATTTAAAACAGAAATTAAAGACAGGGTTCCGTCTGACGGAAAAACCGATCTGGATGCCAACTATGGTGCGCCGTATCCTTCTTGATGAACGCTACACCGGAGTGTTGATACAGGGAAAAACCACAACGCCAAACCATAAAGTAAAGGTTGTGATCCACAAAGAGGAAGCTGAGTGGATACGGTATGAAAATGCCTTTGAGCCGGTTATCAACAGACACCAATATGAAGTGGTAGGTAACCTGATGAAAATGGATACCATGAGGGGTGCAAAGGGGCTGGCGCTTCTTTCAGGCCTGGTAAAATGTGGGGACTGTAAAGAAAGCATGGTACTGAAAAGCCCAGATAAAGTCCACCACTATTATGTATGTTCGACGTCCCTTTATGAAAAGCAGTGCAGTTCCCATAGTATCAGTGAGAAAAAACTGGTAGGGGCTGTGACAGAAGCAATCCTGCATTATATTTCTGTTCTGGTGGAGTTGAAGGAGATACTGGCGTATGTAAAAACTGCCTCAATCCCAAGACAGCGGCTTTTGGAAGAAGACAAAAAACTGGAGATGCTGGAAAAGGAGAGCCAGAGAATTTTAAACATTAAAGTAAAACTGTATGACAGTTTTGCAGAAGAAATCCTGGACCGGACAGAATTTGAAACCTTCAAAGCAAAGTATGACCAGTCTTTAGAGGAAATCCGGCAGGCAATGGAGTGCCAGCAAAGGGAAATCCGAAACTTGCAGGAAACCCTTGAAAAACAGCAGGAGTGGCTGGAATATTTTCTGGAATACCGGGACCGGACGGAAGTGGACCGCTTAATGCTGGTAAATCTGGTCAAACGGATTGAGGTATATGAGCAGAAGCGCATTATCATTCATTTTTGGTTTGAAGATGAATTTGAAAAGGTATTGGGACTGCTGGAAACAGTAAACAGGACAAAGCCGGATCAGCGTGTGGAAGCCTTCCTGAAAGGAAAGGGGGCGGAAGCAAGTGCCTAAGGTAAGCAAAAGAGGACAGAAAAGACAAAACAGTAAGCCGGAAGTTAAGTATCTGAGAACCTATATTTATGTAAGGCTTTCCGAAAAGGACGGAGGGCATGGCAGAAGAGATTCCATTTATATCCAAAAACAGATCTGTGAAGACTACGCAAAGAAACACCCGGAAATGCTGGTGGTAAAAGTCTATGCGGATAATGGTGTGACAGGTACAACGTTCCAAAGGGACGCATTTGAAGAGTTGATGGAAGATGTGGCAAATAAAAAGGTTGACTGCATCATTGTAAAGGATTTTGCCCGGTTTGGAAGGGACGCCTTAGATGCTGTAGATTTGATTGATGTGATTTTCCCAACCTTAAATATCCGGTTTATTTCCGTTATGGACGAATATGACAGCGCAAACCCAGCTTGTGTAGAAAACAGGACCACCAATATTTTGAAACACTTTATGAATGATTATTATGCCAGGGAAGTTTCAGAGAAACTGGTACAGGCGCACCGGCTGTCCAGGGAACGGGGAGAGTTTTGGGGTTCCAGACCTCCTTATGGATACCAAAGAGCAGAGGAAAACAGTAAGAAGCTGGTGCCGGAACCAGAGGAAGCAGAAATAATCCGGCAGATTTTTTACTGGTATGTGTTTGAAGAAATGTCAAGCTATGATATAGCAAGGGAACTGAATGGTAAAAAGGTATTAGGACCGGAGGACAGCTACCAGAAAAGGAAACAGGGAAAGGAGCCGGAAAAAAGGCGGTTATGGAGATCAGACGGTATCAGGAAGATTTTACAGAACCCCGTTTATATAGGTGCTGCTGTTTATGGGAAAACAAAACAGATGCTTGCGCAGAATATTCCCCTTCAGATGATACCAAAAGAGCAGTGGGAAGTGTGTGAAAATGCCTGGGAAGCAGTTGTGGAACGGGCGATTTATGAGAAAGCACAGGAAATTGCAAAGGAACGCTGGAAAGATACGTTGGATAACTGGGCTGCAAACCCAAAAGAAAAACAGGGGGCAGATGGCCCTTTTAAGGGAAGGATTTTCTGCGGGCATTGCGGAAGACGTCTTGGAAGAAGCAGGAGCGGAGGTAATGAGAAACACAAATATATGGTTTATAAATGCCCTTCCTTTTCCCTTACAGATCATACGGAATGTTTCCGGACGGTGAATGAAATCTACATCAATCAGGCAGTCAAGGCAGCACTCCGCTACCAGATCCAGCTTGCTGTAGAAAGTAAGAAAACCTATGGTGCAGAGTTTTATCAAAAGCTGGAGCAGGAGGTAGCAGAAAAAATAAAAAATGCCAGACAGAAGTATGAGAAATATGGAAGAAAACTGGAAACCTTGTTTGAGCATTATGCTACCGGGCTGTTGGACTGCAAGGAATATCAGGAGATTAAATCAATCTATCAGGAAGAACAGCAAGCAGCCAGGCAGAATATGAAGCAGATACAGCTTCGTGGACAGCACCTGTTAGATCAGGTGAAGGCAAGAATGGATTGGACAGAGGAACTTCTAAAGTACCAAAGATTTCAGAAGATAGAGAAAGGAATTGCGGACCGCTTTATTGAAAAGATTACGGTATATTCCAAAGACTATGTGGAAATCGTGTTCTGGTTTGGGGATTTATTTGAAAAGGAGCTGGAAAAAGAACTAGACAATATGGAAGGAGGTCTTCCGTATGCAGTGTGATTTTGTTTTTGCTTATCTGCGTCTTTCCAGAGATGATAAAGAAAAAATGGAGGAAAGCAACAGCATTAAAAATCAAAGGCTTTTAATTCAGCACTTTGTAGAAAACCAGCCGGAGTTTGCAGGGGCAAAGTTTTTCTTCTTTGTAGATGACGGTTACAGCGGTACAACGTTTGACCGCCCGGAATTTAAGCGCATGATGGGGCTGATTACCAGGAGAAAACGGATCTGTATCATTGTCAAAGATTTGAGCCGCCTGGGAAGGGATACCATAGAAACACAAAACTATATCGAAAAAATATTTCCGTTCCTTGGGGTGCGTTTCATTTCAATCAATGATTTTTATGACAGCAGCCAGAAACCTTCCGAAAGAAAGGATACGGAGATTAAATTTAAGAACCTGATCAATGGGATTTATCCCCAGATTTGTTCCAACAATATCAAAAAAGTTATGAGGAAACAGGCTGAAATGGGACAATATCATGGTTCAATCCCAACATACGGATATTGCTTCCATGACGGTGTTCATACAAAACTTCATCTGGATATGGAGGCAGCTTCCGTTGTAAGGGGGATTTTCGACCAAAGGTTGGAAGGAAAGACCTATGCAGACATTGCCAGGGACCTGAATAAAAAAGAAGTTGAAACACCTACCGTATACCTTCAAAGGAAAGGCTGGGCGCCGGAAGCAAAGAAATCTGTGAAATTCTGGGACGGAAATTTAGTAAAGCTGATTTTGTTTAATCCGGTTTATGCAGGACTGACGGTAAGAGGGAAAACAGAAACCAGGGTTCCGTCAAAAAGAGAGTACCGATATATTTCAAGAGAGGATTGGATTTGCGTAAAAGGAGGACACGAAGCGATTGTAACGGATCAGGAGCTTCAGAAGATCCAGGACATGGTACAGAAGGACAGAAAATATTATGGGCGGACACCGTCTTCTGAGAATATTTTTTCAGGTTTGATCCGTTGCGGACATTGTGGTCGGAAAATGCGGATACGGACAGAATACAAAGAAAAGCCGATTTATTGTAAAAGTGTTACGACAGCCCCCAATGCTTCCTGTTATCCAAAGAAATATAAGCAGAAAGAGTTGGAAGAACTGGTGCTAATTATGATAAGACAGCAGGTAGCCCTTGCAGAGGATACCATAAAGCAGTTAAAGAAAGCCAATCAGACTTTGAATATTCCGAAACTCCGATATCGGAAAAAGCAATATGAAAAGAAGCTGGCGCTTCGTAAACAGGAGAAAATGGAACTGTATGAACAATATGCAGAAGAACAGATTTCTTTGAAAGATTACCTGGCACGAAAACAAACCTGTATGGAGAAGACAGCAGTTTATCAGCAAAAGATACAGGAGATAGAAGCAAGAATTTTAAAAGGGGAGGAGAAAAAACAAAAGGAGAAATCAGAGGGACTGCAACTTTTTGTAAAATATAAGGGATTGGAAGAGCTGTCTTATGAAGTTCTGCATGAGCTGATTGAAGTCATAAATTTTTATGATCCGGAACATATTGAAATTGTATGGAAATACAGGGACGAATTTCTGGAAGCAATAGGATAAGAAAGAACCGGGAGAGCTTATTGTCTTGGATTCCAGTAGAGAAGAAGATTTCATAAAAGAGGAGGAAAACGCTACGGTGTCTTCCTCTTCTTTGTATTAGGAGAAAATTTGGCAAAGAAGATGGGGGAAGAGCCATGTATCTTGAAACATATTCTATGGAAGAATTGATGGAACTGATAGAAGAGAAAGGATATTGTTCTGTGGAAGCAGTAGAAATTCTGAAAGAAATGGAACAGGCAAAAAAAGAGTATGATTTTTTACTCCGGGATTGTAAGGAAAAAGCGTGGAAAACAGACCAGGTGGTAGTTGATTATTACAGGTATCTCTTGGAAGAATTGCGGAAAGCGTTGCCCTATGATGCTATGGGAGGTCAGCACACGATTCCGATTCTGGTATTGCAAGAGTTCCGGAAACAGGATATTGTAGAAAAAATCAGGAATTTTATAGGCTGTCAGGCTGGGTTTTCTGATCATGATCTGTTACAGGAAATACAGAAATTTATTACCGTACATCTGGACCCGCAGGGAATTATCCTCTATATGGATGTACTGGGGAATCAGCCAGTGGCAAGGAATGCTTACAAACAGGGAGGACAAATGTGGTAAAAGAAAGAGTATTGGCGGTTCCGGATACAAGCATTTTTATTGCAGAACTGCCGGAAGCGACCAGAAACATCATAAGAAAAGACTTAGAAGAACACGCAAGAGAACATCATTACCGGCTGGAGTGGGATTTGAAAAATAAAGACTATGTAGCAATGAGCCGGAGATTTTGCGATATGGAAGACATTTATATGGATACCCATCTGCATTTTTGTGAGGCAGGGGAGGATATAGAGCCCTATGAAAAAAGCCTGCAGCGGACCATTTCTATCAGGTTATATCAAGACGAAGTAGAAGAACTCTGTAGGAAGTCTGGAAAAGTTGGGCTGTCAATCGGTGAACTGTTTGAAAACTTTGTTGCAGATTTGATTTGTGGTACACATACCAATGGTTCTGATGAACGCATGTATATTGAGCAATGGTTTGACCGGTGCTATTTCAGTATTATGCCAGAGGAAACATTTTTATCTTATCTGCTTGAAATGCGGGAGATAGACAGTGTTTTGGAATGCTGGGAAATCTTGCAGGAGTTGAAGGATCTGGAAGAGCCGGATTGTTATGATAAAGAGGAACTGGAGATACAGCAGAACACCTTGGAAGAATATTTTCAGGAATATAGAACCTATACAAGAGAACCGACAGAAGACCAATTGGAAGCTGCTATGGAAAAGGTGCTGGAATGGAATAAAGAAAGAGAGTATTTGTTGGAGGGAAATGTTCCAGAGAAGTCTTTGGGACGGTAGCCGGATTGGAGAAAGGAAGAAAACAGTGATAAGTAATGCGGAAAGAATTGTGTTAAGAAATATGTACCCACCGGGGTGTCGGGTAGAGTTGGAAGATATGGAAGCTGATCCGTATGTAAAACTGAGCCCCGGTGATTTAGGAACTGTACAGTTTGTAGATGATGGCGGACAGATACATGTATCCTGGGATTGTGGATACAGCCTTGCTATGGTGTTTGGTGTAGATCATTGCAAATGTGTTATGAGAGAGGAACGTTTGCAGGAGATATTACAAAGGATACAGGCTATGCCATTTGAGAGCTTGGAAAAAATGGAACGGTATGTTATGGAAAAATTATCAGGGGTTTTTCCTAAAATCAGTTTTCAGAAGAAAGAAGGGCAGGAGGTTTTTGTAGATATGGGAGTTGCCGCATTTATGAAGAAGGGTCTTGGTGTGGCAATTCAATATGAAACTGACAGCCAGCAGCACATCTTTATAAAAAAGATGGAAATGCAGGGACAGGATATTAAAGGAAAATTTGTCTTTCAAATGCAACAGAAACAGCGGTAGATTGAGAACAAGGATAGTAGAAATAAATAAGATTGTGATGATTAGTAATATTTGATAAGATATAAATAAAATTTATAAGAATATCGGGGGAACGATATGAGGTATTGCTGTGAAAAATGTTTTTCTAATAAGTATTTAAAAGAATATATCTTATCGGAGAGGAATGTAGGAAAATGTGATTATTGTAATTCCAATGGAGTAAATATTATTTCTACAGGAGAAATAGGAGCCTATATCCGAGAGTGTTTAAAAAAAGCGTATGAAGATATAGAAAATGGTACAGGGGCGTATTGGGACTCAGAAGAGAAACAATATTGCAATCGGACAGGAAGGAGTGTAGCTCCTTATTCAATCAGAGATATTTTAGTAGAAGAAGAAAATGTTTTAAACGAGGCTGTTATAGATACGACTATATTGGAAGATATATTTTCAGATTCAGGGTTAAGTTTTGAAGAAAAAAAGCAAGGGGAATCAGATGTATTTGAAGATATAGATAATTGTAATTTGGTACTTAAAGATGATTTATATGGCCTTGAGGCAACAAAAATGTATTATACATGGGAATTTTTCAAGTATATTACAAAATACTATAATAGATTCTTTGATATAGATAAGGATTGCCAGAGAAGAGATTATTTAAAAGAATTAGTACCATATATTTTAGAATATGATACTGTTATAAAAGCAGGAACGATTTATTATCGAGCAAGGAAATTGAACGATGAGAAATTACATGATCTGGATTATGCAGGGGTTTACAAAGAAATGGCTCCTGCACCCCCTAAATATGCAACAACAAATAGAATGAGTCCAGCAGGTATTTCATATCTATATGTTGCATCAGATAGAGAAACGGCATATAAAGAATGTCGATATAAAGATGCAACAGTAATGGTTGCTGAATATGTATTAAAAGAAGAATTGACAATTATTGATTTTTCTCAAGTTGCTTTTGTTACTACCAAAAGTATATTCAGCGAAGAATATGATCATGATTTACGTTGGATAAATAATTTTCTTGATGCATTTATTAAAGAGATAACCTCTCCAGTGGATGATAAAAAAGAGGATCATTCCTATGAATATGTAGCAACTCAGGTTATAGCAGAATATATAAGAAGCCTAGGATATGACGGAATATGTTTTAATAGCAGTGTAGGGAGAGGAAAAAGTTATGTATTTTTTTGTGGGCCAAACATGGAGTACAGTTCTGATGGATATGATTATATAGATGAATATTTATGGGATACTTATCCTAAATTGACATATTTTACGGACTGGTTTGATATTCAGAAGCTGGAATACAATTATGTTTTTCAAGATGGGGTTAAATATCGAGTGGAGAAGAAAATTGTTTTAAAAGACGAGTAATTCTGATTAACTCAAACTATTATGAAAGATTGCTGAAATAGGCAGTCTTTCTTTTTGTGTAAATTCAATATTTTTTTTGGATATTACTTGACAGGATAGGGCAAGACCACCCTTTTGAATATTATCGGTGGCCTGGACCGTTACGACAGCGGAGACCTGATCATCAATGGAATTTCCACCAGGAAATATAAGGACAGGGATTGGGATTCCTACAGAAATCACACCATTGGCTTTGTTTTTCAAAGCTATAACCTGATTCCCCATCAGACTGTGCTGGCCAATGTGGAGCTTGCTCTGACCATTTCCGGCGTCTCCAAAAACGAGAGACGGCGCAGAGCCAAAGAAGCTCTTGAGAAAGTGGGGCTTGGTGCCCAGCTTCACAAGCGTCCCAGTCAGATGTCCGGCGGACAGATGCAGCGAGTAGCCATTGCCCGTGCCCTGGTCAATGACCCGGAGATTCTTCTCGCGGATGAACCGACAGGGGCCTTGGATTCTGATACCAGCGTTCAGGTTATGGAGCTTCTGAAAGAGGTTGCAAAGGAGCGCCTTGTAGTAATGGTAACCCACAATCCAGAGCTTGCCCAGCTTTACGCAACCAGAATCGTGACTGTGAAGGATGGAAAAATCCTGTCAGATACAGATCCCTTTGAGGTGGATACAAAGCAGATGGCAGCACCTGTTCACAAGAACATGGGAAAATCCTCTATGTCTTTTTTCACTGCATTGTCTCTTAGCTTTCAGAACCTGAAGACAAAAAAGGCAAGAACCCTTCTCACTTCCTTTGCCGGCTCTATCGGCATCATCGGAATTGCCCTGATTCTTTCCATATCTAATGGCGTAGACAAATACATTACAGACATGGAGGAGGAGACCCTTTCCGAGTATCCTCTGCAGATTCAGAGCACAGGGGTGGACCTGACTTCCATGATGATGGGCGCAGCGTCTGCCCAGAGTGAGAAAAAGGAAGGAGAGGTAGGGGTGGCGCAGATGGTCACCAATATGTTTTCCAAGATGAATTCCAATGATTTGGAATCTCTGAAAACTTTTCTGGACAGTGATGAAAGTCAGGTGGACCAGTATGCCAATTCTGTGGAATACAGCTATTTAGTTTCCCCACAGATTTTCCGTCAGGAAAAAAACGGCATCCGCCAGGTAAATCCGGACAAATCCTTTTCCTCCATGGGTCTTGGCTCCGGTTCCTCCAACAGCATTATGTCTTCTACCATGAGTACAGATGTGTTCTACGAAATGCCGGAGAATGAAGAATTGTACAAAAATCAGTATGATGTGAAAGCCGGCAGATGGCCGGAAAATTACCAGGAATGTGTGCTGGTGCTTACCTCTCATGGAGATATCAGCGATTTTCTCCAGTACACACTGGGTCTTCGGGACAGTAAAGAGCTGGATGATATGGTGCAGAAATTTATGGCAGAGGAAGCAGTTGAGATGCCAGAGAATGGAGAAGCCTATTCCTATGATCAGATTCTCGGAACCAGCTTCAAGCTTGTAAACAGTACGGATTATTACGAATATGATTCAGAATACAAGGTCTGGAAGGACAAATCTGATAACAGTGCTTACATGAAAAAACTGGTAGCAGATGGGGAGAATCTTACTATTGTAGGAATCGTACAGCCTGCAGAAGGTGCCACAGCATCTATGCTCACAGCAGGAATTGGCTATACGCCGGCACTTACCAGACATGTGATCCAAAAGGCAGTGTCCAGTAACATTGTGAAGCAGCAGCTGGAAAATGAAAAAATCAATGTTTTCACAGGGGAGGCGTTTGGGAAGGAAGACCAGGAGGAAAGCAAATTTAATATGGAATCTCTTTTTGGCATCAATGAGGATGCCCTGAAGGAGGCCTTTCAGATCGATGAAAGTGCTTTTAATATGGATCTTTCCAGCATGGCTCTCTCGGGAATGAGCATGGATATGCCGGATCTGTCCGAAAGCAGCATGCCTGATTTTTCCAGTTTGATCAGCTTTGGAGACTTGAATCTGGATCTATCCGATGCCATTGACCCGGAAGAGATTTTGAAGGAACTTCCAGCAGATCAGGTTCCGGATATGAGTGAGGCATTGAAGTCTGTGAAGTTTGATTTTACAGAGGAAAAAGCCACTGCGCTTCTGAAGGATGTTCTGGAAGGATACCAGGAGAGCATTCAGGATAAGCCGGAGGCGGATCTGTCAAAAATGCAGTCGGCCATTCAGCAGTTTCTTAGTTCCAGTGAAGTAAATGACAGGCTGTCTGCAGACATTGAGCAGCTGGTGAATGACAATATCAAGGTGGACGTTTCCACAGAAAAAATGATCGCCGCTGCAGTGAAGCTGATGAATCAGTACCAGGAATATGCCAGGGCCAATGGAATAGAAAAAGCAGATGCTGCCAGCATTCTGGGATTTCTTAGCCAGAGCGACATCCAGCAGCAGATCCGGCAGGAGGCCAATGAGCTGATTCAGGGAAGCGTGACGGTGACGATCACAGCAGACCAGATCAAAGAGCTTCTTATGAAAGATGTGATCCAGGCCTATCCGGAATATGCCAAAGCTAACCAGCTTCCGGACCCGGCCAATCTTGGAACCTATTTTGTGGAATATATGCAGTCTGAGGATGGACAGAACCGTCTGATGAAGGGGCTGACCTCCATGATCGACACCAGTGAGGCGGAGAAGCAGTTTTCCTCTGCAATGGAAACCTACATGACAAATATGATGACTGCTTTTTCCGATGCCATCACCAAAGCCATTGAGTCGAAATTCACGGATGTGATGAGCCAGGTGGAAACACAGCTCACACAGGGAATCCAGACTGCCATGGAGCAGATGATGGGCTCCATCAGCGACAGTATGCAGGGTGCGCTTCAGTCTGTGATGACAAGCGTGACCTCCAGCATTACCACAGCCATGAGCCAGGCAATGGGACAGATGGGAAGCAGTATGGAAAATGCCTTTGCCATTGATCCAGAGGCTTTTGCAAATGCCATCCAGATGAATATGAATGAGGATGACCTTTCCGAGCTGATGATGTCTTTGATGTCACATGAAAATGCTTCCTATGACGGAAATCTGAAAAAGCTTGGATACGCAGACCTGAATGTTCCAGGTGGAATCAATATTTATCCAAAAGATTTCGAGTGCAAATCCCAGATCGTGAACATCTTGGATCAGTATAATGCAGATATGGAGGCAGCAGGAGAGGATGAGAAGGTGATCACCTATACGGACCTTGTGGGAACCTTGATGTCCTCTGTGACGGATATTGTGAATATTATCAGCTACGTGCTGGTTGCTTTTGTGGCTATTTCCCTTGTGGTTTCCTCCATTATGATCGGTGTTATCACCTACATCAGTGTTCTGGAGCGGAAAAAAGAGATCGGTATTCTAAGAGCAATTGGTGCCTCCAAACACAATGTGTCTCAGGTGTTCAATGCGGAAACCTTTATTATCGGCTTTTGCGCAGGGGCAATGGGAATCGGAATCACCCTGCTGCTTCTTATTCCAGCCAACAGCCTAATCCGTTCCTTGGCGGACGGCGTGAACGTGAAGGCATCCCTTCCGCCTGTGGCAGCGCTGGTGCTTGTGGGATTAAGCGTGGTGCTTACTTTGCTGGGCGGTCTGATTCCGTCACGAAAAGCGGCGAAGAGCGATCCGGTGACAGCGCTTCGAACAGATTAAAAAACAGAGATGACAGTTTTTATAAAAAAGCGCAGAAATCAGAAAAAATTCTGGTTCCTGTGCTTTTTTTGCGCCCGAAATTCTGGGCAATCCTGTGTTTGGCCGGGGAAAGATTTTGCTGGCTTGAGAGTAAAAAGAAAGATTTGTGGATACTACTATAAAGAACAGGGAAAATGTATCTGCTCACGTTTGGATGATATTCCATAGAAAAATCAAATTCAGTCAAAATAATTCATAATTGTGCAAATGTGATAAATCAAACGGTCAAATCTTGTGAAAAAGATTGATTGACTTTGACCGTATCGGAAAGTATAATAAGCACAACAAATCAAAAACAAGCAAAAGTAAGCAGGAGGCAGAGATGATTTACACTGTGACTTTTAATCCGTCACTGGATTATATTGTGTCGGTAGAGGACTTCCGGCTTGGACTTACCAATCGTACCAGTTCGGAGATGCTTCTGCCGGGAGGCAAGGGAATTAACGTATCTACGGTTCTTATGAATCTGGGAATCGAGAGTACAGCCCTTGGATTTACAGCAGGCTTCACCGGAGATGAGATTATACGCAGACTTGAGACTATGGGTGTGAAGAATGGTTTTATCCAGGTGGGGGAGGGCTTTTCCAGAATCAACCTGAAGCTGAAGAGCATTGATGGTACTGAGATCAATGGTCAGGGACCAAGAATCGGCACAGACAAGGTAGACATGCTGATGAAGCAGTTGGGAGAGCTTGGAGAGGGTGATGTGCTTTTCCTTTCCGGCAGCATTCCATCCTCCATGCCGGACGATGCATACCAGAAGATTATGGCCATGCTGGACGGCAGAGGAGTGCGGATCGTGGTAGATGCCACCAGGGATCTTCTCATGAAGGTTCTTCCCTACCACCCATTTCTTATTAAACCTAATAACCATGAGCTTGGAGAAATCTTTGGCGTGAAGCTGGATACCCGCCAGTCTGTGATTCCTTACGGGAAGAAGCTGCAGGAGATGGGTGCTGTGAATGTGCTGATTTCCATGGCAGGAGAGGGTGCTGTTCTGATTGATGAGAATGGAAGGGTTTATGAGGAACCTGCACCTAAGGGCAAGCTGATCAATGGTGTCGGAGCCGGTGATTCTATGGTAGCCGGATTTATGGCAGGCTACATGGAGAAGCAGGATTATCAGTATGCATTCCACATGGGAATTGCAGCCGGAAGTGCCAGCGCATTTTCTGAGAATCTTGCCACCAGAGAAGAGATTGAGGCTGTCTATCAGCAGATCATCGGATAGAATCAGGAGGAAAGGTAGAAATGAGAATTACAGACTTACTGGATGTGAGAAGTATTTCACTGGATGCTGCTCCAGCAGACAAATCCCAGACCCTGGATGCTGCGGTGGCACTTATGACCAGAAGCGGTAAGATTAATGATGAGGCAGCTTACCGGAAGCAGGTTTATGCAAGAGAGGAAGAGAGTACTACAGGAATCGGTGAGGGAATTGCCATTCCTCATGGCAAATGTGATGCAGTAGATAAGCCGGGGCTTGCAGCCATGGTCATTCCGGGTGGAGTTGATTTTGATTCCCTGGACGGAGAGCCTGTTACACTGTTGTTTTTGATCGCTGCGCCTAATACAGAGGACAATGTACATCTGGATGTGCTCAGCAAGCTTTCCATGATGCTGATGGATGAGGAGTTTACTGCCAACCTTCGCGCTGCGAAGACACCGGAGGAATTCCTTCAGATCATTGATCAGGCAGATGAAGAGAAGAAGAGTGTGGATGAACGTCTGGCAGACATGGGAGAGGCTTCTGAGGATCAGTTTAAGATCCTGGCTGTTACCTCCTGTCCCACCGGAATCGCCCACACCTACATGGCAGCTGAGGGAATTGAGAAGGCAGCCAAGGCGAAGAACTGCTTTGTGAAGATTGAGACAAGAGGATCCGGCGGTGCCAAGAACGTGCTTACTGCCCAGGAGATTCAGGATGCAGACTGCATCATTGTGGCTGCAGACGCACAGGTTCCTATGGATCGTTTTGACGGCAAGAAGGTGATTCAGCGCCAGGTTTCCGATGGAATCAATAAGGCGGACGAGCTGATCGAGCTTGCCATGTCAGGAAATGCCCCTGTTTATCACAGCGGCAACGCAGCCGCCGCAGCGCAGACCTCCGGGAAATCCGGCGGCGGAGTGGGACACCAGCTTTACACACAGCTGATGAATGGTGTTTCCCATATGCTCCCCTTTGTAGTTGGCGGCGGTATTCTCATTGCCATTGCGTTTTTGATCGATGGACTTCTGGTTGATATGAATGCCCTGGATGTGGCAGAACGTGCTAACTTCGGTACCATCACTCCGGCAGCAGCTATGTTCAAGCAGATCGGAGATGTGGCATTTGGATTTATGCTTCCGGTGCTGGCTGGATTTATTGCTATGGCCATCGGTGACAGACCGGCTCTTGCACTTGGTTTTGTAGGCGGTATGATGGCAGCCAATGGAACATCCGGTTTTCTTGGTGCTCTGGTAGCTGGTTTTGCAGCAGGCTATATTATCCTGGGACTTCGCAAGGCATGCGAGAAGCTTCCGGAAGCCCTTGAGAAAATCGCTCCGGTTCTGATCTATCCGGTTGTTGGTATTCTGGTAATGGGATTACTGATGCTGTTTGTAGTTGAGCCGATCATGGGCGGTATTAATACTGCACTGAATAATGGACTGACATCTATGGGAAGCTCCAGCAAGATCGTACTTGGTCTGATCCTTGGCGGAATGATGGCAATCGATATGGGCGGTCCATTTAACAAAGCAGCTTATGTATTCGGATCTGCAGCGATTGCAGCAGGTAACTATGATATTATGGCAGCCGTTATGGTAGGCGGTATGGTTCCGCCATGTGCTATCGCACTTGCTACTCTCCTTTTTAAGGATAAATTTACAAAGGAAGAACGAGAGTCCGGTCCTACCAACTTTATTATGGGACTTGCCTTTATCACAGAGGGCGCTATTCCTTTTGCAGCAGCGGATCCTCTTCATGTGCTTCCGGCCTGCATCGTTGGTTCCGGTCTTGCAGGGGCCATGTCCATGGCATTTGGATGTACCTTAATGGCACCCCACGGCGGAATCTTCGTAGTTCCGGTTATGGGAAATGCAGTGATGTATCTGGTAGCACTGGTTGTGGGAACTGTAGTTTCTGCAGTGCTTCTGGGACTGCTGAAGAAGAAAAACGCGTAAGATTATCAATTATAATGGCTGCGCAGGCAGAACTAAATAATAAAAAATAGCTTTTGGGTTGACAGAGAACCCGGAAGCCGATATAAAGAAACTATAGAATATAGCAGAAAAATAAAATTACAAAAACGGAGGAAATCATCATGAGAGAATTTAAGTATGTAGTAACAGATCCGGAAGGAATCCACGCACGTCCGGCAGGAGAACTGGTAAAGGCAGTAAAGGCTTTTTCCTCTGACATTAAGATCGCCAAGGGCGGCAAGGCTATGAACTGCAAGGCAATCTTCGGAGTGATGGGACTGGCAGTTAAGAAAGGGGACGAGGTCACCCTTACATTTGAAGGCGCAGATGAAGATGCCGCATACGAGGCAGTAAGCAAATTCATGCAGGAGACTCTGTAAGAGGCAGCGAAAGAGACGGACATACCTGCGGGTATGTCCTGTTTTTTACAAGTATTTGTGGGAGAGAAAACATGCAGGTATATAACGGAAAAAGTGTATTTGGCGGAATTGCCATCGGTAAGATCAGTGTATATCAGAAGAAGGAGCAGCAGGTAAAGCGCGTGAAGGTGGAAAACCCGGATCAGGAGATGGCACGCTATGAGAAAGCCAAGGCAGAAGGAATCCGCCAGCTCCAAGGCCTCTATGACAAAGCCTTGAAAGAAGTGGGAGAAGCTAACGCCGCGATTTTTGAAGTCCATCAGATGATGATGGAGGATGACGGATACAATGAATCCGTAGAGAACATTGTCCGCAGCCAGGGCGTGAATGCAGAGTATGCAGTGGCAACCACAGGAGACAATTACGCACAGATGTTTTCTGCCATGGATGACGACTACATGCGGGAGCGTGCTGCAGATGTCCGGGATATTTCAGAGCGTCTTCTCACCATCTTGAATGGGGAAGACACAGGCAGTGTGGACGCAGACGAGCCAAAGATCATTGTAGCAGAGGATCTGGCTCCTTCAGAGACTGTTCAGTTGGACAAGGATAAGGTTCTTTCTTTTGTCACAGTGAAGGGCTCCCTGAATTCCCATACTGCTATTCTGGCAAGAACCATGGCAATCCCTGCACTTGTGAATACTTCCATGACTCTTGATAGTGTGATGGATGGGAAGCTTGGAATTGTGGATGGCGCAAGCGGTACCTTCTATGTAGACCCAGATGAGAAGACTCTTGAGGAAATGAAGAAACGACAGGAAGAGGATCTTTCCAGAAAGCAGCTTCTCCAGACTTTGAAGGGAAAGGACAATGTTACACTTGACGGACAGAAAGTGATGTTGTACGCTAATATAGGAAACATCAAGGACCTGGCAACTGTGATCCAGAATGATGCAGGCGGAATCGGACTTTTCAGAAGCGAATTTATCTATCTGGAGAAAGAGGATTTCCCTACAGAGGAGGAGCAGTTCCAGATTTACAGACAGGTTGCACAGACGATGGCGGGGAAACGTGTGATTATCCGTACACTGGATATCGGTGCAGATAAGCAGTGCGATTATTTCCATATGGAGCATGAGGAGAATCCGGCACTTGGCTGCAGAGCTATCCGTATCTGCCTGACCAGACCGGAGATTTTCAAGACACAGCTTCGGGCTTTATTCCGTGCCAGTGTATTTGGCAGGATTGCCATTATGTACCCTATGATCACCAGCGTGCAGGAGATACGCCAGATCAAGAAGATCGTGGAAGAAGTGAAGCAGGAGCTGACCAGCCAGGGCGTAGAATTCGGCAATCCGGAGCAGGGTATTATGATCGAGACTCCGGCAGCAGCCATCATTAGTGATAATCTGGCGAAGGAAGTGGATTTCTTTAGTATCGGAACCAATGATCTGAGCCAGTATACCATGGCAATTGACCGTCAGAATCCACAGCTGGATCCGTTCTTTGATCCTCATCATCCGGCAGTGCTTCGTATGATCTCCATGGTTGTGGAGAATGCACATAAGGCTGGTATCTGGGCTGGAATCTGTGGAGAGCTTGGTGCAGACCAGTCACTTACGAAAGAGTTTCTGGCAATGGGAGTGGATGAGCTTTCTGTTTCTCCGGGAAGCATTCTGCCGCTCCGAAAGATCATTCTGGAAACAAATGTTGGAGAATATAAGGCGGGAAAAGAATGTTAACACAGCAACGGCATGAGATCATCCTGAAGCTTCTGCGGGAAAAGGGAAGCATTACCGTAACAGAGGTGCGGGATCTTCTCGATACATCAGAATCTACAGTGCGAAGGGATATCACAGCACTTGACAAGGAAGGCAAGCTGGAGAAGGTTTTCGGCGGCGCCGTGGAATTGAAGGAGCGGGTAACTGCATACGAATATTCCGTAGCAGAGAAAATGGGACTGAAGCTGGAGGAGAAGCATAGGATTGCAAGATATGCAGCGGGTCTGATCCAGGACGAGGACTTTGTGTATATTGATGCAGGAACCACCACCGGAGATATGCTGAAGTTTCTCCAGGTGACAAGAGCGGTCTTTGTCACCAATGCAGTAGCACATGCCCAGTCTCTGGCAGAAAGGGGCTTTAAGGTTTTTCTTGTAGGAGGAGAATTGAAAGGATCCACAGAGGCGGTAATCGGCAATCAGGCGATGAATACCCTTCGGGAATACCATTTTACCAAGGGATTTTTCGGAACTAACGGGATTACCAAGAAGAGCGGATGCACCACCCCGGATGCCAATGAGGCAGCAGTAAAGTCAGCAGCCATGCAGCAGTGCCGGGAGTGCTACGTGCTTTGCGACAGCTCCAAGTTTGACAATATCAGTTCTGTGACCTTTGCGGATTTCTACCGTTCCACCGTGATCACAGATAAGATCCCGGCAGGATATGAGGACTGTTCTAACCTTGTAGAGGTGCCGAAGGAATAAAAAATAACAGAGGGTGTTAAGAAACGAAAGAGGCTTGAAAAGAATGATAAAATTAATTGCATCCGATCTGGATGGAACGCTTCTTCAGGAAGGAACTATGGATATCAATCCGGAGATTTATGATATTATCCACAAATTAAAGGCAAAAGGAATCGTTTTTGCGGCAGTCAGCGGAAGGGAATATGACAGTATTGCCAGAGTCTTTGCACCTGTAAAGGACGATATTTATTTTATTGCAGGAAACGGTGGAATCATTTCCTTCCAGGGAGAGATTATTGAGAAAATGGCAATCCCGGCAGATGTTCTGAAAGATGTAGTGGAATACGTCAGAAGCCAGGAAGGTGCCTCCTTTATGACTGCAGGAAGTGCCCAGGCGTATGTGGAGCGTGCGGATCAGGCGTTTGTGAAGAAGCTGCGTGAGGGGTACAAGCTTCATGTAAATGAAGTAGATGATGTATTGCATGCACCGGAGACCATGACCAAGGTTGCCATGTACAATGAGAAAGTAGATGCTGCGGCAGGCGCCGAGGAAGCCAAGAAAATTTTCGGTGACCGGATTCAGATTATGGCGTCTGGGGATTACTGGGTAGATTTTGTAGACATCCATTCCGGAAAAGGAAATGCATTACAGAAACTCTGTGCTCGTCTAGGGATTACTAAGAAAGAAGAAGTGGTGGCATTTGGGGACAACTGCAATGATGTGAGCATGCTCACCGAAGCAGGCAAAAGCTACGCCGTTACCACCGCCCGTGAGGAAGCCAAGCAAGCCGCAAAGTATGTCCTGGAAAAACCCGGTCCGGACAGCGTGCTGAATGTGCTGAAGATGATTCTGGAATTGTAGAATTTAAATAATTTGGCTTGTGGGAACAAATTTATAATCCGAATTTTAAACCTATCGAATTCGATTCAATTAGTGATTGTAGTATGTGAATAACAAGCCCTCTCCAGGCTGCATAATAGGCAGTTCGGAGGGGCTTGTTTCATCATTCGGGCATGTTTAAATTTAAGATATTAAGTTTGAGGAATAAAGGGGAATCCTGGTGCGTGTCAGGGCAGAATTCTTCCATCCGTGGAAATGGTATACACCTGCCATGGAAGGAATTTTCCGCTTGCTTTCATGGCATTTACGGCAGCCTGCTGGATTCCGCCGCAGCAGGGGACTTCCATGCGCACGATGGTCACGCTCTTAATATCGTTCTGGCGGATGATCTCTGTAAGCTTCTGGCTGTAGTCTATAGAATCCAGTTTTGGACATCCGATCAGGGTAATCTTTCCCTTAATGAAATCCTGGTGGAAATTTGTATAGGCGTAGGCAGTACAATCTGCTGCAATGAGAAGGTGTGCTCCGTCAAAGTAAGGCGCATTTACAGGTACAAGCTTAATCTGTACCGGCCACTGCTGAAGCTGGGATTCTGCCGGCATATTACAGCCAGGCTGAATGCCTGCAGTCATGTTTTTATCAGAAGAAAACTGTTGATTGGAAACAGGTGTATTCTGACTGCTATTGCTGCGGCTGCCAAAAAGGGAAGATGATTTTGCCTGAGCCGCATTTCCCCTGTGCAGCAGTTTTGCCATGCTTCCCGGGCATCCGGTGTGAGCCGGGGCAGCAGAAGCAGCTTCCAGTTTCTTCTTATTTTCCAGAACTGCGGCTTCATCGTAGGCAGCCGCTTCTCTTTCTACAAAGGAAATGGCATTTGTGGGACAGGCTGGGAGGCAGTCCCCCAGACCGTCACAGTAATCCTCCCGAAGGAGCTTCGCCTTTCCGTCCACCATGCCGATGGCACTTTCGTGGCAGGCCCGGGCACAAAGCCCGCAGCCGTTGCATTTTTCTTCATCTATATGAATGATTTTTCTGATCATGAAATTTTTCCTCCGTTATTATCCCAGCAGTGTGGCCAGATCTTCCTCCGGTGTAGTAATCGCCGCAATCCCGAAATTCTCTACCAGGTAATTCAGTACATTTGGGGAAAGGAATGCCGGCAGGGTCGGGCCAAGGCGGATGTTCTTGATTCCAAGATGCAGCAGGGTAAGCAAAATGGAAACTGCCTTCTGCTCATACCAGGAGAGCACCATGGAAAGAGGAAGCTCATTGACGCCACATCCAAATGCCTCTGCAAGAGCCACTGCCACCTTGATGGCACCATAAGCATCGTTGCACTGTCCCATATCCATCAGTCTCGGAAGACCTCCAATGGTTCCAAGATCCAGATCGTTGAAACGGTATTTTCCGCAGGCCAGAGTAAGGATCACGGAATCAGCAGGAGTCTGCTTCACGAAATCAGTGTAATAATTGCGCCCGCTTCTTGCGCCGTCACAGCCTGCCACCAGGAAGAAATGACGGATGGCGCCTTTTTTCACGGCATCGATTACCTGGTCAGCAACCCCGAGAATAGTGCCGTGTCCAAAGCCTGTGGTCAGGGAAGTGCCGCCATTGATTCCTGTAAACTGCTGATCCTCCTCATATCCGCCAAGCTCCAGTGCACGCTGGATCACCGGAGTGAAATCCTTTTCCCCGTCAATATGCACGGTTCCCGGGAAAGTTACAGTTCCGGTGGTAAAGACACGGTCCATGTAGCTTGGTTTCGGCGGCATCAGGCAGTTGGTTGTGAAAAGGATCGGCGCCGGAAGATTTGCAAATTCCTTCTGCTGATTCTGCCATGCAGTACCGAAGTTTCCTTTTAAGTGGCTGTATTTTTTCAGTTCCGGATAAGCGTGGCAGGGAAGCATTTCCCCGTGGGTGTAAATGTTGATTCCTTTTCCCTCAGTCTGCTCCAGAAGCAGTTTCAAGTCGTGGAGGTCATGTCCGGTGATGACGATGAAAGGTCCTTTTTCCACAGTCAGGGGTACGGTCACCGGGGAAGGTGTGCCGTATGTGGTGGTGTTTGCCCGGTCCAGAAGCTCCATGCAGGAAAGATTGTATTTGCCTACTTCCATGACAATGGGAAGCAGCAGGTCCATATCCCAGTCTTCGCCCAGCGCGAAAAGTGCTTTTCCGAAAAATTCATATACCTCCGGATCGGTATATCCAAGCGTCAGCGCATGGTAAGCGTAAGCCGCCATTCCGCGGATTCCAAAAAGAATCAGGGATTTCAGGGAGCGGATATCTTCCTGTGCATTCCAAAGGCGGTTCATGTCGTAATCGTCATTGTGTCCGCATGGGGAAGCGCAGCCGCCGCAGTCCGGGCGAAGGCGGGCTTTTTCCTGATGGACACGGTCTGTAAGCTCTGCAATGGCTTTGTCATCGAAGCTTACGTTGGTAAGAGTGGCGAAAAGTCCTTCCACCATCAGCTTCCATGTGGAATCGGAAAGAGGAGCATTTTCGTCTGCCGCGTGTGCAAGCCCGATCAGCGCGCCGGTAAGCTCATCCTGAAGACGGGCGGTGTCAGCGGTTTTTCCACAGACCCCTTTGGCACCTGTACAGCCAGTACATCCGGCAGTCTGCTCACACTGAAAACAAAACATATTTTTTTCCATAGTAGATAACCTCCTGTGTAGTGTTTTATATTTATATAAGGAATAGTTCTGGTTAAAAGCCGCGGACAGCAGAGGAAACAATCACGAAAAGCTTTCCATTTCTGCTTCGTCCTTGACTTTACATGTGCACTATAATATAATTCAGACAACAAGTATGTTGTTAAAACAACAAAAGGAGAAAAAATGAATTTTGAATTTCTTTCCAGAACATTTCTTTTCCAGGGAACCAGTCCGGAGGAAACTCAGCATATGCTTTCCTGTCTGAATGCGGAGCCAAAAAGCTATCCTAAGGGAAGCGTAATCTGTCAGGTTGGGGACCAGATGAAAGCTATGGGACTTGTGCTGTCAGGCAGTGTTCATATTGAGAGCATTGATATGATGGGAAACAAAACTATTCTGAACCGGATCGCTCCGGGTCAGGTGTTTGGGGAAACTTACGCCTGCATTCCCGGGGAAAAGCTGCTGGTAGGGGTGACGGCTGCGGAGGACTGCCAGATTTTGTTCCTTGAAGTGGGAAAAATTTTCCGCACCTGCCCGGATACCTGTCCCTGTCACGAGAAGCTGATCCGCAACATGCTGATGGTCATGGCAAAAAAAAATCTGGAGCTTTCCAGACGAAGCCTTCACACTGCGCCAAAATCCATCCGGGGAAGGCTGATCTCCTATTTTTCCCAGGAGATGGTGCAGCAGGGCAGCAGTCGGTTTATTATTCCCTTTAACCGGCAGGAGCTTGCGGATTATCTGGGAGTGGACAGAAGTGCTCTGTCCAATGAGCTTGGGAAAATGCGAAAAGAAGGCATGATTGAAGTAAACAGAAACCAGATTCATTATCTGGAACAGGAGGATTAAAAGATGAAGTACGATTTTACAAGTATTTTGGACCGCAGGGGAAAGGATGCCATTGCAGTGGACGCTCCTTATGTGGAGGGCTGCTTTAATCATGAGTATTTTGCGGCTGCCACACTGAAAGAAGGGATGGACTGGATCCCTATGTGGGTTGCGGACATGAATTTCCCAACTGTGCCCACTGTGCAGAAAGCCGTCGTGGAGAGAACGGCCCATCCGGCATTCGGATATTTTTCCCCAAGGGACGAATATTTCGGGGAAATTATCAAGTGGCAGGAGACCAGAAACCAGGTGACCGGGCTGACCAAAGAGTGTATCGGGTATGAGAACGGCGTTCTGGGCGGCGTGATCAGTGCGCTGAATGTGCTTTGCTCAAAAGGGGACAGCGTGCTGGTGCATTCTCCAACTTATGTGGGATTTACCGGGGCTCTTACTAATAATGGATACTACATTGTACACAGTGCTTTGAAAAAAGACGAGGAAAATGTATGGCGCATGGACTTTGCCGACATGGAAAAGAAGATTGTGGAAAATCACATTCACGCCTGCATTATGTGCAGTCCCCATAATCCAACAGGTCGCGTCTGGGAGCGTTGGGAACTGGAAAAAGCTATGGAGCTTTTCAAGAAACATGATGTGTATGTGGTTTCCGATGAGATCTGGTCCGATCTGATCCTTGGGGAAAATAAACATATCCCTACCCAGATGATTTCTGAGGATGCGAGAAACCGCACCATTGCCATGTATGCGCCGTCCAAAACCTTTAACCTGGCCGGGCTGATCGGAAGCTACCATATTATCTATAATTCCTGGCTGCGTGACAGAGTGGACAAGGAATCCAGCCTGAGTCATTATAATGAGATGAATGTGCTGTCCATGTATGCGCTGATTGGTGCGTACCAGCCAGAAGGCTATGAGTGGGTGGATGAACTTCGCCAGGTGCTCACCGAGAACGTGGAGTTTGCATGCGATTATATTAAGGAACATTTCGATGAGGTGGAGGTGTCCAAGCCTCAGGGAACTTATATGCTGTTCCTGGATTGTGAGAAGTGGTGCAAAGCCCATGGCAAAAATATGGACGAGCTGGAGCGCGCCGGACTGGAAGTTGGAGTCATGTGGCAGGACGGCAGACCATTCCACGGGGAGTACGGCATCCGCATGAACCTGGCTCTGCCGCTGTCACGGGTGAAGGAAGCCTTTGAGCGGCTGGATAAGTTTGTTTTTAATGCGGAGTAAATGATTTTGAGACACATTCTAACATCATAAAACGCGAAGCGCCGCCTCCAGCCCGCGTACAAGATCTTCAAGTGCCATACTTGGTGTCGGCCGGTTCATAGTGGAAGTCTGAACCGGAATATAAGGGACATGGACGAATCCGCCCCGGGTATTGGGAAATTCATGATGAATGTGATACAAAACACCATACATCAGCTGATTGCACACGAATGTGCCTGCGGAATAAGAGATGGCAGCCGGAATTCCGGCGTTACGGATGGCAGCCACCATATCCTTGACAGGAAGCGTGGAAAAATACCCATCCGCGCCGTCCGCAAATACAGGCTCGTCATGTGGTTGGTTTCCCTGATTATCCGGGATGGCGGCATCCATGAGATTGATGGCAATCTGTTCCACAGTGATGGCAGTGCGACCTCCAGCCTGTCCAATGCAAAGGACAACATCCGGCTGGTGAAGCACCATGGCTTCATGAACCGCCTGGGTGGAAGCTCCGAATACGGTAGGGACAACAAGTTTAATAAGTTCCATATCCGGGGCTGGTGCCTGAATTTGTTTCAGCGCTTCCTGCGCCGGATTGACAGTTTCCCCTCCGAAAGGGTCAAATGCGGTCAGCAGAATTTTCATGGCAGTAAAACCTCTTGTAATAGTAGTTGGGATGTGTAAAAAATATTATAACAGACATGGAGGGAAGTTTGAACCGAAATCTGTCTGAAAATGTGTTGGCTTAGAGTATGTCCCCCAAAAGGCTTTCTGCAAGATGTGCGTCACAATTTGCGAGAGATTGCGGGAATGATTTTGGTGATACGCTCTAACGCAGTTTTGGCTAGATGTTTGATAAAAAAGTTTACAGAAGAACAAAAATGCAGTACGATATAGAAATAAAATTTGTAACTGTTCAGTACCTTCACAATACTGCCTCGCAGAATAGTTACTAAAATTTATAACAGCAGGAGAACGAACAAAATGAATTTAACACCCTATTTCAAAAGCATCATTGACCAGGACACTGCCTCTGTGGTGATCTGCAATCTGGCTCATGAGATCATCTACATGAATCCCCAGGCCATCGCCAATTATCACAAATGGGGCGGTGAGGCGCTGATCGGAAAAAGTCTTATGAACTGCCATAACCCCAAGTCCAAGGAGGTGATCGAGAAAGTCATCGCCTGGTTTGGCAAAAGCAAAGAACACAACCGCATCCACACTTTCTATAATGAAAAGCAAGCGAAAGACGTATACATGATTGCGCTTCGAGATGAAAACGGAACCCTCATCGGCTACTACGAAAAACACGAGTATCGAACAAGGGATGAAGAGCCTTTCTACAATTTTTAATGAAAAAAAGCATATGAACTTATCCCCACGGATAAAATTCATATGCTTTCTTTTTTTGCGTCGAAATGCGGCTTCCGCAGTTAGCTGAACACCGCGAACAGCGCTCCAAACAGCCCTGCACTTGCAGCTCCCATAATGATTCCAGCCAGCAGAACCCCCAGCATAACTGCAAGAACGCTGGACTTGAAATCCATATCCAGAAGGCTGGCAGCCAGAGTTCCGGTCCAGGCGCCTGTACCCGGAAGCGGGATTCCGACGAACAGAAGCAGTGCCAGAAACAGTCCCCGGCCCGCCTTTGCCTGAAGTGCCTTGCCGCCCTTTTCCCCCTTCTCCAGACAGAAGGTGAAGAAACGTCCGATTACAGGCTTATCCTTTCCCCATTCCAGCACCTTGCGTGCAAAGAAATAAATAAAGGGTACCGGGATCATGTTTCCGATAATCGCAATAATGTAAGCCTGAGTCAGCGGAATACCAAAAGCCACCGCATAAGGAATAGCCCCTCTAAGCTCAATCAGCGGCACCATAGAAATCAGAAAAACAATCAGATAACTTTTCATGTGCAAATCTCCTCTTAAAATTCAATTCAATGCCAATATACGTTGTCTTTCCCTGAAAAACAACCAATCTGGTTTATTATACATGAAAATCCCCCGATTGAACAGAGCAAAACAGGGAAAAAATTTAGAAAAAAGTTAAGAAAAATTTATGTTTTTCCCTAGAAAACTATTGACAGCAAAAGATTCCATGCTATAATAAAAACAAACATATGAATAATTGTTCATATGAAACAAAGAACATTTTCAAAAAGGAGATCACTACCATGAAAAAAACTTACAAAATCGATGTTGACTGTGCAAACTGTGCGAACAAGATGGAGGAAGCTGCTAAGAACACAGCTGGTGTTAAGAATGCAACTGTGAACTTCATGACACTGAAAATGATCGTTGAGTTTGAAGATGGACAGGAGCCGAAGGCAGTTATGCAGGAAGTCCTGAAGAACTGCAAGAAAGTAGAAGATGACTGCGAGATCTTCTTATAAGAAGAAAAAGAAACGCAGAATCGCCCGGAGCATGCCCAGAAGGTTTGGAGAGGTCCACATGCTCTGAAGCAACCGCCGGACAGAGTCGTGAGCTGTCCGGCTTTTCCAAAATGAATCCCGCGGTAATGCATCACCGCGATCCTATAAACTGGCAGCTTTGGCCAGAAATAATCCTAAATTTTCAATAATTAAAGGAGGCCATGCCCCGGCGGCATGAGAAATGGTATGAATAAGAAGCAGAAAAAAGTTCTGATCAGAATCATTATTACGTTTGTACTTCTGATCCTGCTGCGTTTTATTCCGGTAGAAGGCTATGTTCGAATGGCATTGTACATGATTCCTTATCTGGTAATCGGTTATGACATTCTGAAAAAAGCGTTCAAAGGAATCAAAAATAAGCAGGTATTTGATGAAAACTTCCTGATGGCAGTTGCTACCATCGGAGCCATTGCCCTGGGCGATTACCAGGAAGGAACATCCGTTATGCTGTTCTACCAGATTGGCGAGCTTTTCCAGAGCTATGCAGTAGGAAAGAGCAGACGAAACATCAGTGAGCTGATGGATATCCGCCCGGACTATGCAAATGTGGAGCGGGATGGCAAGCTGGAGAAGGTTGATCCGGATGAGGTTGAGGTTGGAACTGTGATCGTGGTTCAGCCTGGTGAGAAAATCCCCATTGATGGAATCATCGAAGAGGGAACTTCCACATTAAACACCAGCGCCCTGACCGGAGAGAGCCTTCCAAGAGATGCCAAAGCCGGAGAAGAAGTAATCAGCGGCTGCATCAACATGACAGGCGTGCTGAAAATCCGCACCACCAAAGAATTCGGCGAATCCACCGTTTCCAAGATTCTGGATCTTGTGGAAAATTCCAGTTCCAAGAAATCCAGATCCGAGAACTTTATTTCCAAATTCGCAAAATATTACACCCCTGCAGTCTGCTACAGTGCCCTTGCCCTTGCAGTCATCCCGCCTCTTTGCAGAATGCTGTTCATGGGACTTTCCTCGGAGTGGGGCGACTGGATCTACCGTGCCCTTACCTTCCTGGTAATCAGCTGCCCATGTGCACTGGTCATCAGTATTCCTCTTAGCTTTTTCGCAGGAATCGGCGGCGCCAGCAATCAGGGTGTCCTGGTAAAAGGTTCCAACTATCTGGAAGCACTTTCTCAGGCAAAGATCGTAGTATTTGATAAAACCGGGACCATGACAAAAGGTGTCTTCGAGGTAAGCGGAATCCATCACAGCCAGATGGAAGATGCCAAGCTTCTGGAATATGCAGCTTATGCAGAGTGTTCTTCCTCCCATCCAATCAGCAAAAGCCTTCAGAAAGCATACGGCAAGCCCATTGACCGAAACCGTGTAACCGACATTGAGGAAATCGGCGGAAACGGTGTAATCGCGAAGGTTGACGGCGTGCAGGTCGCAGCCGGAAATGCCAAGCTGATGAAGCGTCTTGGCATCGAATACAAAGACTGCCATCATGTAGGAACCGTTGTCCACATGGCAGTTGACGGCAAATATGCAGGACACATCCTGATTTCCGACATTCTGAAGCCTCATGCAAAAGAGGCCATCGCCAACCTGAAAAAGGCAGGCGTTGCCAAGACTGTTATGCTCACTGGAGATGCCCGCAATGTGGCAGAGTCCGTGGCAGCAGAGCTTGGAATCGGAGAAGTGCACAGTGAGCTTCTTCCGGCAGACAAGGTTGCCAAGGTGGAAGAGCTTCTGGCAAACAAATCTGAGAAAGAGAAGCTGGTATTCGTTGGGGATGGAATCAACGATGCGCCGGTTCTTTCCAGAGCAGATATCGGAATCGCCATGGGTGCTCTCGGATCAGATGCTGCAATTGAAGCAGCCGACGTTGTCCTGATGGATGACGACCCTGTGAAAATCGCCAAAGCCATCCGCATTTCCAGAAAGTGCATGCGCATTGTATATGAGAATATTTACTTCGCAATTGGAGTCAAGCTGATCTGCCTGATCCTGGGCGCACTTGGTATTGCAAACATGTGGGTTGCCATTTTCGCAGATGTAGGAGTTATGGTTCTCGCAGTACTTAACGCGATCCGCACATTGTTTGTAAAGAATCTTTAATGATACAGAGAGATGCCGCTGAAAGATGACATCTATGTTTTAGAAACAAAAGAGGGGGCAGAGAATTTTGCCCCCTGAATTCATATAATGAAATTCAGTGAACGGATACAACGGATATTAAGGAATAAGCATATTGATTTGCTTGATATTTCGTTGTATTGTTATTTGGATATCTATAAAATGAGGTGCCTGATTATGAAAAAAGATACAGAGAAAGAAATTGAAACCTGCGATTGCTGCGAGGTTCACGAAAACCTTCTTCAGATCGTAAACGAAACTCTTCCGGAGGAAAATGAACTCTATGATCTTGCAGAGCTTTTTAAGGTATTTGGCGATTCCACAAGAATCCGCATTCTGTTTGTGCTTTTTGAGGCAGAGGTATGCGTGTGCGATCTTGCCAAGGCTTTGAATATGACACAGTCCGCTATTTCTCATCAGCTTCGCATTCTGAAGCAGAATAAGCTGGTAAAAAGCCGCCGGGAGGGCAAATCCATTTTCTATTCTCTGGCAGACGAGCATGTGCGCACCATTATCGACCAGGGAAGAGAGCACATTGAAGAAGAATAACAAGGCTGCAAGTGAACGGTAAAATAACAGGCTCTGAAGGGGTTGACTTCCTGGAGCCAATTTGATATATTAAATACACTTGTAGATTCCGTGAGGGAGTAGTTTGCGCGAAAGCGTGGTTTGTCAACAGTCGCGGCTTTGGTTCATTTTGGACCTTGCCTGGCAAATCTTAAAGAATGAGACTCATGTATGTCTGTTTTTGGCATACATGAGTCTTTTTGCGTTTTGGAATTTTATACCTGCGCTATTGCCTTATAAGGAATCTCTAAAAAGGAAAAAATAATTATAACAAGAGTAAAGGAGAATGTTATGCAGGATTTTATTAATGGATTGCCAATCGCAGCAGTTATCCTGCTGTTGCTGGCAGGCTTTGCCTTCCTGGTAAAGGGTGCTGATCTTTTTGTAGAAGGAAGTTCCAGCATTGCAAGGAAATTAAAGGTTCCGCCTATTATCATCGGTCTTACCATCGTAGCCATGGGAACCTCACTTCCGGAAACCGCAGTCAGTGTAACGGCTTCTATGGTGCAGAATAATGAGCTTGCAGTCAGCAATGTGGTAGGCTCTAATATTTTTAATCTGATGTTTGTAATCGGTGTCTGTTCCATGCTGACTCCCATCATGGTACAAAAGGTAACTCTGATCAGAGATATTCCCTTGTCCTTTGGATGTGCCCTGTTGCTGCTTGTGCTGGGAATCCTTGGCATAGGTGATAAAACAGGAATGACACTTGGCCATATAGACGGAATTGTTTTTCTTATTATATTTGCTGCATATATTTTCACAATGGTACAAAGTGCAATGAAGGCCAGAGCGGCAGGACAGAAGGTTGAGATAGAAGGTGTTGAGGCCTGCGAAACGAAAGAACTGTCATATGCAAAAAGCATCCTCTTTCTTATCGTGGGAGCCGGTGCCATTGCATTTGGAGGCGATCTGACCGTTGATACTGCCAGCAGAATCGCAATCGAGCTTGGAATGAGCCAGACCCTGGTAGGCCTTACCATTGTGTCCATCGGAACCTCACTTCCGGAGCTTGTAACCTCTATAGTTGCGGCCAGAAAGAATGAAGTGGATATGGCAATCGGAAATGCGGTAGGCTCCAACATTTTTAACATTCTGATGGTACTTGGAATCTCAGCAACCATCAGCCCGGTTGCCCTGCTTAGAGAAAATATCATCGATATTATTATTCTTATGATATTTACAGTGCTTGTATGGCTTTTTGCAGGAACAAAAAGAAAAATCAGCCGTAAAGAAGGGATTATTATGGCTCTGACTTATCTGGTTTACTGCGGATATATTATAATTCGTTAATCAGACTTACGTTAAAAAAAGCTTTTATCCGTTCCCTTTGGACAGATAAAAGCTTTTTTATGATAAATACACACGTTAAAGTACATTGCTGATGAAAATCTCCAGGCCGATTGCGATCAGTATCACGCCGCCTAAAATATCTGCTTTGTTGGAAAGCCTTGTACCAAAGCGTTTTCCAAGGGAAAGCCCCGTCATACAGATAAAAAAAGTAACCACAGCAATGATCACAGAACAGACAAGAGCCATCAGCCAGTCATAATTGGCGATGGTAAAGCCTACAGACAAAGCGTCAATGGAGGTGGCAACTCCCTGGATAAAAAGTGCTTTAAGACCAATCCCTGAAAATTCTTCCTCTTCTCCAGTCCCCCGGATGCCGTTTATCAGCATGGAACCGCCGATATAAGCCAGCAGGATTAATGCAATCCACGGAATAAATTTCTCAAAAGACCGGAAGGATTCCACAATGGTATGGACACATAGCCAGCCGGCCATGGGCATAAAGGCCTGGAATCCGCCGAAAATCCCGGCAATACCGCACATTTTTCGGACTCTCATTTTGGGCTCATGAAGGCCGTTGGCAAGAGAGACAGAAAACGCATCCATTGCAAGCCCAACTCCCAGAAGAGCACTGTTGAGAAAAAAGACAAAGCTGTAACTCATTTTTACTTTCCTCCATATTTTAACTAGAGCGTGTTTGAAAAAGGCTTTCTGCAAGATGTGCGTCACAATTTGTGGG
>OLRK01000603.1_pt1 | contig 39783 bp, 33 predicted proteins | sample 1672911 | NCBI WGS metagenome assembly OLRK01 (sample SAMEA3136736, study PRJEB25190) | human gut metagenome | biome: human gut; feature: human-associated habitat; material: faeces | place: Austria | collected 2013 | reverse complement strand
TGGAAAACAGGACATTGACGCTGACGGTCAATGCCACCAAGTTCACCGGGCGGGTCCTGAAAGCGGCGCTTTCCAAGTACCTGGCCCACCGCAAGAACAAGAAGCTGCAAAAGAGCCGGGACAGCCCGGACGATGTAAAGCCATACGGCAAGGTCAGCATGGAGGACCTGAAAAAGCAGTACGGCGACATGAAGGAGATCGACCTGCAAGACAAGGGGCTTCGGAGTTTTGACCGGATTGCCCGCGAGTACAAGGTCCAGTATGCGGTCTATAAAACGGCAAAGGGCCAGTATCAGATTTTTTTCAAGGCTCCCAGCGAGGTAAGCATGAACGCCGCCTTCCAGAAGTATTCCAAGAACCGGCTGAAAAAGGAGCAGCGCCGGGAGTCTGTGCTGGGTAAGCTCAAGAAGTTCAAGGAGCTGGTGAAAGCCCCGGTCCCGAACCGTGAGAAACGGAGGGAACAGGAACGATGAGGCAGCTCGATTTGAAAAAACTTCTGCTCCCCAACCTGCCTTATCTGCTGATTGGCCTATATGCTACCAAGCTGGGCGAGGCGTGGCGGCTGGCTCCGGGCGCGGACGCTTCGGCCAAGCTGCTGGGCCTAATGGATGGATTTGCCGCCGCTTTTCAGTCAGCACTCCCCAGCTTTCACCCGGTTGACCTGCTGGTGGGCCTCTGCTGCGGGGCTGCCCTGCGTCTGGCTGTCTACATCAAGGGCAAAAATGCCAAGAAGTACCGCAAGAACATGGAATACGGTTCGGCCCGCTGGGGGACGGCGGAGGACATCAAGCCGTTTATGGACCCGGTGTTTGAGAATAACATCATTCTCACCCAGACGGAACGGCTGACGATGAACAGCCGCCCCAAGGACCCCAGGACAGCCAGGAATAAGAATGTTTTGATTATCGGCGGATCTGGAAGTGGTAGAAGGCCCGCACCTGACCCTGCATGGGGTACGGGCCGATTGCCGTCTTAACCGAAGCCAGCAAGTAAGTTAAGAGTATCAGCGCGGAAGAAATCTGGAAGGGTTTTGCAGTCCTGACCGGAGTGGAAGGACCGCCTTAAAAAGCGGGACACACGCAACGCATAGGGCTTGAGCCTGCCTTGCAGAATATAACAGCCCCACGAGGCCGCGCTGCCGGCTGGCCTGCCGGATACGGCAGGGCAAAAAGATATGCTATGCTGGGCGTGAATGGACACGCCGCTGAAAATGGGCGAAAGCTCCAGAGGGGCCGATAAAAAGCGGCCCGGTAATCACATCAGAAAACACGCTTCTGGTTGAAACCCAACCTGATGCAGTGTACTTCCAAGACCTATCCGACCTCTTTCGTAGTCACCGATCCAAAGGGCAGCATCCTCATCGAGTGCGGGAAAATGCTGCAAAAGTTCGGCTACCGCATCCGGTTCCTGAACACCATCAACATGAATAAATCCATGCACTACAACCCCTTCGCCTACATCCACTCGGAGAAGGACATCCTGAAGCTGGTGACAACGCTGATTGCGAACACCAAAGGCGAAGGCAAGGGCGGGGACGATTTCTGGGTCAAAGCCGAGACACTGCTGTTTACGGCGCTGATCGGCTACATCCATTATGAGGCCCCAACGGAGGAACAAAACTTCTCCACCCTGCTGGAAATGATTAACGCGATGGAGGTCCGGGAGGACGATGAGGAATTTGAAAACCCTGTGGATTTGATGTTCAAGGAGCTGGAAAGCCGCCAGCCCGGACACTTTGCGGTGCGCCAGTATAAAAAATACAAGCTCGCCGCAGGTAAGACAGCCAAAAGTATCCTTATCAGCGCGGCGGCCAGAACCTCTATTTTTGACATTCAGGAGGTCCGGGACCTGACCGCCTATGACGAGCTGGAACTGGATACCCTCGGAGATCGCAAGACAGCCTTGTTTCTAATCATGAGCGACACCGAGGACAGTATGAATTTTTTGATCGCTATGGCCTACTCCCAGCTTTTCAACCTGCTGTGTGAGAAGGCTGATGATGTGTATGGCGGCAGGCTGCCAGTCCATGTGCGCTGCCTCATAGACGAGGCCGCCAACATCGGGCAGATCCCACGGCTGGAGAAACTGGTCGCAACCATTCGAAGTCGTGAGGTATCCGCCTGCCTCGTCCTCCAGGCGCAGAGCCAGCTTAAAGCGATTTACAAAGACAACGCCGACACCATCATCGGAAACATGGATGCCACGGTATTCCTGGGCGGCAAGGAGCCGACCACCTTAAAGGAGCTGGCGGCATCCCTTGGGAAAGAGACAATCGACACCTACAATACCGGCGAGAGCCGTGGGCGGGAAACCTCCCACTCTCTCAATTACCAGAAGCTCGGAAAAGAGCTGATGAGCCAGGATGAGCTGGCCGTTATGGATGGCGGCAAGTGCATCCTGCAACTGCGCGGCGTAAGGCCGTTCCTTTCGGAGAAGTTTGATATTACCAAACATCCGAACTACAAATACCTTTCCGACTACGACAAGAAAAACGCCTTCGACATAGAGCGTTTTCTGTCTGCCAGGCTCAAATTGAGGCCGGACGAACAATTTGCAGCCTATTCGATAGACCTGTCCGGGGACGAAGCCGCCGAGGAAACCGGCGGTTGATTACCTTCGAGGAAAATGTGTGCCTTCCGTAATCAATCAAAAATCAATCAAATTTTATGGAGGTACATTATGGAATTCTTTAACTCTGCTGTGGATGTTCTTCAGACTCTCGTGATTGCCCTGGGCGCTGGCCTTGGTATCTGGGGCGTGATTAACCTTCTGGAAGGTTACGGCAACGACAACCCTGGTGCAAAAAGCCAGGGTATGAAACAGCTCATGGCTGGCGGCGGCGTTGCCCTGATCGGTATGCTGCTTGTTCCGCAGCTCACCGGGCTTTTCGGCTAATCTGTCACCCCAAAACCCCAGTCCCTCCCGTCCTGCGCGGGAGGGGCAGAAAGGAGGGTAAACCCCTATGGATTTTCTGTGGGATGCCATAACCGAATGGCTCAAGGAGCTTCTGGTGGGCGGTATCACGAGCAACCTGTCCGGGATGTTCGATTCCGTCAACCAGAAGGTGGCTGAAATCTCCGGCCAGGTGGGTATGACCCCCCAGGGCTGGAATGGCAGCATCTATAACATGATCCACAACCTTTCGGAGACGGTCATTGTCCCCATCGCCGGAGTGATTTTAGCGTTTGTTATGACGCTGGAATTGATCCAGATCATCACCGACAAGAATAACTTCCACGAGATCGAAACAGCGGTCTTTTTCAAGTGGATTTTCAAAACTGCCTGCGCCATCCTGATTGTCACCAATACCTGGAACATCGTCATGGGTGTGTTTGATGTGGCGCAGGGCGTTGTCAATCAGGCATCCGGCGTTATCATTTCGGATGCCAGCATCGACATCAGCTCCGTTATCACCGATATGGAGAGCCGCCTGATGGAGATGGAGCTGGGGCCGCTGTTCGGCCTGTGGTTTCAATCCCTGTTTGTGGGCATTACCATGTGGGCGCTCACCATCTGCATATTCATCGTCATTTATGGCCGGATGGTGGAAATCTATCTCGTGACCTCTGTGGCTCCCATCCCGATGGCGGCCATGATGGGCCGGGAATGGGGCGGCATGGGCCAGAACTACCTGCGCTCCCTGATGGCCCTGGGCTTTCAGGCATTTCTCATTATTGTCTGCGTGGGCATCTATGCGGTCCTGGTGGAGAATATCGCCCTGGATGATGACATCATCGGCGCAATCTGGAGCTGTGTGGGCTATACGGTGCTGCTGTGTTTTACCCTGTTCAAAACTGGAAGCCTCGCCAAGAGTATTTTCTCGGCGCACTAAATCGGGAGGGAGGTTTCTAAATGGCTTATGTACCAGTACCAAAAGACCTGACCAAAGTAAAAACGAAGGTCATGTTCAATCTCACCAAGAGGCAGCTTGTCTGCTTCGGGAGCGGGGCGCTTCTCGGCGTGCCGCTTTTCTTTCTGCTCAAAGGGCCTGTGGGGACCAGCACAGCGGCCATGTGCATGGTCATCCTCATGCTGCCGTTTTTCCTGCTGGCGATGTACGAGAAGAACGGCCAGCCGCTGGAAAAGATACTCCGCAACATGATCCGGGTGTGTTTCCTGCGGCCCCGGCAGCGGCCCTATAAAACCAAGAACTTTTACGCCGTTATCATGCGGCAGAACCAGTTAGACAGGGAGGTGTATCACATTGTCAACGGAAAAGCGAAAACTGACCCGCGCCGAGAGAAAGCAGGTCGAAGCTGCCATCGCCAGGGCGAACCAGACCGATAAAAAGCAGCTTTCGGCGCAGGACAGCATCCCTTATCAGCGGATGTTCCCGGACGGCATCTGCCGTGTCACCGATACTTTTTACACCAAGACGGTCCAATACCAGGACATTAACTACCAGCTCTCGCAGAATGAAGATAAAACCGCCATCTTTGAAGGCTGGTGTGACTTTCTCAACTACTTCGACAGCTCTATCCGCTTTCAGCTTTCCTTCCTCAATCTGACTGCCAGCCGGGACAGCTATGCGAACAGCATCAATATCCCGCCCCAGGGCGATGAATTTGACAGCATCCGGGCCGAATACACGGAAATGCTGCAAAACCAGCTTGCCAAGGGGAACAACGGCCTTATCAAGACCAAGTACCTGACTTTCGGGATTGAGGCGGCCAGCCTGAAGGCGGCAAAGCCCCGGCTGGAACGCATCGAGACGGATGTGATAAACAACTTCAAGCGGCTGGGCGTGGTGGTGGAACCGTTAAACGGCAAGGAGCGCCTGCGGGTGCTGCATCAGATCTTCCACATGGACGGACAGGAGCCGTTTCAATTCTCCTGGGACTGGCTGGCCCCTTCCGGCCTCTCCACCAAGGACTTTATTGCGCCCAGCTCCTTCTCTTTCCCCAACGGCAAGACCTTCTGCATGGGGAAAAAGTTCGGGGCTGTCTCCTTCGTCCAAATCCTCGCGCCGGAGCTGAATGACCGGATGCTGGCGGACTTTCTGGACATGGAAAGCAGCCTGATCGTGAACCTGCACATCCAGTCGGTGGACCAGGTGAGCGCCATTAAGACCATCAAGCGCAAGATTACCGACCTGGACCGGGCAAAAATCGAGGAACAAAAGAAAGCGGTCCGCAGCGGCTATGACATGGATATAATTCCCTCTGACCTTGCCACCTACGGGACGGAGGCGAAAAAGCTCTTGCAGGACTTGCAGAGCCGGAACGAGCGAATGTTCCTTTTGACTTTCCTGGTCCTCAACACCGCAGACAGCCAGAGGCAGCTTGCCAACAATGTGTTTCAGGCCAGCTCCATCGCCCAAAAGCACAACTGCCAGCTCACCCGGCTGGACTTCCAGCAGGAAGAAGGGCTGATGAGCAGCCTGCCCCTGGGCTATAACCAGATCGAGATACAGCGGGGCTTGACGACCTCAAGCGTCGCTATTTTTGTACCCTTTACCACCCAGGAACTTTTTCAGGATGGCAGGGAGGCCCTGTACTATGGGCTGAACGCGCTCTCCAACAACCTCATCATGGTGGATCGGAAACTCCTGAAGAACCCCAACGGGCTGATCCTCGGCACACCGGGCAGCGGCAAGTCCTTCTCGGCAAAACGCGAGATTTCCAATGTGTTCCTGGTGACGAATGATGATGTCCTGATCTGTGACCCGGAGGACGAATATGCCCCGCTGGTGACGCGCATGGGTGGCCAAGTGATCCGGCTGTCCCCATCAGGGAAAGGTGTTGACGGGAAACCTCAGTATGTCAATCCGATGGACATCAACCTCAACTACTCGGACGATGATAATCCGCTGGCTTTGAAAGCCGACTTCATCCTCTCCCTGTGCGACATTGTGGTGGGGAGTAAGGACGGATTGCAGCCGGTGGAAAAGACCGTCATTGACCGCGCGGTGCGGAATGTGTACCGGCCTTACCTGGCCGATCCGGTCCCGGAGAAAATGCCCATCCTGCAAGACCTCTATGACGAGCTGCTCCGCCAGCCGGAGCCGGAAGCCAGGCGAGTGGCGGCAGCTTTGGAGCTGTATGTCACCGGCTCATTAAATATGTTCAATCATCGTACCAATGTGGAGCTGGAAAACCGGCTGGTGTGCTTCAATATCAAGGAACTCGGCAAACAATTAAAACAGCTCGGTATGCTGGTCATTCAGGACCAGGTGTGGAACCGCGTCACCGTCAACCGGGCGGCTGGCAAGACCACCCGCTACTACTGCGATGAGTTCCACCTGCTTTTGAAGGGGGAGCTTGCAAGCTGGAGCGTGGAAATCTGGAAACGCTTTCGGAAATGGGGCGGCATCCCCACCGGCATCACCCAAAATATCAAGGACCTGCTGGCCTCCCGCGAGATTGAGAACATCTTTGAGAACAGCGACTTCATCTATATGCTCAATCAGGCATCCGGGGACCGGCAGATTTTGGCGAAGCAGCTCAACATCAGCCCGCATCAGCTCTCCTATGTGACCCACTCCGGCGAGGGCGAGGGGCTTCTGTTCTACGGGAATGTCATTCTGCCTTTCCTGGATCGGTTCCCGAAGGACACGGAGCTGTACCGCATTATGACCACGAAGCCCCAGGAGGTATCGGCATGAGGCAGGAACCCCGCTTACAGTTTACCAAAGAGGAACGGGCTGACCCGGCACTGGAAAAGCCCATCCGCAAGGCAGACCGGGCGGCGGACAAGGCTGAAAAGGCGCGGGCAAAAATCCCCAAGAAGAAAATCCGCTTCGAGGAAACGGTAACGGACCCTGCCACCGGCAAGACCGTCACCCGCCTGCGCTTTGAGGAAGTGGATAAGAAAAAGCCGCCCTCCAAGCTGTCCCATGCAGTGCGGGATGCGCCTGGGAACGCGGTCCTCTCCAAAGTGCACAAGGAAATCCGGGAGTCCGAGGAAGATAATGTGGGCGTGGAGAGCGCCCACAAGATGGAAGAAGCCGCCGAAACGGGCGGGCGCATGATTGAGAGTGCCTACCATTCCCACAAGCTGAAACCTTACCGGGAGGCCGCCAAAGCCGAGAAAAAGCTGGAAAAGGCCAACATCAACGCCCTTTACCACAAAAGCCTGCGGGACAATCCCCAGCTTGCCAGCAATCCGCTGTCCCGGTGGCAGCAAAAGCACGCCATCAAGAAGCAGTATGCCGCTGCCAAGCGTGCGGGCCAGACCGCAGGCAGCACTGCCAAAGCTGCGGAACAGACGGCAAAGACTGCCAAAACCGCCGCGAAAAAGAGTGAACAGGCGGCACAGTTCGTCTGGCGGCACCGGCGGGGCTTTCTGGTGGGCATTGCCCTGGTGGTGATGCTCTGTTTCCTGCTCAACACCATGTCCTCCTGTTCCATGATGTTTGAAAGCGTGGGTTCCGGCGTTGCCGGTTCCACCTATCCCTCCCGCGATGAGGATATGCTGGGGGCCGAGGCCGCCTACGCGCAGATGGAGGCAGAGTTGCAGGACTACCTGGATAACTACGAGGCCACCCACGACTATGACGAGTATCACTTTGATTTGGATGAGATTGTCCATGACCCTTATGTGCTGATCTCCATCCTCACCGCCTACCATCAGGGGGAATGGACCCTTGCCGAAGTGGAAGGAACCCTCTCCATGCTCTTTGAGCGGCAGTACATTCTCACCGAGGAAGTGGTGGTGGAGACACGCTACCGCACCGAAACCTCAACGGACCCGGAAACCGGCGAAACCACCAGCGAGCAGGTCCCTTACGATTACTATATCTGTTATGTGACCCTGGAAAACTTTGACCTGTCCCACCTGCCTGTCTACATCATGGGCGAGGAACAGGTGAGCCTCTATGCAGTCTATATGGCAACGCTGGGCAACCGGCCCGATCTGTTTGAAGGCAATCCCAACGCCTCAAACAGCGGCAGCCTGGAATTTACCGACTACGACATTCCCCCGGAGGCCCTGGAAGATGAAACTTTCCGGGCCATGATTACCGAGGCGGAAAAGTACCTGGGCTATCCCTATGTGTGGGGCGGCAGCTCTCCCAGCACCAGCTTTGACTGCTCCGGCTTCATTTCATGGGTCATCAATCATTCCGGCTGGGATGTGGGGCGGCTGACCGCCAACGGGCTTCTGAACATCTCCACCCCCGTTTCCCGCGAGAACGCCCGGCCCGGCGACCTGATCTTTTTCCAGGGGACCTATGACACCGCCGGGGCCTCCCATGTGGGGCTGTATGTGGGTGACGGAATGATGATCCACTGCGGGTCCCCGATCTCTTACGCAAATATCAACACCTCTTACTGGCAGCAGCATTTTTACACCTTTGCGAGACTGCCGTAACAGAAAGGAGCTTTTGTATGAACGCCAAAATCAAGAAAATCAATGCCGAGTATGAGAAGAACGCCGCGAAGATCGCGGACCTTCAGGCCCGGCAGAAGGAACTGGACAAACAGCGCACCGAGCTGGAAAACCTGGACATTGTGGGCATGGTCCGCAGCATGGGCATGACGCCGGAGGAACTGGCGGCCCTGATCGAAGCGTCCAAAAGCGGCCAGATGGCCCCTGCCATGACGGAGAAGGAGGAAACCGGCGATGAAGAAAACTAAATCTCGTATCCTTGCCAGCTTTGTGGCCGTGATGCTCTGCTTCACGGCTTTTTCTACGGTGGCTTTTGCCAATGGGAACGACCCGGAGGCAAAGCCGGAAACCACGGCCAGCACCGAACAAGCCGAGGAAACAAAGACTCCCACCACCGGCGGCATCGAAGATACTGCGGATGCAGACGAAAATGCCTCTGATACGGCAGAAACCGAAACCATGACCGAGGAAGATTTGGCCGGGCTGCTTTCTTCCCTGTTCGGCTCCCAGGTGGAAGTCACCATTACGGACAGCGGCCTTCAGATCACTTCCAGCGGCGAGGCGGCCAGCATCAGGACCGGGACCGTCACCACCAACGGCGGCAACTTAAATGTCCGCACCGGCGCAGGGACCGACAATGCCGCCATCACCCAGCTCCCCAATGGGACCGAGGTGGAGGTGATCGGCACCGAAGGCGGCTGGGTGAAAATCCTCCTGCCGGAGCGCGAGGGCTATGTGTGCGGCGATTACCTCACCATCAGCGATACCAGTACCGGCGATGGCAGCTTTTCCCTCTCTCTTGGAGAAGATGAACTTTCTTCCCTGATGGGACTGCTTGGCGGCGGGGGCGGCAGCGCCCTGACCCCGGACGGGAACCTGACCCTGGTTGACGATTACGGCAGCACAACCGGCACCGGCAAGCAGTTTATCACGCTGGAAACGAAAGCCGGGAATGTCTTTTACCTGATTATTGACCGTGACAATAAGGGAGAGGAAACGGTCCACTTCTTGAACCAGGTGGACGAGGCGGACCTGATGGCCCTGGCCGATGATGGCGAACCGGCCACCTGTTCCTGCACCACCCGCTGCCAAGCCGGAGCGGTCAATATGAACTGTGAAATCTGCGCTTCGGATATGACCGCCTGCGCTGGCCCGGAACCAGAGCCGGAGCCGGAAGAAACGCCTGCTGCCGAGGAAACCGAGCCAGAGCCGGAGGAAGAAAGCGGCGGCATGGGCGGCCTGCTGATTATCCTGCTGATCGCGGCCCTGGCGGGCGGCGGCGCGTTCTACTACATCAAATTTATCAAGAATAAGCCCAAGACCAAAGGCGACACCGACCTGGATGATTACGACTACGGCGAGGACGAGGAACCCGCCGGGGAGGAAGATCTGGACGAGGACGCAGAGGAAGAAATGGACGATGAGTTTACTATGGATGCGGAGCCGGAGGATGAGAAGCTATGAGATATTTCACTGACAACCCTCTGGAGCGCATGATGATGCAGGTCCCCCGCCAGGAGCGGGGGCCTGACCTGTCCCGTCCGGCCAAAGGCCACCCCTGCCACGGCTGCAAACGCTACGGGGAGGGCTGCATCCTGCCCTGTTACCGGGGCGTGATGGAACCGGCGGCGATGAAACCCAAAGGAAGGAGCGTGAACCTATGAGCCGCTTAGTGATTGCAGAGAAGCCCTCTGTGGCGCAGAGCATCGCCTCTGTGCTGGGGGCTGCGAACCGAAAGGACGGCTACCTGGAAGGCGGCGGTTATCTGGTGAGCTGGTGTTTCGGCCACCTGGCAGAGCTTTCGGATGCCTCCGCCTATAACCCGGACTATGCCAAGTGGCGCTATGAGGACCTGCCGATCCTGCCGGAGAAATGGCAGTATTCGGTGGCCGCCGACAAGAAAAAGCAGTTTAACCTGCTGAAAAAACTAATGGAGCGGTCCGATGTGACCGAGGTGGTGAACGCCTGCGATGCCGGGCGCGAGGGAGAGTCCATCTTCCGCACCGTCTACAACCTGACCGGCTGCAAGAAACCCATGCTCCGGCTGTGGATTTCCAGCATGGAGGATGCCGCCATTCGGGAGGGCTTTTCGGCCCTCAAACCGGGCGGCGACTATGACGGGCTGTATGCGTCCGCCCTGTGCCGGTCCAAAGCCGACTGGCTGGTGGGCATCAATGCCACCCGTCTTTTCAGCGTACTGTACCACCGCACTTTGAACATCGGGCGTGTGATGTCCCCGACGCTGGCCCTGATCGTCCAGCGGGAGGCCGAGATCAGCGCCTTCAAGCCGGTCCCGTTTTATACGCCGGTTCTGGACTGCGGCGGATTTTCTGCCGCCGGTGAGAAATGTGCCGAGAAAGCGGCGGCCCAGGCGGTGGCGGATGCCTGCAAAGGCCAGCCCGCCCTGGTCCAGACTGTGGAGCAGAAAGAAAAATCAGAAAAACCGCCTGCCCTCTATGACCTGACAACCCTCCAGCGGGATGCCAACCGGCAGCTTGGCTACACGGCCCAGCAGACCCTGGACTATCTCCAGGCATTGTATGAAAAGAAGCTCTGCACCTATCCCCGCACCGACAGCCGATATTTGACCGCCGATATGGAAGGGACGGTTCCGGCTCTGGCGGCTGCGGCGGCGAAGATCTGCGGGGTGGCTGTGCCGGACACCGTTCTGGCCGCCCAGGTATGCAACAGCGCCAAAGTCACCGACCACCACGCCATCGTCCCCACCGAGGGAGCTGGCCGGACGGATGTGGAGGCCCTGCCTGCCGGGGAACGGGAAATCCTGCGTCTGGTGGCGCGGGAGCTTCTTTGCGCCACCGGCTCCCCTTACCGCTACCAGGAAACGGCTGTCACTCTGGACTGCGGCGGGAACCAGTTTTCTGCCAAAGGAAAGGCCATCACCGCTCCGGGCTGGAAAGCCTATCAGCGGGAAAAGGCAGACCCGGCAAAAGAAAGCGTCCTACCGGACGGACTGACAGAAGGAATGACGCTCCCTGTCACCGCTGTCACCATCAAGGAGGGCAAGACCACCGCCCCCAAGCACTACACCGAGGATACGCTGCTCTCCGCGATGGAAACGGCTGGCGCAAAGGATATGCCGGAGGATGCGGAGCGCAAGGGCATCGGCACACCGGCCACCCGCGCCGGGATATTAGAAAAGCTGGTGTCCACCGGCTTTGTGGAACGCAAGAAGCAGAAAAAGGCCACCAACCTTATTCCCACGCAGATCGGCGTTTCCCTGATTACCGTCCTGCCGGAGCAGCTTCAATCGCCGCTTCTGACTGCGGAATGGGAACACCAGCTCAAAGAGGTGGAGCGCGGTGAAGTGAAGCCCAGCGCCTTCATGGACGGTATCTGCAATATGCTCCGGGACCTGGTGGGGACCTACAAGGTGATTGACGGTTCCCAGGTGCTTTTCCCCTCTGACCGGGAGACGGTGGGCAAATGCCCCCGCTGCGGCGGGGCTGTCACCGAGCGCAAGCAGGGATTTTTCTGCGAAAACGCTGGCTGCCGGTTTGTCCTTTGGAAAAACAGCAAGTTTTTCACCGCCAAGAAAAAGAACCTCACCAAGTCGGTGGCCGCCTCTCTCCTGAAGGATGGCCGGGTGAAGCTCACCGGCTGCTATTCGGAGAAAACCGGCAAGACTTATGATGCAACGGTGGTGATGGAGGACACCGGCGAAAAGACCAACTTCAAGCTGGTGTTCGGGAATGGATAAGCCTCGCATGACGGAGGGCCAGCTCCGGCGCGCCCGGAAACTGATCCGCCGCCTGTGCGCCAACTATGATGAAGGAAACTGCCTGGCCCTGGATGAAGGCGAGGGATGCGTCTGTGTGCAGAGCATTTCCTACTCCCTTCTCTGCCGGTATTTTAAGGAGGCGGTTCTGCCCGCGGATGCGGAGCTGTGCGCGGCCATCGGCCAGGGAGCCGATGATCTGAAACGCTGCCGGGCCTGCGGCAAGCCCTTCCAGGCCAGAAGCAATCGGGCTTTGTACTGTCCCCGCTGCGCCGCTTTTGAACAGCGGAAGAAAACCCGTGAACGGGTGCGCCGCCACCGGGGGCAGATGTAACGCTTTCGGGGCCGGAAAGCCCAGGTATTTCAAGGCATTTCCGGCCCCGTTTGTGCGTTGCCGTATGTTTTCCCCTGAACCCCTCAAAACCGTGTTTGAAACCGTTACATTTCCGCCCCCGCAAGGGATGAGTTTTCTTCCCCTGCGGGGGCCTATTTTTTCAGGAAAGGAGCTGAACTCTCATGGCCGATAAGCCCACCAACAAGGAACGCCTGAAAGAACTGGGTGAGAAGATCGAGGCAGGCATCCGGGAAGTGTTTGACAGCGGCAAGTATGCCGAGTATCTGAAAGTCATGTCCCGCTTTCCCACCTACTCCGTCAACAACCAGATGCTGATCCGCTTACAGCGCCCTAATGCGACCAAAGTGGCCGGTTATAACAAGTGGCAGCAATTTGAGCGCCATGTAAAGCGGGGCGAACATGGCATTACGATTATCGCCCCCACACCCTACAAGAAGAAAATCGAGGAACAGAAGCTCGACCCGGACACCAAGGCCCCGGTGCTGGATGCCAACGGCAAGGTAGTGATGGAGGAAAAGGAAATTGAAATCCCCACCTTCCGGCCCATCAAAGTGTTTGACTACGCACAGACCGAGGGAAAGCCGCTGCCCCAGCTTGCCGCAGACCTGTTTGGGAATGTCCAGCACTATGAGGCTTTCATGGAGGCCCTGCGGCGCACTTCGCCGGTTCCCCTGACCATCGAGCCGATGCAGGACAACATGGACGGCTTTTTCAGCCCCACCGCCCAGCGCATCGCCATCCGACAAGGGATGAGCGAGGTCCAGACCGTATGCGCCTGCATCCATGAGATGACCCATGCCACCCTGCACAACTATGAAAAGCAGCGGATGGGGGCCGCTGCCGGGGACTCGTCCAAGGAGCCGCCAAAGCCCAAGCCGCACCAGATCGAGGAAATCGAGGCGGAAAGCACTTCCTACATGGTCTGCCAGTATTTCGGCATCGAAACCGGGGAGAACAGCTTCGGCTATGTGGCCTCCTACTGCAAGGACCGGGAGCTGTCGGAGCTTCGGGCCTGCCTGAATACCATCAATAAAACTGCTGGCAGCATGATCGCCGGTATCGAAAAGCACTTTGCCGAGGTCTGCAAGGAACAGGGCATTGACCTGTCCGAGCAGAAAAATGAGCCGGAGCAGACGGTCCCGGCTGCGGAAGAACCGGCAGCGGAGGAACCTGACGCGCCGGAGCTGGACCCCATCGACCAGCTTGCCTCCGACATCGACCAGTTTGCCTTTGAGTTTGACCCTTATGAATATCGGGACCAGGTGGAGGACCGGGAGGCTGCGGTGAAAGACCTGGCGGCTTCTCTCCGGTATGGCGGGACGCGTGGTGTTCAGGACTGGCTCCAAAGCGTCCTGGATGAAAATGAGCCTGGGGAAGATACCGCAAAGGCGGCGGAGCTGATGCAGCGGCTGGACCAGCTTGCACCTGAGCAGGAAAAACTGCTGCTTCTGGATGAGGCGGTATATCTGCATCTGCAAACCACCGAGGGCGGCTATGACTACACCCTCTATGACAAAGACACCCTCCGCCAGATGGATGGCGGCCAGTTGGACGCGCCGGAGCTGCCCCTGTCCACCGCCGCCCTGAAAATCTGCGAGATGCACGACCTGGGCGGCCAGTCCATCAAGTATGCGCCCCTTGCCATGATTGAAACCTTGCAGGAGGCGGCCTACCAGCAGATGCAGGAGGCAGCGGCCCAGGCCGCCGCCCCGGAAAGTACCATGCTGCCGGATGCCCCGGAGCAAACGCTGGATGAGTACCCCATGCCGGACCCGATGCTCACACTGGACGACCTGGAAAAGTGTGGCTACCGGGACGGGGATATGCTCCCCCTCTCCAAAGAGCGGGCGATGGAGCTTTACGAGCGGGATCTGACCGTATATGCGGTGGTGGATGGTGGCAGCGCGGAGATGCTGTTTGACCGGGAAGAATTTGACACCCAGGCCGCAGGGATCATGTATGCCGTCTCCCGCGAGGAATGGGAGGAAAGCCCAGAGTTCGATGCGCGGGTGCAGGACCGACTGAACCATCAGGAAGAACGGGAACGGGCATTTCTTTCCCATGAGGGGGACTGCTTCGCCATTTACCAGGTGGCCGAGAATGACCCGCAGAGGCTTCGCTTTATGAATATGGACTGGCTGAACGCCCATGATCTTTCTGTGGAGCGTGGCAACTATGATCTGGTCTATACCGCCCCGCTCCCGGAAACCGGCAGCATTGACGGGCGGCTTCACAAGCTGTTTGAACAGTTCAATTTTCACCGCCCGGCAGACTTCCACAGCCCATCCATGAGCGTCAGCGACATCGTTGCGATAAAAAGGGACGGCGTGGTATCCTGCCATTACTGCGACAGCGTTGGCTTTCAGGAAATCCCCGGCTTTCTCCCGTCCAATCCGCTGAAAAATGCGGAAATGACCGTTGAGGATGATTACGGCATGATTGACGGCATCATCAACAACGGCCCCAAAGCAACGGTGGCGGAGCTGGAGGCGCAGGCAAGAAGCGGACAGCCCATTTCCCTGATGGACCTGGCAGATGCCGTCCACCGGGAGGAACGGGATAAGAAAAAATCTGTGATGGAACAGCTCCGGCAGAGTCCGAAACAGGAGCGGAAAAAGACAGCGCCCAAAAGGAGCGCGGAAAGGGAGCTTTGATATGAACAACTTTACCTTTGAAGAAATCAACCTGATGTGCATTTACAATTCCGGGGACGGGACCCGCCAGGAGCTGATCGAGGCCCTCACCGAGATGCGCGGCTACCTGGGCGCAGATGAGACGGAGCTTTTGGAGCTTACTGACTCTGCCCTTTCAAAGCTGTCCGCCATGACCGATGAAGCATTTGCCGAGCTGGAACTGTACCCGGATTTTGACAGCGAGGACAATGCCTATGATGAGTAACCTGGAATTTTATTCTGCGATGGCCAGCTACACCGCCACCCACCTGACGGATAGCTGGCAGAGATGGACGGCATTTCTTACCACCGCCTCCCGGCTGTATAAGTACCCCTTCCACGAGCAGCTTATGATCTTCGCCCAGCGCCCGGACGCAACGGCCTGTGCGGAATATGACCTCTGGAACGACACCATGCGCCGGTATGTGCGGCGCGGCTCCAAGGGCATCGCCCTTGTGGACAATTCCCGCGAAAAGCCCCGGCTTCGGTATGTGTTCGACATTTCCGACACCGGCCTGCGGAAAAATTCCCGCCACCCCTTTCTGTGGGAGCTTCGCCCGGAGCATGAGGCGGCGGTGGCCCAGGCGCTCACTGAGCGGTTTGGAGCGCCGCCGGAAAACAACCTGGCAGAACAGCTTGAAAGTATCGCAGCCCAGCTTGTCAGCGAGTATTGGGTGGAACACAAGCGGGACATCCTCGACATCGTTGACGGGAGCTTTCTGGAAGGCTATGATGAATTTAACATCGGAGTGCAGTTCAGAAATGCCGCAACGGTCAGCATCACCTACTCGCTGCTGTCCCGGTGTGGATTGGAGCCGGAAGGCTACTTCGACCATGAGGACTTTTTAAGCATCTTCGATTTCAACACCCCGGAGGCGGTAGCCGCCCTGGGAACGGCGGTCAGCCAGAGCAACCAGCAGGTGCTGCGGCAGATCGGCATTACCATCCAAAACTATGAACGAGCCAAATTCGCGGAAAGGAGCGTCACACATGGAGAACAACCTGACTTACACCAAGAACGGAGATTATCTGATCCCCGACCTGAAGCTGGAAGAAACGAAACCCCTGGGCCGGTACGGGAGGATGCGCCGGGATTATCTGAAGGAGCATCGGCCGGTCCTGTTCAACGCCATGATGGTGAGCGGGAAACTGTACCCGCACCTGAACGAGATCGAGCAGACCATGAACCGGCGGCTGGAGCAGATGATGCCGGAGCTGATGCAGGCGGCGGGCGTGACGGAGGAACTGAAAGCCCGCGATCCGATGACCTGGGTGGGGCTGATGAACAACTGCAAAGCCCAGGCGGAGGAAATCCTTCTGACGGAACTTATATACAGCTAACCCTGTTCCCCTCGGAACAGGAACAAATACGGCGGATTGATGAAGGGCCAGGCGTTTTCGCGTCTGGCCCTTCTGCTGTCCCGGAGCCAGAACCGGCCCCGCCAGCACCGGCGGCCCCTCGCCGGGCGCTTACCCAGGCCGACATTGATGCCGCCATTCAGGAATGGAACGGCAATATCGAGAGCAAGCACGCGGTTGTCCGCTACATGAAGGACCATGCCCGTGAAAAGGACACCGCCGCCTGGCTGCGGCAGGAATACGGCGATGCGCTGCCAGCCTTTCCTGTTACAGCGGATGGAGCGGCGGGCGATGTGCCGTGGCCCAAAGTACAGCGCCGGATCGCCCAGCTCATCAAGGAGGACCGCTTCTATACCCAGGAAGAACAGGACCGTTTTGACAACATCGACCCTATCGCCATCCGGGAGGCCCTGGCCGAGCGCGGGATTGTGAACGGTCAGGTGGCAGAGCCGGAAAAGCTGGACAATGACCCTTTCATCCGGCAGGTGATGCAGGATGTGGAGGCCATCGCAGCCGAGGAACGCTCCGAGCCTGGGTTGGAGCCGCCTGTGCCGGACTTATCCGGCCAGCCTGTCACCCGCGAGGGGGACACCATCACCATCGGGAACGGGGAGCCGACCCATGAGATTGACATTACCGTTTCCGATGAAGAATACGAGGCCATCCAGCAGGCTATCCCGGAGGAAAAGGTCTATGACCCTGCCGCGCCGGTCTACCATGAGGGCGATACGGTCTATCTGGAAAATCAGGAATACCAGATCACGGAGCTGCGGGAGGATACAGTCCAGCTTCTTCCTTCCGGCATGGCTTACCCCATCTTCCGGGCCGAGAGCCGGGAACGGTTTGAGCAGCTTCTGAAAAACGACCTGCGAAACGGCCCCATTACCGAGTTCCTTTCCGCTGACCCGGAGAAAGCGGACCAGGACCTGCGGGAAGTGCTGACTTCCGGCCTGTTTACCTGGCAGGACAAGGAGTACATTTCCCGCTGGCTGCGGGATGGCGAGGGCAACACCAAAATTGCCAAACGCCTTTCCGAGTTGTATTCCGGGCGCGTGGAGACGATGGAGCTTGCGACCGGGGATATAGCAGACTACCGCACCTTCACCACCAGCGTTGAGGTGGAGATCCTGGATCACGAGGAACGAAAACTTGCGACCCTGGCATACCGCTGGGAGGAACTTGCACCGCTTCTGCGGGGACTGTATGTGAAGGAGCAGGACGGCTTCTTTCAGGACCCGGAAGGCTTCGCAGACCGGCACACCCCTCCCCTGGAAGGGACCCTATCCTACCAGGTGGGCGACCATGTGACGCTCCCCGCACCCGACCACCCCATCACCGGCACGATTGATGCCATTGAGGATAATTCTGTCCGCATTTACACCGGACCTTATGCCTGGAGCTATGATGTCATCAGCCGGGAACAGTTTGAAATCTGGCTGCGACAGGATGAGCGAAACGCCGGACTATTCACGCGGCAGGAAAAAGAAACCCCTGCGCCGGAAATAACTTCCGAGCCGGTAACGGTCTATCCGGGGGACAAAAACGGACTTCCCTATGATGTGGTGGTGGAACGGCTGCACATAGACGAGCCGGAACCCACACCGCCGGAACCGGCTCCATCTGCGGAGCGGCCTGACCATCAGGAGAACACGGAGCAGCCCCGCCGAACCGGGCAGAACTTCCGCATCACGGACGACCACCTGGGGGAAGGCGGGCCGAGGCTCAAATACCAGGCCAATATCACCGCCATCCGGCTGTTGAAGGAGCTTGAAGCAGCGGGCCAGCAGGCCAGCCCGGAACAGCAGGAAGTGCTGTCCCGCTATGTGGGCTGGGGCGGCGTGCCGGAGGCTTTCGACCCGTCCAAAACCGCCTGGGCCAAGGAGTATGCCGAGCTGAAAGAGCTTTTGACCCCGGAGGAATATGAGGCGGCCAGGGCCTCCACCTTGAACGCCCATTACACCAGCCCTATGGTGATCCGCGCCATCTATGAGGCCGTGGAGCAGATGGGCTTTCGCAGCGGCAACATTCTGGAACCGTCCTGCGGCGTGGGCAACTTCTTCGGGATGCTCCCGGAGAGCATGGGCGAAAGCAAGCTGTACGGCGTGGAGCTTGACAGCATCACCGGGCGCATCGCCCGCCAGCTCTATCCCAATGCCCGCATCGAGGTCAACGGCTTTGAGAAAACGCAGTACCCGGATGGCGTCTTTGACCTTGCCATCGGAAATGTACCGTTTGGCAACTACCGAGTGAGTGACCGGCCCTATGACCGGCACAACCTGCTGATCCACGATTACTTCTTTGCCAAGACCATCGACAAGGTGCGGGCAGGCGGCATCATCGCCTTTATCACTTCCAACGGCATCAGCGGCGGCACAATGGATAAAAAGGACGCGCACGCCAGAGAGTATATGGCCCGGCGGTGTGACCTGCTGGGCGCGGTCCGCCTGCCGAACACCACCTTCCGGGCCAATGCCGGGACAGACATAGCGATGGACATTGTTTTCCTGCAAAAGCGGGAGGTTCCCCGGATGCAGGGTGAGCCGCTGCCGGACTGGGTGGAGACAGACCTGTTACGCACAAACACTTATACGGATAAGGACGGGCGGGAACGGCACGACCATGTGACCATGAACCGCTACTTCCGTACCCACCCGGAAATGGTGCTGGGCGACCTGGATATTGTGGCCGGGCCGTTTGGCCCCCAGCTCGTCTGCAATCCGAGGGAAGGCGCGGACCTGGAACAGCAGCTCCGTGAAGCGATGCAGCATATCCAGGGCCGCTATACCGAGGCCGAGCTGCCGGAGCTGGGCGAAGGCGAGGACATCGACACCTCCCTCCCGGCAGACCCGGATGTGAAAAACTATTCATACACAGTGGTGGATGGCGCGGTGTACTACCGGGAAAACAGCCGCATGGTGCGCCCTGACTTAAACGCCACCGCCGAGGCCCGCATCAAGGGGCTGGTGGAGCTGCGGGACTGTGTGCAGCGGCTCATCGACCTGGAAATGAACGCCGCCATGCCGGATGCCGCCATCCGGGAACAGATGGCGGAGCTGAACCGGCTCTATGATGCCTTTTCTGCCAAGTACGGCCTTATCAATGACCGGGCGAACCGTTTGGCCTTTGCCGATGACAGCAGCTATTACCTGCTCTGTGCGCTGGAAGTGCTGGACGAGGATGGCAGGCTGGAACGAAAGGCGGATATGTTCACCAAGCGGACCATTAAGCCCCATGAGGCGGTGGCCTCCGTGGATACCGCCGCCGAAGCCCTGGCAGTCTCCATTTCGGAGAAAGCCTGTGTGGATATGGGCTATATGGCTTCGCTCACCGGCAGGACCGGGGACGAGCTGGCCGAGGAACTGCGGGGCGTGATCTTCCAGGTGCCGGGGATTACGGAGCCGGACGGCTCACCCCATTATGTGACCGCCGATGAATACCTGTCCGGCAATGTCCGTCAGAAGCTGCGCCAGGCACAGCGGGCGGCGGAGCGCGATCCGGCGTTTTCCGTCAATGTGGAGGCGCTTACCGCCGCCCAGCCCAAGGACCTGGATGCCTCTGAGATTGAGGTGCGGCTGGGTGCGACCTGGATTGACAAGGAATACATCCAGCAGTTTATGTACGAGACTTTCAAGACCCCGCCCTATCTGCGGGATGTGATCGAGGTGAAGTATGTCCCTTACACCGCCGAATGGCAGGTGACGGGGAAAAACTCTGTGGGCTACAACAATGTGGCCGCCTATACCACTTTCGGGACCAACCGGGCCAACGCCTATAAAATCCTGGAGGACAGCCTGAACCTGCGGGATGTCCGTATCTATGACACGGTGGAGGATGCGGACGGGAAAGAGCGCCGGGTGTTGAACGCCAAGGAAACCACCCTGGCCGCGCAGAAGCAGCAGGCCATCCGGGAGGCGTTTAAGGACTGGATTTGGAAGGACCCGCAGCGGCGGCAGGCATTGGTCCGCCAATACAATGAAGAAATGAACAGTACCAGGCCCCGCGAGTATGATGGCAGCCATATCGTCTTTGGCGGCATGAACCCGTCCATCACCCTGCGGGAGCATCAGAAAAACGCCATTGCCCATGTGCTGTACGGCGGCAACACGTTGCTGGCCCATGAGGTGGGCGCAGGTAAAACCTTTGAGATGGTGGCCGCCGCGATGGAGGCCAAGCGCCTGGGGCTGTGCCAGAAATCCCTTTTCGTGGTCCCGAACCACCTGACCGAACAGTGGGCTTCGGAGTTTTTGCGGCTGTACCCTTCGGCCAATATCCTGGTGACAACCAAAAAGGACTTCGAGAAGCACAACCGCAAGAAGTTCTGTGCCCGCATCGCCACCGGCGACTATGATGCCATCATTATCGGACACTCGCAGTTTGAGAAAATCCCCATCAGCAAGGAACGCCAGGAGCGGCTTTTACGGGAACAGATATGGGAAATCACCGAGGGCATCTCCGAGGTGGAGGCCAGCGGCGGGGAACGCTTCACGGTGAAACAGTTAGAACGGACCAAGAAATCCCTGGAGGCCAGACTGGAAAAGCTGCAAGCGGAAGGCCGCAAGGATGATGTGGTAACTTTTGAACAGCTCGGCGTGGACCGGCTCTTTGTGGACGAGGCACACAACTATAAAAACCTGTTCCTCTATACCAAGATGCGGAATGTGGCGGGCCTCTCCACTACGGACGCGCAGAAATCCAGCGATATGTTTGCCAAGTGCCGCTATATGGATGAGATCACGGGCAGCCGGGGCGTTATCTTTGCCACCGGCACGCCGGTTTCCAACAGTATGACGGAGCTTTACACCATGCAGCGGTATCTCCAATATGACCGGCTTCAGGAGCTGGGCATGGCGCATTTTGACTGCTGGGCCAGCCGTTTCGGGGAGACAGTGACCGCTTTGGAGCTTGCCCCGGAAGGGACCGGCTACCGGGCCAGGACCCGCTTCTCCAAGTTTTTCAATTTGCCGGAACTGATGAACCTGTTCAAAGAGATCGCGGACATCAAGACCGCCGATCAGCTCCATCTTCCCACCCCGGAAGTGGAATACCACAACATTGTGGCCCAGCCCACCGAACACCAGAAAGAGATGGTGAAGGCCCTCTCCGAGCGGGCGGCCAAGGTACACGGCGGGAGCATTGACCCCAGGGAGGACAATATGCTCAAAATTACCAGCGATGGCCGCAAGCTGGGGCTGGACCAGCGGATCATCAATCCGCTGCTGCCGGATGAGCCGGGAACCAAAGTCAATCAGTGCGTGGATAATATTATGCAGATCTGGCGGGATGGGCAGGCGGAAAAGCTGACCCAGCTCGTATTCTGCGATATTTCCACACCCCAGGCAAGCCCCGCCAGAAAGGTGGCGAAGGCGCTGGACAATCCGACCATGCACGCCCTGGAAGATGCGGTGCCTCTGCCGGAGCCGGAACCAGCCTTTACGGTATATGAGGACATCCGGCAGAAGCTCATCGCCCAGGGGATGCCCGCCGAACAGATCGCGTTTATCCATGAGGCCAATACCGAAGTGCGGAAAAAGGAGCTGTTCTCTAAAGTCCGCACCGGCCAGGTACGCGTTTTACTCGGCAGTACCCAAAAGATGGGGGCCGGGACCAATGTGCAGGACCGCCTTGTGGCGCTGCATGACCTGGACTGCCCCTGGCGGCCCGGCGACCTGGCCCAGCGGAAGGGCCGCATTGAGCGCCAGGGCAACCAGAATGAAAAGGTCCATGTATTCCGCTATGTGACCGAAGGGACCTTTGACGCATACCTCTGGCAGACGGTGGAGAACAAGCAAAAATTCATCAGCCAGATCATGTCCTCGAAATCGCCGGTGCGAAGCTGTGATGATGTGGATGAAACGGCGCTCTCCTTTGCCGAGATCAAGGCCCTGTGCGCCGGGGACCCCCGCATCAAGGAGCGTATGGACCTGGATGTGGATGTGTCCCGTCTGAAACTGATGAAGGCCGACCACCAGAGCAAGCAGTACCAGATGGAGGATAACCTGCTGAAATACTTCCCGGAGCAGATTGAAAAGCACAAAGGCTTCATCAAGGGGCTTGAGGCAGATATGGAAACGCTGTCCGCCCATCCCCATCCGGCGGACAGCTTTGCCGGGATGGAGGTGCGGGGCGATACCCTCACCGACAAGGAGAACGCCGGTGCCGCCCTTTTGGATGCCTGCAAGGAAGTGAAAAACGCCGAGCCGGTCCAGGTAGGAAGTTACCGAGGCTTCGCCATGTCGGTGTCCTTTGATGCCTTCCGCCAGGAATACACCCTGCAACTGAAAGGCCAGATGACCCATCAGGCCACCCTGGGCGCAGACCCGCGCGGCAACCTGACCCGGATTGACAATGCACTGGCGCAGATGCCCCAGCGGTTAGAAAGCGTGAAAGCCCAGCTTGATAACCTCTACCAGCAGCAGGCCGCCGCAAAGGAAGAAGTCGGCAGGCCCTTCCCCTATGAAGATGAGCTGCGGGAGAAATCAGCCCGGCTGACGGAGCTGGACACGCTGCTCAACATCGACAGCAAGGCCCCCGGCCTGCAGGAAACTATTGTTGCCAAAAGTACGCGCCCCTCCGTCCTGGAGGGGCTTCGCCGTCCCATGCCGCCGAGAGCGGCAGACAAAAAATCCAAAACCCATGAGGAGGTGCGATAACCATGACACAGGAAGAAATGCTGACAGCCCTTTACGAAAAGATGGCTGCTGAACAGGACAAGTACCGCGACTGGCTGAAAAGCCAGCCTGCGGCGGAGGTCTTAAACCATGCCTACGAGTACACAGTCCGGGAGGACATCGTGATGTGCATGGAGGAATTGGAGCTGACCGAAGCCCAGGCGAAGGCGCTTCTTGCTTCGCCCGCGCCGCTGGCTGATATTTACAAGGACTTTGAGAAGCTGGAAACCAGCTACATGGATGTGATCCGGGACACCATCGAAACCAGGGCAAACGAGATGTATCAGGCCCAGGAAAAACTGAAAAACACGCCCCTCTATCCCCATTCGGCGGCGTATGCGTCCGAGCATGGGGAGATGGCACAATATAACGCCTCGTTTCAGGCAAGCCATGCCTGCAAGGAGGCCATCGAGCAGGCGGTCAGCCGCCATTACCGCAATAACCGGCTGGATGCCGAAGCTGCTGTGAACGATGTACTGGAACGGTTTGGGCCGGACCGGGTACAGTATGTGCTGGCCAATACGGTCCGGCATAAGGAATGGGATGGGCGTATCTCCCGCGATAACAAGGCGTGGGCCAGCACGATGCCCATGCCGGAGGGCGGCCCCCAGGACCGTCACAGTGAGTATCTGGTGGTGGACCGCTGCAATCCCGGCCTGACCGACCTGTTTGTGAAGCAGGTGCGGCAGCTTGCCGGGGAACGGGAAAAGCCCTCTGTCCGGGAGAAGCTGCAAAAGGCTCCGGCGGCTCCCCGGCGCTCTGCCTCGGCCAGGAAGAAAGAGGCGGAGCGTTGATATGGCGAACCGGGAACGGGAAATCCAACTGAAATTCCGCGTCACGCCGGAGGAAAGGGAGCTGATCGAGGCAAAGATGGCCCAGCTCGGCACACAAAACATGGCCGCCTATCTGCGGAAGATGGCCCTGGACGGATATGTGGTCCGTCTGGAACTGCCGGAGCTTCGGGAGATGGTATCCCTGCTGCGCCGGAGCAGCAACAATCTAAACCAGCTCACTCGGCGCGTCCATGAGACAGGCCGCATCTATGATGCCGACCTGGAAGATCTGCGGCAGGGACAGGAAAAGCTGTGGGAGGCGGCGGAACATATCCTCTCGGCATTGGCGGCCCTGAAATAAGGGTGCGGGGCGGCGGCCAGAACTTTGGCTTGCCGCCCCGCTTTCTTTTTTGGCCGCATCCTTGCAAAAAGAAGCCGGGGCCGCTATGCTGAAATCAGAAACGAAAACAGCGCACGAGGTAAAGGAGCTGATTGCGATATGCTGACACATGAGAAAGTGCTGAAGGTGTTCGGCCCGTATCTGGATGCCGACCCGGACTATGAGGTGGTAAAGACCAGCCGGGGCTATACGCTGCTGGCCTGGAACAACCGCCGGGAAGAATGGTTCAGCGCCGAGTGCTGCAAGACCCCGGAGGACCTGCGGGATGCCCTGTTAGATGCCTATGTGAATTACCTGGAATATGTTGTCACCGATGAGGACCGGGACCCCACCGAGCAGGAAATGCGGGAAATCCAAAAGAAGCGGCAGGCGATGTATGAGGAATGTATGAAGGAGGGACTGTGATGAGACTGATTTTGAAGATTTTGGCCGCGCCCCTGGTGGTCGCCCTGACCCTGTTCGTCTGGATTTGTACCATCCTTTTGTACTGTACCGGCATGGTCCTGGGACTGGCCGCTTTGGTGGTGGCCCTTTTAGGGGTGGCTGTGCTTGTAACCTACTCCCTGCAAAACGGTATTATCCTGCTGGTGATTGCCTTTCTTATCAGCCCGATGGGGCTGCCGACAGCGGCGGCCTGGCTGCTTGGAAAGGTCCAGGGCTTGCGGTATGCAATTCAGGACCGCATTTACAGGTGAACGCGCCGCCCGGATATGGTATAATCGGAACATGGAAAGGCGGTGGCGGCATGGGAGCCAGCAATAAGGTCTGCCCGGTCTGCGGCAGGAAAATGAAACAGCAGTTCATCGGCTTGCAGCACTGTAAATGCGGCATGAGCTGGAAAAAGGACATCGGATTTTTTGAGCGCACCAGCGACATTGTGTTTGCTCTGGAACGGCGGATGGAGGGCAAAAAGGTAAAACAGGTTCCCGTGATCCGGCGTAAGGACTGAACAGAATATTATCAACGAAGGCGGCCTGCAGATGCAGGCCGTTTTACATTTCAGGTATTAGTATGTGAACGATTGTGTATTACATACTACTGACTATTCAATTTCATGTGATCGTTGTGCGACAGATTGTATCTTGATATAATATAACCCTACACTATAACACCAGACTTTTGACGTGAGGTATAATTATATTTATGGTACAAGGAGGTGATTGAGGTGAATACATATAGAACAACAGAAGTCGCTACGGCCATTGGAATACACCCTAACACAGTACGGCTATATGAGGAGTTGGGCCTTATTCCAACACCAGAACGCGAAAGTAATGGCTACCGAATTTTTACAGAATTTCATATTCAACAATTTTTACTGGCCCGGACTGCTTTTCAAATTGAAGTGCTACAAGGTGGTTTGAGAAAGAAAATTATTTCTGTGATTAAACTCTCTGCACACAAAAAATTTGACGAAGCACTTATCCTCACACAGGAATATTTAGAAGGAGTCCGGATGGAGAGAAATAATGCGGAAGAAGCAATCCAAATTGTACAAGATATTCTTTCGGGTGAGATTGAGGAACATCGTTTTTCCATGAAGCGAAAAGAAGTGTCGGAATATTTGGATATTTCTATGGACACTTTGAGAAATTGGGAAATGAATGGATTGCTTACGGTTAAGCGCAAAGAAAATGGGTATCGTGTCTATACAGACGAGGATATAAAACGGTTGAAAATTATTCGTTCTCTCCGCTGTGCCAAATATTCTTTGGAGGCCATTTTGAGGATGCTCCGCCAACTATCCAAAAATCCAGACATTGATATAAAAGCTGCATTGAATACTCCCCGCCAGTCGGAGGATATTATTTCAGTCTGTGATCAACTTATTATATCTCTAACTGCGGCAGAACGTAATGCAGAGAAAATCATGGGAATGTTGCAGGAAATGAAAGAAAATTATTAAAACCCTCCACTTTGCCACCAGTCTTTGGGCTGGTGGTATTCTTTTACTATCAAAAGGAGGTATAGTGATGGAAACAATTATCCAAGTGCGGGGGCTGACAAAAGCCTATGGTCAACTCCCAGCGGTAGATCATGTGAGTCTATCAGTAAAAGCAGGTACTGTGTTCGGCCTGCTGGGGGCAAATGGAGCCGGAAAAAGCACAACGATTGAGTGCATTTTAGGGACAAAGAAAGCTGACAGCGGTGAAATATCTATTCTCTCTCTTAATCCTCAAAAGGACAGACGCCGCCTGTTTCAAAAGGTTGGTGTTCAATTTCAAGAGTGCGATTATCAACCAGAAATTAAAGTGTCGGAGCTATGCGAAGAAACCGTTTGTCTGTATAAGGACCCGGCTGACTGGAAAAAGCTGTGTACACAGTTCGGACTTGGGAACAAAATAAATTCAGCAGTCAAAAGTTTATCTGGTGGAGAACGTCAACGGCTTTTTATCGTACTTGCCCTAATCCCCAATCCGCAGGTTGTTTTTCTGGATGAATTAACCACTGGACTTGATACAAAGGCCCGGCGTGATGTTTGGAAAATCCTCGAAGGGCTAAAAAATCAAGGAATGACCATTTTCCTAACTTCTCACTTTATGGACGAAGTTGAAGCCCTGTGTGACGAGATTTGTATTCTCAAAAAAGGCCAAATTGCGTTTTATGGGACGATCATGCAGGCCATAGAAAAGAGTGGTTGCGAAAAATTTGAGGATGCGTATTTAGCACTTGCTGGTGAGGAGGTCGATGCGGAATGAGGTCTTTTGCTACGCTCTTAAAAAATGAGCTGAAATTGAATATCCGAAATATGAACATGGTAATCTTTGCCGTTATATTGCCGTTGGTCGTGCTGGTGATACTTGGCTTTCTATACGGGACAAGCCCAGCGGCAGAAGGGGCTGGCTTTACGTTTTTGGAGCAATCTATTGGTGCGCTCTGTACCATTTCTATCTGTGCTGGTGGTTTGATGGGTCTGCCTTTGGTGGTATCGGAATACAGGGAAAGAAAAATACTTAAACGCTTCAAGGTAACTCCGATTAGCCCCATTATGCTTTTGATGGTGGAGTTTTTAATCTATGTTATTTATTCTGCCGTTTCCCTTGCTACGGTAATTCCTGTGGCGATGTTGTTTTGGAAAGTAGAGATACATGGATCATGGATTGCTTTTGTCGGTAGCTGGCTTTTGACTATGGTTTCTACTTTGAGCATTGGAATGATGGTAGGAGGTATTGCCAAAAACGCTAAGACCGCAAGTGTAATTGCCTGTATTTTATATTTTCCTATGCTTATATTTTCCGGAGCCACTTTACCATTTGAGGTAATGCCGGAAACAATGCAAAAAATTGTACAATTTTTCCCCATGACACAAGGCATCCAACTTATGAAGGCAACTTTTTTGGGAACGCCATTCCATAATATATGGCTACCTATTCTTGTAATGCTCGGCGTTACTATTCTTTGCTTTAGTGTTGCAGTTAAGTGCTTTAAGTGGGAATAGAGAAATAGGGATCGTCACAATGAAACCGTTGTAGAAACGGCGATATTGGGGCCGAAAACGGCGGTTTTGAAATAGCAAATTTCAAGCCGCCGTTTTCTTTCAAAAAATGAGATTGCGGGGGGTGTGTTAAAGTCGCCCTTTTTTAAGGATACGGCGGTGTCCGGGAGGTATCGTCGTGTCCTTTTTCCTTTTCCATCCCCCTAACCTGTCAAAAAAAGCCTGTCCCCATTATTGGGGACTAATGCCCAAGAAGATGAACTATACCATGTAGGTAAGCAGCAAAACACACCAGATAGCGTCTGGCTGGCGTATGACCAGTCAGGCGTTTTTTGTCGCATCCTGCGGTTTTCCGTAGGATGCCGTTCACCACCGTCCCCATTTCAATTCACCCGTCAACCCCTGAATTGAAATGGAGGACAAGTATGTTCAATAAGAAAAGCGAATACGCGCAGAATAAGCGCGAGAAAGATAGTATCATCTACATAAGTGTGAATGGACGTATCCGGCTCACCCGCGCAGACTTTTCCAGTGAGGAAGAATTTCTTCGTTGGAAACAATGGTCCGATGAGGACTATTATGAGACGGAACGCCAAGGGCGAGGCTACTACGACAACGGGGTTCCTCTGGATGAAAACATAAGCGCGGCAGGTGCGGTGGAGTCTGCGGAGGATGCTTATTTCCGTGAGCTTCTGGCTAATGAAACCGAAGCTGTTCGGAAGGCTCTGTGCCAAGAGCGCATGGCCAAGGTGAAGGCCCTTCTGACCGCCAGGCAGTACCGCCGGATCTGGATGTATTTGGCCGAAGGAAAATCCATTACAGAGATCGCCAGGGTCGAAGGACTGTCTAAAGCCAGCGTGTCCAATTCTATTGCTGCGGCGCTCCGTAAGCTCCGCAAACTGCGTTAAGACAGAATAAGAAACTATCAACAGGGGTGGCCTGCAGATGCAGGCCGCCCTCATCATGGAAGGAGGTTTTTTCATGGCAACCACGCGGCTCATGCCCCTGCACACCGGCAAAGGCCGGACGGTGGGGACAGCCATCAGCGACATCATCGACTATGTTCAAAATCCGCAGAAAACGGACAACGGCAGGCTCATTGCCAGCTATCAATGTGACAGCCGGATTGCAGATGCGGAGTTCCTTTTCAATAAGCGTCAGTATATCGCCGCCACCGGCCGGGTACGGGGCGAGGACGATGTGATTGCCTATCATCTCCGGCAATCCTTTGTCCCTGGTGAGATCACGCCGGAAGAAGCAAACCGGCTGGGCTGTGAGCTGGCGCGGCGTTTCACCAAGGGGAAACACGCCTTCATTGTCTGCACCCATATAGACAAGAAACATATCCATAATCACATCATTTTCGATGCCACCGCGCTGGACTACCAGCGGAAATTTCGGAACTTTTGGGGCAGCACACGCGCGGTCCGGCGGCTCAATGATACCATCTGCATAGAGAACGGATATTCCATCGTAGAGAACCCGAAGCCGCATGGAAAGAGCTATAACAAGTGGCTGGGTGATCGGGCCAAACAATCCCAGCGGGAGACGCTGCGGGTGATGATCGACCAGGCCCTGGAGCAAAAGCCTGCCGACTTCGATGCCCTGCTGAAGCTGCTGGAAGGGATGGGCTGCGAGGTGTCCCGCCGTGGGCAATCGTACAGCCTCAAAGCTCCTGGCTGGGACAATGCCGCCCGCATGAGTAAGAAGCTGGGCAAAGGGTACAGTGAAGCCGAGCTTCGTGCGGTTTTGGCCGGAGAAAAGGAGCATACCCCCACCAGGGCCACGCCCCAGCCGGAGCCGAAACAGGCTGTGAGCCTGATGGTCGATATTCAGGAAAAGCTCCGCGCTGGCAAGGGAGCCGGTTATCAGCGATGGGCCACCGGCTTCAATCTGAAGCAGATGGCGCAGACCATGAATTATCTCTCCGAGCATAAACTGCTTGATTACAAAGTGCTGTCTGAAAAGACAGCAGCAGCCACCGCCCGATACAATGAATTGTCCGCGCAGATCAAGGCGGCAGAAAAGCGAATGACGGAGATCGCGGTTCTCCGCACCCATATCATCAACTATGCAAAAACGCGGGAGGTATATGTTGCCTATCGCAAAGCCGGATATTCAAAAAAGTTTCGCGCCGAGCATGAGGCGGACATCCTTTTACACCAGACAGCAAAGAAAGCATTTGATGAGCTGGGGATGAAAAAGCTCCCCACCGTCAAGAGCTTGCAGACAGAATATGCGGAGCTGATGGCACAAAAAAAGGCAGCTTATTCCGGCTACCGAAAGGCCCGTGATGAGATGAAGGAGCTACTGACCGTCAAGGCCAATGTGGACCGCATCATGGGCTATGAGGAAGAAAAGCAGACAGAGAAAGACCATGCCCAGGAGCAGAGCCAGGGACGATGACCAGCTCATGGATTTGGGCTTTTCGGGAGGGAAAGCCTACGGCGGCTTTCCCTCTTGTTTGCTCACCGGCGCAGGACGGGAACCGGGTCAAGAGTGCGAAGCACCGCCCACCGGCGGCTTGCTCTTGATGCGGTTTCTGTCCTGTGCTATCCATCGCCTGGGCGATGGAAAAAGCGTTCTATCAGAACGCGCAGCCAGCTCCAAAAGGAGCTGCTTATGGGGGCTTGGGGGCAGTGCCCTCAACAAGCAACCTGGGATCTTCGCGCCAGCGAAAATCCCAGGTTTGGCCTCGGTGGGTCCCACGAGGCATTGCTTGCCGGTTTCTCGTATCCCGTATTTATGCCCTTTCGGGCGGTATTTCTTCAAATGAGAAAAGAGGACGCTTACACATCCTCCTTCTCATCATCCGCATCTTTCAATTTGATGGCTCCGTCAATGACACCTTCCACAATGGGCAGATACTTCTCCGGGCAAAGCTGTAATTTGTGGCTTGTCCGCTGGCGCTGCTCACTGTCCTCCCGAAGCAGCTCCGGGTTGAAGTAGCGTTCTGCGGGCAGCTTGCAAATGCGGATGAGCTGCATTACAACCGGCACGCTTGGAATTGTGCCGCACAGCTCGATATTTGCAAGATAGCGCGGGTCAATGCCGACCTTTTCAGCCAGCTCCCGGCGGGACATTTTCACAGCTTCACGCGCCTGCTGAACATCTGCTCCGAAGGTTTCAAATCCAGGGCAATCTTTTACATTCGGCATATCACATCACCCTATTACATTCTATTGTTCATAGGATGTGCTGGGAATGATGTGATATGTGTTTTGGTTTCATTTTATAATTCATTCTCGGAGAGAAATTATATAATAGAGATGGCAGGTGTCACCAAGAGACTGAAAGCCCGTGACCCATGCGCTGGGTGGGGCTGATGAACACGATGAAAGCACAGGTAGAGGAAATCATTTTTCAGGAATTGATTTACGGATAAGTATAGTAATAGGAAAGGCCGGAATTTGTCGCCATATGGCGATAAATCCCGGCCTTTGTCATGCTATGTAATTAAAGCTGCCATCCAGCAGATTCAAGTTTTAGATTTAAGAAGTTTCTATAAATTCCTTCTTGTGAAATCAAAGATTGATGAGTTCCTTGTTGAGCAATTCTACCTTGATCTATTACAATGATTTGATCTGCGTTTTTCACTGTACTTAAACGATGGGCAATCGAAATCAAGGTTTTGTTTTTCGTCAGTTCTGCAATCGCAGATAAAAGTGCTTGCTCATTTTCCGGATCAACGCTGGAAGTGGCTTCATCCAAAATAATAATAGGTGCATCTTTAAGAATCGCTCTGGCAATAGAAATTCGTTGCTTTTCTCCACCGGAAAGTGTAGAGCCTCCCTCACCGATGATTGTATTGTACCCATCTGGCAACGCTGAAATAAAATCATGGCAGCAAGCGCGTTTTGCGGCAGCTTCTACTTCCTCGTGGGTAGCATCAGGCTTTCCAAATTTGATGTTGTTTTCAATAGAATCGTGGAAAAGATATACATTCTGAAAGACCATGCTGATATGCTCCAAAATACTATCCGCAGTATAGTTTTTCACATCCTTTCCGCCAATTCGTACAGCGCCATTCTGCACATCCCAAAACCGGGCAATTAAATTACACAAAGTTGTTTTTCCACTTCCAGATGGCCCAACAATAGCACAGGTGGTATGTTCTGGAATGTTCAAGGAGATGTCATGGATGACTTGCCGCTTGTCATAGCCAAATGATATATGATCCAGTGTTATATCGTAGTGGGAAGTTTCTAATTTGTCTGTGCTGGTGTCCATTTGCGGTATATTGGTGACTTCTTCTAACCGATCCAGTTCTGTGTTGATTTTCTTGCTCAAAAAGGCGCTGTTTCCCATTGTTTCTAAGTCAGAGTACACAGTAAACGCACAGAACAGGAAAGTCAAACAGTAGGGCAAACTTATTTTTCCAGCCATGAAAAGCAAACCCGCCGCGGCAATTAGTACACAGCTCATGAGCTTATAGACCAGAATATAAAAACGGAGAACCCCGGCCGTAGCCTTTTCCTGCCCATAATCTGCATCCCACTTTTTTTGAAATGCGCTGCGTACTTCTCGTTGTCCTTCCTCACCTTTGGAGAAAGAGCGTAGAACAGAAATCCCTCGGATATATTCCATTGATTTGCTCACCAGATTTTCCTGTGCTTCTTGATAAATGGGAGCATATTGCGCGGCTCTACTGCGAACCCAGCGAAGAACAAGTAAACCTAATAATAGTCCGATCAGACTCAAAATAGCAATAATTGGGTTGAAAAAGAACATCATAATTGACATGAGAGCTGCCATAGCAACACCGCTTGTCATCTGCTCGATTGCAAGCATGGAGTAACCCTCTAAATCAGCAATCGTCGTAGTAAGTATTGTCTGAATAGTTCCTAAATTCTGCTCTGAAAAGTAGCCCATAGGAGCCTGTTTCAATTTCTCGCCTATTTCCAGACGATAATCACGGAAAATATCATATCCCGTTCCACTCATGGTACGATCATACATCCACTGGAAGAAAAAGCGTCCGATAACACTTCCTAATACAACACCAAAGGCTTGTAGGATAATAGTAGGTGTAAGATTTTCTAAATGTAATAAAATCCAAAAAACACCGAACATCATAAAACCGTTGAAAAAGGATTTGAGAATATTAAATGTGATGCCAACGATGATTTTCTTTCGGCTTCTACCCGCAATCTTAAAAATCCGGCGTATCATTTCAAGCATGGTTTTCCACTCCTCCTTTCAAGTCTGCTTCTTCTATGGTTCCGGCATAATCTTGCCACATCTTTTGATAGATGGGGCATTCCCGGAGAAGTTCTTCTTGTGTCCCACGGCCTGCAATATTTCCGTTTGCCACAACCAGAATTTGATCGGCATTGCGAATCGTATTCAAACGGTGCGCTACAACAATCAATGTCTTTCCGGCCACTAATTTGCTGATTGCCTGTTGGATTAGCGCCTCATTTTCTGGATCAGCATAGGCAGTGGCCTCGTCTAAAATGACTACGGATGCCGGTTTTAGCATGGCACGCGCAATCGTAATACGCTGGCGCTCCCCGCCAGAAAGACGGTCTCCGGCATCACCGGCCAGTGTGTCATATCCCTGCTCTAACTGCATAATAAAGTCATGACAGTTAGCAGCTTTTGCGGCAGCTTCTACTTCTTCATCTGTTGCTGCCGGATTACCCATGCGGATATTTTCCCGAATGGATTTGTCGAATAGGAAATTGTCCTGTGCCACATAACTGATTTCACCCATCAACTGCTCAAAAGGGATTTGACGAATATCCTGGCCGCCGAAACGCACAGAGCCGGAAGTCACATCCCAAAAACCAGCCATCAGTTTCGCAATCGTGGATTTACCAGAACCGGAAGGCCCAACAATAGCCGTCATAGTGCCGGGTCTGGTTTGAAAAGAAATACCGTGGAGAACTTCGGTTTCTTTATAGCCGAAATGTACGTCCTCGAATTGGTAAGTACGTTCTCCCAAAGATACAGGTTCGGAGGGCCGGACAAGTTCCGGGGTTTTTAGGAAAGCTGTTACTTGTTCCAAATTACCTTTTATCATGCTGACTTGCTCCATTGCTTCAGACACTTTCATCAATGGAGCAACAAACCCCAGCGGAACTACTAAAGATATTAAAAATACGGGAAGTGAAAGCGTTCCTTCCATGTAAAGCCATGCGCCTACTGGCAATGTACCCAAAAGAGTAGAAGGCAGGACGGCTCGTGCAGCCGCATTCCAAAACCAGCATTGGCTCCACCACTCCATTGTAGAATCGTGAAAATAGTTGACAGACTTTGAGTATTTTCCATAAGAGGATGCAGAACGGTTAAACGCTTTAATGACTTGAATACCGTTGACATATTCTACTAAGGAGCTGTTCATATCATTGGCAGAGCGCATATAATTTTCCATTCGAGGGCCATAGCCGCGCATCATGGCAGCGAAAAAGAGAATACCCAATGGAATTGTGATTAGGGATGCAAGCCCCATACGCCAGTCCAGAATGAAAATCAGGAGAATACTGCACAACGGCGCTGCAATATTCGATGGCAACTCTGGCATAAAATGCGCCATAGAATCTTCCAACTTTGCAACATTGTCTACAATTAGGTTTTTGAAAGCTCCCGTAGGCGTTTCCAGCATAACGCCCATTGGGACTTTTGCCATCCGATCTGTAATTGCTTCACGGATATTTTTCAAAATCGTGAAAGAAATTTTGTGGGACATAAGAGAGGAACGCCATGTAAGAAGCATTTTTATAAGCTGACATATGGCGGCAATTCCACAAAAGAACAAAACACGCTGTATGGTAGCTGTACCGCGGTAGAGTTCACCCGCCAACAGAGCCACCATTAGGAATGGTACGATACCAAACATTTCCCCTAACACAGCAAGAAGAATGGAAATACGCATTTTGCTGTTTCTCTCGCCCACAAAAGCAAAGAGTTGGCGGATTGCACCCGGTTCTTTATTTGGCATAAGAAAGCCTCCTTTCGAGCTACGGAAAATGCAGGGAGGGTATTGCATTTTCGATGGCATCGTGATATAATCTGAATTACGGTGTAATATTACAGTGTAATTCAAGTATAGGATGGAGGGATGGAAATGTCAAGGGATTTTCAGCAGACCCATGAAAATCTTTTGGCCTGTGCAAAAAAGCATTTTCTGGAAAATGGTTTTGAACGTGCCAGTATCCGTGAAATCTGTAAGGCCGCCCATGTGACAAACGGGGCATTTTACAATCATTTCGAGGACAAAGAGGCTTTGTTCGGCGCACTTGTCGAGCCAGTGGTTCAGGCGGTATCGGAGATGTATTCCGATTCTGTCATCAAGCACTTTGAATTAGCTCGGACGGATGAATTAAAGCAACTCTGGAAACTGTCGGAGGACACGATCCGCCAGATTATCGAATACATCTACGAACATTTTGATGTATTCAAACTGCTGCTGATGCAGTCTGCGGGGACAAAATATGCTTCTTTTCTGGATGATGTGGTGCGTTCCGATGTTCGGGAGACACAAAAGCTAATTGCAGAACTGAAAGAACGCGGAGTTCCCGTACATGATTTGGAGGATGACGAGTGGCATATGCTCGTCCATTCTTACTATTCATCTATCGCAGAAATTGTCTTGCACAATTATCCGAAAGATGCTGCGATAAAATATGCTCATACACTGGCCGCTTTTTTCAGTTCCGGGTGGCAAACCGTTTTGGGGATTTGATCCCCAAAATTTTTAGCTGGCGGTTAGCAGAATCTAACCGATTGAATAGGAGGTGGCCTTCATAAACAACTTCTGTATAAAATAGCTTTTGTTTCTTACGAGCATCAGATAAATTATGTGGAAAGGACTTTTTGAAAATGGAAAATACGAATAAGCTCACAGGTAAAGACCTTATTAACGTCGGCATTTATTCTGCCATGACCCTTGTAATTTTCTTTGTTGTCGGATTGCTGACCTCATTGCCGGTAGTGTACCCGTTTTTGTTCCTGATCTGGCCGATTGTTTGCGGTATTCCTATGATGCTGTATTACACAAAAATCAGGAAATTTGGAATGCTTACCATTACCGGCATTATTGGTGGTATTTTCTTCTACCTCATTGGTTATGGGTGGATTGGTCTGCTCGGCTGGTTCCTCGGCGGCCTTTTGGGTGATGTAGTGCTTAAAATTGGTGGCTATCAAAAGTTCAAGGTAACTGTTTTGAGTTATGCTTGCTTCTGCCTCGGCATTATGGGGTGCCCTGCCAACCTTTGGTTTGCGGGAGAAGCCTATTGGGAAAACATTCATACTTCTATGGGGGATCAATACGCTAATACGCTGCAATCCCTGATGCCATCGTGGATGCTGTATGTGGGTTTTGTGCTGCTGTTTGTAGGGGGTATTCTGGGCGCACTTCTGGGACATAAGATGCTGAAAAAACACTTTGAAAGAGCGGGCATTGTGTAATGGAACAGTTGCAGGCCGTGGTAGAAACACGAAGTGGCTTTCGTTTAGACCCCCGGACAAAGTTGCTGCTGATGGCTGTTGTTGCTACTGCGGAATTTCTATATAGTCATACCGCGTTTATGATTGCGGTAGCCTTAATCCCATTTGTATTGCTCTTAACGAACAGGCAATATAAAACGGCCATTGTCTTTTTCTGTTTATTTACAGCAGGACTGTTCGTGCAAGCGGTTCAAAACTCCATTCAATTTCCTATGGTTATCAATATGCTGGTGGTTCTGCTGGTGGGTTTAGTGCTGCGATTATTTCCTGCCTTTGTTATGGGTGCATATATCATTAAATCTACTACGGCCAGTGAGTGCATTACTGCGCTGGGCCGAATGCACATTGGACGGCAGATCACAATACCGCTCTCTGTCCTGTTCCGTTTCATTCCCACTATGCAGGAAGAATCCGCCGCTATAAAGGATGCCATGCGGATGCGTGAGGTGCAATTTGGAACGAAAAAGTTTTGGCAGAATCCAGCCGCTCTCATTGAATACCGCTTTATCCCTTTGATGATTTCGGTAGTCAAGATTGGGGACGACCTCTCTGCGGCTGCCCTGACACGCGGATTGGATAATCCTGTCCGCCGAACCAACATTACCAAAGTCGGTTTTACCGGCTGGGACTTGATAACGGTACTGATTGCCGGAACCGCGCTGATAATTACATACTTTTTTAGTCCGTGGTAAGGGGGTGCAGAAATGATAGAGTTAAAGGATGTTTCTTTTACTTATGAGAGTGGAGAAACGGAGAATAGCCTAAAACACATTGATCTCACAATCCATGACGGAGAGACAATTTTGTTCTGTGGGGAATCGGGATGCGGCAAAACAACCTTGACCCGCTTGATTAACGGCCTGATTCCGCATTATTACACGGGCAAATTGGATGGGAAAGTGTTGTTGGACGGTAAGGAATTAAAGGACTACCCTCTGTACCAAATCGGGCAGAGGGTGGGTTCTGTGTTTCAGAATCCGCGAACACAGTTTTACAACGTAGATACAACCAGCGAGATTGTGTTCGGGTGCGAGAATATGGGATTGCCGGTTCCTGAAATGACAAGGCGTCTTGAAGATACTACAAAGAGCTTGAAACTGGAAAAGCTGTTAAACCGAAGCCTGTTTGCATTGTCAGGTGGCGAAAAACAAAAAATTGCCTGTGCCTCGGCGGACGCGATCCATCCAGATATTTTTGTGTTGGATGAGCCTTCCTCAAATTTGGACATTGCAACGATTGAAGATTTAATGCAAGTCATTCGCCATTGGCAATCCGAGCAAAAAACTATTTTGGTAGCGGAACATCGGCTTTATTATCTTGTTCCTTTAGCTGATCGCATTATCTACATGAAACATGGAGAGATCAGCAAGGAATTTACAAGGCAGCAATTTCAATCACTATCCCCCGAAACTTTACAGGGAATGGGGCTACGCGCCCTTGATCCATTCAACCTTCCACCGGAGGCCAAACCAAAAGCGAAACCGCCGACTTTACATATCAAGGACTTTCGATTTTCTTATGATAAACACGGCCCTCTTATTGTGGACATTCCCGATTTGACACTGCCACAAGGAGAAATCATTGGAATTATTGGGAATAACGGCGCGGGAAAATCCACATTTGCTCGTTGCCTGTGTGGATTGGACAAACGGGCTTTAGGTGAGTTAGAACTTAATGGACATTCTTATCGTGCAAAGCAGCGGTGCCACATATCTTACATGGTTATGCAAGATGTAAACCACCAACTGTTTACCGAGGATGTGTTGGATGAATTGCTTCTTAGTATGGACGGCGAGGACGAAAAAGAAAATACAGAACGGGCAAACCAGATTTTATCCAGCCTTGATTTAGCAGATAAAATCAAACTGCATCCTATGTCCTTATCTGGCGGTGAGAAGCAACGGGTAGCGATTGGAAGCGCTATCGCCTCAAATAAGGAAATCCTTGTTTTTGACGAACCGACCAGTGGCTTAGACTATTTCCATATGGTAGAGGTGTCTGATAATTTGAACCGCTTAAAAGACATGGGGAAAAGCCTATTTCTGATTACCCATGATCCTGAATTGATTTATAAGTGTTGTACTTATCTTCTGTTTATTCAAGAGAATAAGGTGCTATGGCATCGGCCAATGGATGATGAAGCAATCAAACTCTTACGGGTATTTTTCTCACAAGAAAAAGGAGCAAATATAACCAATGCGTCTTAGCAAAACGCTTCATGCGTCCGGGGAGGACTATCTGGAGGCTATCCTTGTTCTCCACAAGAAGATGGGCATGGTGCGCTCCGTGGATGTGGCCCGGCACATGGATGTGTCAAAGCCAAGCGTGTGCCATGCGGTGGCGACCTTGAAGGAGGGCGGTTTCCTCACAATGGACGAAGATCACTTTCTCCATCTGACCGATGTGGGTCGCGAGGTTGCCGAAAAAATCTACGAGCGCCATTGCTTTTTTACCGAGCAGCTTATCGCCGCAGGCGTTGACCCCAGGACTGCGGAGGCCGACGCCTGCCGGATTGAACACATTATCAGCGATGAGAGCTTTTCGCGGCTGAAAGAGGCAGCCGCACAAGAGCAAGAATAAACCGAATAAGACAAGCTATCCTGCCCCGCCAGACGGGGGAAGAAAAAAACCGTTGCGGGGCAGGTGGCTTTGTGCGCGCAATTACATTTTCACCCCGGCGGCGGTTTTGAAATACATTTCAAGGCCGCCGTTCTCCATGCCCTTATGAGGATGACGACCCTGTGCTGAATGTTACGGCGGCTTTAGGAGGGAGCCGCCGTGAAGCACAGAGGGTTTCGACATAATCCGGCAGGAATTTACCTGCCAAAAAAAGCCTGTCCCCGGCAACGGGGATTTATACTCAAGAAGATGAACTATACGATGTAGGACAGCATCAAAATACACCAGATAGCGTCTGGCTGGATTATATCCAGTCAGGCGTTTTTTGTCGTATCCTGCGGTTCTCCGTAGGGTGCCGCTCTCCACCGCCCCATTTCAATTCACCCGTCAACCCCTGAATTGAAATGGAGGACAAGTATGTTTGATAAGAAAAGCGAATATGCCCTGAACAAATACAATCAGGACAGCATTATATACATAAGTGTAAGCGGCCGCATCCGGCTCACTCGCGCAGACTTTTCCAGCGAGGAAGAATTTCTGAAATGGAAAGCCTGGTCTGATGCAGACTACCACCAGACAGAAAAGGAAGGCCGGAGCTTCAACGATAATCGTGTGGCTCTGGATGATTACCTGGATGTGGTCGGAGCGGTTCGGTCTGCCGAGGATGAATTTTTCTCCGAGCTTCTGAAGGCGGATGTCCAGGCAGAGGAAAAGGCTTTGCGGGAGAAACGGCTGGCTGCATTGAAAGCCATTCTGAACGCAAAGCAGTATCGCCGGATCTGGCTGTACTATGCTGAGAGGAAGTCTGTCACCGAGATTGCCAGGCTTGAAGGAGTGACGAAGGCCAGCGTCTCCCTCTCACTTGCCAGGGCAATCAAAAAAATTTCAAAAAAGTTCGCGGCGGGCCTCAAAAATAGCTAACAAACGGCCTTAAAAAATGTGATAGGTGAAGGACACATTTTCCTCACCCTTCACAGAACCATGAC
>OLRK01000598.1_pt1 | contig 39891 bp, 40 predicted proteins | sample 1672911 | NCBI WGS metagenome assembly OLRK01 (sample SAMEA3136736, study PRJEB25190) | human gut metagenome | biome: human gut; feature: human-associated habitat; material: faeces | place: Austria | collected 2013 | reverse complement strand
CTTTACTAGCTTATTCATATTTTCTCTTTCTCCTTTCGATTTTGGGTATGAAAAAAAGACGCTCATTTATTGAACGTCTTTAACTAAATAGTTGATATTGAGATTTGGGATTGGGTACAAATCAGATGATTTTGATTGCACCTCATTGCATTAAAATTGCATTTTTTAATATTTTTATATGGTTTTATAGTTACTTATATTGCCTAAAAATGGCTTAAAATCAACGATTTTGCTTTATACTCCGTACTGTCTGTCTGGAGTTTGAGTAGTAAACAGAGCTTCATAAATGGCGTAAACAAGCCATTTATGAAGCTTTTTCTTTTAGCGTGATACCTATATAATACTTGTTTGATACTACCACAGCAGAAATCTGGACATTATAGCTGCGACTGAGGAAAGGCTGGAGACAGTCAGAAGTAATATTAATGCAGTAGAAATGGAATATGTAAAATATGAGGATATGATTACGGATAAAAAGAATAATCTGGAACTGCTTTCCGCTAAGAAAAGTGAACTGATTGAGAGAACAAAAATTGCGGAGAGTGTATATGATCTGTTCCGACAGGGTGGAATTGATGATGTCAGGGAGAAACTTATTGATGTGATGTAGGGGTTAATTTATTGGAGAGATTTCTGGAGAGTGTTGGAAGGTGGTTGGAAAAGTATCTAAAAGAACAAATAAAAACGCTTGTTCGTGCAACAAAGTATTGACATTGACATACGAAGAAAGTATCATAAATTTATGAAGCAGGAGGAATAAATGAGATGAGAAAATCAATTTCAATCAGTATAAGAGTGAGCGAAGAAGAATTAGATAAGTTTAAGGAAGCAGCAAGATTAGAAGCGTATTCATCATATAGTGAGTTTATAAGAAGAACAGCATTAATAGAAGCTGCCAGAATAATTAAAGAAAACAATGAAGGAGAGGATACCCATGAACATAATTAGTTTGTTTAGTGGATGTGGAGGATTAGATTTAGGTTTTGAAAGAGCAGGGTTTAATATTCCTGTTGCGAATGAGTTTGACAAAACAATATGGGCGACATTTAAAGCTAATCATCCTAATACTCATTTGATTGAAGGTGATATAAGACAGGTAACAAAAGAAGATATAGAACAGTTTATAGATGGAGAAGTTGATGGAATTATCGGTGGTCCACCTTGTCAGTCGTGGTCTGAAGCGGGTTCATTAAAGGGAATTAAGGATGCCAGAGGACAGTTGTTCTTTGATTATATTAGAATACTAAAGGAATTCCAGCCTAAGTTCTTTTTGGCAGAAAATGTAAGCGGAATGTTGGCAAACAGACATTCAGAAGCGGTGCAAAATATACTAAATCTTTTTGATGATGCAGGATATGATGTGTCATTTACCCTTGTAAATGCAAAGGATTACGGAGTTGCAGAAGAAAGAAAGAGAGTGTTTTATATAGGTTTCAGGAAGGATTTGCATATTGATTTTGGATTTCCTAAAGGTTCAACAAAGGATGATGATAAGAAAATAACTCTTCGTGATATTATATGGGATTTGCAAGATACGGCTGTTCCATCAGGAGAGAAAAATCATCACAATCCAGAGGCAATCAATAACAATGAATACTATACTGGAGCATATTCACCAATATTTATGAGTCGTAACAGAGTAAAAGGATGGGATGAACAGGCATTTACAGTTCAAGCATCAGGAAGACAATGTCAGCTTCATCCACAGGCACCTAAAATGGTTAAAGTGGCACAGAATGATTGCAGATTTGTAGAAGGAAAAGAACATCTATATCGTCGAATGACAATTAGAGAGGTTGCCAGAGTACAGGGATTTCCTGATGATTTTAAATTTATATATGAGGATACTAATACAGCATATAAAATGATTGGAAATGCTGTTCCGGTTAACCTTGCATATGAAATAGCTATCGCAATAAAGAAATACTTAGAAGGTAATGGTGCAGAGGTTGTTGTAGATAATGAGGTTATAGATGCAAAGGAGGTTAATGAGAAGAAAGTGAGTACAAAGAGTAATGATCAGGGTAGAGCATATGAGTATGCTTGGATAAAAACGCTTTATAAGGCGTTATGTGATATGCGAAAAACTAGAATAGTTGATAATTCTAGTTTGCATGCAAATGAAAAGGCATGGGCGCTTATGGATGAGGAAATGCAGCAGACATTTATGATATCAGCAGAATCAGCCATTGATACAGTGCTTGAAATGGAACCTAAAATGTCAGAGGACAGTAATGATGAATTGACATTAGAATTTCAGAAGGACGGAGCTGGCGTAAAGGGGGATGTAAGAGATATTGTTATTAGAAGAAATGATATTGAGTGGGAAATAGGATTAAGTATCAAACATAATCACGATGCCGTAAAACATAGCAGATTAAGTCATAAACTTGATTTTGGTAAAGAATGGTTTGATATGCCTTGTAGTGATGCATATTGGAATGCGGTTCAACCAATATTTGATATGCTAAAGAATGAGAAGGATAATGGTTCAAGATGGTCTGAAATCAATGACAAAGACGAAGTAGTATATGTACCTTTATTACAGGCATTTATGGATGAGGTTAATAGAGCATATAAAGAAGATAAGAATATGCCATGTAAGATGATAGAATATCTTATTGGAATAGAGGATTACTATAAGGTTGTCAGCCGTGATAGTAAGCGTCTTACAATGATTCATACTTTTAATATGCATGATACTTTAAATAAACCAAGTGAAAATAAGGTATCGGCGATTACTGTTCCAATAGTAGAGTTACCTACAAGACTTGTGGCACTTGAGTTCAAGCCAGGAAGCACTAATACTGTAGAAATGTTTTTGGATAATGGATGGCAATTAAGCTTCAGAATTCATAATGCAAGTACAAAGGTTGAACCTAGTTTGAAGTTTGATGTGCAGTTTATTGGTATGCCGACATCAGTGCTGAATATTGAATGTAAATGGAAATAAGGCGGTACAGATATTGAGAAAAATGCTATTAAGTTTCAGACCAGATGTTTATGAAAAAATAAAATCTGGTGTGAAGATATTTGAACATAGAAGAAATTTTCCAGATGAACCTATAATGGCATATATGTATGTTAGCTCACCGGTGAAAGCAATCACCGGTGTTGTATACTTAGGTAAAAGGCATTGTCTATCTGACTGGTTGGAATATTATAAAGAAGATAGCAATGCTGTTACACGAATAAAGGAATATATGGAAACTTATCATTATAGATATGCAATGGAAATAGATAGCTTTCAGGAAACATCACAGATATCATTAGATGACTTAAGAGAAAATATTCCGGGATTTGTAGCACCACAGATGTATATATATTTGGATGGTACAGAATTGCTGGAGTATATAGAGAGTAACTTAAAAATGACAGATTTGCAGGTAGAACATTCATTTGAAAGAATAGAGGCTTGTCAGGTTTGTGTGCATTAGCATTTATTGATAGGAGTTGAAGCATGGGATTTCCAACATTATTAGAATCGGAGTTACTTGCTGTTTCAAAAGCATTGGGAGACACAGAATTTGGATTTACAGGGACAGAAATAGGATTATTGCTTTCAGAGTGTGGTTTAAAAGATATTGATTCAAAAAATACAAAATATAAGAGATTATTTAATGCATTTTGTGAGCAAAGTAGAAAAGATAATAGTACAAACTGCGTATATAAATTTATACAAGTATGTATGGAGCCAGCTAGAGGACTAAATACTCAATCTGCATATGAGAAGAGACGTTTTGAAGTAAATAGAGTATTGATGTTAAAAGGAATTGAAATAAGGGATGATGGTAACTTCTATAAAATTACTAAGGCTGAAAGTTTATCCGAAGTGGAAAGAAGAACAAGAGAACTAAAAAATAAATTATCATGTTATGGTGCACATCAAAGAGTTTTAATATGTTGCAGAGAAGAGTTACTAGTAGATGATTATTTTCATGCGGTTCAGGAAGCAGTAAAAGGAATATGTGATCGGGTAAGAGAAATGAGTGGATTGTTAACAGATGGAAATGAACTTATTCAAACTGCTTTTTCTGTAAAAAATCCATATATTGTTTTAAACTCATTAAGGACAACTTCAGAACAGAACCAACAAAATGGACTTAAAGAGATAATACTGGGATTAATTCATATGGTAAGAAATGTTACGGCTCATGAATTGAGAATTAGATGGGATATTAATGAAAATGATGCAATTGATATTTTGCAACAAGTTTCTTTTGTACATAAATATATGGATCAATGCATTACAGTTAGACATTTAGCCTAATAAAGATAGGTAAGATTTTGTTTTACTACAGTAATGAAGAATAGTAAGCTTAAAATTCCTTGATTACTAAAAACAAAATGGGATATTTAGTACAAAGAATAAAAAAGGTTATACACTAGCTAAAAGATTTAAAGATATTAAAAATGTAATCAGAGATATATGATAAGGAGAAAGATGAGATTATGGATAATGTTTTGCAAATTGATAAGCAAATATTAAATTCGGATAAAATAATATGTAGACATATAAATAATTTGTGTAATTCAACGAGAGGAGAAATATCACAGGATATTCTATCACAATTAAGACATTTTGTTGAACATATTTTGTTGAAAATATATGCTAATGGTAATGATATTGAGGATACACAGGATAATGTTAAACAGGCTGTTAAATATGCAAAAAATCAAGAATGGTTGAGATATTTGTCTCGATTTCATCATTTTTTGCAGGTATCTGTATCCCATAGGACTTTAGAGGAAGAAAATTCGGAGCGTTTAATGTTGAAATATTACGAATATCTTCTTAGGATAAAAACAATGTTACATGATAAGTATTCTCTTGATGTTTTGTATAACTTAGAGCAATTTCCAATTGTAACAGATGAGAGCTTAAATGAGTATTATCTGAAAATTGTTCAAAAGGTTGATGAATATAAAAAATCATCAAAAAATATATATAAATATGATCGTTTTTACATTCAAAATATAAAACCATTTTTTTGTAATAATAAAATATATTATGAAGTAGCATTTATTCCGGCAAATGATAAGGCAAGTAAAACAGATAAAATAATTGCATTTACAGATAGAGAAATAACAGACTTTTATGCGGTAAAGTTAGCAATAGAAGATGATTATATAGAAATATTTGATAAATGTATGCCTATAAGAATTATTTTGGATTGGGAAGTAAGTATTCGACCATGTGAATTTAAAAATTTTAGTAAGATAATTAATAATCAGACCAAACCAATTGGAAAAGCAGAGGAGAGGGAACTAGTTAAGTATTTGACCGAGTCGGGAAGAAGTTTAGCAGAGATAGTCGTTTATTCAGATGAAAAATATAATGAAGTCCGCAATCGAATTGTTCCAAATAGAGAAGGGTATCATTTTTTTGATTTATTAGATTTCTGTAGACAACTCATTAAAAATCAAGGTGCAGGTTGCAATGTTTTAAGATATTTGTTACATCATATGAATAATCGAGTTATTAAAGAACAATATCATGAGAGTTATAAAAAGAATTATAACACTGGAAGATGGGAATATTTGGGTGTGAATAATTGGCTCTCAAATTTATATTTACCAAATGAGTGTTTACCTTTTGATACAATGCCGTTCTGTTCTGGATTGAGAAAACATGTACCAAATATATCAGATTTGTTAGTAGCATTGGATACAGATGGACGTGAACATGAATTTATGGCTAGAGTTATAAAAAATAATACTGAACAGAAGGGAATGCTGTATACCCCATTAGAACAGAATGGAGAAAAGTATAAACTTGGTAATTTTGAGGATGTTGAAACTTTGAAAAAAATATATAATGAGAAGTTACCGAAAACTAAGAAACAGCAAGCACGTAAATTGATTATAGATAAAGGCTATATATTTATTGAGGCATACAGGGATGATACAATTTCTATAATTACAACGATTAAAAGATTAGCTCAAAGCGGTGTGAGTAATTATTCCAATACTGTAAAACATTGGATAGAAAATAGTGATTATAATATATCGGAAGAGAAGAAAAAAGCATTGGAGACAATGTTTGCTAAATCGCATGTATCGGTAATATATGGGGCAGCAGGAACAGGGAAGACTACATTTATTAATTACATTTCCAATTTTTTTAAAGAGTATTCGAAATTGTATTTGGCATATACGAATCCAGCAGTGAACAATTTAAAGAGAAAGGTCGCTGCAACCCAAGATTGCGAATTTATGACAATTTCAAAGTTTAACAATAGATATAATAATGACATAAAGAGAAAGTATGATATTATATTTATTGATGAGTGTAGTACGGTTAGCAATAAGGAAATGAAGGAGTTTTTGGAACTTGCTGATTATAAATTACTTGTATTAGTTGGAGATACTTACCAAATAGAATCAATAGAATTTGGAAATTGGTTTGATACAATACGTGGATTTCTTCCAGAGTCTGCAATATGTGAATTGGTAAAGCCATATAGAAGTAATAGCAAGCAGTTACAAGCTTTGTGGGATAATGTCCGCAAAATGGAGGATGATATATTGGATCGACTACAAGCAGGAGGTTATTCAGTAAATCTTGATCCGTCAATTTTAACTCCAGCATCAGAGAACGAGATTATCTTATGTTTAAATTATGGAGGATTGTATGGAATAAACAATATAAATCATTTTATGCAAGAAAACAATAATGGCAAGGAGATAAGGAGAGGAATACAGAGATATAAAGTTGGTGATCCAATTTTGTTCAATGATTTGGCGGATTCATTTTTTACAAAGAATAAAGAACAAGTTCCAATTATTCAAAATAATATGAAAGGCAGAATAGTAGATTTTAGACTTTTGGAAGCTGGTAAAGTAACGGAACGAATTCAATTTGATATAGAAATTGACAAGCCATTGATGAATTTAGATGATAAAGGTTTAGATTTTCAAGTTATAGGTGTATCAGAAAAGGGAAATTCTATTATTAGATTTGAAGTTTATAAAAATAAAAGTACAGATGAAGATGATGACAGTGTATCTAAGAATATGGTACCATTTCAAATAGCATATGCGGTATCTATTCATAAAGCACAAGGTTTAGAGTATGATTCAGTAAAGATCATTATAACAGATGATATTGATGAACTGATTACACATAGTATCTTTTATACTGCCATAACAAGGGCAAGAGAAAAATTGAAAATTTATTGGACACAATCTGTTGAAAAGAAGGTTTTAGATAGAATAAAACCTAAAAATAATCATCAGGATATTTCTTTATTGAAACAAGAGTTGCTGTTAAGAAAATGAATTTGTACCAAAAATAAGAAAAGTGTTGGAGATATTTTTCGAAGAAATATTGTACATTTTCTTATGTAGGAGACCTAATACCAAATGGGTACATTGATACCTATATGATACCTAAATTTTTGAAAATATAAAATAATTGTGATAAAAGGTGTAATAATCGCCATTAAAAGTTCTATAAATCAAGCTTTCACAGGGATAATAAGTTTCTCTGCGGGGAGTTTGAATAATTTCAATTTGACACTGATTATTTTATATGGCAGGTAGTCTATAGGATTGCCTGCTGCATTCTTATTGTTGCAAATGTAAGATCGTTTTTGTTGCCATTGGAGTTGATGATTGTCAAAAGATTAATATAAAAGGTTAAGTGCCTTTTAGTATAATTATAAAGGAACATAGGAGGAAATTATGGCTGAAGAAATTAATGTAAATAAGATAAGTGCAGAAGTGATTAGTGAGTTGGCAAAAAATACAGCGTGTTTTGTTGTAAAAAAATTAGGTAAAGTATATAAAGATATTGTAAACAAGGAAGATATCGACTATGGTACTGCATTTGAGAAATATTTACTAGAAGCGGAACAGCATATAAGCATGGCTAAAACTATTTTATATGGACAAACTCCACATTATCTGTATTCTTTTTTTGAGTGTATGGGAATAAGTAATCGGCAACATATTATTGATACGTCCAATGTGAATAATATATTGGATATAGGGAATAAAATAATTATCACAGGTACTGGTGGAATAGGAAAAAGCATGTTGATGAAACACTTTTTTTTAAATACTATACATACAACATCATATATACCTATATTGGTAGAATTAAGGGGATTGAATGAGTATATACCAGAAAATATATCTATTGAAAAGTATATATATAACACACTTGGAATTTTTGGATTTAAGCTTGAGGAAGAATATTTTAGATATAGTTTAGAAACGGGGTGTTATGTAATTTTATTTGATGGTTATGATGAAGTGAAGAATGCAAATGCACAAAAGGTAACGCAAGAAATAATTGATTTCAGCAACAAATATTCTGAGAATCATATTATTTTGTCTTCTAGACCGTTAGATGAATTTGTAGGCTGGTCAGACTTCAAAGAATATTCGGCAATTGCTTTGAACAAAGAACAAGCATTATCTTTAATTTCTAAATTAGATTATGATATAGAAATAAAAAATAAATTCTATAAACAATTGGATGAGGAATTATTTGAAAAGTATGAATCCTTCGCCTCTAATCCCTTACTATTAACGATAATGTTGATGACTTTTGAAGAACGAGTTTCGATACCGGATAGCAAGACGGATTTTTATGAGCAGGCCTTTTCAGCTCTATTTCACAAACATGATGCTATGAAAAAGGGTAAATACAAAAGGGAGAAACTATCTGGGCTGGGGTATGAAGATTTTAAAAAAGTATTCTCGTATTTTTGCTTTAGATCTTTCTTTAAAAATCAATATGAATTTACAGAAAAAAGTGCTTTAGAGAATATACAAAAAGCTAAAGAGAAAGTGTATTCTTATGGTACTTTTAGAGAAAGTGACTACTTGGAGGATATGACAAAAGCAGTGTGTATGTTGGTACATGAAGGATTAAATTATCGCTTTTCACATAGATCGTTCCAAGAATACTTTGCAGCTGTTTATACAACACAGTTGAGTGATGAAGAACAACGTCAGTTTATTTTATCTTGGTTGAGAGCAATGTCAGGGAGAATGACTACAGATTTTCTTGACATATTATGTGAACTCCAGCCAGATAGATTTATGAAGAATATTTTGTACAATCCACTTTGTGAGTTATACGATTTATATGAGGCAAATGGATGTTCCGAGGATTGGTTTATAGAATATATGTATTCAGGAATATCAGTTCATTTTTCTGAAAATCGAGGGGAAAGAATATACGTCCAGATTAATCAATCATACTACCATACAATATTTGTATGTATGTTGCATTATTTGCATTATGAGTATGTAGATATGGAATGTGATGAAGAGTATGGAGAAACTATTAGTGAATTAAAAGAGAAATATGGGAAAAAAGTTGTGCGAATAGGAATAACGTTTGAACAACTTAGGGAGGACGCATTATATGATAAGGTAAAGAGAGCAATAAAGTGGGTAACACAAAGAATGAATTATGTTTTTGGTGAATTAGATAAAATAGATATTAATACTTTTGGAAAAAAGAGAAAATTTGAATCCATGTTAGATGAATTGTAATAATGGTCATGGCAACACTTTGGCAACAGAAAATCAGTAAGCCAAAATAAAATGTGTAAATGAAGAAAATATCGGCAGATTTTTAATGAAAATTAAACAAAATAGTTTAATACAAAACAACAACTTGCCGAGTTTGAGTAAATGGATAAATCCCTACAAAGCTTGTATTTATGGGCTTTGTAGGGATTTTTTGTAGCGATTGAAAAAAGTCTTAATGTTATATTGGAATGTATAATGGATAATTTTTGAACAGGTTTATCCTTCCTTGATGTACATAAAGTACATATAATTGTACTAGTGAAACATAGATAAGTAAAAAATATACATAGAAATGTCGAAAAAGGATTGACAAAGAGAAAAAAGCTAATAAAATTATAAGAAATATTACAAAAGGAGTGAACTAAGTTGGAAAGAGTCATTTTTTGGAACAATAAAGGTGGGACAGGAAAAACTACATTAGCTTTTCAATTAATTAATGAATATGCATATCAAAATAAAAGTAAAAAAATATTAGTGATAGATGTTTGCCCACAGGCAAATTTATCTGAGCTTTTGTTAGGGGGATTAAATCAAGGAGGAAGTAATGCGTTGTTGATGAGACAAGGCGTAAATCCTAGGGCAACGATTGGTGGGTATTTTCAGATGCGCTTGCCAGCGCCTTATAGTGTGCCAATTTTTAATCCGAACGATTTTTTAACAAAGCCGAATCAATATAATCAATATATAGAGGATAATATTGATCTGCTTTGTGGAGATGCTATGTTAGAACTGCAATCTAATGCTATTTCCACATTAGCTAATAATCAAATCCCGGGAACAAATACATGGATAGCAATTATAAATTGGCTAAATGATTTTATACAACCAATAGAAAAAATTTATGATATTGTTTTTTTAGATGCAAATCCTAGCTTTTCTATGTATACGCAGATAGCACTTGCTACTTCTACAAAAGTTATACTTCCGGTAATGGCAGATGATTCATCTAGAAGAGCTATTCAAAATGCATTTTCTTTAATTTACGGTTTGAAATTGCCTTCTGAAATATATAGTAGGTATGCATTTGCTGAAAAATTAAGAGAGGTAAATATGCCATTACCTAAAGTATATATGATATTGAAGAATAGATTGACTCAATATATGGGGGCAGCTTCTGCATATGCTACAGTATTACAGGAAATTGATAAAGATGTTTTGACTTTATTAGATACATATCCTGATATATTTGATTTTAGCGATATAAATGACGGAATTATTGATGTAAGAGATTTCCAGACCACTGGAGTAGTTTCCTCGGCAAGAGGGTGTCCCATGCATAAATTGAAAGCTGGTCGCTTGGATTTGATGGGAAAGCGAGTGGCAGTAAAAGAAGAATACAGACAGAACTGTATTCAAAATATTGAGAAAATTGTATGCAAGATGAATTCAGGTTTATAGCAGGGTATGAGTGAAAGAACGAAATGGGAAAGCAAGATGGGGCTAAAGCTATCTTCAGAGAGAGGTATGTAGCTGAACAACATGAACAAAAGCGATGCATTGAATGTAGAAAAATGGAGGAGGATAATAAAGTAAAGATAGAATAGGAATGTAAAAAATAACGTATTAGCATTTTATGACCACGAAGAAATTTTTTAGAGGTTGCGTGGCGGTATTAATAATATATGGCAGAAACATGGAAAATTAGTTCCTGTATTAAGGAGATGAGTTAGAAGGGGGATAAGAATGTGGGTATTTGATTTAAGTGAAAAGATTATAAATGCCGCATCAATAGCATCTAAGAATAATTATACTGTTGGTAAAGTGAGCAGAATTATACGTTTATTAAGTTCGCTGATGCTAATTTCTGTTGAGGTGTGTAAGAAAATTAACTTAAATATTGATTATAGGGTAATATCATATAATTTATGGAATATAGAAATAAGAAATTTTTTTAATGATAGAATCATTTATATTATAGTATTTTGGGTAATTTATGAAGCAGTTGTATATAATATATTATTTTACTTGGTGTGCTATATTGATAAGAGTGAAAAAACGGTGTCTATACCAGTTTTATTTACAATAAATGATTTGGTCGATTTGGGAAGTTCTGTTTTTTTTCTAGGATATTCTGTAAATAAATGGATTGAAGGGAAAAATGGAATCGAGAATAGTGATCAACAGGTAATATTTATAGCAGGGTTATGCCTTATATTTTCTTTTGTAGCGTGGTTATATCGAAAAAATAGTAATAACTGGAGCTTTGAAGAAGAATTTACAAATTATTATGATATAAATGGGAATAGAATTCCTAAAGGAGCGAATGTTATTTATTATGGAAAAGGTTATAGCGTCTATTGGTCAGGAGATGTGTTGGGGATACACAACAAGGAACAAGAGTATGAATGGAGAATAATGTCAAGAGATAATGATAGACAAAGTATAGCGCTTGAAGTTGCCGCCCGTAATAGGGAGGGAAATTTAATGCTGGAATCATGGAAAGGGGAGAGGGTATGATGAGCGATAATTTTTGATAATAATATGTGATGGTAATTGGTTCGTGTCGAACACCTGCTAATGATGCTTTGATAGGGAAAACATAGGATGAAGTCTATTATAAAGAATATAAGGAGTGTTTTTGCTCAAGCCCAGGAGGCTTTCGTCGACTAAGCTTCTGCAAGCTCGGACATGTAGCGTTGCTGTGTACGTTGGCAAATGTGATTATGATAAAGGTGGCTTCAAAAGATATACCTACAATAAAGATCGCGTTCCTAACTTCCACCTATTCACCCAACCACAATTATTCCCCCCCATGCAGGGTATGTCTTATCTTCAAGACATACCCTGCATTTGTGTTTTAAAAGCCATCATGCTAAAATGGGGTAGATAGTGACAGGCAAAAGGAGGTTTTACCATGTATTATGTACCGGATGGCACAAAGCAGTGCGGGTATTATGAATGTAAAAAGTGCGGGAATCGTTTTCTGTCCTTGCAGACGATGAATCGGATTCCCTGTCCAGATTGTGCATCGGAGGTTGATTATGAGATCGGACCGGATGAAACGCTTGCGGATGTGACAGATACGGCAGTGCTTCTGCAGAAAATCGAGGGCGAGGAGGAAGTGGCGAAAATGGATGCGCTCTTAAGTCTTGCGATTACCGGTGGAGACTTTAACTGGATTTAAGAAAAGATAGAACGGGCAGTGGCTGAAACAGATAAGACACAGAACAGGAGCGGTGACAGAGGTGGAACAGACAACGGCAAAAAAGAATAAATATGAGATTGATATGTGCAATGGAACGATTATGGACAAATTGATTTCCTTCTCGCTGCCGCTCATGCTGTCGGGTATTTTACAGCTGATGTTCAATGCGGTAGATATTATCGTGGTGGGCAGGTTTTCCGGCAGCCAGGCGCTGGCGGCGGTGGGATCGACCAGTGCGCTCATCAACGTGTTCACGAATCTGTTTATCGGAATTTCGCTAGGGGCAAATGTACTGACGGCGCGTTTCTATGCGGCGGGGCGTGAGAAAGAGGTGTCTGAGACCGTACATACCGCGATAACCCTGGCACTGGTCAGTGGAATTGTCATGGCGCTGGTGGGACTTGTTTTTTCCAGGGGAGCGCTGGCGCTGATGGGGACACCGGACGACGTCATCGGGCTGTCGGCACTTTATATGCGGATTTATTTTCTGGGAATGCCGTTTTTCATGCTCTACAATTATGGCGCGGCGATCCTGCGCGCCGTCGGGGACACGAAGCGTCCGCTGCTGTTTTTGATGATTGCGGGAGTTATCAACGCGTGCTTGAATATGGTGCTGGTCATTGTGTTCAAGCTCGGCGTTGCCGGTGTGGCGATCGCCACGGTGATCTCGCAGATGATTTCCTGTGTGCTGGTGCTGCGGTGCCTCTGCCGGTCGGAGAGCAGTTACCGGCTGCGTTTTTCCGAGCTTGGCATGAAAGGGTACTACTTGAAGCAGATCTTTTCGGTCGGCGTTCCGGCAGGAATCCAGAGTACGGTCATTAACTTTTCCAATGTGCTCCTGCAGTCCTCGGTCAATTCGTTCGGATCGACGGCGATGGCAGGCTACACGGCGGCAAACAATCTGCTCGGCTTCTTGTATGTCTCGGTGAACTCCATCACACAGGCGTGCATGAGCTTTACCAGCCAGAATTACGGCGTTGGAAAATTAAAGCGCATGGATCGCGTGCTGGCAGACTGCATGATCTTATCGGTCGTGGTCGCTGTAGTTTTGGGATGCATCTGCTATGGGTTCGGACCGGAAATTTTACAGATCTACACGGAGGATGCCGAGGTAATTGCGTGCGGTATGGAGATCCTTGCATACACGACGATCACCTATTTCCTTTGCGGCTGGATGGATTTGTTCCCGGGGGCGCTGCGCGGCATGGGATATTCCGCGGTGCCGATGGTGTTGTCGGTCATCGGAACGGTTGGTACGAGAGTGGTGTGGATTTTTGGCATTTTTCCATACCACAGATCACTGGCGATTCTGTTTATATCTTATCCAGCGTCGTGGATTATCACGATTGTCCTGCAGGTAATCTGTTTTTACTTTGTGAGAGGGAGAGTGCACCGGAGAAGTCAGGCGCTCGCCGGACAGGAAGCCTGATTCCTCAATCAGCCAGGAAACCCAGTGGAAAGTGACAGGTCATCTGTCGGAACTCTGCCGGATCGAGGAAAAGCCCAATTCCGGGAATCCAACAGGAAATCCAGATCATAGCCCTGCCCATATAACTACACGGAGACAACGATGGAAGCATATTATTACAGCAAAATGGACAAAACAAAGCAGGCGGCATATCATGCGATGCTGCAGGGACTATTGGCGTTGGAGGATGCCATTCCGATGCCGCGCCTTGAGGCGGAGGATCTCTATCAGGTATTTTTCCTGCTGCGGCTGGATCATCCGGAGATTTTCTGGGCGACCGGCTACAAGTACCGGTATTATCCGGAGTCGGCGAATCTTGTGTTCCTGCCGGAATACCTCTTTGAAAAAAACAAGATCAGAGAGCATCAGAAGGCGATGAAAGCGCGGGTGGAAAAACTGGCGCGTGCGGCGCAGAATCTCTCCGGGTGGGAGAAGGAAAAATACGTCCATGACTTTATCTGCGAAAACGTACACTATGATAAGCTGAAAAAGCCGTATTCCCATGAGATTATAGGGCCTCTTGGACAGGGCGTGGGCGTCTGCGAGGGAATTGCAAAGTCAGTAAAGGTGCTTTGCGATGCACTTGGCGTCTGGTGCGTGATCGCACTGTGTGGAAACTGCCCTGAGAAGGGGATCAAATACCGCCATACGTGGAACATTGTAAAAATCGGCGGGCAGTATTATCATCTGGATGCCACATTTGACAACACGCTCGGTGCGGGAGCACAGATCCGGTACGATTATTTCAATCTCTGCGACAAGAGCGTATTCCGGGATCATCAGCCCCTGATCGCGCCTGCGCCGGAATGTACGGATGCACAGCATTTTTATTATCGGGAGAAAAAGCTTTCCTTCACGAAGGTGGAGGATGTCTATAAACGTGCGCTTCAGACAGCAAAAAAAGGAAAAACGTTTACCTTTCACTGGAGGGGCGGGTATCTCACCAGGGAGGTCTTGGGGGAACTGTTAGAACAGATTTCCGCGGCCGGCAGGGAGCGGGGAAAAAGCGCCAGAGTCAGTGTGAACTGGCAGCAGGCGGTGCTCCGGTTCGATTATGTGGAGGCGGGCAGCGCGCCGGAGGCGCGTGTTGTGATGGAAGAAGCAAATGAGGGAGAAAAAGAATGACGGAAGACTTACTGGAACAGATTCAGAGAAAAGACGCGGTGGCGTTTACACACGGAGGGAAATTTCATGCAGACGATGTGTTTTCCGCGGCGTTGCTGCTTTACCTGAATCCGGAGATTGTAATTACGCGCGGCAACAGGGTGTCGGAGAATTTTGCCGGGATCGTGTTTGACATCGGAAGAGGACGGTACGACCATCATCAGAAAGACAGCCGGGTGCGGGAGAACGGTGTGCCCTATGCGGCGTTCGGACTGCTGTGGGAGGAACTCGGGGGAGCAATCCTCGGGGAGGAGCTGGCGGCGGAATTTGACGAGGCGTTTGTACAGCCGTTGGATAATAACGACAACACCGGGGAGAAAAACGAGCTGGCGACGCTCATTGGCAATTTTAACCCGGCATGGGATGCGCAGGGCGGAAGCGACGCCGCCTTTTTTCAGGCGGTCAGCGTGGCGGGCATGATTCTTGAAAATAAATTCGAGCGCTATCGCGGAAATGAGCGCGCCGACCGTCAGATCGAGGAAGTGCTGGCGGCGCATGAGCGTGCCGTAACGTCCGGGGAGACGGCGGAGCGCGATGCCGCGATTCTGATATTGCCCTATTTTATTCCGTGCCAGAAACGCCTGTCGGAGACCGGGATTGCGTTTGTGATTTCCCCGTCGAACCGGGGCGGATACTGTATCCAGCCGCAGAAGCGGGAGTATTCCCTCCATTATAAGTGCTGCTTCCCGGAATGCTGGCTCGGACTGGAAAAGGAAGAACTGGCGGAGGCATCAGGTTTAGAGAGCGCTGTTTTCTGCCATAAGGGTGGATTTCTCATGACGGTCGGGGAACTTTCCGATGCAGTAGAGGCATGCCGGATCAGTCTGGACAGCTTTAAGGAGGAGAAGGCGTTTGTAAACGTGGGTGGCGGAGAGACAGCGGATGAACTTTTAAGAGAACTGCCGGGGATGGCGGAAGCGCAGATCTATCACATGCCGCTGCCAGAGCTGCCGGAACTGGAACAGGACGGCAGTTACGGTGAAGTGGCGCTGGAAAAAGCTGACTGGAAACTCCGGAACAAAGATTATGTAAAACAGATCCTGCAGTGCCGTCCGGAGGCCGTTTACGTCGAGGGAGATGTATTTGCGGCATATCCGGTGGTGCATCTGCTCCGGAAAAAGCACGTGCCGGTGCTTGCCATGGCGGAGCGCGGCGGGGAGCGGATTCTCGTGCGGATTCCGTCCGGTTCCTAGATGGGACTTGTAGAAGACAAGCGAAAAGTGCTATGATTCTTATGCAATGTGGAATATGCTTTCAGGAATTTCTGCTTCCGGCGAAGAGGCAGGAAAATCAGATAGACATACCAAGGAGGAATGGATAATGGCTTGTACAACGATTTTAGTGGGAAAAAAAGCATCCTATGACGGATCAACGATGATTGCGCGCAACGACGATTCGGGTTCGGGACATTTTACACCGAAGAAATTTGTGGTCGTGCAGCCCCAGGAGCAGCCGCGACACTACGAGTCTGTGATTTCACATGTGAAGATCGAGCTGCCGGAGCAGCCGATGCGCTACACGGCGGTGCCGAATGCGGTCGACGGGAAAGGTATCTGGGCGGCAAGCGGCGTGAATGAGGCACATGTTGCCATGACGGCGACGGAGACGATCACCTCGAATCCGCGCGTGCTCGGCGCGGATCCGCTGGTGGTGTATCAGAAGGAAGAGAACGGTCAGCCGGAGATCTGCGGAGGGATCGGTGAGGAAGACCTTGTGTGTCTTGTGCTTCCGTACATCCGCAGTGCCAGGGAGGGCGTCAGACGTCTTGGAAGCCTGCTGGAGCAGTACGGTACCTATGAGATGAACGGCATCGCATTTCAGGATCGGGATGAGATCTGGTGGATGGAGACAATCGGCGGACATCACTGGATGGCGCGCAGAGTGCCGGATGATGTCTATGTGGTCATGCCGAACCAGCTTGGAATCGACCGGTTTGATTTTTCCGATGCCCTCGGGGAGCAGAAGGAATATATGTGCTCGGCGGATCTGGAAGAATTCGTAAAGACGTATCATCTGGATCTCTCACAGGATGGCGAGTTTCATCCGCGCGACGCGTTCGGCAGTCATGACGATGCGGATCATGTATACAACACGCCGCGTGCGTGGTTCATGGAGCGTTATCTGAATCCGCACACGAAGGTGTGGGATGGACCGCATGCGGATTTCACACCGGCTTCGGATGATCTTCCGTGGTGCATGGTGCCGGAGAAAAAAGTGACGGTGGAGGACGTCAAATACGTCTTATCCTCCCATTTCCAGGGAACGCCGTATGACCCGTATGCCGCTTACGGGGATAAGTCCCTGCGCGGTGCATACCGCTCGATCGGCATCAACCGGAACGATTTTCTCGCAGTGATCCAGATGCGCCCGCAGATGGAGCAGGAGAACGGCGTGATCGAATGGCTGGCATTTGCGTCAAACGCATTTAACGTGCTGGTGCCGTTCTATGCCGATGTGGAGGAGACGCCGGAATATCTGTCGAACACGACAGGCGAGGTGTCCACGGAGAACTTTTACTGGTCGAGCCGGCTGATTGCGGCGATGGCAGACGCGTCCTACCGGAGCTCGGTGTTCCATATCGAGCGCTATCAGGAGCATGTGATGGCAAAGGGACATGAGCTGATCCATCACTACGACGAGCTCCTCGCTAAGGAGACGGATGCTGTGATGCGCAGAAGACTTCGCGAGGAGGCAAACCGCAGCATTGCGAAGATGCTGCAGAAGGAGACGGCAGATACCCTGGACAAGGTTTTATTTGAACTCAGCAGTCAGATGAAGAATGCATATTCCAGATCGGATGCATAGGGAGGACTGCCATGGTAAAAATTGATCTGATCACGGGCTTCCTCGGATCGGGGAAGACGACGTTTTTGAAAAAATATGCGAAACGCCTGATGGAGCAGGGGCAGAATATCGGTATCCTGGAAAATGATTTCGGCGCGGTCAATGTCGATATGATGCTGCTGCAGGAGTTAGAGGGGGAGCAGTGCGAGCTGGAGATGATCTCCGGCGGCTGCGACCCCGAGACGCACCGCAGAAGGTTCCGCACCAAGCTGATCGCCATGGGAATGTGCGGGTATGACCGCGTGCTCGTGGAGCCGTCGGGAATCTACGACATGGACGAGTTCTTTGACGTGCTGCACGAGGAGCCGCTGGATCGGTGGTATGAGATCGGCAATGTGATCGCTGTGGTGGACGCGCGGCTGGAGGACGCGCTTTCGCCGGAGGCGGAGTACCTGCTGGCGTCGCAGGCGGCAAATGCCGGCTGTATGATTTTAAGCAAGTGCGACACGGCGACAGAGGAGCAGCGGCAGAATACGATCGCGCATTTGAAGCGGTCGCTTGCGGCGCTCGGCTGCAAGCAGCGGGCGGATCAGAAAATCTTGTGCGAGGGCGCAGAACCGCTCCCAGATCAGGAGTTTGCCGCGATTCTCTCCTGCGGTTATTATATCGCAAGCTATGAGAAGCCGGACTTTGCGAAGGGACAGGCGTTTGAGTCGTTGTATTTTCTGGATATGCATCTGGACGGAGATGCGGTTACGGCGGCGGTGAAGAAGATGTTGAAAGATCCGGCGTGCGGACATATTTTCCGTGTGAAGGGATTTTTGCAGAATCCGGATGGCACATGGCTGGAGATCAATGCAACACAGCAGGAGATCACGCGAAAGCCGATTGCAAACGGGCAGGACGTTCTGATTGTGATCGGAGAGAAGCTTGTGGAAGACGCCATCTGGGCGTATTGGAAAGGTTAGAGACAGACGATGATTTATGTGGTGACGGCGCTCTATCAGGAGGCACACGGATTCATCCGGGAACTGGAATTAAAAAAGAACACGGCGTATGCGCCGTTTGAGGTGTTTGACAATGAGAGCGCCGGCATCCGGCTGGTTGTGACCGGTGTGGGGGAGATTGCTGCGGCCGCGGCGACCGCGGCAGTCTGTGCGCGGGATGGAGCTGATGCGTCAGACTTTCTCATCAATATCGGCTGCTGTGCGACTGGCTGCTGTAAACCGGCAGACCGGGACATGGACAGCGGATACGGGGCGGCACACGCCGCACAGATCGGAGACCTGTACGTGTGTCACAAGATCACGGAGCAGGCGACCGGGAAAACGTTCTATCCGGATATTCTGTACCGGCACCCGTGGAAGGAACGTGAACTTGTGACCGGGATGCAGCCGCTGCAAAGAGCAGCGGCACACGGAGCTTTATATGATATGGAAGCGGCGGCCGTCTATCAGGCAGGCATCCGCTTTTTTTCTCCGGACCGGATGCTTTTTTTGAAGGTGGTATCGGATTTCGGAATTGCAGGGCAGGAGAGAATGACGGCGGAGGCGCTCACGGGGCTGCTGGAGCAGTATGTAAAGGAGGTCGCGGCATTTCTTACAAATCTGCGGGAGGCGGCAGACGAGGAGGAGACGCTGCGAAACGACGGTATTTTGCAGGAAGACGAGACGGTGCTGGAGCGGCTTTTTGCGGCGCTGCACTGCTCGCAGACGATGCGGGCGTCGGCGCGGCAGTATATCACGTATGCGGCGCTTACCGGATACGACTGGAAAGCGGAACTGGAAGAATGGTATGCGCGGGGGCTGCTCCCGTGCAAAGACAGGCGGGAAGGGAAGGTGCGGCTTGAAGAACTTAAACAGGTCTTATTATAATCCGCCGTTTTCCCATATTTATGTGGAGCGGGAAGTGGCGGAAGATCCGGAGACTAAGCGGATGCTTGCGCAGTTTCCGCAGGCGGAAGTGATTGACATCGACCACTATAAGGATGTTTTCTGCCGGAGCAGGCAGGATTATGTCAGGCAGCATGCGGCGCAGAATCTGATTCTGGCGGCGAAGCACGGTGAGCTGCTCTACCCCGGCGCGCCGGTCTGCCAGAACTTTGGAAATGAGCATTTTTACTACACCTCCTGTGTGATGAACTGCGTGTTTGACTGTGAATACTGCTATCTGAAGGGAATGTATCCGTCCGCCAACCTGGTGGTGTTCGTCAATCTTGAGGATATTTTTGCGGAAGTGGAAAAGAGACTTGACGCGCACCCGGTCTACCTGTGCGTGTCCTACGACACGGATCTGCTGGCGTTAGAGCATCTGACCGGTTATGCGGCACGCTGGATTGAGTTTGTGCGCAGGATGAACACCGGCGGGCAGCGGCTGCGCATCGAGCTTAGAACCAAGGGAACCGGAGGCAGCCTGTGGCAGACGGTCCGGCCGGAGGCAGGTGTCATCTGTGCGTTTACCATCTCACCGCAGCAGGTGATTGATGCATATGAGCACGGTACGGCTTCGCTCGCCGGGCGGCTGGCAGGAGCGGAAGCGGCGATGGAACAAGGCTTTTCGGTGCGTCTCTGCTTTGACCCGATGATCTATTGCAGCGACTGGAAGAAGCACTATGACGCGATGTTTGCGCAGGTCTGCGGGACGCTGGACCTGGAAAAACTGGCGGATGTCAGCGTCGGAACCTTCCGCATCTCCCAGGATTATCTGAAGAAGATGCGGAAAAATGAGCCGGACTCGGCGGTGGTGCAGTTCCCCTACCAGAATGACGGCGGGGTGTACCATTACCCGACGGCGCTCATGGAGGAGATGGAGCAGTATATGACGGAAAAACTTGCCGCTTATCTTCCGGCAGAGCGGATTTTCCGGTGGAAGGAATAAGGAGAGAATACATGGAGCAGTGTAGAAAAAACGAGGCGGCGATTGTCACGGGGGCATCTTCCGGGATCGGGGCGGCGATCAGTGCCAGACTGTGCGAAATGGGATATGAGGTGTTTGGCATCGGGCGCTCGTTCGGCAGCAGTTTTGCGGAACAGTTTCCGGACGCTGCAGGCAATCCGCTGTTTCATGCGGTGGTCTGTGATCTTCTGGACACGGAAAAAATGTTGAAGATGGTGCGGGAAATCGCGGCGGAAGCCGAGGTGACGCTGCTTGTCAACAATGCCGGCAGCGCATACTACGGGCTGCACGAGGAGTTAAACCCGAAGAAGATTCAGGAGATGGTGCGCACAGATCTGGAAGTGCCGATGATATTAAGCCAGCAGCTGCTGCGCGGGTTTAAGAAAAACAAGGGCTGCATCGTCAATATCGCATCCGTGACGGCGCAGCAGTCGAATCCGCATGGCTGTGCCTACGGCGCGGTGAAGGCGGGACTTGCCAGTTTTTCACGCAGCCTCTTTGACGAGGCACGGAAATACGGCGTGCGGGTGGCGGTGGTATCTCCGGATATGACGAAGACAGAATTGTACCGCAATGCAGACTTTACGGTGGGGGAGGAGACGGAGAGCTATCTTCTGCCGCAGGACGTTGCGGACGCGGTGGCGTATATCGTGGAGCAGAGAGAGGGCGTGGTGGTGTCGGAGGTGACGCTCCGCCCGCAGTATCACAGAATCCGGCGCAAGCCGGTGACGAAAAAGGAGAGACCGGTCGAATGAAAGATCTTACAAAAGGAAAACCGTCAACGCTGATTCTTGCGTTTGCACTGCCGATATTTCTCGGGAATCTGCTGCAGCTGACCTACAGTGTGACCGACACGAGAATTGTCGGCTCTTTTCTCGGGGAGGATGCGCTCGCTGCGGTCGGTGCAACGACGACGCTCAGCAATCTTATCATCGGCTTTTTGCTCGGGCTGGCGAACGGGTTTGCCATCATCACGGCACAGCGGTTCGGCGCAAAGGATATCCGGGGCGTGAAAAAATCGTTTGCCGCTTCCCTGGTGCTAGGAACGGTGATCTCGGTCGTGCTGACGGTGCTTGGACTGGTGTTTTTACAGCCGATCCTGCGGTTTTTAAATGTGCCGGAACATCTGATTCCGGTGGCGGGACCTTACATATTTATCATCATAGCGGGACTTCTTGCGACATTTCTCTATGACGCGTGTGCCGCGGCGCTTCGGGCGCTCGGGGATACCGTCACGCCGCTCGTGATTCTGGCAGTGTCGGTGGCGTTAAATATCGCGGGAGATCTTCTATTCGTGCTGGTGTTAAAAGCGGGAGTGCGGGGAGCTGCCGCCGCCACGGTTCTGGCACAGATCCTGGCGTTTGCGATCTGCTGGCTCTACATGTTGAGACGGTATGAAATGCTCCGCCTTGTGCGGGAGGATTTCCGGGATGCGGATATGGCGATGATGAAAAACATGCTCGGATCGGGGCTGTCGATGGGCTTTATGAGCTCACTGGTCAATATCGGCTCGCTGACACTCCAGACGGCGATCAATAAGCTGGGGCAGGATATCATCGTGGCGCACACGGCGGCACGGAAAATTTCCGAGATTTTTATGACGATGTTCAGCGTCTTCGGACAGACGATGGCGACCTACTGTGGACAGAATCTGGGCGCGGGCAGGATCGACCGGGTCAAAAAAGGCATCCGGCTCGGCATTTTCTACACCTGCATCTGGTGTACGCTTTCCGCGGTGGCGAGCTACACGATCGGCAGATGGCTGGTATATCTTGTGACGGGAAGCACGAATGAGATTGTGATTTTAAATGCGACCAACTACCTGAAATTCGACACGCTGTTCTATTATGTGACGGCGGTGATCTGCGTGCTCCGAAACGCCATGCAGGGACTGGGCGATCATATCACGCCGCTCATATCGAGTTCGCTTGAGATGGTCGGGAAAATCGTGATCGCCGCCACGCTTGTGCCGATGTTAGGCTACACCGGTGTCATTGTGGCGGAGCCGCTCGTGTGGTTTATCATGGTAATTCCGCTCGTCGTGCAGATCTTCCGGATGCCGGTACTTCGGGAAGAAAACAGGGGAAATCAAGGAAAATGATGCGTAGTTGGACGATAACAACGCTTGAAATGCCATAAAATCAAGCAATTACAGGATTTCACAAAAAGTTCACAGAAAATTAGCACTCAACGCTTGACAGTGCTAATAAACGGTGTTATAACATAGTCAGAACAAAGGAGAGGAACAAAAGGAGAACAGGAAATGAGTTCTATGAGTTCCCAGAACATCCCGGTTCCAAAGAAACAAGGAAACAGCATGAGTGTATCTGCCGAAGGCAGGTACGAAGTAGAAAAGGAGAGATGACTTATGTTAACACCTAGTATTTTTGGAGAGAACTTATTTGATGACTGGTTTGATGATTTCCCATTTTTCGATGACAGAGATTTGCGCAAGGTTGACAAGAAGCTGTACGGCAGAAGAGCCGGTAACCTGATGAAGACAGATATTCAGGAGATGAAGGATGGCTACAAGATGGAAGTTGATCTTCCGGGCTTCAAGAAGGATGAGATTACCGTAGAGCTGGATGACGGATATCTGACCATCAGTGCCGCCAAGGGACTGGATCAGGACGAGAAGGAGAAAGAATCCGGACGTTACATCCGCAGAGAGCGTTATGCAGGTGCCTGCAGCCGGAGCTTCTATGTGGGCGAGGGCGTAACCGAGGAGGATATCAAGGCTGAGTTCAAGCACGGTATCTTAACGCTGGTTGTTCCGAAGAAGGAAGCAAAGCCTGCAGTAGAGCAGAAGAAATACATTGCGATTGAAGGATAAGGATGACAGAGAGAAAGGAAGCGTATGATCATGTCAGATAAGAATCCAAAACATCCGTTGAAGAAGAAAAAAGTAGCAGCAAAGGTGAATATGGCAGACCATGAGGCGGTCGAGGAAGCAAGAGAAGCCCACAAGTCGAAAAAGCATGTTTACTAAGCGATACGCCTGCAGATGACAGGAGAAAAGGGGCAGGGAGCCGCACAGCACGAAGTGCTGTGCGCCCCTGTCCCTTTTTGCGTCCAAAGACTGTGTCAGTTTTTAATCCAACTGCATGGAATCAAGCTTTTCTGTCAGCAGATCCAGAAAACGCTTGCCGAAGCTGCTGAGTTCGTGATCCCTGCGGGAGATCCAGCCAAGTTCGATCCGTTGATGCGTGTCCAGATTCATGACCGCGTAATCTTCTTCCAGCAGGTTTTCCCCGGACATGCCGGAACCGATGGTGTAAGTGTTCAGCTCCATGCCGATGCTGGCATCTGCCATCTCGTCCGTGAGGGTGATTGTTTTTTTTGCGACGGTATTCTCCACAAGCTCCTCGGAGAAGAAGCGGTCTCTGGAACTGTCGATTCCCTGAAAATAGTGGCTGTAGACATAGGGAGCCAGGTCTTCCATCGATACCTTCGTCCTGCCGGCAAGCGGATGCTGCTTGGGAACATAGACTTTGGGGCGCATGGTTGCCAGCAGATGAAAATCAAGTTCCTGCTGCTCCATCTCCCAGTCGAGAACGCGGTTCTCACGGTTTTTCAACAGAACGCCGATCTCACAGAATTCCGATGCGACGTAATCCAAGATCTCCTTGGTGCGCAGCTGGAGATACTGGAAATTGTATTCGTTAAAGTGCGGGTCCTGCTCCTTCATGAAGGCAATCATGACCTCTGTCACAATGGAAATGTGCTGTGTGGCAACGCTAAAAGAGATCCTGTGGCTGCTCGGCTGTTTGTAGGTGTCCTCAAGGCGCTGCACCTGGTTTAAGATCGGCTGGATCGAGCGGACCAGCTCGGCGCCGTCGGGGGTTAAAGAGACGCCGCTTTTTTTCCGCTCGAAGATCTGGATGCCGAGTTCCTGCTCCAGATCTTTGATCGCGTTCGACAGATTGGGCTGTGACAGCTGGAATTTCTCAGCAGCACTTGTGATGGAATAACATTCTGCGGTTGTAATCACATATCTCATTTGTTGTAGTGTCATGGTTATACTCCTTTTGTCAGAGCTGCCTGCTCACGTTTCATCTGCGCATTGTGCCGCACAAACATGCCGGCGGCGACAAGGTTTAAAAGAAACTGTGTAATCACGGCAGTCAGCCAGATTCCGTCCGTCCCGAAGAAATGCGGCAGCACTGCCAATGCTGCAGGAGTCAGACAGAGTGGATCAAAATAGATCATAAATAAAGAATAGCGGTTCTTTCCTACGGCATAGAAGAAGCTGTTGGTTACTCTCACGATGCCGGTAAAGATGAGCTGGGCAGCGGTAAGCATAACCGCGTGATAGCCGGCAGTTGCCGCGTCTCCCTGATAGCCGTACAGAGCCGGATAGAAGGAGGCGGTGGCGATGGTGAACAGAAACAGAAGAACGCTGGCGGCAATCGCAGTCCGGATGGCTTTGTTACGGATATGCCGGATCTCGTCGTAGGCGGCGATCCGCTCTGCGGGAGTGGCATTTCCGTTCTGCGATGCGCCGTAGGCTTTGCTGGCAAGCGGCTGCATTCCCTCCGCAACGCCGATCAGCAGAATCCGGTACGAGCCGATGGTTGAGGAGATCAGCGCATATGCGCTCACGGCAAGATCCCCGTAATTCAGGCAGGCGATGTTGTGATAGAGAATTAAAAGCGACGGCGTCAGTGATATTCCGAAAGGAGAGATTCCGATGGAAAAAATGCGCTTCCAGCAGTCTTTCTCAAAGACGAACTGCTCCCTGCGCAGGGGGCAGAGAGATGTGCCGGCAGAGCCCGGAAGGCCGAGCCGCGCGCGGAGGCGGTCTGTGACACCGAAAAGTGTGAGAAAACAGAGGGCGGTGGTCAGCAGCTGCGCGCCCAAAGAGGCCAGAGCGGCGCCTCCGATTCCCAGATGGAAAAAGTAAAGCAGTACGAAATCCATCGTGAGATTAAAGAGGAACCCCAGGACCATGATGGTCATGGCACCGACCTGCCGGTTCTCATTCCTTAATATAGGTGCAAGTCCGCAGGATAAAACCTGGATGACGCCGCCTGCAATCATGATTCTGCCGTACTGTTCCGCAGCGGTGAGCAGATTGCCGGAGGCGCCCATCAGTTTTAGCAGCGGCGTTAAAAATAGAAGGAAGCATACGGTAATCACAGCGCCTGCCGCAAAAAGTGCAAGGATCGTATTGGCTCTGACACGGTTGGACTCTTCCAACTTCTGTTCGCCCTGCTTGATGCTCATATAGGAGGCCCCGCCTGCGCCGATTCCGGTTCCGGCGGCAGTGATGACAGCGATGATGGGCCACGCGACATTCACAGCTGCCAGGGCGGTATCTCCAACCAGATTGCTTACAAACAGACCGTCGACGACAGAGTAGGCACTCTGAAGCAGCATGGTAATCATAGAGGAAGCGACCGATGTGCGAAACGAGACCGGTGCGCTGCCCGCCGGTGTGCTGCCTGCGTTCTTTTTTCTCATATTTTATCACACTCCATTCTGCAAATACAATTCTCTCTTTCTCCTGCCTCACATACCAGCTATATGACATTAGTTTTATTTATGATATGGAAAGCCGCAAACCGTTTTTGTGCATAGATAAAATACATATTATTATCCCGCATCAGGAAAAAATGCGGATATATAAGGGAAAAACAGAGATTAAAAAAATTTTGTTCTTGTACTTGACAATATCATAAAATAAAATTATATTCAATATCATAAAAAAAAATTATGCATAAAAATCACAAAGAGAATCTGCATGTGAAAATAGGATGCATAAAACAACGATTTACAGATAGAAAAGGAGGGCGGACGTATGAAAATTGTGATTATCCGGGAAGAAATCATTCAGCCGGACATTACAGCGGAGGAACTGATCTCCAAATGGAAAGAACTCGAAGCGATCCCCGGGGCAGGCGGTGTACAGCTGCAGATTGTGGACACCTACCCGTCCATGGAAGAACTGGATGAGCTGGTGGAGGATGCAGATGCACTGTTCGGTGTCTGGATCACGGAAGGGCTGATGAGTGAAGCATTTTTCAAAAAGCACCCGAAGTTAAAATATATCGCCACCCTGGGACATGGTTACGAATCTTTTGATTATGCCATGACGAGACGCTATGGGGTGACGGTCACTAATACGGTGTACGGCGCACAGACGATTGCCGAGCACGCGTTTGCACTGCTGATGCATACCTGTCACCACATCGAGGTGCAGGATCAGCGAGTCAGGAAAATTGACTGGAGCGATCCGGGGAACGCGCCGGAATTCTGCAAGGCAGTCGTTCCGCAGATCGAGCTGTACGGGAAGACAGTTGGAGTCGTCGGACTGGGCGCGATCGGATTTGCGTTTGCGAAGATGGCGGCGGGATTCGGCATGCACGTCATTTCCTACAGCCGCACCGTGAAGCGGGGCGAGGCATATTCCTTTGTGGAGCAGGTGAGTTCACTCGGGGAACTTCTTGCGAGAGCGGATGTGATCTCCCTGCACCTCCCGGAGAACGGCAACACACACGTTATCAATAAAGAGACGATCGCCCGGATGAGGGACGGCGTCATTTTAATCAACACGGCGCGGGGAATCTTAATCGACGAGGCGGCGCTTGCGGAGGCATTAAAGTCCGGAAAGGTGCGGGCGGCAGCGCTCGATGTTTTGGCGGAGGAACCGCCGCGGCACGGAACACCGCTCCTTACGGCGCCAAACTGCACCATAACGGGGCACATTGCATGGCTTACCAGGGAATCACGGTTCCGTGCGATCGATATGGCGATTGACAACTTTAAAAATTACCTGAATGGGACACCGACTTCCGTGATTAACCACGAGGGCGCATAACGGCAGAGGTCAGTGACCGGATTGGAGGAAATTATGAAAAATGTAACAGCATTACTGCGGGACAGCATGAAAGCAAAACCGGCAAGCAAGCGCGGCGCCAGACAGAAGACATCCACACCGAAGGGAGTGACGCGGCTGAACTTTAACGAAAATAATTACGGGCCGGCACCGGAAGTGACGAAGCTTCTGATCGACAGCATCGGGCGCGTCAACGAGTACCAGGACTTTTTTGCCATCGATCTGAAGCAGAAAATCGCGGACTTCTACGGACTGGACAAGACGGCGGAGGCTGCGTCGGAGACCAATGAGTTCGGGGAGAATTCCAAGCCGGAGGATTATGTGATCATCGGTGCGGGATCGAGCGCCGTGATCGATATGCTGGGAGAGATTTTTATCAATCCCGGAGACGAGGTCGTATATTGTATGCCGTCCTACGAGTCGTTCCCGGATATGGTCAATGATTATGGCGGTAAGAGAGTCGAGATCCCTCTGACAGCGGACTATCACTTTGACCTCGACGGAATGTATGAGGCGGTCACGGAGAAAACAAAGCTTGTCGTGGTCGTGAACCCGAACAATCCGACCGGAACATATATCAACGGCGCGAAGATCGAGAAATTTATCCGGAAAGTGCATGAAAAAGCAGCCAGACTTCATCCGGATGACGACCAGGACGTGGTTGTGATCGTCGATGAAGCATACTATGAATATGTGGATGACCCTACGCACTACAGCATGATCGAGATGGTACAGAAAGGGTATGACAGACCGCTGATCGTGCAACGGACATTTTCCAAAGCATACGGACTGGCGGGACTTCGGATTGGTTATGCGATTACGCAGCCGGCGCTTGCGGATGCGATCATGAAGGCATGTCAGGCATGGAATTACAGCGGTCCGGGACTTCTGGCATGCGAGGCGGCGCTGGATTACCAGGATTACATCAAAAAAGTGAAGGCGCTCAACATCGAAAACCGGAATTATGTGGCAGACGAATTAAAACAGCTCGGATTTGAGGTTGTCCCGCCGGCGGCAAACTTTATTTTCTTCGGAATTCCGGAGGATGCCACAGCGGAGGAGCGGGAAAAAATGGATCCGGTGCGGGTAAAAAATGAACTGGCAGAGCGAAAGATCCTGATCGGCGCGCCGAACGGGCACAACCGTGTCAGCATCGGAACGGCGGAGGAATGTAAGATGTTTATCGCTGCGATGAAAGAGATTGTGAGATAAATAACTTAAAATTATAGGAGAATAGTTATAATTCATAAAGATAAATGGAATTTTTAGAAAAATTATGTCAAAATCCATGGTTGACAATCATCTTTCAAACCATTAAACTATAAACAAAATTTATGACAAACCACTTTTGGAACGAAGGCGTTCAGAGCATCAGCTCTGGGCGCCTTTTGATTTTATCGAAAGGTACAGGCGCCACAGGCGGAACCCTTTCAGAATGGAGGCCATTATGAAAAAAAGAACAATGATGATCAAAGTAACAGCAACGGCACTGGCAGGAGTGATGGCACTGGGTATGCTTACCGCCTGTGGAGGTTCCTCTGACGCGGAGACAACGACGGCGACGGCGGATACTACCGCATCTACTGCATCGGCGGATGCCAAGAAAGTAAAAGTGGGAATCAGCGCAGAGAACAAGCCGTATTCGTACATGAATGAAAATGAGGAGTACGAGGGATATGAATATGCGATTCTCTGTGAAGTGCAGAACCGCATCGGTGATCAGTACAATATGGATATTGTGATGGACGAATGGACGAACCTTCTGGTGGGAATTGATACCGGAAACTATGCAGCGGCAGGAGGTTCGTTCGGATACAAGGAAGAGCGCGCGGAAAAGTACAGCTATTCGGCAGTGCCGATTGTAAATGCCGACAAGTTCTACATCGGCTATCTGAAAGGAAGAACGGATATTACGGATATGGCATCGCTTGCAGGAAAGACCGTGGCAACCACGCCGGGACTTTTGGCAGAGACGATCGTTCTTGACTGGAATGCGGCACATCCGGACGAGGAGATTCATCTGGAGTACCCGGACGGCTATGAGACGATCAGTGCCGGCATCAAAAACGGACTGTACGACGCATATATCGCATCCAGCATCGAGATGCTGAACTTCAATGCGCAGTATGACAATTTCATGGATGTATCCAAGGACAGCGTTTATCAGTCCGACAATGGCGGCATTTACTTCCTGTTCAGCAAGAATGAGACGGATTTCCAGACAGCATTTGATACGGCACTTGCAGAGATGAAGGAAGACGGAACGCTAGGAAAACTGTGTGAAGAGTGGATCGGCGAGGATCTTACCGAGGAGTAAGCAGGAGAGAAAGGATTTGATCGTATGTTATCATGGGAACGTTTTGTATATTTTTTTCCAAAGGTCATAGTGAAGTTTCCGGTGACGCTGGAAATCGTATTGATTTCGTTCGGAAGCGGATTGCTGTTAGGATGCCTGCTTGCGTGGATCAGAATAAAAAAAATACCGGTGTTAAGCCAGATTGCAGCAGTCTTTATCTCCTATATCCGGTGTACGCCGGTCATCTGCCAGATGTTTGTCGTCTACTTTGGTGTTCCGGCACTTTTAGGGCAGATGGGAATTGACAGCTCCGCGATCGACCGGGTTGTGTACATATATATCGCGTACGGCCTGAACAACGGCGGATTTATGGGAGAGACGATCCGTTCCGCCGTGCTGGCGGTTCCCATGGGACAGACAGAAGCGGGATATGCCGCAGGACTGACCGGGTGGCAGACGCTCGTTCACATTGTGGCACCGCAGGCGGCGAGAATATCTCTTCCGATGATGGGCACGACGTTCATCTATGCATTCCAGGCGACGGCGCTGGCATACATGGTAGGCGTCATTGATATGATCGGAAAGACCAGATCGCTGGGAAGCGTCACGGGGCACACCCTGGAAGGTTACATTATCTGCGCACTGGTATTTGCAGTCTTAAGCCTGATCCTGGAATTCCTGTTCAACCAGATCAATAAGAGACTTGACTTTGGCAGAAGCGGCATGCCGGCTGTGCGCAGGAGAAAGGCGGTGCAGTTATGATAAAAGGAAGCCTGTTATGGAATTGCCTGAAGGCGGCAGTGGGGGCGATCCCGTTAAATCTGATGATGAGTGCGGTCACACTGGTCATCTGTATCGTTTTAGGAACCCTGATTGCAATGGTGAGAGTCTATAAAGTGCCGGTGCTAAAGCCGGTTATGGATGTCCTTATGGCACTGAGCAAAGCGTTTCCGATGAATCTGGTTCTGCTCATCTTTTATCTGATCTGGACGACGCAGTTTTCCAGTATCGCAGCATTTTTTCATTCACAGAAGACGATCAAGGATGTCAGTCTGATGTATGTGGCGATTGCAGCTCTGGTGTTCTGCAGTCTTGCCAGTATTTCGGAAATCATAAGAAGCGGTCTGATCTCCGTGGACAAGGGACAGTATGAAGCGGGATATGCCTCGGGACTGACAAAAGCACAGACCTTTTTCCATGTGATTGTGCCGCAGGCGGTGCGGGCGGTCATTCCACCGCTCACGAACGATATTCTCTCGCTGGTAAAGGGAACGGCGTTAGTGTCGGTCATCGGAGTGTCAGATATTCTGACGGATTCCATCAACGCGGCAAGTGCGGCGTACTCTTATCTGGAGGCGTATGTGGCGGCAGCCATGGTATTCTGGGGCATCGGAATTGTGTTAGAGCGGCTGAGCCACTATGTGGAGCGGAAATTTTCAAAAAGCGTTAAGACACTGGCAGGCTGAGATGCGGTACGGCATCGTACATTATTATAATAGGAAGGAAACAGGGCTATGGCAGTATTAGAAGTGAGAAATGTAAAAAAGGTTTTTGGAGATAATGTGATTTTAAGAGGAATCGATCTTGATGTACAGAAAGGGGACGTCATCGTCATACTCGGACCGAGCGGTTCCGGTAAGACCACCTTTTTGCGCTGCCTGAATCTTCTGGAAAAACCGGATGAAGGCTCAATGGTCTTAAACGGAAGAGAATATAACTTAAAAAATGTAAAAAATAAGGAAAAGCTGGAGATTCGGAGAAATACTTCCTTCGTTTTCCAGAATTACAATCTCTTCGTGAACAAGACGGTTCTTTCCAATGTGACGCTGGGGCTTACCGTGGGACGCCATATGAAAAAGGAAGAGGCCGAGAAGACCGGAAAAGAACTTTTAGACAAGGTCGGTCTTGCAGGAAAGTACGATTACTACCCGGCACAGCTATCCGGCGGCATGCAGCAGCGTGTCGGAATTGCACGGGCAATGGCAGCGAATCCAGAGGTCATTCTTTTTGATGAGCCGACGTCCGCACTCGATCCGGAGCTGGTGGGAGAGGTGTTAAATGTCATGAAACAGTTCGCAAAACAGGGAGTCACAATGATTGTGGTAACACATGAGATGCAGTTTGCAAGAGAAGTGGCAAGTCAGGTTATTTTTATGGCAGACGGTGTGGTTGTGGAAAAAGGAACGCCGGAGGAGATCTTTGATCATCCGAAGGAGGAGGCAACCAGAAAATTCTTAAAACGTATTTTAAAGGAAGAGTCATAGCCGTGTGCGAAGACGGAGAGGAGAGAAAGATATGCAGAAATATGTGATTTCAATTTCAAGACAATTTGGAAGTCTGGGAAGACCGATTGCAAAGAAACTGGCAGAACTTCTGGAAATTGAATACTACGACAGAGATATTGTGGAGGAGGCGTCCAAAGTTCATAACATTCCGTTAAAGGAAGCGAGCAATCTGGAGGAGTCGGCAAAGTATCTGTTCATGAGTTTCCCACTCGGCAGCGGAACCACGGCGACGCAGGATGCCCTGTTTAAGACGGAGAGCGAGATGATAAAAAAACTTGCCGTGAAGGAATCCTGCATCATTGTCGGCAGATGCGCGGACGCAATTCTGGAGGATTGCGATCATCTGATCAGAATTTTTATCTATGCGCCGTACGAAGACCGCATTGTCAACTGTGTCAATGATCTCGGCATGGACACAAAGGCGGCGAAGCGGATGATCCGTGATGTGGACAAGGCGAGAGATGCCTACCATATGCGGTATGCGGGGTATCTGCCGAACGATATGAACCATATGGATCTGATGGTCAACAGTGCAACGCTGGGAGTCGATATGACAGCGAGACTGTTGGCGGAAGTGGTGCGTGATAAATTTTCATAAGACGGGCAGTGTGCGTAAGGCTGCACAGTCCCACAGAGGATAAGGCATGGAAAAACACAGAAAAAAGCTGATCAAAAACGCAGCGGTATTCGATGGGCACAGCAGCGGGCTGGCGCAAGGGAAAAAGATTGTCATTGAGGACGATATTGTCACAGAGATTACTGCGGATGAAGTATCGGAAGAAAATTTTGACGAGGTATTTGACGGCACGGGCATGGTGGCGATGCCGGGAATGACGGACGCGCATGTTCACCTGGGATGTCTGTTCGCAAAGGGAGAATTCCCGGTGGATTACGCCACGGTGCTGACCGTCGCAAAATGTAAGGATGCGCTGATGGCCGGGTTTACCACGTTCCGTGATGCGGGAAGTGTGAGCGAGGGATTAAAGCTGGCGTTTGACGAGGGTGTGCTTCCGGGACCGCGCATCTATCCCTGCGGTGCCTACATCAGCCAGACGTGCGGGCATGGAGATTCGGAGTATGCGCATACCTATCGCGACATCCAGTACAGGCATCCGTCCAGCACCGTTTTGGCGGACGGGGTGCCGGAGATCATCCGGGCAGTGCGCGAGCAGTTCTACCGCGGTGCATCCCACATCAAACTGATGGCGGGCGGCGGCTGCATGTCCAGCTGTGACCCGATTGAGACCGTACAGTTTACAGCGGAGGAGATGAAAGCCGCCTGCGATGTGGCAGCAGATTACGGAACCTACGTCATGGCGCATCTGTATACGCCGAAGGCGATCCTGCGCGCGCTGGGAGCGGGCGTGCGGAGTCTCGAGCACGCACATCTCATCGACGAGACGGCGGCAGAGCAGGTGGCGGCGGCAGGAGCATTTTTAAATCCCATGCCTCAGTTTAAAAAGTATGAGGACATGCTCGGTGTAGAGAACATGCCGCCGAAAGACGAGATGGTGTGCTGTGCGGAGGCGACGGCTACCGAGATCTTAAACCGGCATGAGGATATCAGGCTTTTGTTCGGAACGGATATGATGATCACGGGACCGGATTATCAGGTGGAGCAGAGCGAGGATATCCGGTATTACGAAAAGCGCTTCGGCACAATGCGGGCGCTGAGGGCTTTGACGGGCACTGCAAACGAGGTGTTTGCACTTACGACCTACCAGAATCCTTACCCGAAGGGAAAGATCGGTGTGCTGGAGGCGGGATCCTATGCAGATCTGCTTCTGGTGGATGGAGATCCGACAAAAAGTGTATCGGTTCTTGCAGACACCGATCATCTGCGCCTGATTATGAAAGGGGGAACGGTGTACAAAAATACACTGTGCTGAGATTTTATTCCACTAATACGCTGACTTGCATGTGGCTGAGATTCGTAGTAATCTTATTCCAAAAACTAGAAGCAGGAGGTAATTATGAAAGAGCTGCTGTACTGGATTGTGGAATGGATTGCGAAGATTCACAGCCACATTCTTCGTCTGAATGATGCGTATGAATACAATTTTACAGATAAAGAACTGCATTTTCTCGTCATTGGTATGATGGGAATGGGATTCATTTTTGTCGTGTATCCTGTTTTTAAATGGCTGGCAAAGCATGATCATGTCATGGTAATTGCGTGGATTTATGTGCTGACACTGATTATCGTGATCACGTTTGCCATAGAGATCGGGCAGAAAGTAACAGGCACCGGCAATATGGAATTTGCAGACATTGTGATGGGTGTATTCGGATTCATTGTAATGTTCCTTGTGTTCTCGGTTGTGCGGGGTATTTATAAGCTGATAAGAAATCTGATCAGAGGAGACAGGAAAGATGAATGAATTTTGGAAAAGAGTGCTCGAGACGTGCGTGGTGATTCTGGGGAACTGCCTGTATGCATTCGGTGTGGCAATGTTCATTGTGCCGGGAGGACTGATTACCGGCGGAACGACGGGAATTGCGCTGTTTGTGCACCACATGATGGGTTGTTCCGTCTCCGTGTTTGTACTGCTGTTCAATACGGTTATGTTTCTGATCGGATTTGCGGTATTCGGGAAAAAATTTGCAGCAAACACACTGGTCAGCACCTTCAGCTATCCGGTAGCGCTGGAGCTGTTTACACGGCTTCTGCACGGCTATGCGATCACGGACGATATAATTCTCTGCATGATCTTTGGAGGAATCTGTATCGGAGGAGCCATCGGCGTTGTGATCCGTGCGGGCGCATCGACTGGCGGCATGGATATACCGCCACTTGTGTTGAACCGTTATTTTAAGATACCGGTGTCAAAGTCCATTTATGTATTCGATATGCTGATTTTGCTGCTCCAGGCGTTTGACAGTACAGGAGAACAGCTTCTCTATGGTATTCTGCTGGTGATTGTCTACAGCGTGGTGCTGGATAAGTGCCTGATGCTTGGAACTGCAAAGATGCAGATCAAAGTAGTCAGTGAGAAAATCGATGAGATCAGAAAAGCAGTCTTAACAGATATCGATCGCGGTGTTACAATGTTAAAAAGTGAGACCGGATACATGGAGCGGGAGACAGAGATGCTGCTTACGGTGGTGTCAATACAGGAACTGGCGAAGACGGAGAAGCTGATCCATTCGGTGGATGAGGATGCATTTGTTGTGATCAATCGTGTCAGTGAGGTTTCCGGCCGCGGTTTTTCAAGTAAAAAGCGTTATCTGGAAAAGGAGAATTCATGACATTACAGCAACTGAGATATGCACTGACGATAGCCGGCTGCGGATCGATGAATGAGGCGGCAAAGCGTCTGTTTTTATCGCAGCCCAGTCTGTCCGAGACGGTAAAGGAACTGGAGCAGGAGATCGGGCTGCAGATTTTTATGCGCTCGAACCGGGGAATCATCATCACACCGGAGGGTGAGGAGTTTCTGGGGTACGCCAGACAGGTGATCGACCAGTACGGAATCCTTAAGGCGCGCTATGTGGAGAAGCAGCGCAAGGAAAAGTTCAGTGTGTCCATGCAGCACTATACGTTTGCGGTCAAAGCGTTTGTGGAGACTGTAAAGAAAGCAGGGATGGACAGCTATGAATTCGCGGCGAACGAGACGACCACATACGACGTTATGGAGAATGTACGCAACTTTAAGAGCGAGATCGGCGTTCTGTATCTGAACGATTTTAATGAGCAGGTGCTGATGAAGATCATCCGGGAGAAGGGGTTGGAGTTCGAGGAACTGTTTGCCTGCGATACCTATGTCTATCTGTGGTCGGGACATCCGCTTGCAGGGCAGAGCGTGATCTCCATGGAAGAACTGGACGAGTATCCGTGCCTGTCCTTTGACCAGGGACGGAACAGCTCGCTCTACCTCGCGGAAGAGATGAAGAGCACCTACGATTATAAGCGGCTGATTAAGGCGAACGACCGGGCAACACTGCTAAACTTTATGATTGGGCTGAACGCGTACACGCTGTGCTCGGGAATTATCTGCGAGGAGCTAAACGGCAGCGATTACATGGCAATTCCACTCAAGGAGACGGAAAAGATGCGGATTGGCTATGTGAAGCGCAAAGGGGCATCAATCAGTCACATCGGACAGATCTATATCGAAGAATTGAAAAAATATAAAGAGAAAATTATGTAGTGGTTGGCTATAGGTTTCACCTATAGCCAACTATCGGCTTCCTGTATTAACACTTTCCCAAACTGCCTGTTATAATAGGCAATGTAATCAAAAAACACATGCAGATAACAGACAGCATGGAGTGGAGAAGCAGGAAGGAGGAAACGGGTATGAGAGACACAGCGCGGCAGATGAGATCAGCGATGATGTGTGACAGGATGCGCCAGATGTCCATGTGTGATGGCATGGATGCAGATGTTGTGCGGCTTTTCCCGGATTCTTCAGATCTTTGGAAGAACAGATAGATACCGGCGCTATGGAGCGTGGGTTGGGGCAGCCGCAGGGCTGCTTTTTTTATTCTATGTTTTAGAAATAACATTTTAGGAGGTGGCAGTGCATGCCAGCAATTGCGATACGTCATTTATCAAAGACCTTCGAGCAGAAGGGAAACAGCGTGGAAGCGCTGCGGGATATCTCGCTCGACATTGAGGAGGGAGACATCTACGGAATCATTGGAATGTCCGGTGCCGGGAAAAGTACCCTGGTGCGGTGTCTGAATTATCTGGAGAGGCCGACGAGCGGTGAGGTTATCATCGGCGGAAGAGATCTGGGAACGCTGACCGAGAAAGAACTGCGGGAGCAGCGGAGCGACATCGCAATGATTTTCCAGCATTTCAACCTTCTCATGCAAAAGAGTGTGCTGGACAATGTATGTTTCCCGATGCAGATTGCGAAGAAAAAGAAGGATGAGGCGAAGAAAAGAGCGCTTGAGCTGCTCGAGACTGTCGGACTTGCCGACAAGGCGGACGCTTATCCGGCACAGCTTTCCGGCGGACAGAAGCAGAGAGTGGCGATCGCCAGAGCTCTTGCGACGGATCCGAAGATTCTGCTCTGCGACGAGGCAACCAGTGCCTTAGATCCGCAGACAACGCAGTCCATTCTGGCACTCTTAAAGGAGATCAACCGGAAATTCGGCATCACGATTGTGATTATCACGCATCAGATGTCCGTGATCCGGGAAATCTGCAGCCATGTGGCGATTGTGGAAAAAGGAAGCATCGTGGAAGTCGGCCTGGTCGAGGAGATTTTCAACCATCCGAAATCCCGTGTGGCGAGAAGCCTGATCTTGAGCGACCGTGCTGCGGATGCTGCGTCATATTCCGGGGCGGAAGGTGATACTGCGGATGGAGCGGAGCTGACCGGATGGAGCGGTGAGAGCAGACAGCGGGACCGCATCGGCGACGATAAGAAGCTTCGTATTGTATTCTCAGAGAATTCCGCATTTGAGCCCGTCATTGCCAATATGGTGTTAAAGTTCGGTACGCCGGTGAACATCCTCCGTGCAGATACCAAGAATGTCGGCGGAGTGGCAAAGGGTGAGATGATTCTGGGACTTCCGTCAGACGCCGGGCTGCAGGAGCAGATGGAGGCTTATCTGGTGGAAAAGGGACTTGAGATTGAGGAGGTGACCGGAGATGTGGAATAGTCAGGTAATCATCATGCTTTTGGAGGGAATCCGGGACACCCTGTATATGACCTTAGCGTCCACATTGTTTGGATATATCATCGGACTTCCGATGGGAATTGTGCTGACTGTCACGGACAAGGACGGCATCCGTCCGAATGCGGCAGTCTACAAGGTGCTGGATGTGATTTCCAACCTGCTGCGCAGTATTCCGTTTATTATTTTGCTGATTGTGCTGATTCCGTTCACCAGATTTGTGGTGGGAAGAAGCTACGGATCGACGGCGACGATCGTCCCGCTGACGATTGCGGCGGCACCTTACATTGCCAGAATGGTAGAATCCTCATTAAAAGAGGTGGATGCAGGCGTCATCGAGGCAGCGCGCTCCATGGGAGCATCCGATTTTCAGATTGTGACCAAGGTCATGCTGGTGGAGGCGAGAACGTCTCTGATTGTCGGAGCAACGATTTCCCTTGGCACGATTTTAGGATATTCCGCGATGGCAGGAACCGTCGGCGGAGGCGGACTGGGAGATATTGCCATCCGCTATGGTTACACCAGATGGCAGACCGATATCATGGTTGTCACAGTGGTGCTTCTGGTAATTTTATTCCAGATTTTCCAGACGATCGGAATGAAGATTGCGAATCGGCTGGATCGCAGAAAGTAGCAATAACAAATTTGCATATATTTTTAAGTTTTAAGGAGGACACTATTATGAAAAAGAAAGTATTGTCAACGATTCTGGCAGGCGTGCTCGCATTATCCGCATTCGCAGGATGCGGAAGCAGCACGGAGGAGAGCACAGACACCAGTGCAGCAACAAAGGAAGAGACGCCCGTAGCTGCAACGGAGGAGGCTGTGAGTGCTGAGAACACAGAGAGCACCGATACCGCAGCAGAAGGCGGCACCATCAAAGTGGCTGCATCCGCAACACCGCACGCAGAGATTCTTGAGGAAGCAAAGAAGATTCTTGCCGATGAGGGATGGGATCTGGAGATCAAGATTTTCGACGACTATGTAATGCCGAACGAAGTGGTAGAAAGCGGCGAGTTTGACGCAAACTACTTCCAGCACATTCCGTACCTTGAGAGCTTTAACGAAGAGAAGGGAACCCATCTGGTCAATGCAGGCGGCATCCACTATGAGCCGTTCGGCATCTATCCGGGAACAAAGTCCGATCTCTCCGAGCTGGCTGACGGCGACACCATCGCAGTGCCGAACGATACCACAAACGAGGCGAGAGCACTTCTTCTGTTACAGGATAACGGCATCATTACCTTAAAGGAAGGTGCCGGCTTAGAGGCAACCGTCAATGATATTGCAGAGAACCCGCACAATGTCAAGATCGAGGAGCTGGCAGCAGAGCAGGTTGCAAGAGTGGCTCCGGAGGTTGCATTCGTTGTATTAAACGGTAACTATGCATTACAGGCAGGCTTCTCCGTTGCAAAAGATGCACTGGCTTACGAGGCATCCGATTCCGAGGCAGCGAAGACCTACGTGAACATCATTGCAGTAAAAGAGGGACATGAGAATGACCCTGGCATCCAGGCACTTGTAAAAGTATTAAAGTCTGACGAGATCAAGCAGTACATCAACGACACCTATGACGGAGCCGTTATCCCGTTTGAGGACTAAACAAATAGAGGAAAGAATTGTCGCAATCAGCATATCGTGCTTTGCTTTGATAAGTAATATTATTAGAAGACCAGCGAACAAAAAAGTTCCAGAATAAACAGACGGCGGGAAATTCTTTAAAGCAAAATTCACGTATTTCTTCCATGCCGTGGCTGGCATCCCATTCCGTGTCTCTTCCACGTTTGGACACTCACGGAGTGTGTCCGACAAGCCGCAGACAATGAGCGGACT
>OLRK01000597.1_pt1 | contig 40038 bp, 37 predicted proteins | sample 1672911 | NCBI WGS metagenome assembly OLRK01 (sample SAMEA3136736, study PRJEB25190) | human gut metagenome | biome: human gut; feature: human-associated habitat; material: faeces | place: Austria | collected 2013 | reverse complement strand
TACGTACGGCCTTTTTCCAAACAATCTAAGCTGTTCCAGTACCACATAACATCTTGAGTATTTCCGAGACTGCCAAGATCATTCAGATCACTAAAGGACTCATTCATAATTGCTATTATAATGGGTTTTTCTCCCTTAGTTTCAGAATTTGTTGTATAGCTTTCTAAAATCTGCTCTGCTAAACGGCCCGAATACCCCCCCCCAGGTTTTTCTATCTGCATTTTTTGAAATGCTGTAATAAAAGAAACTACAAAACCATTTTTACTATATGGCTCTCTAGTATCCCAATCATTCCATGTAATATGATAACTTTTCTCGAAATCAGTACACTGTATCCATCCTATTAAAACAAATACCCCTATTAATGCAATAACCTTTGATTTAAAAATGCTTTTCACCGTTCTATCCGAACAAGGAATGTACATACTAATGAGGACTATTCCAAATATAAAAATCAGAGTTCCCCAAACAAGATTACCAGCCAAAGAGTATTGATAATCTCCTGCCACTGCCAACGCCGTTTTTATCTGAAGTATGTCTGCCGGAGACATCGCATATTTTTTAAACTGCATTACATAGTAATTTGCAACCGATAATATAAACGCTACAATATATGAAATATACCAACCACTATTCCTAAATTGAAATAAATTTGCAATAATAATAACGCACAATGCTAAAATACAAATATTAACAATTACCATCAAAGGGGACAGATTCAAAATATTAATATTACTGATTACTTCCATCATTATAAACATAATACCTGGAGTTACGATCATTATCAAATATTTTGTCCATCTTTTCTCTGTCCCTAATTTAATGGAATAAAAGATATTGATCAATAGCAGTACACTAAAAACATTTGTTGCTGATAATATATAAGGATTAAACAAATAATATAAATAATAAATATAACTAACCAATAAACTGATCCATAATAATTTCAAATCAATATTATTTAATTTTATCCCAAACACACAAAATAGTAAAAACCAGATTAAAACAGAAAAAGGGGCGCTCAGTGCACCTAGTGCAATTACCGCTATTAACCACGCCAAAAACAATACTATTCGCTTAATCTGAGCAACCTTTTCACTATTATCCAATGAACATTTCACATATATTTTATTCAGCAAAAATATCAAAACACTCAAGAGCGCAACGCTGATTCCCCCTTTGATTTTATCATAGTCTAACTCTTGAACACTTTGAACTTCATATTGCTGCTCTCCACTCTGCGCGTATAAATTATATTCTATATAGCTATCCCCATCAAAAATACCGATGCCACCACTCCAAGCGTGTTTACCAAATGTAAGTTCCACATTTTTTGCATTAGGAAATGGCAACTCCAATTTACTTCCATTATCTGAGTTCCCCGGAATAAAAACAATGCAATTCGATACTCGCTGCCAATTTCCCGAAACCTTATAATCGTTTAAATTGGAAGTTTTTCCGTCTATTTTAATTTCTGTTAACCAAACCTCTCCTACAGGTTCCACACCCCCCACCAAAGTTATTGTGGTTTTCGATGGTTTAGGTACCAAAAAAAGAAAAAACCCAAACATAATCAGTATCAAGATTGTCCATTTTCTCTTAAATAAACGATTCAATTATTTATTCACCTCAAATTTCTACTCTTTACCTCTTTTATATCGGGGTTTTCTACAAAATAATTGTTACACTATTTACTCGTTTCGTTTCATGTTACTCATATATTTTCTATTTTACATCATACAATAATTAAATAAGACTCGTCCTCTTAAAATAATACTATCTTACACCAATCTTATCTTCATTGCAAACCTAAAGTTTCTTTTCCTTCAATTCACCCTTCACTTTTCAGGCAACATAACTGTATATCCAAATATGAACGGTATAACTAACCATAAAAACCAAACATATCTATAATCTTGCCAAGCCATAGAAAGAAAGAGTGATATAACATTCATAATTATAGGACATAATATAAGCCATATTTGCTTGCCTCTATTTTTTAACCCAACTATCATTAAAATTAAAAGAATGTTTAAATGAAGTCCACCTCTCCAAAAGATAGTTTCAAATTTTTCTGTATTTCTCAAAATATTTTTTATACAATTTTCTAATGGAATATAATTTCGCTTAATTCCAATTTCATTAACTCCCAACTCTGTGGTATACATACCGTTATAAGCTCCAGATGCTTTCCCACGATGTACATTCCATAATAAATCTGTTCCGTATAATCTATCTTTAATCAATAGATAGGGATTCCTTGCAAACTCTCGAAGATAAATTTGTAATACCTGTTTTAAATCACATTCTTTAAACTTAAATATAGTGCCATAAGTTTCAGCCTCCTCCGAATAAATATATGGATTTGCTGTATATGGCGAATACAATTCTTTGATATATGGCTCATCTATTACACCCTCCAAATATTCTTGTGTCTCTGTTAATAAATCTTCCCCCATATATTTCTCATACGCCAAACCATGAAATAAGATTACCGAAACAAAAGATCCATTTGGAATTACATCAATCATCGATACAACCACTTTTTGTGTTCCTAGAATAAATAGACTAATCCCTGCAAGCATTATCACTCCCTTTACTAATCTTTTTTGAAACATTTTTACAACTAATCCTACAAACAAAACAAATGCTATAAGCAAACCATTATGTCGAAATTTGCTAACCATAAATAAGGCTATTAAAAATTCTATAATACAGACTCTACTACCCCAAAATGCTTTTATGTCATCTTGCATTTCCGCAAGTAAAATAATCAACCACAAAAGTGCTATACTAAATAAAATATCTTTCCATAATGTTACAATACTTATAACAGTTGCTGGCCAAAATAACATAATAAAAAGCAATACATAAGAGCCCTTATAATCCATACCTTTTTTATCTAAATAATCCACCCCTTTTGCGCACACAAACGAGTATAAAATTATTTGAAATGCTGTAATTGTTATCACTCTATTGCCAGAAATAAAAAGCAATAATTTTTCAAACATTGTGTGCATTATTGGATGATGATCTGAATACCTATATACGCCCCAAATTTGTCCAATTTGATCAAACGAATCTGCGGTCATATTTCCAGGGTTAAAAATTAATAATAATGGAAACAATGCCAAAAGAGAAAAAACAAAATATGCTTTAAAGCAATTTTTTTCTTCTTTAAACAGCTTTATCCAACAGCACATAAGCATCGTATATGCCAGGAAGATAACTATTTTTATAATATTATCGTCATTTTCAAAAAAATAGTAAATAACAACCGCAATGCTAATAACCCAAATAATTCCAAATAACAAATACAATTTCTCAAAAAAAACGGACAGTTTAGAACAAAAATATAGTATTCTATTAATACCGTTATAAAGGATAGAATTTATTATTTTAGATAACATAAAGTAAACTATCACACTTAAAAATATAAAAATAATAAGATCTCCTGTTTTTAGACTGCTTTTATTTAAAGGGAGGAATATAGTTTCTCCAAAGAAAGACAATGTAAACCATATCGCAATTAACATTTTTAAAATTCTAATTTTTAAATCCTTTTCTTCCTCCTTTTTTTCTAGTATCATCCCCCATAATAAAAGTGAACTTATTAACAATAAGTGTTCAAATTTTAGATAATAATAAAACCTAGAATAAATCAATAAAACATAATTTAAAATAACAATTTTTAATAGTTCATATATATCATTTAATCTACATTCCCAGACTTTAAGCTTATTTCCGGCAACTATTACAATCGCTAACGCAATACTAAATACACTAGTCATTAAAAAATATTTAATCGAAACGTAAGGTAAGTATTCTTTTTTCAGATTGCTTTTAACGATATATTGATAAGCCGAATATTCAGAATTATATAAATCAATTTCTGTATAGTTTTCTCCATCTTGTATTCCAATTATTCCTGATTCTGGACTATATCCAAATGTTAATGTAATTTCTTTAAAAGCATCTAATGCTATTGTAAATATTTTTTCTTTATTCCAATTATTTATAATTATGTCATCATAAACAGGATCATACGTTTCCCCTTTCTGTAATGGAATTTCTGATAAACGCAATTCTTGTCCATCTGCAATTATGCTACTCAATAGAATATTTGCAGAGATAGCCTCCTCATTTTTGTTCCCATAAGTATATATTTTTATTTCACATTTCTGGGCAATTTCATAAAAAGATCCGACCATCAAAAGAAAAATAATATTAAGTAATAATATTAAAACTAGTCTCCGAGGCAAAAAGTTCATTTTTGTTTGCATTATACGTTCTCCTGTTACAATATTCCAAATGACTTATCACTTTTAACTCAAATTACAACTTATTTGTTTTTTTGCAAATATTTCCTTTTCTTTTTATATAACTAGAATTACATTATAAATTCTAGTATTTTGACATCAAATTATCAAAGGATTTATTTGCAGGCCTATACCTCCCGAACAAATTTAATATCAAAATTCTCATCAAATCACTATTCCCTTTGAAAAAAGAAATCTTTGTAGGAATTTTCCCATTTTTCGGATAAATTCTGCTAACCGGTACTTCACACGCTTTCATGCCTATTTGAGTTGCTCTTACAGACAAATATGCGAGTAATTCATATGTTTGAAAAATATTTCTCAAAGGTTGTACCCTTGGGTCTTCCAAATATCTCCTTGAATAAGCTCTAAACGCATTTGTCGTGTCCGTAAACCAGTGCCGCGCCGTCAAAGAAATAACCGGTGCGTGTATTAACCTTACCGACACATATCGAAATAATGGAGTATTCCCGGCATACCCTCCTTTAATGAATCGAGAACCCTGTACAAAATCATATCCTTCCTGAAGCTTTTGAATAAATTGGGGTATGTCTTCAATACTATCCTTATTATTCCCATCAATAGTTAATACTCCAGAATACCCTCTCTTTAATGCCCAAGAAATCCCCATTCTCAGCTGAGCTCCCTGTTTCCCTGTATCCTTTTTTATTAAGAGAGTATTTACCTCCAACTGTCTCAGCTTTTCTGGATCCGTACATCCATCTGTAGAATCTCCATCACAAATAATAATATCCACATACCTGCTAATTCCCTTTTTCTTTGCCCTTTGCAGCTCTTTATGAATTTTATTACCTTCATTAATAATAGGAATTAGAACACAATATTCTTGCCGTTTGGGATGAAATTCTAAACATTCATATTTCGGTACTTCCTCTGAATAAACCATTTTACTCATCCAAATACTCCTTTAACATATTGAATTGTCCCAAGAATATCCTCTTTTCTGCCCGAATCCTTCATTTCTATAGAAATATAGTTAGCGTACAAATCTTTTTCCAATATCTTTTTTAATTCTAAATGTTCATCCCTCTGCTTAATAACTGCCAAATGAGGCTCGCTGATATGTACATGGTTGATTATATCCACAAATCCCTCGATCTCCGATAATCCTTCCTGATTCTCTATAATAGTTCCAAAATCAAGATTTACTTTAAATCCTTTACTGCCCACCATTTTTACCAATTTAATTGCTTCTGTTGTCGTATTAATATAATCGGTTCCATATATTGTCGGGTTTGCCTCCATCGCAATTACCGTGTTATGCTCATAAGCATAGTCTCCGATCACGCCAAAAAACTCCATTGCAATTTCATTTACATTTATTCCATCCCTATTTCTATTCTTAGGACATCCAAAAACTATATTGTGACAATTAATAGATTCTGCAAACTCTATTGCATTCTTTGTATATGCCAATAATATATTTCTATCTTCACTATCCACAAATAATCGTTCCTGTCTGCCAAACCAAATAGATTGCATTGAGGAAACCTCCAGATTATACTTATATTTTAGCCATTTACTCCACTCCTTTGCCTCATCTGTTTTTTCATAGGGTGCTTTTCCCAAAAGCTTTGTAGGCGCTATTTCGAGGCCAAGCACCCCCTTTTTCTGCAAAATTTTATAGTATGTTTCATCTTCTGCTGCTGACCATGCAATATTTGATATTGATAATTTCATAATTCAATCCTAATTCCTCTGTGATTGTTTTTGAATATATTCTTTTATTTGTAAGATTACCTGGTTTTTGTCAAACAAATAACCATTCTGTCCTCCCAAAATGTCCGTATGTTTGGTCCTGAAATCGTAATATGGCGGCTCTCCATTTAGTTCGTTTATAAATTCCTTTCCAGATAATTCATAGTAGAGTTCCTCAATTTGAATAGGCTCTGTCGCTAGATTTAGCACTTTAATATTATTCTCTAACGCCTTTTCAATATGGAACCATAGCCAACTTAAATCGTAAAACTGAAATACACCTCTGCTATCAGTAAAATTCAATGCCGAAAAACTGGAACTTTGGAATTGTTCTTTCAAAAATTTCTTTTCATCCTCCGTTAAAGCACGGCACTTAAAAAATTGATCTGATATTTGATAATAAAATTTGTCAAGATTTGGGATCTGCGATCTCAATTCTGCTAATTTTTCTATTCTTAACATACCAGGAATAACATTTAAATAATCATAAATAAAATTCTTTTTTAAATTATCCCCAAATAACCCAGGCAGACGCATAACAACCATTTCTGGATATATCTCACGCAAAGCTTGCTCTAGATAATAACGGTTTGCTCCATACGCCTGTAAATGCGCAGTATCTATCTCTGTATCCTCTGTCACATTTACCGGTTTTTTATAAACATCAATTGTTGAAATCAACACCAGCTGTTTCGGATTGATTTTTTTAATGTTGGCGATTGCCTTCTCTATTATATCAAAATCTTTTTCCGGCTCAGAATTCGCCAAAAATTTTTCTGCACGTATACCTGCAAAAACTAAAAGGTCTGGGTTCGTTCCAAACGATTCCTCAATGTTTTTAGAATTATATACCCTATCAAAATGATAGTTTTTGGCAATATTAGATCCCACAAATCCAGTATATCCTACAAGAGCTGTTCTCATATCATTTCTCCTATTAATTATTAAGTTTTTCTATAGACTCAATAATATACTTCTGACGATTAAAGTTTATCGATAGTATAACGGATAAATATTTAATAATCATTGTCAAAATACCGAACATACCAAAGAAACCAAATACTAAAAAAAGCATCGTTGTTGTCCATCCCTCTACTGGTTTACCATTTAAGTAAACTGCTATCGTATATGCCCCGATTAAAACGGTTAACAGCATCATCAGTACAGAAAATGCTAACGAACATTTATATACCAAATCTGTAAACAAAACAATCGCATTTGACGCTGTCATCTGCTGCATCTTAAGATCTATTCTACTTTTCTTTTTCTTGTTTCCTGTACTTTTATAAGAAACCGTATCCATCTTCAAACCGCACGTAACATATAATGCTTTTCTGTACGGAATAGTCTTACTCATTGCGTGTACCCTGTTAATTGCCCTCCTAGACAAAATCCGAAAACTATCCGTCCTCAAATGATACTGTGCCCTTGCTGCACGATTATATACCCAGTAAAAAAATGAAGATCTCCATCCCGAATTCCGATCTGGAGCCGCCGCTACTATATCATACCCTTTTAAAGATCTTTGATAAATTTCAATTATTAACTCTTCTGGATAATCCATATCTATAGAGTCAAACTCATACACAAAATCCCCTATCGAAAGATCAACTCCTGCATTCATTGATAATTCCCGTCCTTGAAAAAAGCTCATATTTAGAACAGAAATAATACTACCTGAAACGGTCTTTGCATATTTTTTAATTTCCTCAGAACTATTATCTACAGACGCATCATTCACGCAAATAATTTCATATTTTTCAAATATATTTTTTAACACACTATTGAGTTTATCTAGAAACTTATAGATTCTATCTTCTTCATTGTATACATATACTACTGCAGAAATAAAATTTTTCTCTTTATTAACTATCATACCTTTAACACCTCATCTAAATCGTATACCGTATTTATCTTGCCAGAAAGAACGCTAACAAATGTTGGATCTGACGAATACTGCTTAATTACAGTTGGTCGTGAATCGTCTATCTCTGACGCTTTTAGTATAGGTTTCATAGAGAACAGGGATTGACGATACGTAAAACCATAATCATCATTCATATACTTTTTTGCCAAATTAGACATATACGGCCATGCACTTTCTGGTTTTGCTGGACAGTCATTGCAATTCCCGAGATGTTTAGAGGAACAAAAATTATGCCCCCCCCCCGTATGTTGGCACGGGAAGGTTGGCACACTTTCATAACTGGTCATATGGGGCGTAAATGTAACTGACGTCAATGAATGTAATCCTGTTTTTCCAAATGGCATTATTGAGAAAAACGGACCATCCATTACGGTTAATCCAATATCTTTCATTTTCTCATTCACATCACACAGAATGATTTCACACAACTCATACTTAATTTTAAATGGTTCATATCCCAACATTTGTGTAATCTGATTCGTTGAAGCATATGTAGCATTTAACAAAAAATCCGTTTCATATGTAGAATATTCCTTGGTCTGCACAGAAAAATGATTGCGTTCTCTCTTTATATCAATTACACCAGCATTAAATTTTATTTCTACATTGTTCCGATGCATCAACTTTTCAATAAAATACTCTTTAAGAATATTTGCATCATATGTATACTCTTTTGTCAAAAATGCACCATCACACATTCCTGATTTAAAATATACATTAGGATTTACATCCTCACACATAATTTGAGCATCTCTGCAAAACCCTCGAAATTGTTCTGCATTTGTCCATGAAAAATTCGTTGATGTCGCATATATTTGCTTAAATTCTGTTAAAACACAGAAACTAAAATCTTCCATAAAACGATTAAAATAATGGGCAGACTTAATTGCTGTAGAATATGATCTGGGATAATGATACCCCATATGAACTCTAGCCTGGTTAATATATGTTGCACGTCTGAATGGAGTAGCGTCCTGTTCTAAAACCAATACTTTCTCATTTTTATTTCTTGAACAAAACTCTGCTGCATATAATCCATACAAGCCGGCACCTAAAACAATTCTATTATAATACATGATTTCCCCTTTTCGTCAATAAACAATAGAGCATTCGAATATTCAACCATCAAATTCCGTTTTGTAAACAAAATAACTTCTCATTGTGTAATTCACTTAGTTTAAAAATAGAACTTAGGTGTCAAAAGCTCTCTATGAATCTATGATGTTCTTTGTATATAAAAAATTTAACACGAATAGAAAAAAGTGGCGTTTTTAGACCGTTTGATTGCCCTTGCAAAACTGTTTTTCTTCGCTATTTTTATGCCGCTTTCATTTGAATTGTAGCTGTTTCGCCCGTCCCGCCGCTTTCCAGGAAACATACTTCCGGACTCTCGTTTTCAGGAAATAAAGTCGACACCGTTCTCGATATGGCCAGGTACTGCATTCCTCCGTTTTGAAGTACGCTACAGAACATTCGTTGTTGGATTCATACCGGCAGTAGGTCGGAGACATCCAATGGCGCTTTCCAGTAACATATGTCCATTAGCTGAAAATTTAAAATTTGCATAGATTTCATCTGGTTTTGGTCCGGTAAAATTTGTTGTTACCAGCTTTAAGTTGTAAGACGAAACCAGTTTCAAATTTTTTCACTGCTGTATGCTCCGTCTGCAACTAAAAACACGCCTTCTAGAAACGTACCCTGCTGCGCCTAATAATCCTTCATAAATAGCTGATCCGAATAAGTGTTTGTCTCGTAAGCATAGCCTGTCACCCGATTTCCATTCTCTCCAACGGATTCCAAAACGTTTCCAACATACCCCAGGTGCCTTTTTCCGGCTTTATAACAAAAGGTAGCCTCCGGGTCGGATAGATTCAGTAAAACTTCCGAAGAATTTCCCACTCCTTCTTTTGGGCGCAAGCGCCTGGTTCCGTCACCCTCTATCATCGTTCGCTCTTTTATAAGACGGATGAGCAGTTGGTATTCGCTTGTGTCATCAAGCTCCCGGTCTGATCACAGATCAAAATCAGATCTTCCGCACCCTGCATGATTGTAGCAGTTCACTCAGGGGCATCCATCTCCTGTTTATGGTAGACACATCGGTTTAAATCATCTTTCTCCAAGTAATGCTGTTGTTTCTCCGGAAGAAGGATATCTCGTTGAACCATAATTTTTGCAAAATTTGCAACACAAATATAAAACAACTCCAACAGCAAAAGGTTTTTGATGTTGGCCGCAATCATGGATTAAATCAACGCCATGTTCCGTCTCATATGCCAAAACTCTCGCCCTGAATCGGATCAGCGTTCAATCGCTGAGCGGCTGTTCCTCAAAACTCGTTGTGTGCAAGGCATACTGATAGCGGATATCAAACATAAAAGCCTCAACTGATTTCTCATCGTTTTCGCCGAGGAATTCTTTCAAAATCAAGCTCCCAACGATTACATTTGTGGGTGTATTGGAGCGGGATGCTTTATCGCTATACAAAATCGCAAAAATGCTTTCATCAATCGCAAGGAACACTTTTTCTGCAAAGGTTTTCATCCATGATTTTTCTAAAAACTATTTCTCTTTTTTCGTAGGGTAGAGGATACTGTCCATTAATGTTAATTGTTGATTTTTATACGCAACAAAAGCCATATAGCTCACCTCGATATTTGATACTTATATTTTATTAAACATCGTTTCGCTTTGGAAGATCGTGTTAAATTTTTAAAGTACAAATATTTCGAAGGTTAGTGATCTTTTGACACTCTAGTCAAAATAAGGTTACTTTTTTATAAAATAATTTTTGTAGCCATATATCTTACACCTAATTTCCATACACATAATACAATTATTGTACTGTATACTAATAGTTCCTCTTTATTCTTTTTAGAGTATTTCCTAACCAACGTACTGGTTTAGTTATTCTCCAACATGTCGAATTCTTCATTTGCTCTATCTCGATCTTTAATAGCGCACTTTCTTCATTAATATTGTATCCTGTATTATTACCTCCCTGTTGAAAATAATCTCTAAGTACTTCATGTTTATACGACGTATTTCCAACTTTTGCATCCCACCAAGAAGCCTCATAGTGATGTTGTGCAATACATTGTCCGTCATACATGTCAAGTGTAAGTTCATTTGGCTGATAAAGCACAATTCCATCTTTTATTTTTTGTTTTTTACCATTCAAATTAGCCCTATATTGCTTTTCCAAAATTTTTGTCAATCTTTTCACTATTGTGTTAGATGTATTTAAACTACCATCATTATTCAAAAGATGATCCTTTTCGTATGTCTGCAACCACTCTTTCAGAATCGTTGTTTGTGGTAATGACCCAAATATTCCTGCATGAATTTGTTTCCGAGTTTCAAACGCAAAAAAAGTTTTATTTACAGTTAATGGAAGAACACTGCTAACAAATTCTGTGTCGGTATCTGCATAAATACCACCGTATTCGCATATCCTTTTTATTCTAAAGTAATCTGACACAAACGCCCATTTTTTAGCCTCATATGCTTCTTTTACATATGCGCATTCATTAATATCACAATTGGTTTCATTCCACTCAATTATCTCAAAACCCGGTGCAAATTTTTTCCATGATTCATAACATTTATAAAACAATTCATTTTTCTGGCCCGACCCAAACCAGAAATAATGTATTTTTTTAGGAATCAACTCTTTTTCAACTAAATTCTCTTGCTGCCCTGACACGATTCTTTCTTGTACAAACTTATTCGTTAAAAATAATTCCTTTCGTTCTTGTACATATTTAAGAAATTGATCCGCATACTCTGGTTTAAATGATAAAAAAGCCTCCACACTTTGATACACTGCTGCTACAACTTCATCCGCATACAATTTTTTAACATTCTTTATAATATTATCCCATGCCTGCATCACTTGCAATGTACGCTCATCACTCTGTTGACGAGTAATAGAACCTTCTCTCTGACGATAATAGTAAAATGGAATTTGCAGATAGCCTATGCTCTCTGCATATGACATAATCACAGGAATGGTTGCCATATCTTCATACCAAATTTGAGGAAATTTTTGAATTTCTAAAAGTTGATAATAATATAATTTCCCACAAGCATGAGCAGGATTTAAGCAGTTTAAAATATAATCTCGTACTTCCGGATAAGGGTTCTCTCCCCGATATTCTTTTGCCACTGTCCCCAATGTCCACCCATCATTGATACAGTACATATCTCCAACAACAATTTGATAGTTATTCTGAACCGCAAAGTTATACATCTGATCAAACATTTTTTCATCAACCCAATCATCTGAGTCAACGAAACTAACATATTCTCCTTTTGCAAATTGCAATCCATAATTTCTCGCATCACCCAACCCACCATTTTCTTTCTCCACTCCGAAAACCTTTGTAGGGTACTGCGCAACATACTCATTTATAATTTTTTGCGAATTATCCTTTGAGCCATCATTAACAACTATAATTTGTATTGAATCTATTGTCTGCTTTACTAAAGAATCTAAACATTTTTCCAAATACTTTTCAACATTATAAACAGGTACAATTACTGATACTTTAAATTCCTTTTTCACCAAAATTCTCCCTCCTCTGACATTGTATCATCTCCCGAAAATATGTCCTGAATTTTTCACACATCACTGTCCAATCCCATTTTTTTATGTAATCTAAATTTTCATTAGATAATTCTTGCAAGTAATCAAGGTTATCCAATATATATTTTAATTTATCTTTTAATGCCTCCTTGCTTCTTTCTTTCAAGATACACGTTCTCTGCATCGGCCCAAAAACCTCTTTTACAATCCCCACATCCGTAGTGATTATCGGTACGCCACAAGCCATAGCCTCCAAAATTGGATTGGGGGTCCCTTCATGTGCAGATGCGCATATATAAATATCTATCATGGAATAGAATTCTGGCATTTGATTATGTGGGATCATCTTCTCATTTCTATCAGAAGTATATAATATCACATCATATCCTTCTTCCTGTAATTCTTTTACCACAGGTTTAATAATTGTATGAATTCCTTTTAAATCCTTGATAAGTGTATTTCCAACTTGCCATCTGCTATTACCAACCCACCCTAATCTAATAGTTCTATTTTTCAACTTCTGAAATCTTTCTGTATTTAAAGGCTGAAACAGCGTACAATCAACTCCATCTTGAATTACAGCATTTGGTTTCCTTTTAATTTCTTCATCCGCAAGATATATTTCATTTAATAGCTCAGATGAAACCGTGTAACAATTCACCACCGACTCTGGATCTGAAAACATCTTATAGGATATCTCCTTATCTTTACCATCTAAAAAGAAGTGATCATATACTCCTACTGAAACTACTTTTGAATTAACATATTTTTCCTTAAACTCTTGCTCCGACATACGAAGATTATTAATAAATTGTTTTGTGTATTCATCATCGAATGCCGTCGATAGCGGTCTCCACAAAAAATGTATTAAATCGCAATCTTTTGCCATTAAAAAAACCGCAGCTAAACAATCAATCGGATCTTGATATATTTTTTTAAATTCAAATTCATCCGACAAATTTTTTATAATCTGATTAGCAATATTTTCTAACGCCCATCCTGGTCTATCAAGGAATAATGCTATCTTTATCTTCTCATTCGTTTCTAATGTATTCTCACACTTATACTCCTCACCAGTAAGTTCCTGCAAGCGTTTATTAACCCATTCTTCACTACTAAAATTCCACACACTAAATCCATGTTTCTTTTCGAAATATTGCCCCGATTCTTTTAACTTATTTGTCGAAAAGCGTTTTTTTTCATAATCTATATCTGCGCCTATTTCTGGTTTCGGATGATCATGAATCATGCACGCTACACCAGATCCTCCGATCTTAAACCCTTTTTGGAATAAACGTACTGAAAACTCTGTATCTTCAAACCCGACAAACATATTTTCTTCAAATGCCCCTACTTGAAAAAAACTTTTCTTATTAATTACAGCAGCACCACCCGGTAAAAAAGTGCATAAAAACGGTTGGTTATCTTGATTCAATGCAGCTGTCTCCGATAAATATGCAAAACTCCCACCTATACCAACTTTATTAACCAAATTTTCCAAATAAAGGTGTCCGTGAAACATCCTCATTTCATGATTAGACTTATCAACTAGAGGTAAAGCCATGAAATGACACCCTAATATTGCTATATCTTTTTGTAATTTTTTTAATGGATTCCCAACAAAATACAAATCATTATCCATAGATAAGATCCAGTCTGTTTGCACTTCTTTGAATAAGCGATTTCTTCCACCAGAAACACCAAAATTTTTTCCAAATTCAATCATTCGGCAACGGTACGGCATTTCTCTCATTTTTTTGTATAATTTTTCTCTTTCAACTTCATCTGATCCGTTATCACCAATCAAAAATTCTCCCGCAAACTCCGGGATATACTTTTTAATTGAATTCATTAATCGAATGGTCAAAGATGCTCTATTCATTGACAAAATGGCAATTGTTAAATTTTGTCCCATTGCCCCTATATTTTGAGTTGAAACCCCTTGTATCCCTTCACTTCCTAGTAAAGAATGTTCCTCACTATAGTAATACCGCAATTCTTCTACATGATACCCTTTAACATATGTGTTACTCGCCATCATAATCTCCATTCTGTCATCAATCATTATTTCCTAATTTAGTTTGACTCATTTACGTATAATGCCATAACAGCGTTAATATTCATTAAAAATTTGCAATCTCATTTTTGATGTCTTCCTATAATTGGGGCTATACAGATTTTACCTGAGTCATCAACCACCAGTTCAACTGGTAATTTAATTTTTCCCTCTAAAAGAGCATTTGTTACTGCTCGCCGCGAAGGGCGGTACCGCAAGTATTATTACCGGTTCACTTATAAAACGATACTTGGGAATCTTCTTTCCTTGATTCTTATGCCTGGTCTTTGATATATCTCTGTACTGTTTCATCAATAATATCACCAACTGTTTCTACATAATATCCCCTTGCCCAGAATGCCTTTCCCCGTTTACTTTGTAATGCTGAATGCCTGTCATAAATCATCAGTGTATTTTTCCCTTCAAATATTTCTTGACATTTGATATACTAAGTTTCAGCGGAATGGCTACACTAAGATGCTCATGATCCGTACCCACTGCTTTTGCAATAATATATTCACATTTGTACTTGCATAACGTACTGAAGATCTCTCTTACACCCGCCCCTACCGTTCCATACAATATTTTCTTTGAAATAAAACCATATGGTATTAGCATTTTCATCGAGCATATAATAAAATTCTATTAACCATTTGGTCCTCCCCCCTATATTTTAAATTTGCTTTGCGGTACCGATCTCATTGTAATATAGGAGGATTTTTGTTGATATCCGCTCCGTTTCCAACGACTCTATTTTCCTCAGCATCGCTGGGGATTATACTTTTCATTTACGAAAAATTCCTTCAATTTTATAAAGCATCGTCAATAATTTCCACCCTTTTGATGTTTTAATCGTTTCTATTTCTCCATCCACAAGTGATTTTTCATGTATTAAAATTTTTATCTCATTGTTAATATATACACTTTCTTTTTCTATTGCCTGTTTCTCTACCAAAATTTTATTTTTTTCCTTATTTAATTCATCATAACTTTGACGCAAACATTCTATTTCCTTATTTAATAATTCAATTAATAAAGATTGTCTCTCCGTTTTTAATGTTTCCACATCAAATTTTTCTTTATAGTCTGAGCAATCTGTTTCTCTAGTCAATTGCCATTTTTTTATTTTTTTCAATAATTCTACATCTTCATCTTTTAATTTACAAAAAAACTCTCTAGGAGAAATAACCGCATTAATATCTTTCCTGATTTCATTTCCTCCCCAAATTCCTACATAGTAATTGCTATTCCAATGGTTCAGATATCTATCTTGTTTCACATACAGAGTATTTCTACATTCTTTATAATTCATAATTTCCATCATATCCGATGGCAAAGCATCTGAGGGCTCTGTTGAACGAGATATCGGAATATTCAAAAAACCATTTACAGCAAACCCTAAAAAATAATCTACATTGTTTCCCAAATACTTTTCAGCTAAATCTTTAAAATCAAACCATGTATATTTCTTTTTATGGAATGGGTTTTCCAACTTTTCTTCTTTAAAATAATACGGATCGTTTGGACACGAAATTATAATAATTCCCCCTGGTTTCACCACACGACGAAGTTCTTGAAGAAACATATCCGGGTGGTCCAAATGTTCAATCGTTTCAAATGACACAACAATATCAAAGTAACAATCTGAAAAAGGCAATTCTTCCACATTGTGGCACATAAATTTTACCCCAGAGAAGGCAAAAAGAGAATTAGCCTTGTTCACAGATTCTATATCAATATCTACTCCTACAACTTCTGATGCACCCCATTTTTTTAAAAGATAACTGCCATAACCTTCTCCACTTGCGGCATCTAATATTTTCGCTCCTTTACAAAAAGTTTTTAAAATTGCATATCTGTTCAAATGAATACAGGCTTCTGTAGCATTATAAGGTACATTTTGACTAAAATCCAATCTTTCCATATTCGTTCTCCTTTTTATTTAAAGTATGTTTTTTATTTTGCGTATTCTTTCTTCATTTATCTTTTTAAAATCAAATTTTTCTATCCCTCTCTCTCTTCTATTAAAATACTTTTCAAGCGATTCATAGCTGTCGAACAATCGACATGATGCATATCCCTCAACCTGCTCTGGAATTCCTCCTATTCGTGGAGCTACAATATTTAATCCCAAAACCATTGCTTCATCTATCGTAACCGGTGTCCCTTCATATTCAGATAACAATACAAATACATCACAGCATTTCATTATCGAATATGGATTATCTAAATATCCCAGAAATATCACGTTCTGTCCTAATCCTAACTGCTCTTTTCGTTTTTCTAGTATTTCCCTCTGTGGCCCATCACCTACTATATACCATCTGAAAACTTGATGTTCCTGCATCTTCTTCGCAACTTTTAAAATTAAGTCAATTCTCTTTTCTCGATCAATTCTCGCTACAGTTATTAGTGTTAAACAATTTTCGGGTATGTTAATTTGTGTCTTTTCCTTAGATAATTCAACGATCCGCTGTCCATCTATCAAATTAGGTATTACTACTACTTTATCCGTCACACTTGATATTTTTTTCTGCACTCCTTGTTTACAATATTCCGACAATACGACAAGTCTATCAAAATTTTGATAAGTCTTAGCATCATGTTTAGTAACAGCTCTGCTCCACTCCGAAAAATTACTCCATCTAAAATAATCTGTATGTATCCATTGAATTTTTTGAGGTCTTTTTAATTTGGATACGATTTTACGCATTTTAGATGCCTCACTCACAACTATTACATCATCAAATCGTTCCATTTCATTGCAAAGATTTTTACTGATAACTTTTTCGAAGTACATTTCACTTATCCCTAACCGAATGCTTACAGAATACAAAATTCGGGACAATTTCTGTATAGGATTATATTTTCTATGCTTTAATACATTCCTTAATGACTGAGCATATAACTCAGTCTTCCCCCATAATTCAGATGATAGAATATGAGCGCTATCCAAAAACTCAATAGTTTCCTTGGGTCTAACCAATGTAAGCATAAAAACTTCCATTTCCATCTGCATTTGTCGCATTTGAAATAATGTAACTTTTTGAGCACCGCTTATATAGTTAACATCATCTATAATATATAAAACTTTTTTCATTTATTACTCCCTCAACAATCTTTCAAATTCTTCAAGTTCCCCCTTCATTTTTTCCTCTTGCTGCAAGTTCATTCTAATCGTTCGTTGCAATTCCGCATTCTCTAAAAAATACAATACTTTATTTGTAATATCTTCTACCTCAAATCCTGTAATGACCCCCGTTTTGCCATTTATGATCTGTTCACGTGCACCAGATGTATCTGTTGCAATTACTGGGATCCCTAAAATCTTAGCCTCTGTAATAACCAATGACCACGACTCATAATCTGACAATACCATAATCGCAGTCGCCGATTTCATATATTTATACGGGTTCTCATCTGCTCCACATAGAAGAAATTCCTGTTCTAAATGATACTTCTTTATTTTTTCTACTACCTCTTTATACACTGCATCATTTACAGTAGAGCCAACACATAACCATTTAATTGAGATACCTTTTTCTCTCAATTTTTTCATTACTTCTATTTGTCGTGGATAATTTTTTTCTACTCTTAAATTACCCACACTTAATAAATATGGAATATCTTTATAAACGTAATCAAAAGTCTCCTTTGCTTTTTCTAAAATACATTGAGTATTTACGTAATTGTGAATCACTTGCGACTTTCCCTGCATTATGGGATACTTTTTTACAGCCCCTCTCATAGAAGTCCTTGATGCAAATAAATATTTTGTTATTTTAGAATTATATTTCACTAATTCTCCACTATTCACAAAATTAGCTTTATCAATGTCTATATGAATCCATACATATTTTTTCCTTGCATTTACTTTATTTACAACAAAGGCGGGAGACAACCATTCACCGTAAGAAAAAGCTGCGTCATAAATTTTACCTTTTACAAATTCAGCAGCCTTCCCTCCATAAGTTTCTGCATGAAATACTCGTCGATACACTTTCTTTTTCAAACTAGTAACCAAACTAGTTCCCCCCTCGTTTCGTACTACATCGTACGAATTGATCCACGAAGGTAAAAACTCTGTTAATGAAGTCGCATCCCTGCATTCTACTTGATTAAGTATAAGAAAATCAACTTCAAAATTATCTGGATGCAAAAGATGAAACAAATTCAGCAATGACATCTCTGCACCACCTTTATAAAACTGTGTTATTACAAACAATAATTTGTGTTTCATCGTATCCTCTTTTATATTTTTTCATACGCAGAACAGACAGTCTCCGCATCGCCAAACATAACCATTTTTCCATGATCAAGCCATAGTGCTTTATTACACATTCTCCTGACTTGTTCTACGGAATGCGACACAAATAAAACTGTAGTACCCGCAGCTATAATCTCTTGAGTACGCGCAAAGCTCTTTTCCTGAAATTTGAAATCTCCAACAGCCAAAACTTCATCTAATATCAATATATCTGGTATATTCATAGTTGCAATAGCAAATCCAAGTCGAGCCTTCATTCCTGAAGAATAATTTTTTAGTGCTGTATTCGTAAAACCTTCTAATTCAGCAAATTTAATTATATCATCACTTTTTGATTTCATGTATTGCTTGGAATATCCTAAAATAGATCCATTCAAAAGTATGTTTTCTTCCGCTGACAAATCATCATCAAATCCAGCCCCAAGCTCAATTAACGGTGCAATATTTCCCATTGTGATCACTCGTCCTTTGGTCGGTTTTAAGACTCCTGCAATCACTTTTAACAATGTACTTTTTCCTGACCCATTTAAACCTACAATTCCCAAAGAGTCACCTTTTTCCAATTCAAAAGATATGTTTTGCAACGCCCAAAATTCATGAAACATTAGCTCATGTTTCAACATTTTTATCACATATTCCTTTATATTATCAACTCTTTCTTGACTCATATTAAACATCATCGAGACATCATCTACTTTTACTACAGGATTCAACATTTAATCTCCTTTTAAATATATAAAATAAAATTATCTTGTTTTCTATAAAATACATATGTTCCAATCAATAGCATAATAAATCCCATTATCAAGCACACTAAATTCTCTTTTATATCCGGAACCACCCCATGTAAAATCAGATTTCGCATATAATCTATATAGTGATATAATGGATTAAATTGCATCAGCCTCCTAGGCACATCTGGAAGTATCTCTATTGGATAAAACACAGGCGTGAGATAATTCCATGCAATTAACAGTACTGAATAAAAATATGCAATATCTCGAAAATAGACAGTTAATGCCGATAGCATCAATCCCAATCCTACGGAGAATAAAAAAGCATAAAAAATCGGAAGTGGTAGCAAAAGTAACGTGGGTAAAAACGGTACTCTAAGAATAATCATAACTAAAAACATAGCAACAAGCGAAAACACTAAATTGACTAATGCCGATCCGGCTTTAGACAATGGAAATAAATATTTAGGTATATAGACCTTCTTCAACAATGAGGCATTTCCAATAATTGCATAAGTACAGTTATTAGTAATTTCCGAATTAAGCGTAAATATCAAATTCCCCGCCAAAAAATAAATCGGAAAATTCTCAATCGTAGACTGAAACAGCGTCGAAAACACTATCGTCATTACAATCATCATCAACAGCGGATTTAACACCGTCCACAACATTCCCAAAAAAGACTTCCTATACCGAACCTTAATATCCCTTGACACCAGGTTAAAAAGTAAATCCTTATACTGAAAAAATACATCTACACGAATTTTAATTTTTTTATAAATATCAATTATGCTGCTCATCTTTTTTCCCTTTATATACTCTTTCTATTTGTTTCATATATTCTGGCATTGTCATTAATCGGTTTGTCCGTTTAGATGCCAACTCTACATACTCTTTGTATCCTTCTGGCTGTCTCAAAATATATTGTATTTTATCCAGAAATTCTTGGTCTGTTTCGCACAGCTCTTTAGATTTCTCTCCTAACACCTCCTCTGCTCCCGCAGTTCTGCTGCTCAATACCGGAATTCCCAAAATATTTGCCTCCAGTAACACCAAGCCAAACCCCTCCCATCTTGAAACCATACACAAAAGTTTTGAATTTTTGATATATGGATATGGGTTTTTCTTGAATCCTTTCAGCAAAATATTATCTTCAAGATTTAACTTTTTAATCAAAATTTTGCATTCTGTCTCCAGCTCTCCGATTCCCAGCATCCAGCCCTTAATATTGGCAAAACCATTACGTTTTAACTCATCAACTAAGTATATAAATCTTTCAGGATTTTTCTGCGTCACCAACCGCCCTACAAAAATCAAATCACATCCCTCTTGCTCTGTATGAGGTAAAAGTTCATCGGACAATTGTCTAATTTTTTCAACATCCACAGGATTCCCCACTACTGTCATCTTTTTTTTGCATATAGTTGCAAAAATCATATGAGCAAAACTTTTTTCAGACACCACTATTACCCGCTTAATTCTAGAAGAACACAACGTATATATCAATGTCTTAATATTCCACGATCTAACCCAGGGTGGATCATAATGCAAATGCGATATTAATCTAAAATTACCGTAAATCGACGCACACAACACCGTTGCAGAAAAATCATGCGCGTGTACTATATCCGGTTTGTACTTGTGAATAACTGTTGAAAGGGATCTTCGATTAAACTTTTCCAAGAGTATAAACGGTATGTTTTCTTGTTCAAGAGTTTCCCGAACAGGACCTTCCGTAGCCACATACACGAATTCAAATTGATCCGAAAGATTTCGAATAATTGTAATAGCTACATTTTCCGCCCCAGAATATATCGAAGATTTCAATACGTGCAGAACCTTTAATTTTTTTGATTCGCTCATTTTCATCCCCATTCTTCCTACTTATAATCAGAGTTCTCCATTGGTTTCTGCTCCATATCTGAAGTCACTCCTTCCGTACTTTCTTTCAAAAGCATAATTTTAGGCGTCATTAATATCAATTTTAAATCCAACAAAATCGAATACTTTCTGATATACATCAAATCCAATTTCAGTTTATCGTACGATGTTGTATTATACTTCCCATAGACCTGTGCATATCCAGTTAAGCCAGCCTTCACTTTTAAACGAAAAGCAAATTCCGGTACTTCCGTTTCAATTTCTGCTGCCAGCTCCGGTCGTTCTGGTCTCGGCCCGACCACAGACATTTCCCCTCTTAAAATATTAATAATCTGGGGTAACTCATCTAATCGCGTAGCTCGCAAAATTCGTCCTATTGGTAATATCCGCGGATCCTTCTCCGTTGCCAAAACTGGTCCGGATAATTTTTCCGCATCTACGACCATAGTACGAAATTTATATATCATAAATTTTTTTCTATCCTGCGTCAAACGTTCCTGCTTATAAAATATCGGCCCCCGATCCGTCAACTTAATTCCCAGTGCTGCAATTAAAAAAATGGGAGAAAACAACACCAGCATAATTGTCGCAATTACAATATCTTCCAGTCGCTTTGCCCACTGTTGCTCTACACTCAATCCCATATTTCTGGAAAGCATCAAAGGCGTATCAAAAAGGTTTAATTCATCGGAACTTCGTAACAATATATCCGAAATTTTAGGTACACTGTATGACCGAATTCCCCTTTGAAAACAGTATTTTAACAATTGATTTCTTTCATGAGACGGAATATCTCCCAAAATCACCGCATCATACTGCTCTACTTTCTCCTGAATTTTAGACATTCCCACTGTGTAAGACAACACTTCACAGATCTCGTATTTATCCTCTCTGGAACTAATTTTATCTTTTAGATGATAATCTTTTCGCTTTCCTTCCACTAACAGCATCTTTCTTGGAGGAAACATACTACGGTAAATAAGCTGGAAAACTAACGTCCACACTAAAATAAAGATAGCATCCGCTAGTGTCATAAGTAAAATATACCCAGGATTTACAAATCGTTTATCTATTACCGCAATTTGGAAATACGTAAATACATTCGCAAAAACAACGGAGATAATTTGAGAATAAATCAAATTCCCATTTTTCAAATATCCAATCTTAAAACCGCCATATGTATTCATAAAAAATACCAACAGAATTCCATACAGCAAAACAATGACCCAGTTACCCCTTCTATAAAAAGGGATCTGCAAGATATATTCATTGTAATATCCGATCCACACAAAGGCGTATATTGTACACAACCCTAGTGTCATAATCGTAGCAAACAACAATTTAATCAAGCGTTTATAACGCTCATTTGTTTTTCTCATCATTTTCTTCTCTGCCTCTTTCTAACAGCGAAATTAAGGCATTTTAGCCTTTTAACAGTATACCATTACCTCCCCCAGAACACAATATAACCTTTTTAGGAAACTCTGAGGTTTTATTTACTTTTTTATTAAAAACCTCCTTTTTATCCATAATATAGGAAGTAATACTTCCTGCAATTCCAAAAATTTTAATTGCATTCTGATTATAACTGCCTTAAACTGTTATTATTAGTTTTATAAAATTCGTAGGAAAGAAGATGTTTTATGTTCTCCAATAAAAAAGTACTACTGGTTACCACCGTTAGCGGTTTTATCCCGCAATTTGAAATGAACAATGTCCGATTACTTCAATCCATGGGATGCGAAATTCATTATGCCGCAAACTATCATACACCATCTTATGGAAATGATAATCATCGTTTAGATCATACTGGCATTTTTCGACATCAAATTGATTTTGTAAGAAGTCCTTTCCAGCCAGCCAACCTTACTGCTTATCGACAGTTAAAAGCTCTGATGTCCCACTACCATTTTGACTTAATCCATTGCCATACTCCTATGGGAAGCGTTTTAGCCCGTCTGGCGGCCCATGCAACCAAAACTAGCCCAGTTATCTACACGGCTCACGGTTTTCATTTCTATTCCGGCGCGCCTGTTGTGAATTGGCTTTTTTACTATCCTGTGGAAAAATTATTATCCAGATATACAGATCAACAGATCTGTATTAACCACGAAGACTACCAACGAGCCAAAACAAAGTTCCACGCGCACTATACGGACTATATTCCTGGAGTAGGAATTGACTTAAATAGAAAAGAGCTCCATCAAACCATTGATATAACTAAAAAGAAGAAAGAATTAGGATTGCCGCTTAACAAAAAAATTTTATTGTCTTCCGGAGAATTGATTAAACGCAAAAATCATGAAACTGTCATTCGTGCTTTAGCGCAGTTAAAAAATAAATTTGATGATTTTCACTATATTATCTGTGGACATGGTGTTTTAAATGACTATCTGCATACTCTAGCCAAACAACTAGATATTGCTGATCGCGTTACTTTTCTAGGTTATCGTAATGATATTTTTGAAATTTATCAAATTGCAGATTTATTTGTTTTTCCATCTTTTCAGGAAGGCCTGCCCATGGCTCTATTAGAGGCTATGGCATCCGGACTACCTGTAGTCTGCTCTAACATTCGCGGTTGTTCCGATCTAATGAGTATCGAACGAAAAGACGACCTCATTTATTGTAAAGGTGGTATAATGACAAAAAAAGCAGCCGATGTTTCTGCATACTGCAAAGCTTTGAGTTATATATTGACTCACTCAAACCCAGTTTCTGAAATGGGAAATTACAACAAAAATCATGTTTCTGCATTTCGCTCTGAACTAGTCACAGAGAAAATGGAACACATCTATCAAAGACTTCTTAAATAACGCTTAACGATACGATGGGGCTGTTGCAAAAGTAGATGATCGTCTACTTTTGCAACAGCCCCTTTCTACTTTTAGATGCAAAAATAGGGCTGTTACTCCAGCTAGTAATTTGTACGCATTTGTAACAGCCCTTATTCTCACTTATCAATTCCCATGCTTTATCAATACCGACACTCCAACCGCCAAAAACCCCCACAAAAACGGCGTCACAATCGGCAAATCAATATTGACCATAGCCTGCACGGAATAGCAGAGCACCGCGGCAAACATCGCCAGCAGAACCGGCTGTTCCTTCGTTCCCTTCGCAAAGCGCCGCAAAGTTCCGATCAAAAACACCAGATACCCCGCCAGCCCAATCGGCCCAATGGTCGCGAAATAGTGAATATAAGCGTTATGGGCGCTGTCATAGATCTGGCCGGTGGCGTAGTGCATTTCCATCTTGTTGAACTTCGTTGTGATGATGCCAAAGGTATCCGGCCCATAGCCCAGGACGCGCTGCAATGGGGTAAACTTGTTTCGATAATCCTCGAAAGTGATCCGCCATACAAAACCGCGGTTCGTCCCCCAACTGTCATCAAACACCAGGAACTGCCCCAACGCCCCATACCTCTCCCCATGCCCCAGGAAGTTGGCATCCACAAACATCACAGCCACGGCCACCACCGCTGCGATCATCGCCCACATCCAGATCCGCCGCGGGAGCGGGCTTAAAGCATCGTCTGAGGCCGCGTCTCCAGCCCCATTTTTTCCCGCCTTCTCCCGTTTTCGATCCAGCACAAACAAGGCAACTGCCGCCAGCCATAGAGCCGCCGCCAGCACAGGAAGTCCCGGCAGAGTGGTCACTACGCCGCCGATGCCGGAGAGGCCAATCACCGTCTCCTCCATGGCCACATTCACCCAGCCCACCCAGGCGGCAGCACTGAAAAAGACAGCCAGGATCACCAGATACCGGCGCAGCCCCGTCCTGGTTTTAAACAGGAAGAAGGGCAGGCTGATAAAGAGGGCCGCCACTGCCAGATAGCCGTTGTCACTCTGGGAAGTGATGAGGGCGGCGCCGGCGATGGCCAGGTGGAGGAAATACCACAGCGCCCGTTTCCTGTTTTTCTCCACGGCAAACAAAGCCGCTGCCACCGCCAGGGCCATTCCCAGAAAAGCGGTGAAGGTGTTAATATTTCCGAAAGTGGAGGTGAAAATGTCCGCCGTCCCGCGGGGAACCCCCACCTTATAGCCCATAATGTCCATGCGGAAATAGTCCGTGATGCCAAACAGCCCCGCCAGAGAGGAGGACAGCAGAAAGGCATCCAAATACCACTGCCGAAACCGCAGGAAACGGCTCAGCAGAAAATACATAACCACGTACAAAAGCAGCAGAAAAAAGCCGGAATACCGGCCCTCGTTGCCCCAGAAGGATTCGTACAGGTACTCGGAGGTCAGGGTGGAAAGCAGGGCAATGACGATAAACGTCAGCAGCCCCCGCTCGCTCACGGGAAACACCGCTTTCCAGTTGGACGGTTTCATGCGGGAAAGGAATTTCTTCATCCCCGCTCCGCCATACTCCATGCGGTCGATAAACAGCCACGCCAGACCGACCAGCAGACAGACAGCGGCCAAAACCACCACCATCAGCCAGAAAAATTTGTACTTGGCCCGCAGGATGTTGCTGTAGTTTTCACTGGTAATATACAGGGGAAATACGAACAGCAGAAGGAGCGTGGCGATGGCCGTCACATTTCCCACAAACCCGGAAATCACCTGTGCCAGGGTATCCCCGGTTCCGTTTGCCTTCCCATTTGATTTATTTTGTGCCATTCTGAAATCTTCCTTTCTCCCCGTTTACCTGCGCAGGCCGCGGATCATCCAAACCACCAGGCCGATTACCAGAATCGGCCACAGCAGGGTCGCCAGTCCCATCACCAGAGACATCACCAGCATGAGGACAGCGAAAATAATTACCCAAAACAGCAGTTTCCAATACCATTTATCCAGGTTGTAAACGTGAAATCCCCGGGGCGGCTCCGGCCCTCTGGATCCGTTTCCATTTTCCGCGCTGCCGTAGGGATCTCCTCCGTAGGGGGTTTCGCCGCCGTAGCCGTTTCCGGAGTTGTAGGCGCTCTCCCGGTAGGCGTCCCCGTAAGGGTCTCCCGTCCCGGCATCGCCGCCTGCGGCGGCTACGTCAATAATCGTCTTGGCGATCACCCGCGCGCCTCCCAGCTCCTCGATGACCTCCCTCTCGCTGCGGCCTTTTCGCACTTCATCAACGATATAGGCGTCGTAATATCTGATATTTTCTTCTATGATGTTCGGGGCAACCTCCCCGGACAGAGCCTCTCTCAGTGTCCTCAGGAACTCGTCTCTATCCATAACCTCTCCTTCGTTTAAATAAATAAGTGTGCGCTTAGCGCACACTCGCGCCGGAGCGCGGCTGCGCCAGCAGCCATTTTCCTCCTCGCGGAGTGCGCCTCCTTGCGGAGCAGCTCTTTTTTCGTTTTTCTCCCCTCATTTCTCCCGCCGCACCGGCCGCACATATTTAAAATACCGCTGCGGATCATAGTAAAAATACATCACTCTCCCCGGCGCAGTGTCCAGCCGGCAGCCAGCGCCCTCATAGTCAAACCCGGCCATTGCCTCCTCAATTTTTTCCTCCACCGTACAGTTTTCCTGCTCGTAGTCAAATGCCCCGTGCTCAAATACAAGGTACTCCCCTTCTGGGACATCCGCCAGGTACATCTGGGAAGGTATTTCCCCGCTGTAATCCGCAGGCAGCCGAATCCCCCAGCACTCCGTCCTCGGAATCCCCCAAGCGCAGAGGCGGCCTTTCGGGTCGTTGATGTAAGCCATGATCTGGCCGCTGCCGCAGTTGATCTCCTGACCGCCGTCATCATCCAGTTTCCCCCCGATGCTGTCCAACAGACCGCAAACGGTCTCATAATCCTGTCCCGGAATGCGGTTTTGCCGCTGCCAGAAATCCCAGTAGCCGTTGCTCTCGTAATTTTTAATGTGCAGAAATTTGTGGGCTGGTATGGTCACAAAATAGATCTTCACATCCTCCGACGACTTCACCATGCCGATCTCCCCCAGCCCCAGAAAATAACGGTCAAAGGGACTGATTTTTGTGCGGAGAACCACCGGCCGGGGAGATTTCCGATACTGGCTGGGCGTCACGCCGTAGCTCCGCTTAAAGGCTCTGGTAAATGCCTCATTTGAGGAAAATCCATAGTCCAGAGCAATATCCAGCATACTTTTCTCGCTGTCCCGCACTTCCTTCAGCGCAAACGCCAGCTTTCTGCCCTGAAGATAGTCCCGAAACCCCATTCCCGTGATTTCCCGAAACTTTCTGGTCATATGAAACTCCGAATATCCCAGCTTTCCCGCCAGGTCACGGAGAGTGAGTTCCTCATCCCGCCGGTCTGCCAGGCAGCCGTCTATTTCGTTTACGATCTGTTGGATTTGTTTCTGCCATTCATACATTTTATCGGCCTCCTCGTATTATGTTCTCTGAATGGTATTATAACGAAACCGGATCCCAGTTTCCTGACCTTACTTGCTGTTTTCTTCCGCTGACTTCCCATGATCCGGGAAAATGCGGCCGGTCTCCATTTTGATTTCCAAAAACACAAAACCGCTGAAAGCAAACGGTATCCATTTCTTCATCATAAAAACAAACCGTTTGCCTCCAGCGGCAGTTTCTGTTTCACATACTGCGCAGCAGAAATCTAAGTATTCGAGATGATTGATTCGATCTATATGGGATCTATTTTCCGCCTTTCGCGGATTTGACCATTTTCCCCGCCTTATGTCCGCCTACAGCGCACACAATCGCCCCAGTGGGGCAGGCCCGGCGGCAGTCGCCGCAGCGAATGCACTCCATGCTGTTTGGTTTTTCCCACACCGGAATGTCCATCCCGCAGGCATTTTGACAGGCGGAACATTTCACGCATTTTTCCCCGTCGATCCGGAACCGGTACAAGGCGATGGGATTGAAAAACCCGTATATGGCTCCCAGAGGACACACGTATTTGCAGAATGGCCGGTACCATTTTACGGACAGTACCACCACCAGCAAAAGCAGGAATAATTTCCAGCCAAACAGCCCTCCCGCCGCCCCGCGCAGACCGGGATCCGCCGCCAACAGGGGCAGACCTCCAAAAAGCGTTCCGCTGGGGCAAATGTATTTGCAGAACCAGGGTTCTCCCATTCCCGTCACCGTCACAGCTACGGCGGCGGGGAGAATGAGAACGAACAGCGCCAGGACCGCGTATTTCAGCCAGATGAGCACCCGGTGGCCGGGGAGGTTTTTCCGTTTCCGAAAGAGGGGAATTTTGTGCAGCAGGTCCTGAACCAGCCCGAAGGGGCACAGCCAGCCGCAGATAAACCGCCCCAAAAGGGAGCCAAACAACAGCAGGAACCCGAACACATAGCAGGAAAATTTGAATTTTCCGCTGTCTATGACGGCCTGCAGGGCACCGATGGGACAGGCCCCCAAAGCGCCGGGACAGGAATAGCAGTTCAGCCCCGGCACACAGATGGTTTTCGATGTTCCACGGTAGATCCGTCCTTCCAGAAATCCCACGGCGTAGCCATTGGTAAGGGCAAACCAGGCGGCCTGGCACCAATGGCGGATTGCGCTGCCCTTTTTCCTCTTATCCAATGCCGATGCACTCCAGACAGATATTGGCGGCTTTTGTAAATACCAGTGCGGCCTCTCCCCGGAACACTCCAATAGTCAGAAGAAGTGCTCCAGCCAGGAGGAGTACCGCGCGAACAAGCGGCAGAGACCGGCAGAAAACCGGCGAATACTTCTGCTGTTTTCCGTCCTTTATCCCCGTTTCCGTTTCTCCCCGCTCTCTCATTTTGCCTCCTGCTGCACCTGGGCCAGCTTTTCATCAATCACCTTCAGCCAACCGTCCTTGCTCTTGGCTCCCATATCGGCCAAGCCCACCTGTTTTCCTTCCCGATCCACAAAAATTGTGGTGGGCACGCCGCTGACTCTGGGGAGCAGATCTGTGAAAATTTCTCCCGTGGGAAGAATGTGGAGATAATCGGCTCCTGTCTCCTCCGCGATCTCCTTCGCTTCGCTCACCACGTCCGGCAGAGATGTCCCATCGTTTCCCACCGCGTCCGTGCAGATTCCCACAATCTGAAAGCCCTTGTCCTTGTACTCGTCCGCGATTTCTCCAAGATCCGGCATCTCCTGCAGGCATGGGCCGCAGAAGGTTCCCCACAAGTTGATCATCGTCAGATCATAGCCAGCGAATACGCTCTCATCCACCTCATTTCCGTCCAGATCCTGGGCGGTAAAATCCTCAAACACCATGACCTGGCGGCTGCCGCCGCTTTCCTCTGCCGCCATCTTGGACTGGCCGCAGCCGGACATTCCTAATAAAACAGCGCACGCCACCGCTGCGAAAACTGCCGCTTCCGTCCCTCTGCCTCTGTCTTTTCGCGCTCCCGCGGGTTTTCCGTTTCCAGGTTTTTTTCTAAATACTGTCATTCGCTCTGTTTTGCCTCCTTTTGATGTCTTCTCTTTTCCTGGCGTTTCTGCCGGTTCCTCTCGTTGCGCTTGATCCTGTTTTCTTCCTTGCGGCGGCTGATTTCTGCCGCTCCTGCCTCGTCCACCGGTTTGATGGTCTTTACCGCGAACACGCGGCCGTCCTCCGCCTTTTTGATGCGGATTTTTCCTTTATAAAAGCCGTGCTCCTTGCAGAAAGCCAGGCACAAATAGGCCCTCTGGCTGGCTGGAAACCATCGAATTTTCTTTCGCATGGTGCGCTTACACTGACTGCACACCATGTCCGTCACTTTTTTGTCCGCGATGGCGTCTTCTCTGGTCTCAAATGCCCTGGAAACGTACTTTGTGTATCCTGGGAAACGGAGCAGCACCTCCTCCTTCCGGTTTTCCGGTAGCTGATAATAGTCCATGGAAATGTATGGCTCCGCTTTTTCCCAGTCCAGACGCTCCATCACCATCGCTGTGTAGCAGGCATCGTCAAAGGCCTGATGAAAGGGCCGGTCCTCCTTCAGGCCCAGCTCCTTCACTGCCGTATCAAGCGCTTTCTTTTCCTTTCCCTCCTCCCGGAAAAGGCTGTACAGTTTCTGTACATCGTAGTAGAGCAATGGCTTTGGAAATGGATTTTCCAGCCCAAAATAGGCCACATTCCGCTGCAGCTCCGTCAGATCCATCGGTCCCCAGGTGCAGTAGATAACGTCTTTTCCGCACCACTCCTCAAACTCCTTCATCACCTTCGGAAACGGTTTCCCTTTTTTCCGCAGCTCCTCCATGGTCATATGGGTGACCTCAGCAATTTTAAAGTGTAGCTCCGGATAGACCTGGGGCCGCACTAAACGGCAGAAACTGGAAATGATTTCCAGCTTTTCATTCAGCTTTACCGCGCCGATTTCTATGATTTCAAAGGGCAGACTTTCCACTGCCGTCTCTCTCCCGTAGGGATTCTGGTTCCATTCTAAATCAAATACTACAAACTCTTTCATAATGTCTGCATTATATAATATATCAGCAGGAATGACAAGGCGCAGCGGACAATTCCAGCTCTCTGCCGATCCAGATGCCCATGGCGGCGGCGCTGTGGCCGATGTGGCAGGTTTTGGCGATGGGAAGAATGCCGTCCGTTTTCGGATGGGCGTGGATGTCTTTCCGCAGCGGACTGGAACTTTCTGTTTCCAGAGAACCGCCGTCCGCGTATTCCAGCACCAGGTCCTCCATGGACAGCCCTTTTCCTTCTTCCTCCAGCACGGTGAAGGTTCCCAGGAGAATTCCTGACGCCTGCTGAAAGGCTCCCAACTGTTTCAGCTGGCTCAAATACGTCCGCATCTGCGGCTCTTTCCCGCCGTGAGCCTCCAAAAGCAGGATATTTCCCCGCAAATCCGGCCAGTAAGGCGTCCCGGCAAGCTTTAGCAGGCAGCGGATATTTCCTCCCACCACCGTTCCCTTCATGGCGGTGCCCCGCACCATTCGATACGGAAACCCGGTCAGCGCCGTCTCGTCTCCCGCAAGAAAATGCTCCATACGATTCTGCTGCAGACGGGCGGTTTCCCCGTCCAGATTTCCCTTCATAGTCCAGCCCAACAGGTTGCGGGCCTGGTACAGCATGGACGGGGCGCCGGTTTTGGCGTAGATGGCATTGATCACCGTGGTCAGGTCGCTGTAGCCCCAAAACGGTTTCTGATTCTCCCGGATGATGTCATAGTCCAGATAGGGCAAAACCTCATTTGCCATATCCCCGCCGGAAATGTCAAACAGGGCGCGAATGCTCTCGTCCCGGTAGCATTCCATCAGCGCCTCTGCCCTCTCCCGGGCACCGCCCCCATAGAGAAACGGCGTTTCCACCGGCTCTAATCCCAGGCGGCGGAGCGTTTCCGCCAGGGCCTTAAAACGGTCTCTATTTTGGGACGGCTGAGGATTGGAACAGCGGACGAGGGCGACCCGGTCTCCCCGTCTCAAAATTTCTCCCAGTGGAGTTTTTCCTCCGGAAGCTCATCCGGGCTGCGGGCCTCCGGCTGTGCTGCCGGCATTCCCAGAGACAGAATGGCCTCCAGTTTCAGATGTTTCGGAAAACCCAGGATTTCCCTCACGATCTCCTCCGTGCTCACGCCGCCGGCAGTGCGCAGGCGTCCCTGGATCCAACAGCCCCCCACGTCCAGGGCGGACGCCATGAGGTGCATATTCATCATCACGTTGGAACAGTCCTCTGTCCACACGTCCGTTTTTTCAGAATCTCCCAAAACGACGACGGCGCAGGACGCCCCCTTTAACATCTGAGCCGCCCCATCCCGGCACTCTGCCAACCGGTCTAATGTCCGTCTGTCACGTACAACCACCAGCTCCCACGGCCGCAGTCCTCTCCCCGACGGGGAAAGCAGACCGGCCTGGAGAATGGCCTTTAAGCTCTCCTCCGGGATAGGCTCGTCCGTATAGGCGCGCACGCTGCGGCGCTGGGCAAACAGGGTGAGAAGTTGATTTTCCATAGAATGACCTCCTTTTTGGTTCGATAGGATCATTATAGACGATTTGGGGGGTGGATGCCAGTCTCCTCTTCTCATTTTTACATCCGCTAAAAATAGAGGAAAGTGAAAAATAAAAAGTTTCCCCCATTGACGAATGCCCCCACATATTGGAAAATAGACCTGTGTCCACATCACTGACGGATAAGGAGAACAGACATGAAATTACCTGTGAAAATTTTATTCTTTCTGGCTGCGGCAGCCGCGATTGCCGGCTGCAAGTCCTCAAAATATCACGATCCGGAGCTTACAGCCGCCTTTGCGGAAACGGAGACGGGAGCTGAGAATTCAGCAGAGCTGCAACCCGGAGAAGTATCCGGCTCCGGAATCTCCGTTTCCGATGTACCGTCATCCGAATCGCCGCTGTCCGAACCGCAGGCATTCGGTGAAGATAGCGATCGTGAAAATGGAACTGGCGGAGCGGAAACGGAAGAAACGGAAATCGGAACCAATTCTCTCAATTCAGACACTCTCTCCTCCGCCCGCATCCTGTTTGCCGGCGACATCCTTTTTTCCGACCACGTGCTGAACGCGTATGAAAAGGCCGGATCCATTACCGGCGTGCTGGACGAGGGCTATTTAAACGACATTTCCACCGCCGACTACTTTGTGGCCAACGAAGAATTTCCATTCAGCAGCCGCGGCCAGGCCGCTCCGGATAAGCAATACACGTTTCGCCTGCCGGAAGAAAAGGTTTCTATGATGAATGAGCTGGGCGTGGATCTGGTCACTCTCGCAAACAATCATGCCCTGGACTTCGGGACGGACGCCCTTTTAGATACCTGTTCAACCCTGGACGGGGCCGGCATTCTCCATGTGGGAGCCGGAGCCAATTCGGAGGAGGCCAGAAAGCCGCAGATTGTGGAGCTAAACGGCATCCGCGTGGGCTTTATCGGCGCCTCCCGCGTCATTCCCGTAGCCTCCTGGACCGCCGGCTCCAGCACTCCCGGTATGCTCACCGCCTACGACGATACCCTGCTGCGCCAGACCATCGAGGAAACCAGGCCTCTCTGCGACTACCTCATCGTCTACCTTCACTGGGGCGTAGAACGGGCAGAAATGCCGGTGGATCACCAAACCACCCTGGGCCGCCGCTGCATTGACGCAGGCGCCGACCTGGTGATCGGCAGCCACCCCCACGTGCTCCAGGGCCTGGAATACTACGGCGGGAAACCCATCGTTTACAGCCTGGGAAATTTTATTTTCGGAAGCAGCATTCCCAAAACCATGCTGCTGGAGCTGACGCTTGAGGAAGATTCCGACACCGCGCCTTTTAACGCGTCCCTGCGCCTGATTCCCGGCACATCCTCTGCCGGATACACCAGGAAACTCACGGACGCCGGGGAAATCGCGAATTTTTACCAGTACATAGAAAGCATTTCCTTTGACATTTCCATCGGGGAAAACGGGACCGTCGCGCCCCGGACATAAATGAGACATAGGAAGAGAAGGGATTTTAAACATGATAGGAATTGGCACAATCGCAAACACCGGCGCGGTAATCGCCGGTGGAATTTTCGGAATAGTATGTAAGAAAGGGCTGACCCAACGGTTTCAGGACACCATCATGCAGGCCATTGGCCTAGCGGTCATGTTTATCGGAATTGCCGGGGCCCTGGAGAAAATGCTCTCCATTGACGGCACGGTCCTGTCCTCCGGCGGCGCCATGCTGTGCGCCATTTCCCTGGCGGCAGGCGCCGTTTGGGGGGAATGGATGAATATTGAGAAACGATTCGTCGTTTTTGGAGACTGGCTGCGGAAACGGGCCGGGCGGGAAAAGGATTCCATGTTCATCGACGGCTTTGTAATGACAACCCTCACCATCTGCGTGGGCGCCATGGCTGTCATTGGCCCTCTGCAAGACGGACTGGCAGGCGATCCGTCCATGCTGTTTACAAAAGCGATTCTAGACGGTATCATCGTGGCCATTTTTTCCGCCGCGTTCGGCGTGGGCGCCATTTTTTCCGCTATCCCGCTGTTTTTGTTTCAGGGCAGCATCACCCTTCTGGCACGGGGAATCCAGGCCTTTCTCACCACAGCAATGATCGACAATATGTCCATGATTGGCTCCATGCTCATCTTCTGTGTGGGAGTAAACATGATTTTCCCCGTAAAAATCAAAGTTGCCAACCTGCTGCCATCCCTGGTCATCGCCATTTTATATACCGGACTGATCGGGTAACCGGATCCACAGCGATGTCGCCGTCCTTTGTGCAGGCCTGCGCCTCCGCCCCCAGCTCTTCCATCCAGCGGCGGGTTTCCAGGGTATCCCAGGGCCCGCTGCCCGGCCCCTGGCCTCCGTCGTTGTCCCAGAGCCAGGCGGGTGTGGGCCAGAGGCAGAGTTTCGGTGCCGCAGCCTCATACACCTCCTTTCCTACCCCATTCTGGCCGTGATGGGCCATTTGAACAATCTCCGAGCGCAGCTGTTTGGCCCCGCACTCCTCCAGAAGGCGTTTCCCGCCCTCGTATCCCATATCCCCCAGAAACAGGATTTTCGTGCCGTCCATTTCCGCCTGGTAGACGATGCCGCTGTTGTTTACCGGATCACTTTGCGGCTCATATCGGTCGTTTAACACGCGAATGGAAATGCCGTCCGCCTGGATCACATCTCCTTTTCCAATATTGCCGTCCGCCACACCCTTCGGTAGCGTTTGAAATGTCTCTAAGAGCTGCCGGGCCATGCCTGGATCTTCCGGAGACGCCGTCTCATACCACTGCGGATCCCCAAAAGAGTAATAAATATGGTCGATTTGAAGTTCTCCCGCCCGATTCTTTAAAATGTCGCAGAGCGCCCCCACGTGGTCGGAATGGGGGTGAGTGAGTAGCCAGGCCATCACATGACCGCCATGCTCCTTTAACAGGCTGCAAAGCCGGTCTCCGTCTGCCTCCTATCCCTCATCCACCACGACCAATCCGCCGGTCTCCGTCTGCATCACAGCGCTGAGCATCTGAGCATTTCCCGACGAGGCAAGCATCCAAAGCGTTTTTGGGAGCTTGGTTTCTGCTGCATTTTCCTTTATAAAAGCGTTGTTTTTCGTTTCCGCGGCAAATCCGCATATAAAAACAGCCGCCAGGACGCACACCATCGACGCCCAGCGGCTCATTTTCTTCTTCTTCCACATGGCAAAGGCCCTCCTGATAATCTGGTTTCTTTTATGGTAGCCTTTGAAGTTAAATAAACGGGTGGGAAAATTTAAACAATTTATAAATTTAAAACGCCCCTGCCATGTGATGGATGATTATTTCTTATGATAATTCGTTTTTGTCCGCTCTTTCGTAATACTGGTTCCGAACTTCCTCCGGCACCAGACTACCTCCTGTGGCCCAGACGATGTGAGTGGTGGATGTTTCTCTGGTTTCCAGTCCATTTTTTCGCAGAAAATCCCTAGTTTCCCCGTCAGTATGTAGCCGTGCAGGCCCTTCAAAAGCCGCGCAAGCGCTGGGTTCTATGAAAATCCCTTCTGTATCCATCAGCAGTTTCATGTACTGATACAGTTTTCGATCTTCTATGGTAAATTCCCCGGCCAGCATACGGCTGATTGTCCGGCCAACAAACTTGGAAGGCCGTCCCACCGCCAGACCGTCCGCCTCCGTCTTTCCCGAAAGGCCGATATCCTGCACACAGATTTCATCGTGCAGCCCCGTCATCATTCCCAGTGCCATACAGCAAGCCTGGGTCGGCTCCACAAAAAAGACATAAACGTTATCTCCGTACTCCAGTTTCAGTCCATAGGTGATCCCTCCCGGCGCTCCGCCCACTCCACATGGAATGTACACCATCAACGGATGTTCCGGATCCACCGGAATCTGCTGTTCCTCCAGCTGCTTTTTCAGCCTCCCCGCTGCCACTGCATAGCCTAAAAACAGATTTTTGGAATTTTCATCATCCACAAAATATCCTCTGGGATCCTTCTCCGCAAGGGCCCGTCCCTCTTTCACTGCCCGTCCGTAATCACCGGAATACTCGATCACCCGAACTCCCTTTGACCGCAACAGCGCTTTCTTCCATTCCCTGGCATCTGCCGACATATGTACATTTACCTGGAATCCCAGAGCAGCGCTGATGATCCCAATGGAAAGCCCCAAATTTCCTGTGGAACCGACATGAATAGAATACTGGGAAAAAAACTGTTTCATCTGCGGACTGGCAAACCGGGTGTAATCGTCACTTTTCTTTATCATACCTTGGGACAGCGCCAGACTTTCCGCATATTTGAGAATTTCATAAATGCCGCCTCGCGCTTTCACGGACCCTGCCACCGCCAGATGGCTATCCATCTTTAACATCATCCGGCCCTCAATACCGCAGTTTCCCTGCCTGTTCATGGCCTCCTTCATGGCCGGAATCTCCCGCAGCGGAGATTCTATCAGACCGTCCGTCTCCTCCGTTTCCTCAAAGCACATTTTTATAAAAGGAGCAAACCGTTTTAGCCGCGCCTCTGCGTCCGCCACTTCCTCCGGAGTGACAGAAATGCCCTTCATTGCTTTTTTACTGTCTGTCAGTTCCGGATTTATCCATGTAATCTCCTGTCCGCAGGCCATTTTTCTGATCAGCGAATTTTTTTGTTCCAGCTCTTCCAGTTTCATGTCATTGTCCTCTCTGTCTCTCAAATTTATTGCGGCGCCATATGACCCATAATTTTTTCAATGTATTTTTGGGAATAGCTCCACAGCTCATCCTGCAACTCCCAGCCATCATATCCATGACCGGCTCCTTCTACAAAATGTACTTCCGAGCCTGGCAACGCCTCCACATACCGTTTGGAATTGGCGGGAAGGACGTCCGTATCCGCCGTTCCATGGATGAAAAATACCGGTTTCTCAAAGCCGCGGATGGCCTTTACTCCGTCCAGGGATTCATCCTGCAAACCGCGGAAAAATTCTTTTCCTACCCGGTCTCCCATAAAGTCCACATCAAATCCCGCCATTCCTTTTTCAAACCGTTCTTCTCCCAGCAAATGACGGAAACAGTCATAGCCGCTGCTGCAAGGGCTCCAAAACAGGATTCCCTCCAACGGCACCTCACGGCAGCAAATGGCTGTCTCCAGGCCGCCCATACTGTAAGCCAATACCATCATTTTCTCCGGCTGAAGCTCATCTTTCACCCAGTGCAGCACCTTTTTATAATCCTCAATCTCTCCCTGAATCGTCATATAGGACCAGTCACCTTCGCTGTCTCCGGCTCCGACGCAGTCAAAACGGATGACCGTATATCCCATTTCCACCAGCTCATGCCCCAGATTCACCATCATTCTGTGGGGTGTGATCTTATTGCCGCAGAAACCGTGTTTGTAAAGAACGACGTTTTTCCCTCTCACCGCCGGCTCCCGGTATTCCACCAGACAGACCATGTCCTTCCCACGGCTGTTTATAATATTCGCCTCTATCATGTCTTTTCCTCCTCGCCCGATCAATCTTCCGGCATTTCCTTCACCGGTTTTCCGTCCGGTCCTTCATAAATACGGCCCCAGCCAGTCAGCACAGCAATAAACATTACCACCCACAGCACACAGGGATAAAAACAGGTAGTCAAAAATGCACTGGGAGACGGTACCGTAATATACGCGGCGTCTGCCGCCAGCGTCTTCACACAGCCCAGCAGCAGCACAGAACCGCCAAAAGGCATACAAGCATTAAAGGAATCACAGGCTACCGCCAGGAAATTTGCCCTGCGGTATGGGTGCAGCTTTGCCTTCTGTCCCAGAGCGTTTACTAACGGAGACGCGCAGATATTTGGAATAGTGTTAATGGCACTGATCAGTACGGAAAACGCAGTGGAGAATAAAAAGATCAGCAATTCCGCACCTTTTGTTGTCTTGATATTTCCAGACAGTTTTTCCACTAGTTCCCCCATATAGCCGCTTTTAATCAACAGATTTCCCATGGAAACCACTACCATTAGAAGAATGCAGACATTTAACATTCCCGCTACACCTGCCGGAAGAGCACCTTCCGCTACGCCGTCCTGGATCCGGAACAGATCCTCCAAACCGAATAAACCGGCTCCCAATCCCACAGCAGTTGCAACGATGATGCCTACCGGCAGAGTGACAAACAGATTATTTCCCATCACTGCCATACCAATGACAATCACTGTGGGAATCATCATCAGCAGTCCGGCTGGATTCTGGTGAGCCGCCACCAGGCTGTCTGCCACGGAGGCGTCCAGGGCTGTATTTCCAGACGCGCCGCCAAAGAGGAAGAATAAAACTACGGAGATTGCAAATGTGGGAATCACGTATTTGGAACGGTCTTTCACTGCGCCGCCGATCTCCGCGGAACCCTGTTTCTTCGTGTAAAGCTGTCCTGTGGTAGAAACAATGGTCGTGTCCGAAACAGGGGCAATGTTATCTCCAAAAATTGCCCCGGAAATGATAGCGCCGCCCAGCACCGCCGGATCACAGCCCATGATAACTCCCACCGGATATAGAATCGGTGTCATTGCTGCCACTGTACCGAAAGCGGCACCTGTCGCCAACGCAAACGCTGCCGAAAACAGGAATGCGGCTACACAGAATGCGGATCCGGAAAGATGAAACTTTACCGAAAGCCATACAAGTCCTTCCACCAACTGTCCCTGTCTTAAAATCGTGCCGTAAATTCCCACAACCAGCCAGATGAGTACGGCGGTCATAGCCATTTTATCACCAAGGCCTTCCAGCACTACGTCCCAATAATGATCCTTATTTTTACAAAACAGCATTCCTGCGATTAAACCGATTACACCAGAGGCTATCATCATGTTCAGATCGGCGGCGTTAATAAACGACAGACCGATGGTAATAACGATGAATACAATAAAAGGGAGCAACGAAATTCCGTTTCCCCCAATAAACTCCAGTTTTCTTTCACTTTCCATAGCCATTCCTCCTGCTATACAAAACATTTTTCCTCTGTACTGCAAAAGGGCCGGCCAATCAGTATTTCCTTTTGCTTTACTCAGAGAGTTACTCAGCTGTTAAGTATAGTTTAACATATGTAAAGTAAAAGTCAACACTTTGTTCTAAAAAATACTGATATATTTTGTTAAATCTACTAAAATCCCGGCGGTGTCACCGCAAATACAACCTGCACCGAAATCTCATCTTCATTTACCCATTTATGAGGACTTAACGCCGGAATCCGAATACTGTCTCCGGTATTCAGCCATTCCTCTCTTGATCCTACGATGATTTTTACTTTTCCCTCAATGACGTAGGCCACTTCCTCTCCCTCATGTTCATGAGGCTGATTCGCTGATTCTGAATAAGGCGGAATTTCCATCAGGCAAAATTCTATAGCTCCGCTGGTATCCGGTGTCAACAGCTGATAAAATACTTCCTGCCCTGGATTTCCTATAATTTTTCGCTGTCCATCTCTCACTATCATTTTTTCAGGAAGAGAATCATCCTGAAAAAATTTAAACATAGGCACTTCCAACGCTCTAGCAATTTCCTTTAATGTGTTAATAGACGGATTTACCACGTTATTTTCAATCTGACTTAACATGGACGGGGTCATTCCCGCTTTTCCTGCCAATTGACGCAAACTTATTTTTTTCTGCGTCCTGAATTCCTGTACTTTCGCTCCGATATTAATATCCTGCATCTGTATAACTACTCCCTTCTTTCTACAATTATATCAATACTGGGAGATTTTTCAAAGGACTTTCTTACGCCATGATGGTGTAACTCTACCTGGGGAACCATATAGGCAGACTCCACCTGTCACTTTTC
>OLRK01000592.1_pt1 | contig 40404 bp, 36 predicted proteins | sample 1672911 | NCBI WGS metagenome assembly OLRK01 (sample SAMEA3136736, study PRJEB25190) | human gut metagenome | biome: human gut; feature: human-associated habitat; material: faeces | place: Austria | collected 2013 | reverse complement strand
ATCGTCATTATGATTATCGTTGTTTTAGCAACACCGCTCGGCGAAAAAATCCGTGACGGTATCGTAAATACAGTTACAAAACTGACAAACAAGATGTCTGAAGGACTGAATGTTACAGATAACAGCGGTCTGTAAGAAACAGGTGGCATTCCTGTATGAGTGCAAAACATACAGGGGTGCCATATAAATGAAACCCTATATCATTTTGAAAAAACCCTGTAATTTTGTTGCGGTTTTCGTATAGGAAGCAACCGGCTCCATTTGAACGTAATCAATATGGAACCAAATATTTTGAAACATAAGACTTCATATACACGTCTGAAAGGGCGTACAGAAGAAAATAAGGAGAATTTAGAATATGAAAGCATTTCTTGAAGAGTACGGCGTGGTTGTAGTGGCAGCCATCGTCATTATGATCATCGTTGTTTTGGCAACACCGCTCGGCGAAAAAATCCGTGATGGTATCGTAAATACAGTTACAAAATTAACAGAAAAAATGGACACCGGCTTAAATGTGCAGGACAACAGCGCATTAAAACCAAAGCCATGATAAAAGCAGACTGAGTGGATGGGAGGGTAAATTGATTATCCTCCCTTTCTTACTCTAAAGCACCGGATGTCCGTTTGGATACTGGTCATATCTTATAGAAAGGAGCTGTGGGGTATTTCTTTAAATATCCTGCTAGAAAGAATGAAGATTTCAAAAGATGTTTGGAATTTTAAGGAAGAGAACTTCGGTCCATTACTTCCTTATGTAAAAGACAGTAATATTACGGATATCAACTATAACGGAAGCGATGTATGGGTAGAAGATTTAAGTAAAGGTGTTTATAAAACTCCTGTTGAATTATCCGAAGAGTTTGTGAACCAATTCTGCGTCCGCATTTCCAATGTCGTTAGTGAACAGTTTAATAAAGCAAATAATGTTCTGGAAGCCGAAACAGATGTTCTACGTATTTCTATAATTCACGAAAGCGTTACTAATACCGGATATGCTATTTCTATCCGTAAAACACCTGCGGTCCGTAGATTGACCGAAGCGAAAATGATAGAAGAGGATTACTGTAATAGAGAAATTTTAAATTTATTAAAAAATTGCATTCGTGCCAAGATGAACTTTGTGTTCTGTGGAACTCCTGGTGCTGGTAAAACAGAACTTTTAAAGTTTTTAACCCAGTACATCCCGATGCATGAAAAAGTCATGACTATTGAGGATAACCTGGAGATTCATTATAAACAAATCAATCCTCATTCCAACTGCGTGGAATTGAAGGTAGATAGCAATTTTTCTTACACGAAAGCTATTAAGACTGCTCTGCGACAAAACCCGCAATGGGTACTGCTGTCTGAAGCACGTTCTGTGGAAGTAAAGTATCTGTTGGAATGTTTTTCTACTGGTTTGCATGGATTGACAACTCTGCATACCGATGATGTACGTAAGATACCGGACCGTATCCAAAATATGATGCAGGACTCTTATGCTGCAAGCCGTCTGGAAAACGACATTTACAATTTTATAAATGTTGGTGTCTTGCTTCGAAAAAAAGTAGTCAACGATCGCATTATCCGCAGTATCGACCAGGTTTGTTTCTTTGACCGTGTAGAAAGCGAAAATAAGTTTGTCATGGCGGTGGAAGATGGGAAACTGGTCAGTAGAGAAATGACTGAAAATATTCAAAAGAAATTTGAATGGGTAGGCATTGAAAACCCATTTAAAGAAAGGAGATAGCAGTGAAAAAAATAAAAAGTATTTTTTCTTTATTAAATCCCAAACATTTCTCACAAGAAATACACCGGTATAATGCAGACATCAGCAACTGGCAATTTGTGAAATTCCTATTGACCTGCTATGTCGGACTAATCCTGTTTATGATTATTTTCAAATTGAAGATTCCATATATGGCAGTCATTCTCGTAGCAGTCACTTTATTTCTGCCAAGTGTATTCTTGTTGAACCTGCGGACAAACTATGAGATTAAACGATTTGAAAGTGTGAACTCCTATCTGGAACAGCTTCTGTATTCTTTTCGCAGACAGCCCAAAATACTAACTGCCCTGCAAGATACGATCTTATTGTTTCAAGAAGAAGAAAACTCCGAGTTGCGAGAAGTTATTGAACAGGCCATTCAGTATATCCAGAATCCGACTGGAAACGGGGATGTTTATGAAGAAGCCCTTGGAATTATTGAAAAGGATTTTGGATGTAAACGTATGAAAAAAATCCACAGTTTTCTGCGCCAGGTGGAAAGTGCCGGAGGTAACATTGAAGAATCCATTGAAATCTTACTTCTTGACCGAAACCTATGGGTAGACCGTATCACAGGTCTGATTATGGATAAGAAAAAAGTTAATGTAAATGTTACAATTGCCATTGGATTATCCTTCCTGATTACCGCCATAAGTCTTTATATGATACCGGAAAGTTTCGGCATTGTTAAAACCATGCCATCCCAGATAAGCACGACTGTCGTCTTTTTACTGAATGGTATGATATGGTACATTGTGCAAAGAGCATTATCCGGAAGTTTACTGGCCGCTGACCGAGATACTCCTTTTGAAGATCTAAAACATGCTTATGATATTGTAATGCATGATGAAGGTAAGAAAAAACAAAAAGTATTTTTACTGACCGGAATCATGATTGTTCTGGCTGGTGGCGCTCTTACCTTCTTTAGTAGCCCGATGGTTGGACTTCCAATCGCTGCTTTTGGTGCCATCTTAGCTACACAGCCAAAACGGACCTATAAAAGAAGTAAAAAGAAATTGAGGAAAGAAGTACAGAAATGCTTCCCGGATTGGTTACTGGGTGTATCTCTACAGCTTCAAACAGACAATGTGCATGTATCCATCATGAAATCTATTCCAAGTGCCCCTGAACTTCTTCAGGAAGAATTAATTAACTTCCAGGATAATCTGGAAAAGCATCCGGATACGTTGGATCCATATTTGCAATTCTTCCGAATACTGCAAATTTCAGAAATTTCATCCGCTATGAAGATGTTATACGGACTTTCTGCTTTCGGCTCTGAAGATTCCCAGGAACAGATTAAAGCACTGGTAAACCGCAATACCCTCATCATGGACCATGCAGAAAAACTTCGTATGGAAGATGAGCTTGCTGGAGTTACCTTTGCAATGCTGGCGCCAATGATTACAGGAACTATCAAAATGGTGGTTGACCTTGGATTAGTTATGACCTACGTATTATCCACTGTCCAGTATCTTGGATAAAGCCAAAGGAGAGAATGATATGCAAGAAATTATTGAAGAATATGGGGCAACCATTGCAATTGCCCTTTTTGGGCTACTTATTATATTAGGACTCATTACCGTTCTGGTTAAGATTGCATAGGGGGAAGCTATGAAAGAAATGATAGAAGAATACGGCGGATTGATTGCAGCTGGCTTGGGTGGGGCAGTTATCGTTGGCATCCTGGCGCTTGTACTGGTACCAGGTAGCCCCATTAATAAATTACTCGTTGCAGTATTGCCGTAAATGAGAAAGCGCAGGTTCTACCTGTGTTTTCTTTTTTTTCAGGTATTCTTTTATAAGAGAAACACCTACGATTATTTCCAACTCTTTTTTCGCTGTAAAATCCCATATCTAAAAATTATAACTTTGCTTCTTTTCTATATACTCTCTTTGGGAATTCTTCCCTCGAATTAATCTTCCATATTAATAAAGAAGAAAAATAGAAAGGAAGTGGACACAATGTATATTTCCCGTGATTCCCCAAAAATATTTTTCTAAAACGCACAATGACAATTGAATAAATAGAAAAGGAGAGACGATAATGAAAAATTGGAAACGATTCATAGCAGCTTGTCTGTCGGTAACGATGATTGTGTCTATGCCACTTACTGCTTTTGCTGAATCTCCCGTTTCCGTGCAGAGGCTTGTTCCAGAACAACAAGAAACAGATGTCGCGGAAGAAACCACTCCCGAAGAAACAGAATTTGAAAAAATTCTTTCTCAGGAAAAACCATATGAATACTTTTCAAAGCAGGAACATCAGCAAAGTATTCTGGATGCATTAAAGGACGAAGAGCTTTTTCAGTTGAAGGAGTATTTGAAATACGCATACATCTATGAATCCGATTTGGAAAATCGTCAGTCCTTAGATGCAGATGCTTATCTTCTTATTAGCAAATCTTGGAGAAAACGAAACGTAGATTATAATGAAGAACAGCAAGAGCAACTTTTGGATTTTCTCAAAAAAACCCCAATTTATGACACAAAATTCAAAAGTGAGAATACGGAAAAAACAGTACAGGACTTCCCTTCCTATATGGAATATTTACAGAGCATCAAAAAGTTTGATGTTCCTAAATATGTTGAGTTGCTATCCGCCTTCGATGAGGTAAAAACAGAGGAAGATCTGGCAAATGCAAAAGACTCTTTTGAGCATTTCGAGGAAGAAATTTTTGGTTTTGATGAGCAAGAAGAAATAACAGGCGAAGAGTCTGAGAGCGAAGGTAGTGCAGCTTTAGAAGAAAATTCTGTTGAGAAATCAAAACAGGAAGAAGAAAAATCTGAAGACAGTAAAAAAGAAGAAACAGAAAAGACAGACAAGGAAAATGATTCAAAAACAGAAGAGAATGAAGATAAAAAAGATGCTTCTGTAAATGAAGATGAAAAGAAAAATGAGAATAACGATGAAGATATTGAAATAGATGAAAAAGAAAAAGCGGTTACTATTGTAGGATTTTCAAACTTTGACGTAAAAGGTTTTGTTCCTTATAAAGAGATTGGTGTATTAACCAAAGAAAAATCTCAGATTGCAGAGGTTTTGGATGATAAGATTGAAGTCTCTTTAGCGGATGGAAGCACCAAAAAAATCAAAGTGAAATGGGAATGTGATGAGGATCCGCTGAAAACGGAATATGAATTATACACTTACCATGCAAAACTGGAAAATGACTATGTTCTTTCTAAAGAATTACAGTCTCAGATTGACAAAGGTGAAGCAGTTCTTCCTTATATTGATGTAAAGATTTCAGATGCAGGAAATTCAAATGCAAAAACGGATATTGTTCGTTCCAAGTTGATTAAAGATGATGAGAACCAGTATATTGAAATCTTAGCGTACTCTGAAAAAGCGAAAGAAATAGAAGCGCTGGTATGGACAGAAGAGAGCGGTAAGGATGATTTGGAGGTTTGCAGTTTAAAATCCGGTTCCTGGGAAAAGGATGGTTTAGAATACAATTTCCGTGTAAAGGTATCTATAACGGACCATAACAATGAAATGGGCATTTACCATGTGGAGTTGTTTACTGGAAATAATCTTGCGAAAACTTCAGAAGAAGGATACGATGCGGGCACATTGGCAGTTGGTGCAGCACGTATTGGTTCTAATTATTACGCAAGCCTTGAAGATGCTTTTACAGCATTGAATAATGGTTCGGTAGCCAATGGTTCTACCATATATTTGTTACAGAATGTATCCATGGGATGGGGTATTGTAACTACCAAAGCTTTTACACTTTTACCAGATGGTGGTAATAGAACGATAACTTTAACTGTAAATGATTATAATCGTTCTGGAATGATTACGGATAATAACAATGAAGGTCGTCCGAATTATTCTACTTGGACTTTTGGCGGAAATCAATATAGTTTGACGTTAAATGGAAATAATCGTTGTGGTACCTCTGTGATAGGTTCTATGGGTGGAACGATTAATTTAAAATCCGGTGTCCATATAATCAATAGTTGGCAAAGTGGAGTCTGGACAGGCGGAACAGTAAATATTTATGACGGTGCACAGATTCACAACAATGCTGGTAATGGAATAATCTGTCGAAGCTTCAACATGTATGGAGGAAGTATTTATTCAAATGGTCATGATGGAATAGGAACATCCTACCCGAATGGTTCATCCACAATGAGTGCCGGAAATATTTATTCTAATGGAAGAAATGGTGTGTTAATTGGTTCTTGGGATGATATCAGTGGAAATACCGGTGCTCAATTTCCTCATACCTTTAAAATGAGCGGAGGAACTATTTATAAAAATGGTAGCGATGGTGTCGTTCTTGCTCATCAGAAGACTTTTACACAAACTGGTGGTAATATCAATGACAATGGTCAGGATGGTATCCGTACAGAAGCAGGAAATACTACTCTTAATTTAAGTGGCGGCTGGAATTATGGCAATAAACGCAACGCCATTTGGAATTATGGAACAGCCACCATTAATAATACTTATGGAATGGGTTATACTTCATGGAGCAATACTGACAATTTTGTTTCTGCAAATAATGTTAATGGTAATATCTATAATAAAGGTACTTTTACCGTTAATACCAATACTGGATATGTTTGTTCTGCTCATAATGGTAGCGGATATCATATATACAATGACACAGGTGGAACTTTCAACATGTGGTGGGGCGATTCCGGCACTTACCATATGGCTATGGGAGGAACAGTTAGTACTGCAATTGTAAATAAAGGTACTTTTACCATGAATAAAGGTACTGTTATGAATGCCCAAACAGGAGTTCAGAATTATGCAGGTGCGAAATTTACGTTCGCTGGTGGAACTATAAAAAAATGTACCACTCGTGGTGTAACGAATTCTGGTACGTTCAATATGACAGCGGGTACTATTTCTAACAATAAAAGTGATTATGGAGCTGGTATCACAACGGACGGAACTGTAAATATTAGCGGTGGTACTATTACAGCCAATACAGCAAGTGCTGATGGTGGTGCGATTCATATCAATGGAAATAATGCAGTAGTAAACATCAGTGGCGGAACGATTTCCAATAACAAAGCTGCTAATAGTGGCGGCGGCATCATGAACTGGAACGGTACTTTGACGCTTACCGGTGGTACAATCTCTGGAAATACCGCACTTAATGGAAAGGGTATTTATAGTAATGATATCTTGCGAATGTCTGGCAATGGTTCCGTAAATACCAATAATGATATTTATCTGACAACAAACCATTATGTCACCGTTACAGGTGCTTTAAACAAAACTTCTGGGCAGGTTGCATTACTTACGCCTCAAAACTACGGAATGGGCCGCAGGATGGTAGAAGTGGCTTATGGAAGCAAACTTGGTTCTATGGTATATAAGTATGGCGATGGAAGTCAGAAATTCGGATTAACGCCGAATGGAAGCTATGTGTACCGTCCAGGCAACTATATTGATGCAAGTGCTGGAGTTGCTGGAAACTTTTTGGTTCTAAGTGTTCCTTATACAATCACTTACAATAAAAATACATCGTCCACGGTATCTTCTTTGCCTGGAAAGACTACGGTTTATTGGAAAGAAAAAGGAACTATTTCTTCTACTAAACCGACGCGTACAGGATATACTTTTAAGGGTTGGAATGCAAATTCCGGTGGTACGGGAACAGCATATAATGCAGGACAAGCGGTTGTTTTGTCTGGAAACTTGAATTTGTATGCACAGTGGACGCCGTTTACTTATAAGATAACGTATAAAGGCAATGGTTCTACTGATGGAATGGAAAAAACACACACTTTCACCCAAAAAGATATCGATACAAATGGATATGTATTGAAAATCAATAAAGGATATACCGATTTCGCAAGAACAAAGTATACCTTTATGGGCTGGTATCAAGGCTCTGTTGTAAATACCAAGGCTGATATGACCAAGATTTACAAAGAGGGAAACAAATTGACTGATTCACAGCTTCTGGCCATCCATGCAGAGCAGGTAAAAAAAGGACTTGTCCAGGATACGGACCCGAAAGTGAAGAACATCATCCTGTATGCGGTATGGGATGAAGCTCCTGGTATTAGCATTGACCAGAGCAAGAAAGATAAATTCTTTGAAGGTGTTGATGTTACTCGTGCAGAACTGTTAAGTGGAATTACCGCAAGCGATAAGATTGACGGAAATTTAACTGACCAGATTATCATCACACAGATTGATTATTCAGCTGGCAAACTGGTAAACGGAAAGAAACAGGCAGCATATTCCCAGACATGGGAAAATGGAATGCCTGCGGATGCGAAACTGGATACCTGGTTTATGCAGCTGGATAAGAATGATTCACCGGTCACACATACCATTACTTATCAGGTAAAGGACAGTGCCGGAAATGTTACAACAGCGAAAAAGACTGTTCAGGTAATCTATAATGAATTTCCGACGATTAAGGCGAATGATTTCAAATTCACTTTAAATGAGGCTCAAAACGGCAAAATTACAAAAGATGCGCTGTTGGAAAAAGCCATTGCAAGTGGTGTGTTATCTGCTTCTGACGTAGAAGACGGGGATATGAAGTCCAAGATTGAGTTGATTGATTACGATGCTAATGCATTTAAGACCATGAAACAAGAAGGATTTATCCCAATTACTTACCGAGTACAAGACAGTATGGGACCTGGGGGAAAAGGAAAAGTCACCTTAAAGACAGTCAATGTCAATGTTTCAATTCTTCAAAAGAAAGAAACTGTCCGTTATGTCCGTTTCATCAACAAAGCGTACTACGAAAAGAACGCAAATTTGGACCGGAATGCTTTGGAAGGCAAATACGATCAGATTGCACTTTTATCCGCAAATGGTGGACTGCACCCATTCTCCGTTTGGTATACAGATCCAAAGTACCGGGAAGCAATTACTGGTTATCTGGAGAAAACAACCGGTACTACGTATGTTTACACAAAGGAAGACATCAAACAGATGAGGAAATTTGTGAAACAGCATGGAGTTGGAAATGCGAAGGAAGAAAATGGATTGTCGAAGTTTGCAGATATCTTTATGACAGGGGATTACATCCTCAAATAAGCATCTAAAGACTGATGGAGGGCTGTGTGCCGGAAACGGCATACAGCTCTTTTTGTATTAAAGCAAATACCATATTAAAAAGAACAGGAAAGGAGGAATCTTTTTGAAATCATCAATCGGATTATTTGGAAAAGTCATCCTGACGGGATTAATCGCTGTCATTATGGTGTCCCTGTTAGCACCAAAAGGCAAGGTGTTATCTCTAATCCCAAAAGCAAATGCCACCTATAAAACAGAATCATCCAAAGATATCGTGACAGATATCTCCAATGCAGAGCGGCCTTCAATCACTGGAGACACCTCAAAAACAAAGATGAAAGTAGGCACAGCATTTAATTTAAAAGACTTATCCAAAGTGGGACTGCAGATTGGGTACAAAGATGGTACGACTGCAACCTTTGAAATCACGGAGATTCGTGATCAATGGGATGCAACTTACGATGTTGCAAAAGCAAATGCATTTGTTCCCCCAAAATCAGGAATCTATTATGTAACCTACCGGGCCTACCGGGTATACCAGGGGACGACCTTAGAAACCATTAAACAGTTCAAAGTCGCCGCCGTCAAATAGCAGAAAGGAGAAGGGGATTTACCCCAAAAAATGTATGAAAAGTTCAATTGAATCCATGATTGGAATTATCATTATGGCAATGACCGCACTTATTGGAACTTCCTACCTGGTAGCATCCTTGAATTCCATGAGTGCCCAGAAATTTCATTCTGCTGTAGTCAGTGAAATTGAAGCATCAGATTTTTCACCAACAGTCATAGCAGCATGCGAAAAGAAAGCAAAAGAGAACGGATTTAATAACCTGACCGTCACAACGCTGGAATCAGTAAAAGGAAATGATTATGCAGAAGTAGTATTAGACTACAATTATTCCATTCCTTTATTGAACCAGGTAATGGAGCATCAGATTGTCGGCTATGCCAGATAAGGAGGACTTCGAATGAAAAATATATTAATCGGGTTTTTCTGTCTGATGTTCCTGATTCTGTGTGGACTGGGGATTAGCATGTCTTCCGGTAAGACGATGAGACAAAACGAACTGGATACCACCGTAACTTCTGCTGTGAAAGATGCGCTGAATATGTTAGCAGACAGTGAGTTGTATACAACAGCCGATGCGGAACAGCTGGCAGCGGATGCTATCCAGAACAGCTTGGTACAGGCAGATAGTAATTCCAAATACACTGTGACTGTTTATACTGCAGATAAAACAAGGGGTTTTCTGGATGTAGAAGTAACGGAACATTACAAACAGCCCTTCAAGGCGGGTAAAGTAACAGTTCGTAAAACAGCAGTTCTGGAAGAGTACAATAATGCGGATGACGAGAAAGTGAATTACACCATAACATTTTCTGAAAAGGAAAAAGTAGTGAAACAGTTTGCTATCAACCGGGATGCTAAAATACCGGCATCTCAGATTCCTACCGGGTATAGCAAGTTCAAATACAACGGAAAAACCTATACAGCAGCACAGTTACAGACCATGATTGTCAATCAGGATATGCAGATTGTTTGTGGTAAGTAATAGGGAAAGCACCTCAATGTGAGGTGCTTTTTTTATGTGGAAATGAGCATTATTCGACAGTTCTTTTGCCCTGCAAGAATACATTGACTTCTTTTGAGAGAAATGTTATATTTTCTTTATAAAAATTTTATATTTATAGAGGAGGAATCATGAAACTAATAGGTTGGATAGGCACAATACTTTGTGCTCCTTTTTATTATTTTTTTTGTGCTATGGATAAGCTAAAAGTAACTTATTGGATTCCAGTTGGAACGGGAGTTTATGGTGTTTTTCTTTTCATTATGGCGGTCAAGTCTTTAATTGAAGATTCTATCAAATCCCCGTCTAATATAATGGAAGAAGTATTGGTTTGGATTCTATACATTTTTTTACTTGCAATAATCGTAGCCATTGCATCCATGATTTGGTATCTTTTATTTACAGTAAACAATATTCTATACATGCTGCTTATCATTTTGCTAACACCATTTGTATATGGATTTACATATTGCAACGCTTGGCGTCAGGGAATGTCTAAATACGAACTGCAAGGAAAGCTCGCGTACATAGAACATGAAAAAAAATTAAGAAAACAGGAAATCAAAGCTAAGCAAGAGGCAAAAAAAGCAGAAAAGGAACGTAAAAAAAAGGAACAATATGCAAAAGGTTATCAGAACCAACAGGAAAAGCGTACCGGTCAATAACATTTGTGTGGGAAAGATTCCCAGTATAAATAAACAAGAAGGATTAGATTATGTATTGTACAAATTGTGGAAAAGAAATTGATGAGGGTGGCAACTATTGTTCCTATTGCGGGCATAAAATCACCTGTAAAAAAGAAGGTACAACTGAAATTACAAAAGAACAGCTGGAGGAAGCCGTCCAAAGATTTCAGTCAGGGGAGGAAACTGCTTTTGAGACTATTTATAAAGGAGTTGCGAAGACAGCATTTATCCTGGTAAACAGTTTTTTCCCAGAAGAAAAATCAGAACATGAAGATATTGTACAAGATATCTTTATCCATGTATACAAGAAAATAGACCTCTATAATCCAGAGTTAGCTTCTTTTACCACCTGGTTTCACAAAGTTGCCGAAAATAAATGTATCGACCGTCACCGTAAGATAAAGAAAAAAGAAAAGAACATCAGCACTGTTTCCATGGAAAGCCTAACTGTTGATGAAGATGGTAAAAAAAACGTAGAATTTGAAGATGAACGCATTGAATTTAACCCGGCAGCCGTTATGGAACGAAATGAGGTTTCCAGTCTTATCCGTGAATTAATGGAACAATTGCCTGAGAAACAAAAACAATGTCTGATGCTGAAATTTCTGGCTCATTATGATATCCAGGAAATAGCAGCAAAGTTAGATATTCCAATTGGTACAGTGAAAAGCCGGCTTTTCAAAGGAAAAGAGAATTTGTCTGTTCAGGTTTATGCTATGGAAAAACGTGGTATCAAGCTCTACAATATGTCTCCTGTTGCCTTCTTTGTTTGGCTGCTCACACAGGAAGTGGAAGCCGAAGCTTCTGTTTTTTCTGCTTCCAACATCATAGCATTGGCAGCGGACCCTTCCGTAGAAATTGTTAAAGGATTGGGACAGCCTTCTGAATCATCAATGACAACTACCGATGCGCATACCACAGAAACTATAGGTGGTCATGCTGAAATACCTCCTGTACCAGAGACAACTCCCATAAATGGAATAGCAGCAAATGCTGTTTCATCAGGTGCCGCTGGGAAAGTAATTGCAGTAAAAGTGATTGGGGCTATTGCAGGTGTTTCTCTTTTAGCAGGTGGTGGATTTGCTATAGCCAATGCCTTCGAGCATAATAAACAAACGAAACAACCGGATACAGTAATTGAAGAACCCGAAACTAATAGGGATGTTTCACCAATACCGCTTAATTCCTTATTTGATGACGAGGAAAAGAAAAAACAGTTAGAAAACATCCTGGCAGTTGCACCGGTATTCGACAAAAGTAACCCATTTGATGCAGCAAAATTATGGGATAGTGTTTTTTCAAGAAGTCTTACAAATATCATAACTCTTAAATTAGGCGCTACTGACCTTCCAGTTTCTCCTATTACCGATTTGGATGATATTGAGGTAGATACAGCAAAATCAGAAGTCATACTTCCTGCTGCTGCATATGATGCAGTTTTTGAAGCATTGGATATATCGTCAGAAATGCTCCGTGAACTGGAAGGACAGGGATTACTCTCTATTGTTTCTGATAAGATGCATCTGATAGCAGGACAGGGCGCACTAGGCCCCTACACAGCATCTATATCTAAAATTGAGGAAGTAGAGGATACTCTGGAAGTATCTTTTGCCCTATCCTATGATTCAGCGGATCCGGATATCCCTCCAAGTAATGGCGAGGAAACGTATCTTGCTGTTATAAAGTCCAGTGATAACAGCCTGGGATACGAAATTACTTCTGTGAAATCAGAGAATACATCACAGTTAGATATTTTCCAATCACTTATTGATGCTTATGGAATCGCTTATTATGCAGGACTAGAATATGCTCCAGATTACATAGATGATAACTGTGGTATTTTTAACCCTTATCATGGAATGCCGTTAACTCCGGAAGATGCTTCTGAAATCTATTATGCATTATATGATATCAATGGCGATGGATTCGAGGAATGTTTCTTCACATCTGACCCTGGTACAGAAAAAACAGAATATCCTGGATACTATGATATTTGGACAAATGACGGGATAGAAACTCACCATGTATTAGCTGGTGGTTATAGAAGTTTTCAGATTATTGCAGAAAATGGAGAAATTATAAGTGCCGGCTCTGGCAGTGCCTTTAGCGGAGCATATGATGTTTACAGTTTTACTTCCAAAGGCGAGCCTCAAGTGATAGACTCTTATCTGTATGAGTCTTATGATGATAAAACTGCCGCCGAAATTGACAATTTTCTTAAAAAATATCCCCAAAAGGATATCACCCTTGAATGGGTTCTGATGCCTGCAACTGAGTATGAGAAGCAAATTGTGGGCAATTAACCAACCTTACGCAAAGAGGCTGAATAGTAGAATGGCTATTCAGTCTTTTTTTATGATTTTTTTCAAAAAAAATTCTAAAATAGTGAACCTTTTTAAATTTCCATTCGTATAAGAATACAGAGAAACAAAAACAGAGGAGAAACTTATGAAAAAAAATAAAGGAAACATTACTTTTTGCAGCAGTAGGATTTGTAATCGGACGAGCATGTTAGTAAAGAATTAAAAGTAAGAGTATAAGAGGAGAGAAAAAATGAAGAAAAAAATACTATTAACATTAGGAGTAATACTTTTATCAGGGACTATGCTTGTAGGGTGCGGAAAAGAGCCGTCCAAAAATCTTCAATATCCACAGGTAGAATCAGATAGCGAAATATACGAAAAAGAAGTTCCAGAAGAAATTGAGGTAATTACACCATATTCTATTGTCAATGATGATGAATGGTCTGTATGGTTTGGTTCAACGATAAATGCCAATTCTGACGATGGCACCATAGATAAGAAATCACTTCCTTATATCTATTTAGTTGGTAAAGGAAAGGTAGTAACCCTAGGTTATCAAGGCCAGCACGATTTATTAAATTATGGAGATTTCTCAAAAATGTCTCATGATGAACTTGTAAATTATGCTCTTGAACTTGCAAAAAAACAAGGCTATGATGTTGACGTCCTCCCAAATGCACGAATAATTGTACATACAGATGATTCTGGAAACAAAGTCGATTATGAAGAAATTATAGTTTCTAATTATGATGAGAATCAAAGAGCTACATTCTCTTACGATGGATTCGTCATTACTATGAAAGATTCCTCTGTAAATTCTCTAATTTTTGATGCATATTTTGATGGTTTCAGAGCATGGAGCGCTGGCGATTCTACTTCTGAATTATGGCTAACAAAATGTAACGATGGTGAAAAAGAAGTTTTTGTAGAACTAGATACTTTAGATACAGAAGATATCGAAATTAAATAACACAATTCTAGTTCAAATTTAACAGAACGCCTTATAGACAAGTGTGAAGAATATCTAAAAGCGGAAAATGTTCAAATCATACAAGAGGCAGTGACTGAAGGAAACTCGTTGCAGCATAAAAAGCTGTAGTGGGTTCCGTAAAAACCTGTGTATTGCAGGTTTTACTTTTCTTTCAGTTCCATGTTATCCAATGCATAGTATGGTCATTGTATAACGGTACAATCATACAATGAAAATTAGTGGGGCCGATAGTTTTTATAAATGTACAAAACCCATGCCCAAAAAATATTTCTGTTTTTTCTTTTGGTATGATAACAGTGTCGAAAGGACAGGGGAACTTCAAACATACCGATTATAAAACGATTCGAATTCCCTTTCTCACAACAACCAAAATCATAGGAGGATTATTATGAATAAGAAATTAGTCAAAGTAACAACCGTAGCAACTTTAGCAAGCACTGTACTCTCCCCATATACAACCGTTATGGCACAGGGAACACAAGCAGAAACCCAGTCTGAAATAGATACAGTTACATCTGTAGAAGATGCAAAGAAAGAATTGGAAGCAGCAGAACAGAAGAATAAAGAAGCATTAGCTGCACAGCAGGCGGCGTTAGACGAACTGAATCTTGCCAAAGAAGAAAAAGAAAACGCAACGAAAAAAGTCCAGGAAGCAATTGCAAAAGCAGAAGCAGCAAAAGCTACCGCTGAAGCACTGCTTGCCCAGAAACAGACCGAATCCACAGAAAATCTGGAAGCTTTAAATACTCAGTATGCAGATGCCATGAAAGCGCAGGAAGAAGCACAGGCATTTTTGGCAGAACAGCAGAAAGTGTTGGAATCGCAGGTTGCCATTCAGGAAGCTGCAAATAAAAAATTAGAAGAAGCACAGGCAACGGTAACTGTAACCGAGGAGGAAGTAGCAAAGAAGCAGTCTGACCTGGACCATGCGACTACACAGTATAATACAGCTGTTCAGAATGCAGAAGCTGCAAAGGCTAACGTCGAAGCCGTACAGGGAGAAATTAATGCCGCACAAGCAGCAAAAGACCAGGCAGAAAACGAACTGGCACAGGCAGAAGCACAGGTTTCACAGACGGAAGCACAGGTTGCTGGAGCAGAACAGGCAGTCAAAGATGCAACAGCGGCATATGAAGAAGCACAGAAAAAAGTGGACGAAGGCACTCCTGAACTGGATGCAGCAAAAGCAGAACAGGAAGCCGCACAGCAGGCTTTGGAAAGCGCACAGGCAGTCCTGGCAGAGCGAGAAGCTGCTAAAACGGCCGCACAGCAGGCACTTACGGATGCACAGAATATGATTGTTGATGCAGAAAACGGAATTACAGAAGCAGACAAGGAACTGGCTATTGCAAATGCTGCTGCTGCATATACATCTGCACAGGAAAGCTATGATGCAGCGCTCGCTGTACAGGACCAGGCTCAATCCGTTTATGAATCTACAAAAGCTGCTTACGAAGCAGAAGAGGAAACCTATTCTCAGATTATGGATACTCTTGTTAAAACCCGTTCTGAAATGACAAATGCTTTGCAGCAGGAAACAGCTATCAAGCAGGAAATCGAAACATTAAATAAAAAAATCGAGGACCTGAACCAGAGCATGGATGCACAGGCTTCCATTTTACAGGGATTACAGGCAAAACAGGAGAAAGCCGCACAGGATTACGCCGATGCACAGAAAGCATTAGAAACAGCCAATGCAGAAAAAACTGCTGCTGAAACAGCCGTTAAGGATGCACAGGTAAATCTGGAACAGGCAAAACAGGATGCCATGACTGCACAGGAAAAGATTAAAGAAGGTTCTTTAGGATTCTTTGCAGAAATGGGCTGCCAGGAAGCTATTGACCGTATCAAAGAATACTCCTCCGGCAAGTATGCAGAATATTGGGCATTTGGGGATGAGAGAGATGCTTCTTCTTTAGAAAATATGAAAGATGCCATTGAATACTTAAAATACTGCCGAGATATGTTGAGAGAGGAACAGGCAAAAGGTGAAATTGAAACAGAAGGGGATTTCAAAGTTTCTTTAGACCAGATTGCAAGAGCGCAGGTAGGTGCGAATATCGCCAGCGTTACAGGTACCCATTCTGGCGTAGTAGGCGATGAAAACCTGGCACCTGGCATGATGACAACCCCGGAATCTGCTTACGATGGCTGGTATTTTGACGAAAAAGAAAACTATGAAAACGGAATGACCGGTACTCTTGAAGTTGGACACTATGAAAATTTAAGAAATCATGCACAATCTGCAGGTGTTACTGGCGTTGCTGTCCGTGATAGTGAATGGAACGAAGATGGTACATTCAAATTTAGCCCTATGGTAAGCCAGACATTTAATTACACTACTGTAACTGGAAGTGAAGAAAGCGATTTTGTATATTCTGTAGATCGCTACGAAGAACTCTTCATGAATTACTATAACAATCTTTACGCACAGTTAAATGGAGAAGAGACAGCACAGAAAGCGCTGGATGAAGCAAGAGCTGGTCTGGAGCAGGCTATCAGTGCGGTAGATACTGCATCCAAAGGCGCAGAGACAGCAAAAGGTGCGTTGGATACAGCATCCCAGGAAACCGCAGGACAGCAGACTGTTGTAGATGACCTTCAGGCACAGTTAGATCAGTTAAATAAAGAATTAGAACAGAAAAAACAGGAAGCAGCAGATGCCCACACAAAAGTAACAGAAATTGGAACAAAACTGGAAAACATAGAACTGGAAGTAACAGATTCAGAAAAGAGGCTGGATGAAAAACGTTCTATGATGGATACAGCAAAGAAAGAACTGGATGAAAAAACAGCAGATATTGAAGCAAAAAAAACTGTCCTCAAAGAAGCCACCGATGCATACCGTGAACTGTCAGGAGAAGGAAAACTTCCAACAAAAGAGGAAGCTGACAAGATGCTTGCAGATGCACAGGCACAGAAAGCCAATGCAGAAAAAGTCCTGGCGGACGCAAAAGAGATAGAGAAAGAAAAACTGGCAGCACTTGCTGAAGCAAATGACAAAGTAAATGCATCTTTAAATGAAGTTGCAGAAAAACAGGGTATCTTGACAGAGAAAAAAGAAAACAGCCAGGCTATTTTCCAGGCACTACTGAATGACCGTGATAAGAAAGGGAAAGAGCTGGAAACTTCAAAGGAAAATCTGCAGGCGGCTGAAAAAACCTTAGAAAACTACAAACAGGATGCAAAAGCAGCAGAAGAAAAATTCGATAAAAATAGCAAAGAACTGCATGATGCATACGAAAGAATGGAAGCAGCGCAGGCTGATTACGACTTTAAACTGGCTGTTCACAATATCTGTAAAAATGTATTTGAAACAGCACAGGCTGACTATGAAACAGCAGTCAATGCAATCCTTCCTTTAAGAGAAGCAAAGGCAGAGTATGACCAGGCTGTCGCAAACCGCAAAGCCCAGGAAGCTAATGTGGAAAAAGCAAATAAAGATATCCTGGAAAAAGAAGCACTGGTTGCATCAAGTAAAGAAGCAGTAGAAGCTTCCGAAAAAGCGAACGAGGTTCTGGCAGGCGTCACCATTGATGGCTTAATGGAAACTCCTATGATTGAGGAAGAATATCTGTACTTAAATGCCTATGTGGATGGCTACAAGAAATCCCTGGATGAAAAGGCACAGGCTACCAATGATGAACTGGCAAGCACGGATAAAGTGACTGCATCCGAAATGAAATATGCAGAAGCCAAAGCATACGCTACAGAGACAACCGCTGATTTAGTAATTGCACAGGATAATTACATCAAAGCAATGGAAGCAGAAAAAGAAGAAAACCAGAATGGTAGCGGAGAGCAGGATGAAAGCCAGGATGGAAATAATGGTGGAAACCAGGATGATTCCGATGATGATTCCCAGAATGATGAAAATAATGGGCAGTCCGATACTGATAACAGCCAGGATGGCTCCAGTACAAACGGAGATAACAGTAAGCCAGCAAAAACTGAGAAACCTGACAAAGAGGAAATAAACAAAGCTCCGAAAACAGCGGACCTTTCTGGCATTGGAATGGCTTCCTTCGGGCTGTTTGGTTCAGCAACCATCGCTGCTATGGCTACTATGTTCAAAAGAAAACGCCGTACAGACGAGGAATAAGAACTTGGAAAAGAATGGAATAACTGGCATCAACGAAAGGAGATTCCCTTATGGGAGTCTCTTTTTTTGCTTTATAGGAAAGTTTGATTTTTATTGAAACTATGAATAAAAATAGACTTCGCTTTTTTCAGGTTCCAAATGTAAGCCTTCGTTTCCTTCCATATTACAGAAAGAAGAGTGAGGTGAGGACGTGTGCAAAAAGATCTGTTTGAAGATGTAAGGAAAATAGTTGGATGCGACTATATTTCCGATCTTCCATCGTATCCAGTAGATGTTAAACTGGCTCTGCGAAGGTTGGATAAGCGAAAATACGATGCGAAACAGCTCAAAGATCTGCTGGAATATATCCGGGAGTAATTCCCAAAAATCTCCCATATTAAAAGAAAAAGGAGATGATTTTATGGCAAAGTTTCTGAAACAATGCAGTTTTTTATTACTTCTGGTCGGGCTTCCGTACATATTTTTGTGCAAACCGAAGCAGAAAAAACATATAAAACCATTTACAAAAAACTATATTAAACTAACAAGATAAGAAAAAATAGAATTCTCCCATATTTCTTTTACAAAAAGAATCACAGGAGGAACATCATGACAGAAGCATTTTTAAAACAAAAAGTATTGGAGATATACCGACAGCTGTGTTATGGAGCAGAAGAGAACATCCATGGGGAAACGCAGGCATATTTGTACTTGCCAAATGGTCGGTATATTGAAGTGACTTACAAGGAAAAAGAAATCCCGTATTTTGTCTGGCAGGTACGTTGTGTTCAATCCATACAGGAGCACGGTTTATACGAACTGAAGCTGGAATCTCTCCATCAGCGTACAAACTTTAGCCTATGCACTCAAGATTTGGAATCCTGCATCCGGGCCGCTGTGCCTATTCAACCAGTTTCAGAGGAAGTAGCAGCATGCCTGAACGAGATGCAAAGGAAAGGGCTGCCTGTATTTTCCGGAAATGTAAGAGATATGGAGAAGTACATTGCAAATTTCTTGCATCATTGCCGGAATCGGATGGATGCCTATCTAAACAGTGTCGAAACATTACAGGCTCTGCTTCGAAGCTTCCAAGGCGGAGCCGATATGGAACGGATAACCAAGCTTCTCAATTACATCTAAGCATCCCACAGAGGGTGCTTTTTTTCTTGCACAAAAATAAAAATGTTCTAGAAATATGCCATATTAAGAGTGTAAAAAACATAGCAGGAGGAAAGTATTATGATTATAATTTCTTTGTTACTTTTGGGAATTGGAGTTTCTGTCTATTTTGCAAAACAATCTCTCGAGGAAATAAGCATGTGGATAATGTTCATAGTAATTGTTTTATCCATAGGTTCCGTTCCTTTGGCGTCAAGTCTGGTACAGTACGAAGATTACACTGAATCTTTCCCATTACAGAGAATGAGTAATGGGAGTTACTACAGCACATCTGGCAATAAGATCAACGTCATGACCATGGATGGCAACATGCAGAAGCCGAAAACATTTTCGAGTGAAACGATTTCTTTTGTGAATGGCAATACAGCCAGTGTACAGATTCAGGGCGAACGAACCAGCAACAATGATATGCTCAAAAAATTATTTTTCTGCGAAGTTAAGGAAAAAGACACTGTTAAGAGTGTTATCCTATCGGTTCCTGAAACGAATGTAGAAAAGCCATTAACTGAAGGTGCGGAAGAATCATTGACCGGAATGTTCTGCACATCCTGTGGGGCTGCGGTTAAGAAAACAGACCTGTTTTGCTCCAGCTGCGGACAGAAAATTAAATCAGAATAACAAGAACGGGCGGCTTGACCGTCCTTTTCTCTTATCGAATTCCAACAAAATTAAATTTAGAAGAAAATCCCATATAGCAGGTAATCACTTCTGCATCATCTGGAATATTATCCCGCCTGGTATCCAACAGAACAATATATGTTCTAGCCCACAATTCATCATCATTTCATCAAAAAACATGCTAGAAAGAGAGTTATATTGGCAAAATACCAGGCTATTTAATGGTTGCGGCAGTTCTGTTACTTTTGGCAGGTTTCTTAACCGCCCTTGATTTTTCTCCAGGGAAGAATTTTGCAAGCATTTGTCGAGCAAAATTTCTTGCCGGAAATAAAAGGGGTGTGCTATACTCAAATCGTGGAACCGTTTGAATGATATAAAAGTTATCTAAAAGAGACAACTTCCCGTACTCTATCTATAGGACCGGGGAGTTGTCTCTTTTAGCAGAATCAAACACAAATTCGTAACCGGTTTCGTTTCCATTTTTTTATTTCTTCCATATTTGTATTGTATAATCAAAAAAACAGGAGGAAAATTCATGATTAAAGAAGTGAAAGGAAATCTGTTAGAGGCTGCTGAATTCATCATCGCCCATCAGGTGAACTGCAAAGGAGTAATGGGGGCAGGTGTTGCAAAGCAGATCAAGGAAAGGCTGCTGCCGAAAGAGGCGTTTACGAAATATTATATTTTGTGCAGGAATTATCCTGCAAATATCTTGCTTGGTAATGTGCAGCTTTGCCATATTCATACGAATGGTCAGCCGAAAATTATTGCCAATCTGTTTGCAGAAGATGTACCTACAGGAAAGGGGTTGGATACCAACTACAAAGCACTGCAGAAATGCCTGGACCAGCTCTTTGAAAACAAGCATTGTACCTTTGCTCTGCCTGGATACCTTGGCTGTGGCCTCGCAGGAGGAGACTGGGACCTGGTCTATGATATGATTGTAAAGACAGCAAATACCCATGGTGTAGATGTGACTATCTATTATCTGGAATCCAGTATCAAGATGCTCTGGGAAGATTTTGGTAATGTCCCAGTGAATCCAGAGACGGAATGTCTGGAAGACTCCTGGCATGGATTTGTAGCAGGAACACATCGGGAAGAAGTCTGGCACTGGTTTGAGGAAACCTTTGAGGTCAGTTTAGCAGTGCTGAATGAGTTTGAACCCAAAATTCTACCTTCCCTGGAACAGATTCGTGCGGATTACAAAGCATTTCGTGACCTAACAAAAGGCGCAACCACTTTGGAAGAAATCAAAAAATTAAGAAACCTGTTTGTTATCGAAATTAATGGGGTTTCCATTTCGGAATATGACGAAATGCCTACTCCGATAGAATGGGTGCGCTATGACGGTTATGGATGCCTGGAAGAAATTTACGATTATTTCGATGGAAAACCAAAATTCCAAATCAACTGCCAGGAGCATGATGAACTCCGATATCTTGTGATTGGAACTATTTCAGAAAATGATGTAACGGATGAAAATTATAAAAAATGGCACGATTGGATTTCCCAAAAGTAGTAAGAGATGCCTTTATGGCGACTCTTTTTTGAAGCAAAGTTTTGCATTCTTCCATATTTTTCATGTAACAAAGGAAAGAGATTCCCTGGTGGAGTCTCTTTTTGTACCTGGCAATATTGTTTTCTTTCTACTGGTACTCCTAAAGTACTGATTTTAATTTTTTCTGTAATTTTTCTCATATTAAAAACGAGAAGTGAAAAATAGGAGGAAGAAAGCATGAGCAAATATACAGAAATGACGGAAGAAGAACTGAAAATATTGTCAAATAAAAAAAAGAAAGATGGTTGCTATACACAGCAGGCATTAGCGGCACAAAAAGAATTGTGGAACCGCATACACTATGAAATTGATAATACTCTGGAAGAGCATTATGATGGTTGTTATGACGATGGTTATAAAGAAATTGATGTATTGTCTCAGCAATATTAAGAGAGACCTTTAGGGTATCTCTTTTTTTTGATGCACAAAAATCTTTATATCGCCTCAATTTTGTATGATATGGGAAATGAAGGAGGAAAATATTATGGGATTAATCATTGATTTTTTTGCTGGAGGCGGCGGCGCCAGTGTAGGAATAGAAATGGCTTTGGGAAGGGAAATTGATATTGCAATCAATCATGACCCAGAAGCAATAAGAATGCACAAAGTAAATCATCCCAATACTCTACATCTCACAGAAGATATATTTGCGGTAGACCTACAAAAATATGTTAAAGACGAAACTGTCGATTTACTTTGGGCAAGTCCTGACTGCACTTCGCATAGCAAAGCAAAAGGCGGGCAACCTCGAAAACAAGGATTACGAGTTCTTCCCTGGGCTGTGTATAAGCATGTAAAAAAATTTTTACCTTCTGTGATTATCATGGAAAATGTAGAAGAAATTCAGCAATGGGGTCCTCTGGACGAAAACGGAAAGCCCATTTCCGCTAGAAAAGGAGAGGATTATAAAAAATTTATAATAGCAATGTGTTTATTGGGATATCGTTATGAATCAAGAGAACTGGTGGCAGCTGATTACGGAGCGCCGACGACACGGAAACGGTGGTACGCAATATTCCGCAGAGACGGGAAGAAAATTGTCTGGCCAGAACAAACACATAGCAAAAACGGTGAGGAGGGTTATCTATCATGGGAACCTATATGGAAATATCTGGATTTGCAGGATTTTGGAAAATCCATTTTCGGGAGAAAAAAACCCTTAGCTGAAAAAACAATGAACTGTATTGCAAAGGGATTAGAAAAATTTGTTTTTCATTCTCCAGAGCCGTTTATTGTACAGGTGAATCATGGAGGAGACTGCTTCCGTGATCAGAGTATTCATGACCCGCTTCCAACGATTACCTCAAAACATGGATATGGCATTGCAACTCCGCTGTTGATTCAATATCATTCCGAAACAACTAGAAATGGTATAAGAGGACAGAAAGTCACTGAACCTGTACAGACCATTGATACCAGTAACCGTTATGGGTTAGTGATGTCTTTTCTGACTAAATTTTACAAATCCGGTACAGGACAATCTGTATTAGAACCTATCCATACGATTACAACAAGTCCTGGACACTTTGGACAGATATCCGTATATGCAATACCTGTTCGTGAATTAAAAGAATACCCTCGTGATATCCTTCAAAAGGCCACATGGGTAAGCCAATTCATGATGGAATATTATGGTTCAGGAATCGGCCAGCAATTAAATGAGCCACTTCATACAATTGTCACCAAGGACCGCTTTGCGCTTATCACTGTGCTTGGGAATTCTTATGTCATTTTAGATATTTTTCTTCGAATGCTTAGTCCAGAGGAATTAAAGCTTGGACAGGGATTTCCAGAAGATTATATTATCGATCATGATATTACAGGAAAGAAAATCAGTAAGACAGGACAAGTTGCCAGGATTGGGAACAGTGTAGTGCCTATAATGGCAAAAGAATTAGTACTTGCAAACTGCTCATATTTGAAGGTTGGAGAACGAATACCGAATTTGCATATCGTAGAAGAAGAGTATCAATTAAAGTTTGCATAATTTTTCATGAAGAAATATTACATTTTCAAAATAAGAGATGCCTTTAAGGTGTCTCTTTTTGTCTTTGTTTCGTTAAATCACCTCTTGATTCTTTATCTTTCCTTGAATCACAAATCCCATATTAAAAGCAGAAGAGAAATGTGTGCCATTTCGGTGATTTTTTGCCATCATGTACAAAAACTTCCATTTTACGAAAGAAGGAGAATGTCATGAGAAAATTGATCCGCTATATCATCTGTGGGCTGTTTACAACGCTTGCCAGTCTGAAAAGCTATGCCACTGCTGCAGTCGTTCTTGGTACAGATTCTACGTTCCGGCTGCAGGCCTGCAATGTCATCTCCTGGGCACTGGCTGTGATTTTAGCATTTTTTGTAAGTCGTACCTGGGTGTTCCGAAGCAAGAATGAGCATATATGGAAAGAGTTTTTTGCATTTACCAATTGTAGAATCCTTACCTTGCTTTGCGACATGGCAATCATGCAGGTACTGGTGATTGGATTCCATGTCCATGACCTGGCCGCCAAGCTGGTCGTGCAGGTGGTAGTCACTGTTTTAAATTACGTTTTTGGAAAATTGGTATTTAGGAGGAGTAGTGATGAATAAGATAGCTGTTTTAATCCCTTGCTATAACGAAAGCAAGACAATACAAAAGGTAGTAGAAGATTTTAAGAGAGAACTCCCGGACGCAACGATTTATGTGTATGATAACTGCTCTACGGATAATACCGCCGAGATTGCAAATAAAGCCGGGGCAATTGTAAGAAGCGAACCACAGAAAGGAAAAGGAAATGTCATCAGAAGGATGTTCCGTGAGATTGATGCCAGATGCTACATTATGGCGGATGGGGATGACACTTATCCGGCAGAGTATGCTAAAGAGATGACAGACCAAGTATTAAATCGAAATATTGATATGGTGGTAGGAGACCGACTGTCTTCAACCTATTTTACTGAAAATAAAAGAAGGTTTCATAATGGAGGCAACCTGGTTGTTCGGAAAGCTATTAACCTTTTGTTCCATAGCCATATCAAAGATATCATGACCGGGTACCGGGCATTCAGCTATAATTTTGTTAAAACATTCCCTGTAGTATCCAAAGGATTTGAAATCGAAACAGAGATGACCATTCATGCCATTGATAAAAACATGGCGCTTTCAAATGTCATTGTAGATTACCGGGACAGGCCGGAGGGTAGTGAATCAAAATTAAATACCATGAAAGACGGCATTGCTGTTTTAATGACCATTGTAAAACTATGGAGGAATTACAAACCAGCCCAGTTTTTTGGATACATCAGTTTTTCCCTTATGTTTCTAAGTGCAACAGTATTTGTCCCTTCTATAATGCTTCCGTATATGCATACAGGAATTGTTGAAAAGTTCCCGCTCCTTATTGTCTGTGGCTTTATGGCGATGGCTTCCCTGCTTTCTTTTTTTACAGGTATGATTTTACAAAACCTGATTGAGAAAGAAAAACGTGAATTTGAATTTCGTCTGCAAATAACCGGAGAAAAGGAGAAGAACATTGAGGGAATTAAATAAAAAAATATACCATTGTCTTGGGAAAAATCTGTGGCTATGGATTACCCTATTTGCCTGTATGATTACCTATTTTGTATTAAGTATTCAGATGATGGACAATGACGGCTGGTTTATCTTAAATAATGGCCGTTACATTTTAGAGCATGGGATTCCCCATCAGAATCCCTTTACCTGGGTAGAAGAACTGGATGTTGTTTTACAGCAATGGGCTTATTCCGTTTTCATCTATAGCATATATCAGTGGTTCGGAGTCATCGGAATCTTTTTCACCTGCTGCCTTTTGCACGTTTCCTGCATGGCTATGTTTTGTAGGATTGCTAAGTTAAAAGGGATAAATAAGAAAATCGCATTGGTTCTTTGTTCCGTTATGTTCCTGGCCGGATCTGGATTCCTTTCCATTCGTCCTACCTTTATCACAGTATTTCTTTTGCTATGGCAAGTATATGTTATGGAACGGTATAAGCAGGATGGTATTACATGGAAATTATGGCAATTGGTTTTGATTTCCGTATTAGAGATTAATTTACATGCTGCAATCTGGCCCATCCATTTTATAATGCTGTTGCCATACCTGGTACCTCCGATTTCCAACTTGTTTGTAACATTTAAACCGAAGCATTACTCTGTAAAACCTTTAGCTGCTGTAATTCCATTGATGGCAGCTGCCGGATTTTTAAATCCTTATGGAATGGATGCAATCAAATATGTATTCTTGTCCTATGGAAAAGAATTAAATGATGCTGGAATTTTGGAACTTGCAGCACCTTCTTTTCAAGATTCTGGTTTGATTTTTATCTTTTTACTTGGCGGCATCTTATGGTGGGTTGCATTGCATAGAGATAAAGAATTAGATTCCGCTTTCTTTTATATTTTATGCGGAACAACACTGATGGGAACCATGCATCTTCGAAATTTAATATATGCTTATTTTGGCATATTATTGTTCTTATGTGAAATTACAAAGCATACGAAACATGAAGTAAAAAACAAACTATATGGAACAATCGCTTTTACCATTTTAGCCGGAAGTATTACTTTCATTTGGATTGGGATTTCCAGTGCAGTATTTGATTACAAACAGGAAGATGATTTATATTCTCCAGTTAAGGCAATTGAATATCTGGATAAACATGAAAATAAAGATGTAAAAGTGTTTACCATTTTTAATAATGGAGCCTACTTCGAGTGGAGTGGATATAAATGCTTTGTTGACCCAAGGCCAGAACTGTATTTTAAGAAGTTAAACCACAAAGCGGACATTTTCAAAGAATACCAGGAATTAATCATCACAACCGATCCTAAGCAAATCGATGCGTTTTTCGACAAATACCCCTGCGACTATGCATGCATATCCAAAGGAGAGTCTTTAAACTTATACCTATCCATGCAGGAGGGTTGGGAGCCGGTTGTGGATTCCAAAGAATATACGCTATACCGCCAGAAGTAGTTCTACCTGAAAAAAGAGGTTTTTGGAGAAATGTATGTATTCAGAAGCGAGAGGTACCTTCGGGTGTCTCTTTTTGCAAACTGAAATTTTTATGGCAGGATATCAGAAACACTTGATGTTCCGTTAGACAAAGTGCTGCGTGTCACATCCAAAAACACAAAAAGTTAAGCGGCTTACAAAAGATAAAGAGATGCCCTTGTGGTTTCTCTTTTTTCTTTTCCTCTATTTTCTCATATTTTCTGTGAACTATATGATAAGAGGAGGAATTAGTTATGTTTAAAAAAATGAAACAAATAACAAAACTCAATCTCTTGGTGACCATTAGCATTTGCGCAAGCACCTTCATCGGTGCTGCATTTGTATATACAGTATGGAACTGGCTTGCCCCAGAATTCCTGCAGCTTCCCTCCATCTCTTTTACCAATTGTGTGAGTGTGATTACAGCACTGGCAGACCTTTGCATGTTCGAGGTACAGATTATGTACAAGGTAATGGAGAAGAAGAAAAATAAGAGAAGATCCAAGAGAACGAGAAATAAGAGACGCCTTTAGGGTGTCTTTTTTTTGCAGAAATATAAAAAATATGATATAATTCATCCAAATACATTATAGAGGGGAAGTTTATGAATTATTTTAATGTCTTTGAATTATGCATCATACCGACTGTTGGATTGCTCATAATTGTAATTTTATATTTGATACTTAGGTCGCCGTTTCATTATCCTTATTATGTTCATTATTTTGATGTTTCTGGAAAGAGAACTCCCAATTTTGATGATTTGATTGATACATTTTTGATTTCTGATAATTTTCATGAAATAAAAATTCACAACCAGAATATTTCACAATGGAAAGAAACGTGTAAAGAAAAGATTGAAAAAAGCACAATTAAAAAATATCGTGAAATGCAATTTCAAAAATGCTTAGATGATAAAAATGCATATCAGTTTCACCTAGTACGAAAACAAACTAGGTATAAACAAAAAAACTATGTAAAAACAGCATACAAAATCACACAAACAGTAGAATCTTATGATTGTAATTATAGCTATTTATATCATAGAAATGAAAAACTTAAAGAAATTAATTATGAATGCACGCTTCGAGAGTATCATAGTAAGAATCAAAGAAAACTTATGACAAAAGAACTTAGAAGAAAAATAATGGTTCGAGATAATTACACTTGCCAATATTGCGGAAAGTATATGCCCGATGAAGTAGGACTTCATATTGATCATATTATTCCAGTATCAAAAGGTGGAAAAACAATTCCATCAAACCTTCAAGTTCTTTGTTCTAAATGTAATGGAAATAAGTCAAATAGTTGACACTCCCCATAGCTAAAGCAAGGGGTTTTACGACACATTGGATAAATAATATCACGATATATTTCAAAAATATTCATAACCAGAAAGAGATTCCCTTATGGAGTCTCTTTTTTGTGAAAAACGTAACCGGTTTCGAAACATTGTTCGATTTTCTTTGAGCAGGGTTTTCTCTTGTCCGAAAATTCTACACTATCCCATATTTACTATAATGAAACAAAATTTGAGATAGGAGGTATTCACTTGGAGCAGAAGAAAGCCCAAAAAAGCAAAGAAGAAAAAAGAATACAGAAACGTTCTGAAAAAAGAGAATGGAAGCAACATAAGAAATCTTGGAAGAAAAAACACCCTTTCCGGCGTGTCCTAAGAGTAACTTCGGTCAGCATTCTGGTGCTTGGCGGTGTCGCCATCGGTGGATACCAGCTGGTTATCCATTCAGATGTGTACCACAAACTGGCTACTGAATCATATGATATTCTTGCTACCATGGAAAAAGGAACCTTCCGCTCTCTTACTAACACCAAAATCCTAGATAAGGACAATCAATTAATTGGTGAAGTAGATTCCGGCACTTACTTATATAAAGATATTAGTTCTATTCCACTTTCCCTTCAGAATGCTTATATTGCAGCAGAAGACCAGAATTTTAAAACCCATCGGGGTGTTGATTACAAAGCTATTTTACGAGCGGGGATTACTTTGGTTAAGAATAAAGGGGAAATTACCCAAGGCGGGTCCACTATTACCCAACAGGTCATTAAAAACAACTTACTATCCCAGGAGCAGAGTTTTGTGCGGAAGATACTGGAAATCCTTATTGCACCGGAACTTGAGAAAGAATACAGCAAGCAGGAATTGATGGAATTTTACTGCAACTCCAACTATTACGGAAACGGCTGTTACGGGGTAGGAAGCGCTTCCCGGTTTTATTTTGGAAAGGATGTCAGCGAATTAACGCTTGCAGAATCTGCGATGATGGCCGGAATCAGTAACAGCCCCAACAATTACAATCCGGTAGCAGATTTTGAGAAAGCGACAAAGAAAAAAGAACAGATTTTAAAACAAATGCTAGAGCAGCAGATGATTACCGAAGAAGAGTACAAGCTTGCAAAAGAGCAGGAGATTGTAGTTACACAGACCTCTTCCAGTCTGGTTTCCGCTGATAACTACATGAGCAGCTACGCAGTTCATTGTGCAACATTGGAATTGATGGAATTAAACGGATTTGAGTTCGACTACTTATTCGAAACAGAAGAAGAGGAGACGAACTACGAAACTTCCTACAGCGATGTCTATAAGAAATGTGCTTCTGAAATCCGCAGCGGGGGATATACCATCCACACCAGCTTTGACCAGAACATCCAAAAACAGCTACAAGAGTCCATTGACCAACAGCTTGCATCCGATACACAGGTGCAAGAGAATGGAAAATACCGCCTACAGAGTGCAGGAGTCTGTATTGATAATGAATCTGGCTATGTTGTCGCAATTGTAGGAGGACGTGGGGAGGATACTTATAACCGCGGGTTCCTAGCAGTGCGCCAGCCTGGTTCAGCAATAAAACCCCTGTTGGTTTACGGACCGGCCTTTAATGAAGGAAAACTGTTGCCGTCTATGATATACGAAGATAAAAAACTGAATATTAATGGATATTCACCCAAAAATGCCGGCGGTGGATACCAGGGAGCTATGACCATCCGCAAGGCCATTGCATCTTCCAGAAATACAATCCCGGTACAGATTTTAAATGAAATAGGAACACCGGCTGCCATGGGATATTTGGAGAAGATGAAGTTTGCTCATTTGGGTTTTTCGGATACGCAATCTTTATCTACAGCTCTTGGAGGTTTTTCCAAAGGAGTGCAGGTTGATGAAATGGCACGGGCCTATGCGGTTTTGGCAAACAGTGGAAAAGACGTACAGAAAACCTGCATTGTTTCTATAGAACATGAGAAGAAAGGTGTCGTTTATTCTGGAGAAAAAGAGATAGAAAAAGAAATTTTCCAGCAAGATGCCGCTTTTATGCTGACAGACTGCTTACAGGGTGTGATTAAAGAATCTTACGGAACCGGACACAGTATAAATCTTCATGGACAGATTGCAGCTGTTAAGACCGGGACGACAGATTTGGTCAGGGATTCCTGGCTTTGCGGATACACACCGTATTATACAACTGCCGTCTGGGTCGGCAACGATGACAATACGCCGATGTCCGAAAGCAGTTTTGCCAAAAATATCTGGGCTGATTTCATGAATGCACTTGGAAAGCCGGCAACCGATTTCATCATTCCGTCCACAATCCAATACCGTAAGTTGGATGCATCTGGAAATCCATCCGGAGATGTTGCAGATTCCTTAGATGATACGCTCCCTGTATACGAACGGCGTCCGGAAGGTTATGATATGACTTCCCTCAGTATGCAAGATTCTATTTCGAAAAACCTAAAAAAGAAGGAACTGGAAGCTGCATTAAAAGCAGCACAGCAGGCGGTATCCGCATTTGAGTTGGTAGAAATTACGGATTCCCAGGGAGTCCTTGATTACGATTCCGCCCATCAAACGGCCTTGACGGCCATTGACGCAATTCCAGATGAGTATCAACGTGCAGAATTTCAGAAGCGGGTTGTAAAAAAAGAAAAACAACTTTCAAAGACATACAAGACCTGGAAAAAGAAGATTGCGGAGGCTGCAGAGCAGGAACAAGAACAGACAACACTAGAGCAGGCGAAACAGGATGAACAAAACGAGCAGAGTTCTTACCAGAAACTTCAAGAGCAGCGTATTTTCTATGTCCGCCAATACATCCAGATGCTTTCTGAACGGGAATACAACACAAAGACCACGCAGACTATCTTAAAAGATGCATGGAAAAGATTAGAAAACTGTGCCGGCTATGCAGAGTATGATTCTCTAAAAGAAGAACTTCAGGCACAGGAAACCCGCATCTTAGAACTTCCAACTCAGATACCAAAACCGGAAGTGCCTGAAAATGAACTGGATGTTCCACCTGATACTTATCCGGAGGATAAACCAGAAGAAGATGCTGAACCCAAACCAGAAGAAAAGCCGGAGGAGTCTTAGCCAAAATCTTTTTTTTGAAAAAAATTCATATTATCAATGTCAAAAAATAAAAACGATTATAGGAGGAAATGACATGAATAAAGTGATTTTAATGGGACGTTTAACAAGAGATCCTGAGGTGAGATATTCACAGGGAGAAAATTCTATGGCAATTGCCAGATATACACTGGCTGTTAACCGCAGGAAGACAAAAGACGGACAGCAAGAAGCAGATTTCATTTCTTGTGTGGTTTTTGGAAAATCTGCAGAGTTTGCAGAAAAATATTTCCGAAAAGGTCTGCAGGTTTGTATTTCTGGTCGTATTCAGACTGGAAGCTATACAAACAAAGATGGCCAGAAGGTCTATACTACAGAAGTGATGGTGGAAGAACAGGAATTTGCTGAAAGCAAGAGTGAGCACTCTGCACCGACAGAAAACAGAGCAGCTGCACAGCCAGCACCACAGACTGCACCAGCACAGCCAGCTGCCAGTGATGGGTTCATGAATATCCCGGACGGCCTCGATATGGAACTTCCATTCAATTAAAATTTCATTACAAAGAAAGAGATTCCCTTGCGGGGTCTCTTTTTTTTTGCTTCAAAAATAGTGCGAATAAAAAAGTGAAGAAAATTTTTCAGAAATTTCTGCTTCCAGGAAATAAAACTACCATATTAAGAAGATGCGAAAGTTGTCTTTACCTTTTTAATATGGAAATTAGTAAAACCCATGCCCAAAAATCAACCTAGTCTACGAAACTGTTAGTATTAAAGAAAAAAGAAGAGAGGAATTATGTATGCACGAACAACATTTATTGTACCAACCAGGAGAAACTTGCTGTTTTGTGTGCGGGAATTTCTTTACCTGCACGAAAAATATAAAAAATAATGTCTTAGATTTGAAAAACACCTGTGAATCCCTGGTTCTGGTGACAGAACTTAAAGGAGATGACCCGCCTCTGTGAAAGTATTAAAACGAGCAGTAACAGAAAAAGTCCTAACCGAAGAGGAAAAGGCTGAACAGAAAAAAATATATGAAAACTATAAAACAACGCAGATTCCGGATAAGAATTTAAAAATGTTAGCCGGTTTATTTGCAATCTATCATGTTTCCTATCAGGAACTTCATGAAATCTTACGTGTTATTCACTGCTATAAAGCAGATGCAAGAAAATTAGATGAAATGACCCAGGCAGGTATTTCATCAGAAATGCTGGAAAAATTACTGCCAGGGTTGGTACAGCCGTCTGGAAGTACCATTTCCATAAAAAAAGTAAAGCTAGGAGAAACAGACAGCTAGAAAGGAGCATTCCGTGAAAAACATCACTGGAACAGTAGGACAGATTTTATTCCGAAACGTAGAAAACGGATATACCGTATTCATCTTACATTCCACAAGCGACCAAATTACGGTTGTTGGAACATATTTTACCATCGCAGAAAAAGAATACTTGAAAGTTCATGGGACATATACCAAACATCCTTCTTACGGTCTCCAGTTTTCAACGGATCACTATGAATCCGTCTTTCCGGAAGACCCCCGTATGCTGGAAGCCTACCTTGGAACCGGAGTTGTCAAAGGAATTGGGAAGGTGCGTGCAAAATACATTGTAAAAAAATTTGGAAGAGATACTATGAATGTCCTAATGAATCATCCTGAACGTCTGACTGAGGTAAACGGAATTGGAAAGCGTTCTGCGTCCCTGATTGGCAAACGAATCCGAGAACGGACCAAAGAGCAAGAGGACATTTTAAAACTATTTGGACTTGGACTAACCAATGCTTTGGCTAAAAAACTTTATACACAATATAAGAATAAAATATTCCATATTCTACAGACAAACCCCTACCAGATTATCCAGGAAGTCAATGGGGTCGGATTTCAGACTATGGATAAGATTGCACAACACAATGGCATATCAAAAGACCATGTATTCCGCCTCCAAAGCGGTATTTTGTATGTCATGGAATCCATTAGAAACTGCGGACACATCTGTTATCCCATGCAAAAATTAATCAAAGATGCAGAAAAATTATTGGATTCCACCCAGGTAGAATCTATGATTTCTACTATGATACAGGAAGAAAAGCTATTAAAGATAAAACGGGCACGAACAGAATATATTTATATTCCACGTATCTACAAACAGGAAGTGGAATGCCAGGAAATGCTCCATGCCTTAAACCGAAAAGTTAAGGCACCAAAGGAACAAATAGCCCGTATCTTAGGCAAACTGTCTACGAATCTGGATGAAATACAGACCAATGCAGTCTACGTTGCAGCAACTTCCGGAATTATGATTCTCACCGGCGGACCTGGTGTAGGAAAGACCACAACTACGAACCTAATCATCCGTTATTTTCTTGAGCAGAAGAAAAACATCCTGCTGGCAGCACCAACAGGAAAAGCCGCTAAGCGTATGTCTGAAGCAACCAACATGCCTGCTTCTACCATTCATCGGATGTTGGAGTTTAAGAGTGAAAATGGACGTGGTTTCTTTGCAAGAAATAAAAGCAATCCATTAAAAGCCAATGTCGTTATCGTAGATGAAGTATCTATGTTAGACCAAAGCCTTTTACACGCCCTATTGTGCGCATTAAAAAAGGGAACGCAGCTGATTTTCGTTGGAGATAAAAACCAGCTCCCAAGTGTCGGAGCAGGGAACGTCCTTGGCGATATGATTGCATCCGGCCAATATCCTGTAGTGGAATTAACCAAGATTTATCGACAGGCTGCCGGAAGTGATATCATAACCAATGCTCATAACATTTTAAACCACAAAGGGCTTACCTTATCCAATAGGGATTTCTTTTTCAAAGAATGCTCCAGCCTGGAAGAAATGAAACAATTGTTAGTACATTATGTCAAAGATTCCCTTCCTTCTTTTACAGGGGAAGAGCAGGTGCAGGTATTAACTCCCCTCCGGGTAAGAGGAGCCGGCGCCAATGAATTGAATATTTTGCTGCAAGATGCACTGAATCCATCCGAAGTAACTGTAAAGGGATTTCGGGTAGGAGATAAAGTAATTCAGATTAAGAATAATTATGACATGATTCGTAAGAAACCAGACAGCAAAGCAGAATACGGTGTCTTCAATGGGGATACCGGAATTATAACATCCATTGATGAAGAAGAAGAATTCCTTACCGTCCGTTTTGATGATGGATGGCAATCAGAGTATGAATTTGAGAATATAAAAGAACTGGAATTATCTTATGCGCTGACTATCCACAAATCCCAAGGATCCGAATATCCAGTAGTTGTAATCCCAGTATGGGACTATATTCCTATGATTACATCCATGAATCTTTTATACACCGGTATTACCCGTGCAAAAAGATACATCTTAATTCTTGGCTCTTCAAAAAGAGTAGAACAGATTGCAAAAAACTATATCCAAACCAGGCGCTATACGGGATTGAATAATCATTGTCCGGAACAGAGCCTGGAAGAGTAAGTTTTCGACCATTCTTTTCCGATAAAATACCATATTAAACATAAATAACTACTAGGAGGACAAAAAATATGATAGATAACAGAAAAACAGTATTTTCTGACATAAATACAAACGCATCCATTGCCCGTTTGTTATCTGGATTAAATTACGAGGATTTTCAAAGACAGCAGGATTTCCTGCGTAATATCAAGGGAAACATTGAGACCAATTCCATTGTAAATGGTATTTTGGAACTCATGGACCGGATTGCTGACCTATATGAGGAAACAACTGGAAGTTCCCTAACAAACCGTTTCAAGGCAGTAGAAGCTTATAGCAAACTTTTACTGCTTTTGGATGATGCAAATAACAAGGATTTTTCTTTATCCGATTTTCTTCAATGCAACAGCACAGTGAATGCCCCAATGGATAATATTTTGGGATACACCCACATCCATTACGGAAGTATTATTTGCACCATTGCTAGCTATTACGGTCTTCTTGTTCCGGTAGGAACTATTTATGTATTAAATACAGAAGAGGATAAAACACCTCTGGAGCGGATTCCCAGAAAAACCTTTATACACCTGTTAAAAGAAGCAACACCGCTTACATTAGAGGAAATGGAAGCAGCAGAACTATGTGCAGGAGGTGGTTTGGATGATTTACGATAAAAAAGAGCAGGTTTGTGTGGACATAACCACACATCCTTATTTCCGAGACTATGAGGTAGCCGTAAACACAGATGGTTTTATTCTTATGTTACAGCGTGGTGAAGTAGTCTGCAGCGCTGATATGGACAGGTTTCAGGCAGACCCTGTTGAAATTTTTGATCTTTCAACAGGAAAAGCGGTTGATACCGCCACACATCCTTATTTCAAAGACTATGAAGTGGCTTCCGGCAAAAACCATATCCTGATGCTCCAATACGGTTCTGTAATGTGTTCTGCTGATTCCGCTCTGTACGGTGTCAGACAGAAGAACAGCTTGGATTTGAAGGGCAGTGGACTTTTGCCATCAGAGCAAGATGTCTACCGTTATATTTCTTCTTACATCATGGAACACCGGTATGCTCCAACCTATGAAGAAATTTTGAAAAATTGCAAACTACATTCAAAATCCACTATATCACTTTATATCCGTAAAATGCTGACTCTGGGTATTTTGGAGAGTGATGCGCCTGGCTCTTCCAGGGTATTGCGGCTTCCAATGCCAGCCTAAGATATATCCAAGAAGAGATTGCTCATACAGCAGTCTCTTTTTATTTCAAAAACAAATTAAAAATCACTTCCTATATCATATTTATAAGGAACAATAAAAATAGGAGGGAAAATATGGAACGTAATATCACGAATTTAAAGATTGGACAGGAACAACATATTTTAGTTTTGGTACAGGCTGTAGAAAAGGGAATTGCTAATAATGGAAGTCTTTACGAAAAGTTAAAGGTACGTGATACAGAAGGAAATGAAGCTACCTTGTACAACTGGGATCAGCCTTTTACTGCATCATTGCCAGTTGTTATCAATGCAAAAGTAGAAACGAAATTGGTAAAAGAAACCAATAATTATCGGATAATGACGTACCAGACAGATGACAGTGTCCCGAAAATGGAATTTTTACCGAAACCAGCCATTGATGTAAAGGAATACTGGAGTCAATTAAATGCGTTTGCGAAAAAACTTCCAGAACACTTGCATAAACTGGTTGGCCTTGTTCTGATGGAGAATCAAAAACGATTTATTTCGCTGCCACTTACTACATCCAGATTCTTTGCCCGTCAATGCGGAATTGTAGAAGCTACCGTAAAGCTTACTAAAATGGCAGATGTAGCTGCTACCGTACTTGGCCTTGATTGGAACCTTACCGTTACAGCTGCTATTTTATATTATGTCGGTTATACCGATTGCGTCAGTGATGCATTTGTAGCCACTCCAGAAGAGGTTTTGATTGGCGCAGGTGTATCTGCTTACACAAAAGTGTTTACTAAGGCGGAACAACTGAAACAGGAGCTAACGGAAGAATCTTATACTGTATTTTGCAGCGATATAACGTGTATCAATCATATCTTGCTGAGTCGTTACAAGGGAATCAGCACAGCTATTCCAGAAGCGATGTTATTACGTCATTTGGATGCGATTGTCACTGATTCTGATTTGATGCTTGCAGGTACTGCATTTGCACAACCTGGAAGTACCACAAGCATCTTGGGATTGGGGAAATTGTATCGAAAATAGGAACGGGCTTGCCCGTTCTTTTTTTGTATAGAAAATCACGAACAGGCGATATAGTATTCTTTTTTCTTAATTTTATCCCCTTTATTTTTTCATATTCTTTTTGAACACGAAATAAGAGGAGGAATCATTTATGAATCCATGCAACAATGGCAGCTACCATGGATGGCTGTTAAAAGAACCAACATATATCAGAAATAAAGATAATGTAATCTTCCAGGCAAGATTTGTATTAAAGGTGAAACGGGATTACCGAAATCGGGAAGGAAAATATGAATATGATTATATACCCATGCGGATAAGCGGGGAGTCTAGAATAAAACTGGCAGAACGTATGAACCCAGGTGATTCTCTGGCAATCTGCGGTTCCGTAAAAACGGATCGGTATGAAGCTAATGGACAGCCTTGTTTTGAAGTCTATGTAAATGTAGACAGTGTTTCATTTTCCCCAAGAACATCCACATTTTTGGAAAAAGAGGAAGGGACAACCGTTGCATCTAGTTTTGGCCTGCCATTTGCGTGAAGGAGAAGAGGGCTTTCAGCTCTCTTTTTCATGCCCAAAAATCAAATAAGAAATCCTTTTTTGTATTATATTTATAAAGTAAAACAGATTCTTTTAAGAAAATCGGGCGGAATTTTCGGTTACTGATATCAGAGATGAAATCTTACATCACTTTCGCTTTTTTCTTGCCAAAAACAAACGAAATACTATATGGTGTATTATAAGAAGACAACAGATGTGGCAATGTCATGGACCGTGACAAACAGACTGATAAAAATATCGGCGAAGAAGGCCTTATATCTACCACGAGAACAAGTTCAGTATACTCAGGGAAGTCAATTACTACAGCCAAATGAGTACTGTTCTTTTGGTCAGGACTTGAAAGATTGTACAGGAAATGAAAAAACGGGATATTCCCGTTTTCTTTCTTGACAAATGTTTAACTAAAACCTACACTAAAAGAGAAAGGAGAATTTGCCATGTTAAGGAAACTAAAGACTGGACGGATTTGCCGTGCCATGTATGACTCTACTAAATTGGAAGCCTGGATAGAAGACGAATGCCTTTACTTCCGTGCATACATCCATCATCCGCCGTCTGTGGAATTTTCCAAACAATTTTACCAGACGCTCGGTATCAAATTAGAATATACCAACGAATATATTCAAGTATCTTCAAAGTTACATTTAAAGAGCTACATTGATGAAAACGAATACTTAATTCAACGCATAGACACACTTTATAAATATCTTATTTTATCCTTCCATGAAAAGGTAAAATACCCATTACATAGCATTATTCTTTAATTCACGGAGCAGGCATACGCCTGCTTCTTTTCTTATTTCTCTTTTTATTTTTTCTGTAAGATTTTTCCATATTGAAGATGACAAAAACAAAATAGGAGGTTATTTATGAACAAATCACAATTAAAACAGGTATTAAAGAAAGTAATCCGTGGTGTAAAGGATGGAATCCATGTAGGTGCAAATCTCTTGCTGATACAGGTAAAATCCGGAACTTTAATGATTTCAGCCAAAAACCCCATCTGGGCAATCCGTGCGTGGGCTGATATTGCAGAAGGAGAAAAGGAATTTTCTTGTGTGGTGAATTCTACGGTCTTTAATCAGATTATAGATAAAATGCCAGGGGAAGAGATCTCTCTTTCTATTTCCAAACAGACTCTTTTAATTAAAAGTGGGAAATTAAAAGCGACAATTCCCTATGTACAGGACTACAATTGGCCAGAACCTGCACCATTTAAACCTATCCACCGTCTTCAGATTGAGGAAAGCTTTTTAAATTGCTCTCATGCATTGGCAAAAAAAGACGAAATGAACGGGTTATTTGGTTCTTACCACATTGAAGTTTTAGAAAATGGTCTTCGTGTTACCGCCCTGGATGGAAAACGTATTTCTATTTGCAGTGCCGGGGAAGGCAAGGTACAGTATGACTTTGTCGTTGCGGGAGAGTTCTTAAAAGAAGCTATTGCACTTTCTGATGGAAAAGCTTATATGGAAACGGATGGACAGAGCATTTTGGTTTCTGGGGAGGGGGTTGAAATTTTTGCAAAAACAAGAGCGGAATCTTATCCAAACATTGAAAATATTCTAAATGCCAGAAAAAGTGTCACCACCATGTCCGTAAACCGGCAGGAATTTTTAGAAGCTATTCTCGTGGCTACACTGTTGGATGATACAGTTATCCTGAATATTACAGAACATGGTACGACATTAAGTAATAAACCAAGCATAAAAGGAGATTCTTTCATAGAGTTATCTACAGTAGTAAAAGGTCCAGACATCCACATCGGTTTAAATGGTTCCTATCTAAAAGACTCCCTTCAGGTTTTGAAAAATGAAAATATCACCCTCCATTTTCATCGTCCCCAAACTCCTGTCTTCATAGAAGAGGAACACCAGATGGAATTAATCCTGCCTGTTGTAATTCAAACCAGTTACAGTTCAAGAGAACCTGTACGGTAATTTATCGTTCATGGAAAAAAGCTGCCGCAAATGCGGTAGTTTTTTCTTTTGACTACATAAATTTAAAAATCGTATGCTCAAAAAACATGATGTATTTGTTCTGTTTTAAAATTAAGAAAAAAGAAAGGAAAACAATTATAAGAAAAATGAACCGATTTTCAAATAAAAAGCCACCTGAAAAAGAAGATTTAGTCTTAAAGAAAGGGCTGCCTATTTCGAAGTTGAGACAGGATATTTCCAAATTCCATGTAGGGGATAAAGTCAAGATTCCAAGAAATTTGTTGCCGGATGATAGTACCGCTTCCAACACCGATTATGTCAATGCAAAAATAGAAACCATCTGCAGACATCATATTGTATATCGTTTACTATCCGACACCCACGTCTCTCTAGATTACTTTGACAGCCTGCAGATAATTATCACAGAGCCTTTTTCGAGCTATACGGAAGAACAGCAGCTTTCTGACCTGGCTGATGGAATGGCAGCAGCAGTAGAATACAAAAAGAGCTGCCATTCATGACAGCCCTCCTTCTTTACGCACGTTCAGAAAGTGTTTTGCATTCAACTGCAAGTGTATAAAATGCATTTTTAAGGCTCCTGCTGTTGCAACGAAGCATTACTTCCTGGGCTTTACGGCCTCTTTCAATAGCCTTTTCTTTGACCATAGAACGATATTGTTCCTCCGTCATGAAATCTTTCCAGGTTAAATGGTTCATTTTGCAGGCAAGATATCCGTCTGCATCACATTTCAGAGCAACATCATGCCCGTAATTTGGCTTTGCATCTGAATATAAAAATGGAGTGAGAATATACCCAGGAGAATGAATTCCAAGCAAGTCAGCTTCTTCCTTGGATAAATGAAATACTTCTTTTTTCTTCTCCATCCTGGAAGTGTAATACCAGTCGGGCCGTCCCTCCAGTTCCCACAGGATATCGGCAGCTTTCCCATATTCCACACCAAGGGTATAAATAATCAAATCGATTGCATTGATTGCAGCACCACATGCTGTGCAGTATAGATTATTCCAGCCTGGCTTAAAATAACAGTTTGTTGCATGACGATCTGCATGCTGCGGCAATGGACACAGTAAGAAACAGGATGTTCCTTTTCTTCTAACCGGTATGCCAAGGTAATTGACCAC
>OLRK01000590.1_pt1 | contig 40501 bp, 36 predicted proteins | sample 1672911 | NCBI WGS metagenome assembly OLRK01 (sample SAMEA3136736, study PRJEB25190) | human gut metagenome | biome: human gut; feature: human-associated habitat; material: faeces | place: Austria | collected 2013 | reverse complement strand
ACTGCAGTTTATTTTCCTTATCTGTATACTGAATACCGAAAGCCTTTGCAAAGCCATCGCCGAAGTTATGACTTGTACCGGACTGCAGTGCCTTGCCGTCGTGCATTAACGCTTCAATTGTATAAGTTGCCTCGGCGCCGGCAAACTTCTCCTTATCTGTTTTGCGGCCTCTGATAACAGGAATTGCAAGCACCTGCTCGCAAAAATCTGCATAAAGGTGAAGCATCTGCTCTGTTCTTGCCTCAGCTTCCTCAGCTGTCGCGTGGGCTGTATGCCCTTCCTGCCACAAAAACTCTCTTGAACGTAAAAACGGACGTGTTTCCTTCTCCCAGCGCACAACAGAGCACCACTGATTATATACCTTCGGCAAATCTCTGTAAGACTGGATTTCCTTTGCATAAAAATCACAGAAAAGTGTCTCGGATGTCGGTCTGACACACATTCTTTCCTGTAATGGCTCAAGTCCGCCGTGTGTCACCCATGCAACCTCCGGCGCAAAGCCTTCCACATGGTCTTTTTCTTTCTGAAGGAGACTTTCAGGAATAAACATAGGCAGGTAAACATTTTCAACGCCTGTCTCCTTAAATCTTGTATCCAGCTCTTTCTGAATATTTTCCCAAATCGCATAGCCTGCCGGTTTAAATACCATACAGCCCTTTACACTTGTGTAATCAATTAAATCCGCTTTCTTTACAACATCTGTGTACCATTGCGCGAAATCTTCTTCCATTGAAGTAATCGCTTCAACTAACTTCTTGTCCTTTGCCATAATCTTTCTCCTCTCGCAAAAATTTAGTACAAATTTTGTTCCATGCAAGCTTATATAGCACAAACTGCGGCTGCTTCATGCAGCCTCCCTCTGCCCATCATGCGCATCCGTCCGGAAGACTTTTTTATTGCGCGGGACAGTCCGCAGGGCTTTCCTATGTCAAAAAAGCCTTTTGCCCCTGCCTGCATATGCAAAACAAAGGGACCAAAAGGCTTATCAATACTTTCTTTCGGCGGTACCACCCTTATTAGCTGTCAGCCGACAGCTCTCTCAAATACCGTTAACGCCAGCATACGCCGTATTTTCATACGGAACTCCGAGGTAGGTTCCAAAGCTTCCGAGGCAGAAACTCTCAGCCGCCGTTTCTTCTCTGTAGCATCTTTCACTCTGTACTAATCCTGTTCAACGTCACTAAAGTCATTTGACCTTTTTAATACCGGATTGCCGTACACTTTGTGTTCCCGCAATCCTTAGTATCATAAATATAGAATATCCGCAAAAATTTGTCAAGCACCAAGGCCGCATTTGTTTTATTTGCCTCCTGCCTGTCATATCTTCCAATCATCCCAAATATTCACATGCTGCCAAAGCCGCCGCCGCACCATCGGAAGCTGCAGTTGTCAGCTGGCGCACTGTTTTTGTGCGGCAGTCGCCCGCGGTAAATATACCTTCAACATTTGTGCGGCAGTCCTCACCTGCGGCAATATATCCGCCGTCATCCAGATTTATAAGACCGGCAAACGGCCCGTTCTGCGGCATCTGTCCAATAGCTACAAAAAGACCGGAAACAGGCAATGTCACTGTCTCGCCGCTCACCTTATTTTTCACATCGACAGCTTCAAGAAAATCATTACCCTTAAGCGCTGTCACCTGACTGTTTAAAACAAATTCTATATTGTCCTTTGTTTTTAAATTATCTACATATTTCTGCTCACCGCGGAAAGCATCTCTGCGGTGGATCAAATAAACCTTGCGGCAATAAGCCGATAAAAAGAGGGCGTCTTCCAGCGCCGTGCTGCCGCCGCCGACAACAGCCACATCCTTTCCTTTGAAAAAAGCGCCGTCACATGTGGCACAATAGGAAATTCCCGCACCCACAAAGTCATCTTCACCATCCACGCCGAGCGGACGGTTGACTGCACCTGTGGCAAGAATGACCGCACGGGCCGTATATTCATTATCCTCTGTGACAACATACTTTTCTTGTCCGTCCGCACGGATTTCCACAACATTTTCAAACTCAACCGCAGCGCCTAAATTGACAGCCTGATCGTATAAGTTCTGGGCAAACTCATAGCCCGAAATATGGGCAATACCCGGATAATTTTCAACCTCCGGAGAGCGCACGATCTGTCCGCCGTAAGTATTTGCTTCAAGGACGAGCACATTTTTTCCTGCTCTTGCGCCATAAATTGCCGCCGATAAACCGGCTGTACCTGCACCGACAATAATCATATCATAAATCATAATATTACCTCCATCTTCTTGCCAAGCCCCCAAAGATTCGGTATGATAGTAATAATTAAAATCGTACTTGCGGTCAGCACATACCGCCGCAGCCTTTGGGAGGAATTTATATGTTATCGACTGATATTACCCGTTTCATCAGAGAAAGCCTGCCTTTTTGGGACAAGCTCTCTGAAAATCAACGGAATCTGCTTTTGAATTATACGACACAACATCATTATCAAAGAGGGGAATCCATATTAAGCAGTACCTTTGAATGTATCGGACTTCTTCTCATAAAATCCGGTACTATACGGGTTTATATCTTATCAGAGGAAGGAAAAGAAGTGACGCTTTACCGCCTTGCAAAGGGTGATATATGCGTCATGTCAGCCTCCTGCATTTTAAAATCAATTACCTTTGACGTCTGCATTGAAGCTGAAGATGACTGCGAAGTCATACAGATGGCCTCATCGGCTCTTTCTCTGCTTTCCTCTGATAATATATATGTGGAATGTTTTATTTATAAACTTGCCGCAGAACGCTTTTCCGATGTCATGTGGACAATGCAGGATATTCTTTTCACAAGTTTTGACAAACGTCTCGCCGCGTTTTTGCTGGACGAAACTGCTAAAAATCATTCTGATACCTTGAAGATGACTCACGAGCAAATCGCAAAATATATGGGCTCTGCCCGCGAGGTCGTTTCAAGAATGTTAAAATACTTCGCCAATGAGGGGTATGTGACATTATCGCGGGGCGGCGTCCGCATTATTGATAAAGAAAGCCTTGTCGCCCTTTTATAAAGGGCGGCGCCGCCTGCAAGCTTCTGCTTTCTGTATTTTAAATTCCACAACCGGCCTCATTTTAAGGCTTTTTATATTAGTCTAAAAGCTTCTTTACAGCTGCCTTTGGCTTTGCGCCGACAGAAGTTGTGACAACCTGACCATTTTCAACAACGACGAGCATCGGGATTGTCATCGCTTTATAGCGCATTGCAAGCTCAGGCTCATCATCGACATTGACTTTGCACACTTTAATTTCCGGCATCTCCTCTGCCAGCTCGTCAACAACCGGTGAAAGCATACGGCAAGGACCGCACCAATCTGCATAAAAATCAATTAAAACCTTCTTATCTGCCTTTAAAACTTCCTGCTCAAAATTTGCTGATGTTAATTTTACAACGCTCATATTTATACCTCCTAAGATTTAAAATCTGCTTTGTTTTTGTTTATGATTTTATTATACCCATATTTTAAGTTTATTCTGTGACTTTGTCACATTTGGAAATCATTTTCCCGATGCTAAAAGCATAATATCCTCCGGCCGCACAGATAAGTACTTTGGCAGCGGTTCCTTCTGTTCTTCATTGACTGAATTTTTGGATACCTTCCACCATACAGGCTGTTTTTCAGGCGCCTCGCTGTTTTTCATAAAATAATGAATTTCAAAAGGCGATTCGTCTGTATCTTCATGAATTACAGAAAAAGTATTTACCGCAGCCGCCGTTTCTTCCGGTCTGAAGTGGTGGGCTCTGATACCGGCATGAGTTATCTCGTCCGTCACCGGGCAGGCCGTTTTAAGGTAAAGCCCCCAATTCTTCGCATAAATTTCATAATCGCCGGTGCGCTCGATTTCCGATATATTTTTACAGCCTGTCAGCCGCGCCGCCTGAACATATTTCGGATTATCAAAAACAGCCTTTGTTCTGTCCGTGCAAAGCACCCTGCCCTGATCCATTACCGCCATGTCCCCGCACAGCCTGTAAAGCTCGTCACGGCTGTGAGATACCATGATAACATGACCGTCAAATTTTGCGAGCAGATTTTTCATTTCACGCTGAAGGGCATCTCTTAAATAAGTATCAAGCGCCGAGAACGGCTCATCCAATAATATCATTTCCGGCTTCGCCGCAAGCATACGCGCAAGCGCCGCTCTCTGCTGCTGTCCGCCGGAAAGCTGGTCGGGATAGCGGTCTATAAGGTCTGTAATGCCCATCATCTGAATAACCTCCATCGCCTGCCGGCGTTTCTCCTGCTTCTTTCCACGGATACCGGCTTCCACATTTTTAAGGACAGTCATTGTCGGAAAAAGCGCATAATTCTGAAATAGATAACCAATTCGGCGCTCGCCCGGCGAAAGGTTAATTCTTTTTTCAGAATCAAAGAGTACGCGGCCGTCCATGACAATTCTGCCCGAATCCGGTGTTTCTATGCCGGCAATACACTTTAATGTCATACTTTTGCCGCAGCCCGACGCACCAAGAATACCAAGGCTTTCGCCTTCAAAAACAAATGCCGTATTCAGCTCAAAATCTTTAAAACTTTTTTTTATTTTTACTTCAAGACTCATATCGCCCTCCTATCTGCGCCTGCGGCCGCCGGACAATAAATTCATAAGGGCAATGGCAATAAAGGCAATCACAACGACAACAATCGTCCAAAAACCTGCCGTCATATAATCGCCGTCCTGAATAACCATTGCGATTTTTTGAGAAACTGTCCCTGTTTTGCCCGGAATATTTCCGGCAAGCATAGATGTGGCGCCATATTCACCCATAGCTCTGGCAAAAGTCAGCACCGTGCCCGATAAAAGCCCCGGCTTTGCAGCCGGAACAACAACCTTCCAAAATATTTCCCAATTTTTCATTCCCAGCGTCTGTCCGGCATAAACAAGATTTTTGTCGGTCTGCTCAAAAGCCGCCCGGGCATTGCGGTACATGAGCGGAAACGCAATAACAACAGCCGCGATAACACAGCCAATAAAGCTTTGCACAACACGCACATCAAAGGTTGTATCTAAAAATTCGCCGACAAGACGCCGACGGCTGAAAATCATCAGAAGAAAAAAGCCTGACGCCGTCGGCGGCAATACCATCGGCAGCGTCAGAATACCATCCAGCACTGCCCTTGCACCGCCTTTTTTCTGCACTGTCTTCCATGCCGCAAAAATTCCGAGAAAAAATGAGATAATAACGGCAATAACGCCTGTCTTTAATGAAATAAACAGCGGACTCCAGTCAAGAGTCCGCAGCCACTGTACAAAGTCCATATGTTTCGCCTCACACATTCGTATCAAACAAATATTTATCGAAAATTGCCTTTGCTTCATCTGAAATTATAAATTGATAAAATTCATCGGCAGCCTTATTTTTTGCATCATCGGCATTGTCATTTTTAATGCGGCATACCGGATAAATGACGTTGCCTGTTAAATCATAACTGACTTTTTCAATAATTTCCAAATCTTCCTCAAAACCATATGTATCAGAATAATAAACTGTGCCGACCTCACATGAACCCTCAATCACTGCCGTGCGTACCTTGCTCACATTGCCCTGCTCACTGATTTCCACGCCGCCCAGCGCCTCTGAAATTTCCTGTGTCGTAATTTTTGAGACATCTTCCGTTTCCGGCAGCATACCGCTGGCTGCCATTGCCTCCCGCGTATATTTTCCGACAGGCACACTGCCGTCTGCAAGCGCAATGCTTTCGGCTTCACCGATATCGGCAAGCCCTGTCACTTTTGAGCCGCTGCCCTTATATGTCACAACACATACTTGATTGTTGACAACATCCTTTCTCGTACCCTCCACAATAAGGCCGTCTTTTTCAAGCTCATTCATCTGTTTTTGTGCGGCGGAGAAAAAGATATCGCACTCAAAGCCTTCCTGAATCTGCGTCATCAATGTGCCTGAACTGTCTGCATTAAAATTAATTTTTACATTCGGATGATCTGCATTATACGCTGCTGCGACCTCCTCCATCACCCCTGAAAGACTCGCCGCAATAAAAACATTAAGCTCTGTCCCGCCGTCTTTGTTCTGTCCGCCTTCCGTTCCCGTCTCTGACTGCCTATTCTCTGTCTCACCTGCTGTCTGTCCGCCGCAGCCTGTCAAAAGCAGCACCCCTGCTGTCATCATTGTAAACACCTTAAAAAACTTTCCCTTCTTCATTCAATCGCCTCCAATATTTTTGCATTACGAGAAAAAATTATCATTACGACTAAAGTATAAGTAAAATATCAAATTTTGTCAACAATAGCCAAATTTTTTTATATTTTTCATAAATTGTATCTCTTTTTCAGCTGAGACAGAATTTCAAGAATAAGAATCAGTCCGACAGGTCCGAGTATAATACCGCTGATACCAAAAAGCTTCATTCCGATAAAGGTGACCGCCATCATGTAAAACTCATTAATACCAAGACGGCTGCCCATCAGCCGCGCCTCCAGTACCTCCCTGACAACAGCACAGAGACCGTAAATCACTAAAAGCGCAATACCATGTCTGTAATTGCCCATAAAAAAATCAATAACAATCCACGGTACTAAAATTGTGCCGCTGCCAATGACCGGCAGAGCATCTAAAAGAGCAATACTAAGACCAATAAGTAAGGCATAGCCTGTCCCCGAAAGCTTTAAGCCGACAGTACAGATGACAACGACAATACTGATGATAATGCCCTGTGCCTTAAAAAAGCAGCCGACAGTTTCCGCGATGCGCGCCGTAATCTCTGAAATTTCAAAGAAAAACTCACTGCGCCTTATATCACCGTCAATGACCTTTTTATTTTTTATTAGCAGAGCCGCCGAAACAGCGCCAATAGTCACTATGACAAACAAAGTCACAACCTTTCCTGCCGCCGGAACAGCATGTTCTTTCATAATCATATAAAAATTATCCGAAAATCCATGTGCCATCTGTCTCAAAAACATCGACAATTTATCCGAAACAGCGCTGCTTTCGCATCCGAGCAGACCGCTAAGACCGTCGAACAAACTGTCAAAAACACCTGAAACAACCGCCAAAATCCTATCCGCATTTGCAAAAAGATTTTGTATCCGGCCAAGCACATATTTAAAAAAAGCAGCCGACAGACCGGCAAGTGCCATGAATACAGCAGTCACAAGCACTGTCGCGCTGATACCTGCCGGAATTTTTAATTTCCTGTATAAAAAAAGCACTGCAGGCTCTAAAAGCCGGTACAGAGCATAAGCGATCACAAACGGCATGACGGCAGAGAGCGCATACTTTAAAAAAATATAAACTCCTGCCGTCACAAATGCCGTCTTAAACAGCCATATTAATTTTTTTCTTCCCTCTGCCGTCATTATTTATCACTCCATCACTAATAGACATTTTCTCCTATCTATTGTGCGGAAAATATGCGTGAAGTATTCATTCAACTTTTAACATCCTGTAGCCGATACCGACATGCGTCTGTATATACTTTGGCTTTGCCGGATTTTTTTCAATTTTCTTCCGAAGCGTCGCCATAAAAACGCGCAGTGATGTAATATCACTCTCCAACGGACTGTTCCATATCTCCTTCAAAATAAACTGATGTGTCAGCACACGACCGACATTTTGGGAAAAAAGACATAAAAGCTTATATTCAATAGGCGTCAAATGCATCTCCTCACCGTTCATATAAGCACAGCCGGACACGTAATCTATTTTCAAATCGCCGTTTTCAAAAACTTTCTTTTCTTCTCTGTCCGCCTCCCGGTAATAGCCCGCCCGGCGTATAGCCACACGAAGCCTTGCCAAAAGCTCATCCACACTGAATGGTTTTGTCAGATAATCATCGGCCCCGGCGTCTAAGGCGTCAATCTTATCCTTATCCTCCGTCCGGGCACTGACAACAATAATCGGTACATTCGACCACGAACGCACCTTCTTAATAATATCGACGCCATCCATATCAGGCAGTCCCAAGTCTAAAAGAATCACATCATAGTGCTTTGACACGGCCTCCGTCATCGCCTGAGCGCCTGTTGTCGCTGTCTTAAATTTATACTGATTTGTTTCTAAAGTAGTTGTGATAAGATTTCGTATGGCATAATCGTCCTCAATCACAAGTATAGCTTCATGATTCATATAAAATTTCTCCTTTAAGCCAAATATCTTACCTATATACATTATCACTTTACGCGAAACACATCAAGTCTATTGCTCAGCCTGCATTTCTAAACCAGCGTTTTTTCTGTTTTTGCGTACCGCAGTCATCCTCGCTGTAGGCCGGCTTCAAATCATTTTCAAAAGAACCAAATCTGTCCATATTTTGTCTTGCCGGTACGTAAGACGGTTCAAGCGCCCATGCCGCTCTGAAATGTTTCATTGCGCCGACAGTATCTCTTTGCTTTTCTAAAATAATACCGTAAAGATTGTGCGGCTCCGGCGCATCCGGAAACTGAGCCATTTTCTGTCTTATAAGAAATACAGCGTCCTCGCAATGGCCGCTCTCTGCCATTTTTTTAATCTTTTTACTGAACTCATATAAAGTTACCTTTGTCTCATTATCTATACTCGTCATCTTAAACATCTCCTCTTAATCGAATAAACATCAATTTGATTTTCTCTTTCTGATTCTAAGTATAATGCTTAAGCTGTGAGCCGTGTGTGAGATCTATGTGTTTCGTGTGAGAATTGTGTGAGAATGTCCAGTTATTCATCTGCCATCCGGTAGCCAACGCCGACCTCCGTCATAAGATACCGTGGTTTTGCCGGCTGTTTCTCAATTTTTCGGCGGAGCCCTGCCATTAGGGCGCGCAGCGCCTGTGTATCTGTGCCATAGTCAGCTCCCCACACTTCCCGGATAATATAGGCGCTTGTCAGCACTTTGCCCGGATTTTTCATAAACAGCGCCATCAGATTAAACTCCATCGGCGTCAAATGCAGCGCTTTCCCATCTAAAGAAGCCTGATGCTTTTCTATATCGAGAACAAGACCGCCCACACTGTATACCGGCTGAAGTTTCGGCGTTCCCGTCCGATAAAGATGCCTGAGCGCCACACGTATGCGCGCCAAAAGCTCTGTTGCCGAAAACGGCTTTGTCAGATAGTCGTCTGCCCCTGCGTCAAGGGCCAAAGCCTTTTCTTTATCCTGATCTCTTGCCGATACTACAAGAATCGGCAATTCCGACCATTCCCGAACCCGATGTATCACGTCCATGCCGTCTGCATCGGGAAGCCCAAGATCAAGCAGCATCATATCTGCATTTTCACTGACAAGCTTTTTTAAGGCGCCTGCCGCATTTCCGGCAGTAAGACAGCGAAATCCCTCTGTTTTCAGCGCATAAACGATAAAATTCCTAATTTGTATATCGTCCTCGACAACGAGAATTGTCTCATGATAATCACTCACTGCCCTTTCCCTCCTTCACCTGTACAAGCGGCAATGTAAAAGTAAAGACCGCGCCGCTTCGGTCACTGCGGTTTTTTGCCCATATACGGCCGCCGTGGGCTTTAATGATCGACTCACATATGGTAAGTCCGAGACCGATACCTTTTCTTGCATCTGCCGGCTTAATTTTCGACGTATAAAAAGTTCCGAAAATGTTCGGCAAATCCTCCGGCGCTATGCCGTCACCCTCGTCTGTCACTTCAAACACAACATTTTTGCTGTCCGCTGATTTTGTCACCGAAATCTTAATTTCCCGGTCTGCCTCCGTATGCTTTACTGCATTATCCAAAAGATTAATAAGCACCTGCATAATCAGTTTTCCGTCCATCGGCACCATCAAAAGCTCATCGGGAAGCTCTGCCTTAATTTCATACTCCGGCGAACGGCTTTCCATCTGCGACAGCGCGCCCTCAACAATTTCTTCAACCGCCTCCGGCTGCTTTTTAATCACCATCCGCCCCTCCTGAAGCTTTGTCAGACTCAATATATTTTCAACAAGGGAATGCAGCCACTTTGCATCTTTAGAAATACCCTGCGCCATCTCAAAACGGGGATCGTTTTTTTCTGTCATGTTCATCATCATTTCTGAAGTACCCATAATCCCGGCCAGAGGCGTCCTTAAATCATGGGAAATCGCCCGTAAAAGATTGCCTCTGTAGCGTTCCTGCTCTATTTCCAAAGCTTTCTGCTCGGCCTCCTTAGCTTTTGCGCGCACCGCAGAAGTTAGTGTGCCCGCAACAACCGAAACGACCGTCATAATGGCAAAGGTAATCATATAGCTTGGATCATCCACATCCAGCGAGTGATACGGACTTGTAAAAAAATAATTAAAGGCGAGTGTTGCGGCAACCGCAGTTAAAATACCGCACACATAGCCTTTGGCAAGACAGCCGGTCACAAGTACTGCCAGCGTATACAAAAGCACAATATTTGTTTCCGGAAAACCAACATACCGAAATAAATAGCCCAAAGCCGTTGCCGCCGCCAATGAGCAAACAGCATATGTCATTTTTTTCACAGTATTCATGCTTCTATCCTTTCTTCCTTTAAATCAAAATAAAAAATCGTTCCGTGAGGATGATTTTCACGTACTTTTAATTCGCCGCCATGGGCAGCAGCAATACACTTGCATAAATACAGACCGATGCCCATGCTGCGCGTACTGTCCGCCAGTGTCTTTGCCCCCGAATAAAACATATCGAAAATAGAAGACTTGTCTTTTTCTTCAATACCCTCCCCGTCATCGGACACCTCAATCACAATCCGTCCTGCCTTTTGATTCCGGTGCGCAGAAATTTCAACATGACAGCCCGACGGCGTATATTTAATTGCATTGTCCACAAGATTGACAATCAGCTGCATTATAAGACGCGCGTCCATCCACGCCATAAAAAGCTCATCATCCATATTTAAAATAATTTCATGTCCGTCTTTTCTCCTATGGACATGGGAAATCGCCTCACATAAAACATCCGAAACAATTTCCGGTGTCATATTCATCTTTACAGAACCATTTTCAATTTTTGTAATGGAAAGTAAATTTTCCACAAGCTGATAAAGCCATACCGAATCATCGTAAATATCCCCGTAAAGCTGTTTTTTCTTGTCCTCTGACAATGCGTAGGCACTGTCTAAAAGCATTCCCGCATTGCCGGAAATCGCAGTCAGCGGCGTTCGCAAATCATGGGAAATACTCCGAAGGAGGTTGGCACGCAGCTGCTCCTGCTGCATTTTTAAAAGCGCCGCCTTCTTTTCCTGCTCGGTCGCCTCTTTTTCAAAGGTCAGTGCCGCCTCATTGAGCATAGCTATCAAAAGGCTGTATTCAAAATTTGGAATCGTTTCACCATTTGGCAGCTCTATACCGATGACAGCAAAGGTTTTATCACCTGCAGCAATCGGAAGATAAATTGCCTGCGCCATCGGCAGCGTATGCGTCGTCGCCCCCGCCCTGTGTCCGTTTAAGTAAACCCATTGGGCAACCGCTCTTTCCTGCGCCGTATCTAAGCTTTGCATTGCTTCCGGCAATGTGTCCTCTGCCTGAAACTTTCTGGGACCGACAAGATGTCCGTCATCCTCCCAGTAAATAAGTACAGAACGGTTTAAAAGCTTCACAACCTGACCGCATATTTCCTTTAAAAGCTCATCCAATGTCTTAATGCGCCGCAGTTTTCTGCTATTTTCAAGAAGAATTGATGTCCTGTAGGCAACCCGGGCGCTCTGACTGACATTGCTCCGCATTTTTAAAAGCAGGGACGATGTAATAAAGGCGACAATGAACATTGTACCAAACGTAATAAAGTGACTTTTATCGTAAGCATTAAAACTATATTTTGGCACAGTAAAAAAGAAACTGTAGGTCAGCACACCGAAGGCTGCAGACACAAGAGAATAAATTCTCCGGTCGGTATACAGGGCAGTCATTACGCAGCCCAAAATATAAAGCATTGTAATATTGGCTTCTGAAAACCGCCATTCCCTGAAAATAAACGCCATACACGTCGTTAAAAATAAAATACCTATAATTTTTAAAAGATTTACAAATACAGATGCATGTTCCTCCGTATTTGCACGCTTTTCCCGTTTTTTTTGCCCGCCTCCCCTGCTTCTGTTATATGGAAATGAGCTTGTGTCCGGAATAATATAGATATCTAAATTGGGCGCATAATTGATAATCTGTTCAGACAGCGTCATTTTCGACGCACCGAAAAAATTGCGGTGAGTTGTCCGCCCCATGACAATTTTTGAAACATTGCCGACCTTTGCATATTCTGCAATCTGATAAGCCACATCCTCGCCGAAAACTGTTATAATCTCTGCCCCGAGCGCCTTCGCAAGACGGATATTGCTCTCAAGCATTTTCTTTGCTTTCTCATCGCTGTTTTGAATATCCGGCGTTTCCACACAAAGCGCCGTAAATTTTGCGCGGAAGGCATAGGAGAGCCGTGCCGCCGTCCGTATCACCTTTGCACATGTGGGAGATGACGAAATACAGGTCAGCACATGCTCACCTGTATAATAATCCGTTTTTCCGCTGTTTTCTCTTTCCTCCTCCGCAAGACGGTTCACTCTGTCCGCCGTGCGCCGGAGCGTAATTTCTCTTAAAGCAATCAACTTCTCCCGAGTAAAAAACTTTTTCATTTGTCTTCCTCCGTAATATGACCGATCAGCCTGCCCCTTTTTATAAATCTTGCCTTCTTTCAGGCGGTCTATTAAATCATCCGGCTCTATGTCCACAACCTCAACCTGATCGGCCTCATCAAAAACTCTGTCAGGCACCGTTTCCTTAACGCGGATGCCCGAAATATTGCCGACAAGATCATTAAGGCTCTCAAAATGCTGGATATTCACTGTCGTATAAACATTGATTCCGGCATCCAAAAGCTCATCAATATCCTGATACCGTTTCTGATGCCTGAGCCCCGGCGCATTTGTGTGGGCAAGCTCGTCGACAAGAAGTATCTTCGGCTTTCTTTTCAGCGCCGCATCTAAATCAAGCTCACGAAGCTTTACCCCCTTATAAGCAACTAAGCGGGGAGCAATCGCCTCGATGCCGTCTTCCATCGCCATTGTCTCCGGTCTTGCATGAGGCTCAATATAGCCTGCGACAACATCTATACCGTTCTTCTTTAAATCGCGGGCGGCATCCAGCATGGCAAAGGTCTTGCCGACACCGGCGCAGTAGCCTAAGAAAATCTTCAGCCTGCCTCTGTCGGCGTTTTTGCTTTTTATTTCCTCCGCTTTAATCCTTTTCAAAATTTCTTCCGGTGCCGGTCTTTGCTCATCCATTGCCATCCTCCATTCGTCTTTTAGTTATTATAGCCTATAGCATTTGCAATCGCAATATTTGCCTTTAAGACGTTCATTTTATCCTCGCCAAAAATTCCAAGTACCTTGCCCTCTGCAGCATCTTCTATAATCTGATTGACTTCACTCTCAGAAAGCCCCGTTTTCTCACAGATCAGAGGCACCTGAACCTTTGCTGCCTGAATACTGATATGAGGATCAAGTCCCGAACCAGAGGCTGTCAGTAAGTCTGCCGGAATATCCTCGGCTTTAACACCCGGATGAGTTTCTAAAAACGCTGCCATATCCGCCTCAACACGTTCCTTTAATGCCGGATTTGACGGGCCATAATTAAATGTACCGGAAGCCACACCCGCATATTCATCCTCTGTGCCGGCATAAACGCCGTCCTCTGTGTAAGTATTATAATTGACAGAAGAAATTCTGCCTTTAAAAAAACAGTCATCTGTAAATTTCTGTCCGACAACGGAAGAACCGACAGCTTCTTCGGCTGTTTTTACAGGATTGCCATTTTCATCAACAAGACTGCCGTTTGCCTGTACCGGGAAAATAAGCTGGCTCACACCCGTAAGCGCCAGCGGATAAACAACTGAGCATAACAGCAGCATACATACGGTCACTAAAAAAGCTTTTTTAAACATTTTCAAAAATGATTTCATGTCTGACACTCCTTTTTAACGCCTGCCGGCTGCCGGCTTTTAAAGACCAAGCAGACCGAGCAGCGGCGCAATAATTAAATCAATAATTTTAATACCGATAAACGGAACAATCACTCCTCCGACGCCGTAAATACCCATATTTTTAAGAAGCATCTTTTCCGAACGCATCGGTTTGTATTTGACGCCGCGCATAGCAATCGGAATAAGGCACGGAATAATAATCGCATTAAAAATTAAAGCGGATAAAATCGCACTGTACGGTGTTGCAAGACGCATAATATTTAAAACCTGCATCTGAGGAATGACAAGCGTAAACATTGCCGGGATAATCGCAAAGTATTTTGCAACGTCATTGGCGATACTGAACGTCGTCAGCGCGCCTCTTGTAATAAGCAGCTGCTTTCCGATTTCCACAACCTCGATAATTTTTGTCGGATCAGAATCAAGGTCAACCATATTCGCCGCCTCTTTAGCTGCGGCTGTACCGCTGTTCATTGCAAGCCCGACGTCCGCCTGTGCCAGCGCCGGCGCATCATTCGTGCCGTCGCCGGTCATGGCAACAATTTTACCTTCGGCCTGCTCCTTTTTAATTTCTTCAATTTTATCTTCCGGCTTACACTCTGCGATAAAACCGTCGACGCCTGCCTCTTTGGCAATTGTTGCCGCGGTAAGCGGATTATCGCCGGTACACATAACTGTTTTGATACCGATTTTCCGAAGCTGCATAAACCGCTCGGCAAGTCCCGGTTTTACAGTATCCTTTAAATAAATGACACCGTAGATCACATTTGCGGCACAGACAACAAGCGGCGTACCGCCAAGCCGTGAAACATCTGTCACAATGCCGTCCAAATCCTTCGGAACTTTTCCGCCTTTTTCTGTCACATATGCCTTGATTGCTTCGCTGGCGCCCTTTCTTACCTCAGTACCGTCTGAAAGATTCACACCGCTCATTTTTGTCTGAGCTGTAAACTCGATAAATGTCATCTGCCCTGCAAGGTCATCGGTAATTTTTGTTCCCATATTTTTGCCCAGCTCTACGATGGATTTCCCTTCCGGTGTACTGTCGCTTAAAGAAGTCATCACACTGTAATCAATTAAATCTTCCTTTGAAACACCTTCAACCGGATAGAAATCCGCAGCCAAACGGTTTCCGTAAGTGATTGTACCTGTTTTATCAAGAATCATTGTATCCACATCGCCGCAGGCCTCAACAGCCTTACCGGACATAGCAATAACATTAAATCGTGTCACCCTGTCCATACCGGCAATACCGATAGCCGAAAGCAGGGCGCCGATAGTTGTCGGTATAAGACAGACAAGTAATGCAATCATTGTTGCAATCGGAATATGAACACCCGTATATTGTGCAAGCGGATACAGTGTCACAATAACGATAATAAAAATTACTGTTAAGCTAATCAGCAATATATTTAATGCGATTTCATTGGGCGTTTTCTTTCTTGAAGCGCCCTCAACAAGGGAAATCATTTTATCAAGGAAAGACGCACCCGGCTCCGATGTGATTCTTATTTTCAGCCAGTCGCTGACAACCATCGTACCGCCGGTCACCGATGAGAAATCACCGCCGGATTCTCTTGTGACCGGTGCGGATTCGCCTGTAATGGCCGACTCGTCGACCGAAGCGATACCTTCAATGACCTCGCCGTCATTTGGGATTGTCTCATTGGCATAAACAATGACAACATCTCCCTTTTTTAACTCAGAAGCGCTGACTTCCCTTGTGCTGCCATCTTTTAAAATCAGATGCGCCGTCGTATCCTTTTTCGTCTTTTTCAGCGTCTCTGCCTGAGCCTTGCCTCGTCCTTCCGCAACCGCCTCTGCAAAGTTTGCAAAGAGCACTGTCACAAATAGAATCGCCGCAACAATACCGTTATAAATTCTCAAATCACTTGAATCCCCGAATACCGTCGGGAAAAAAGTCATCATCAGTACAATGACAAAACCTATTTCAACAACAAACATCACCGGATTTTTAATCATATATCTCGGATCTAATTTTTTAAAAGCGCCAATAATTGAACTTTTTAAGATGTCCTTTGTGATGAATTTTGTTTTATTTTCCTTTTTAGCCATCTTCATTCTTCCTTTCCGGCATGATTTACGGCATCCAAAGCGTCAAATGCTCTGCGATTGGTCCAAGCGCCAGCGCCGGTAAAAATGTCAATGCCGCAAAAATATATACGATAAATACTAATACAAGGGTAAAAATTACATTATCTGTTCTCAGCGTTCCGACCGTCTCATTCATCTTCCGTTTTGCAAGAAGACTTCCGGCAATGGCAAGCTGAGCTGCGATTGCTATATATCTTCCGAAGAACATTGCAAGTCCGGCTGTAATGTTCCAGAAATAGCTGTTGTCTGCAAGTCCCTCAAAGCCTGAACCGTTATTGGCTGCCGACGACGCATATTCGTAAATCACCTGCGTCAGTCCACGGAAGTCCGGATTTGTAATACCCTCAAGTCCGGCCGATGACGCCACTGCAAGCGCCGAAAAACCGAGAATTAAAAGCGGATGAACAATAAGCACAATAGCGACAAGCTTCATCTCTTTACCTTCTATCTTCTTTCCGAGATATTCCGGCGTACGCCCAATCATAAGACCGCATATAAATACAGTCAGAATCACGTACATAAGCATATTCATCAGACCGACGCCCTTGCCTCCGAAAACACAGTTGAGCATCATATTTAAAAGCGGTACAAAGCCGCCCATCGGCGTCAATGTATCATGCATATTGTTGACCGTTCCTGTCGTAAACGATGTCGTTACCGTTGTAAAAAGTGATGACTGGGCAATGCCGAACCGGACCTCCTTGCCCTCCATGCTGCCCATCTCCTGACTTAATCCCGCCTGCTCAAGCGCCGGATTTCCCGCAGATTCCGATGTAAAACAAAGCGTCAGGCTGATTAAAAAAATCATAGACATTGCCGCAAAAATAACTCGTCCCTGAGAGCCAAAAATAACTCTTTTCTTTGCCGCCGGCAGCAGTGCATTCTTTTCTGCAGCCGCCTCTTTTCTGCGGTCATGCACCATACGCCCAAAGGTAATAACACAGGCACCCGGAAGAAGCATCATAGAAATCAGCTCTGCAATATTGGATATAATCGTCGGATTTTCAAATGGCGTTGCCGAGTTGGCGCCGAAAAAGCCGCCGCCGTTTGTTCCGATATGCTTAATGGATTCCAGCGCCGCCACCGGTCCCATCGCCAAATCCTGCTTCGTACCCTCAATCGTCCCGACAGTAATATTTTCAATAAAGTTCTGAGGCACGCCCTGACTGACTAAAAGCAGACCGACGATAAATGCAAACGGAATTAAAATACGTGTCGTAATTCTCACCATATCTTCGTAAAAGTTACCGAGATCCTTTCGTCCTCCCGCAAGTCCCCGGCAGAACGCCATACATGCGGCATAACCGCTGGCTGCCGATGTAAACATCATAAAGATAATAACAAATACCTGCGAAAAATAGCTCAGCCCCGACTCACCGGAATAATGCTGCAAGTTTGTATTTGTCATAAAGCTTATGATTGTATTAAACGAAAGTGTGGACTCCATGCCTTCAATGCCATTTGGATTGGCAAATAAAATACCCTGAAGTCTTAAAACCAAATAGCCGACGCCAATCATCACCGCATTTGTCATCAAAAGATTTAATGCGTACTGCTTCCAGTCCATACCGGCCCGGCTTATTTTAAATACCTTGTAGATAGCGCCGTCCACTCTGTTAAACACAGCGTCGGCAAAGGTTTTCTGATTTGTCGCGATGTGATACATATAGGTACCCACCGGAATCACAAGTGCCGCAAATATTGCCAGCGTTACGATAATTTGTAACATACCTTAAAGCCTCCTGTTTTATTTTCTTTTTCACTTCTTTTTAGGCGTAACCTGCGCTTCACACCAGTCAATAAACAGCCTGACAGACAAAACACAGACAAGCAGCACTGCTGCCATAAGCAAATCCATCATCTTTACTCCCTCCTTCTTAGTTCGCTATTAAATCTACCACAAAGCATTTAAAGACAGTGTTAAGTATTGGCAAATGGCATAAAGATAGTATAAAGATAAAGAAAAAACTGCCATCACACGATTATTAAATTAAATCCAAAAATTCTTAAATTCATTTCTCAGCACTTTTGTACATACTTCTTCGCCCTCGCGCGCAAGCTTTTCCTCATCAACACCTGTCAAATGACCATCTTTGTAAACAACCTTACCGTTGACCATCGTCATCCATACAGGTCCTGTAACACCGACTCTCGCCAGCATATTTTTAGGATCATGAAGCGCGCCTGTAAGCTCAAGCTTATTCGTATCGATCATAAAGAGGTCTGCGCCCTTTTCAATTTCAAGAGAACCAAGCTCCGGACGTCCGAGCATCTTGGCACCGTTGATTGTGGCAACCTTTAACATATCGTAGGCTGATGTACAGCCGCCTCTTTCTTTTGTGTGATAGGACTGCATCAAGTAAGCCATACGCAGAGCGTCAAGCTCGTTGGAGCTGTCGTTTGTCGCAGAGCCGTCACAGCCAAGGCTGACTAAAATGCCCATTTCTGTCAATTTCTTAATGTCAAGAATCGGAAAACCGCCAAGAACAGCCGGGGCCGGACAGTGAGAAATACCTGTCTTCGTCTCTGCGAGCACCTTGTATTCCTCCGGTGTCAATTCCCATGCATGAGCATAGAAAACATCTTCGCCGACAAAACCCATCTCACGGCACCATTCTACAGTTCTCACACCATAACGTTCTTTGATGCCCTCGCTCTCACCTTCGCCGAGATGTGTGTGAAGGCGCACACCCTTATCTCTTGCCAGCTTTAAGGATTCAACGAAAGTATCCTTATAGCAGTTAATCGGCTGGCACGGTGCGACAATAATCTGATTCATCGCATACGGCGCTGCATCATGATATTTATCAATCAGGCGCTCACAGTCTTTAATAAACTCGTCTGTAGACTCAACCATTGCCGCCGGAATAGAACTTCCCTTTTCTCTAGGCAGTGTATTGCCGCCGCGGCCGGCGCTGTAACGGATACCAAGCTGTGCTGCCGCCTCCATCTGTCTGTCCACAGGACGTTTGCCCGTCGCCGTTGTGTAGCAATACTGATGATCAAAGGCTGTTGTACAGCCGTGCTTTAACAGATCAGCCATCGCCGTCAGCGAAGAATAGTAAATGACATTATCATCAATTTTCTGGAAAATACGGTAAATCTTATCAATCCAATCCATCACTGTCAGATTCGGATAATCAATCGTTGTCATATTGCGGACAAAGGTCTGGAAGAAATGATGATGTGTATTGACAAGTCCCGGATAAACAAACTTGCCCGATGCATCAATCACCTCTGCGTCCTCTGCCTTAATATCTTTGCCGATTGCCGCGATCTTCGGTCCGTCAATCAGCATATCACTGTCATAAAATACATTATCCTTCTCATCGCATGTCACGATGGCTTTTGCATTCTTAATTAAAATCTTACTCATTTGTAATATCCCCTTTCATTTCAAAGAGCAATCTTTGCTCTCCTGCACCTTCTGTCTTATCTGGAACCTCTGATATACGGCTTTGAAAGACTTTCCGGCTCATTGCTGCGTCCGATAGAGCCAAGCAGCGCAATCAGCGTAATAATATACGGAAGCATGGCAAGCGCCTGAGTCGGCAGAGGCACGCCAAGTGCCTGGAGACGAATCTGAAGCGCATTGGCGCCGCCGAAAACAAGTGCGGCGCCGAAGCTGCCAAGCGGAGTATACCGGCCTAAAATAACGGCGGCAAGCGCAATATAACCACGTCCGGAAATCATATTTTCCGAGAACTTTCCAAGCTGTACAAGAACAAGTACGGCGCCGCCGATACCGCCCATAATACCATTGACAATAATAGCAATCCACTGATATTTATAAACAGAGATGCCCGCCGCATCAGCGGCTCTCGGATGCTCGCCGATTGATGAAAAGGCAAGTCCCGCCGACGTCTTCTTATAAAATACAATCGCTAAAATCACAAGCACATAAACAAGATATGTCATAATATCCTGATTAAAAAGCGCCTCTCCAATTACCGGAATATCCGACAGCACAGGAATTTTAATTGTTTCCAGTGTTGCCACCTGCTGATAAGACTGTCCCTCGCTCATCAGTTTATAGCCAAAGCTTGTCACACCAAGCATAAATATGTTTAGCGCAATACCGCTGACAGACTGATTCTGTGCCAGCTTAATACATAAAAAGCCATGAATCAGGCTGACAAGACAGCCGCCGAGCATACCGCAGATTAAACCGACAATCGTGCTTCCGCTGTAAAAAGCGCCGACAAAAGAGAAAAACGCACCGCTGAGCATCACGCCCTCCATGCCGATATTTAAAATACCGGCACGTTCCAGAAAAACTTCACCGAGGGCGGCATAAATTAACGGTACAGCCATACGGACAGCCGCCGTAAAAAATGCTGTAAAAAAAGTCAATGTAAAAATCTGTTCTAACATAACCGCACCTCCTTAATTCTTTTCTTTCTTTTTAAAGGTTGAAAGGTGGAACATCTTTCTTCCGAGGACAAGCAGCACGACAAGTCCGACTAAAATGCTGACAATGGCTGACGGAATACCAAGCTGGCGCTGCATAGAATTTGCGCCGACCTGCATAGTTGCAAAACCGATCGCTGCAATTAAAACGCCAATCGGGTTATTTGAAGCAATCAGCGCAATTAATACCGCCGTATAACCACAGTCCGAAGAAATACCCTCAATCAGCTTCTTTTGAATACCGATAACCTCAATCACACCGGCAAGACCGGCAAGACCGCCGCTTAAGAAAGCGGAAATAACAATATTTTTCATGACAGAAATACCTGTGCACTTAGCCGCTCTTTTATTAAAGCCGACAACCTTGATTTCATAGCCGACCTTTGTCTTCTCCATAAGCACCCACACAATAATGACTGCGGCAACAGCAATAATAATGCCGGCATTCAGACGTGTCGGCGGCATAAGAAGCTTTAACGCCGCTGAAGACTCGATGCGCGCCGACTGAGGCACCGTGCCGGCCGGATCCATGAGAAATGTTCTCACGGCAATGCCTAAAAAGTTGATGGCAATATAATTTAACATAATTGTCACGATAATTTCCGAAATGCCGAACTTCGCCTTAAAAATCGCCGCAATTAACGCCCAAAGTCCACCGCAGATAAATCCTGCAAGCATTGAAAGCACAATTCTTGCCGGTCCCGGCACACCCGTTAAGTTTAAAGCAACAGCTGCCGCCGCAATAGCACCCATATAAAACTGACCTTCGGCGCCAATATTGAAGAAACCTGTTCTGAAGGCAACTGCACAGCCGAGTCCTGTAAGAATTAACGGCGTCGCCTTGACAAATACTTCTGCAAAGCTGCTGGCATTACCAAAAATACCATTAAAAAACATCCGGTAACCTTCCGCCGGACTGACATCGCAAAGCAGCATCATCACCGTGCCGGCAGCGACAGTGATCAGTATAATCCATACAATATCTAATAACTGTTTTTTCTTACTCATACTGCTGTCTCCTCTCCTGTAATGCCGCCCATAAGCAGCCCGAGCTTATCTAATGTAATATCTCTATGTTCGAGTACACCGGCAATTTTGCCGCCAAACATTACGGCTACTCTGTCGGAAAGCTGCATAATTTCCTCCAAATCCGCGGAAATTAAAATAACACTCTTTCCTAAATTGCGCTGCTCCATAAGCACTTTTCTGACAAACTCTGTAGCGCCGATATCAAGTCCTCTTGTCGGCTGACTTGCAATAATCAGGCTTGCTTTATCCGTAATCTCTCTCGCAAGCACAACCTTCTGCTGATTACCGCCGGACATCAGCTTTACAGGCGTATCGCTTGTGGACTTTCCTGATGTCTTAATTCTATAATTTTCAATGGCATTCATCGCCGCTTCTTTAATCCAGCGTTTATTAAAAAATCCTGCCTTTGAATACGGATATTCACCGTATTGACGAAGAATCATATTATCGGCAAGACTCATATCAAGCACGAGCCCATCGGCATGTCTGTCATCAGAAATATAGGAAATTCCGCTCTTAAACCGCTCTTTTACTTTCTGTGAAGTCATATCTTTTCCCATAAATGTAAGCTTGCCGCCGCTCGGCTTCATAATGCCCGCAATAACCTCCGCCAGCTCCTTCTGGCCGTTGCCGTCCACACCGGCAATACCTAAAATCTCACCCTTTTTCACTTCAAGGTTAATATCATCGAGCAATGGACGTTTATGTCCTTTTTTTACTGTAATGCCGCTCAGCAAAAGCGCCGTCTCACTGACCGCCGTCTCTCTTGCTTGAAAATCTGCATTCAGTTCCCGTCCGATCATATAGTGAGAAAGCTCCTCCGGAGAAGTTTCGGCTGTCACTAAATCCATCACCTTTTTGCCGTCTCTTAAAATCGTTACGCGGTCACTGATGCTCATAATCTCACTCATGCGGTGTGTAATAATAATAATCGCATGTCCCTCGCTCTTTAACTTTCTTAATACATCAAAAACCTGCTCTGTCTCTGCCGGTGTAAGAACACCTGTCGGTTCATCCAGTATGAGAAGCTCGACATCTCTGTAAAGTGCTTTTAAAATCTCGACACGCTGCTGCTGTCCAACAGAAAGCGAATTAATTTTTGCATCAGGCTCCACCTGAAGACCATACTTTTCAGAAAGTGCCAAAAGTCTCTCTTTTGCCGCTTTTCTATCAACAAAAACGCCTGTCCCCTTAAGTCCGAGAACAACATTATCGAGCACGCTCATTTTATTTACAAGAGAAAAGTGCTGATGCACCATGCCAATGCCCTCGGCAATAGCATCCTTCGGAGAGGCAAAATGAACCTTTTTGCCCTTCCACAAAACTTCACCCGAATCTGCAGCGTAAATACCAAAAAGAATATTCATCAATGTCGTTTTGCCCGCGCCGTTTTCTCCGAGAAGCGCGTGAATCTCTCCCTTTTCAACCGATAAGTCAACCTCCTCGTTGGCATAAACGCCTGAAAAGGCCTTGCTGATATGTTTCATCTCCAAAATTCCCATACCGAAGTCTCCTTTAAAGCAGACAGGGGCGATACGTCTTCTCCGCTACCGTCCCTGTCAAAATTCCGTGTATTCTTTAACTGCCGCAGACCGCCGTGCTTCCTGCAAGAGCAGTTCATCTTTATTTTTACTGTGCCTGTCTGTCTGATGTATCACATGGTACTGTGAACTCGCCGGACTGAATTGCAGCAATCTTGTCATCTAAAAGCTGTTTTACATCTGCAGGAATCTTATCTTCAAGCTCAGGATTGTAAACAAGCTCAACAATGCCTTCAGCCATACCAAGCTGCTTTACAGTACCTTCAAATTTGCCGTCGATAATATCGGAAACGGCTGTTTTGATTAACTGAGGTACGTTATAAACTGCAGAAGTTAAAACGCTTGTCGGTGCAAGTGAGCTCTGATCGTAAGAGTCGCCTGTTGAGAAAAGACCTGCGTCTGCAGCCGCATTAATCGCACCTGTACCGGATTCATTTGCACAGTGGCCAATCACATCTGCGCCCTGATCGATCATCGCCTGAGCAGCTTCTTTTGCAAGTGCTGTATCTGTAAATGAACCTGTCCATGCAGACTGATATTTAATATCAGGATTTACAGACTTTGCACCGTCCTCATAGCCGTTCATAATCTTCACTAATGAAGCGCCCTGAACCGGTCCGATAAAACCAATGTTTCCTGTCTCTGACATACTTGCTGCGAGCATACCCTGTAAGTAGCCTGTCTCCTCACACTTCATTACATAGGAAGCAACATTTTCTGCTGAAGCCTCTGCCTCAATACAGATAAACTTTGTATCCGGATATAATTCACCGACTTCAAGTGCCGGATCTCCGAACTGGAAACCATGACCGATAACAACATCATAGCCGTTTGCCGCATAGTCTGTAAAAGTTGCAACCATATCTGCCGCCTGAACATTCTCACTGTAAGCAATCTCACAGCCGAGATCTTTTTCAACAAGTAAAAGACCGTCGTAAGCTGACTGGCACCAGCCCATATCGTTCTTAGCACCTGTCATACAGAGGGCTACTTTAAGACCGTCGCCTGTGCTGTCACCGTCCGCTGCTTCGCCGTCACCGGCTTCTGATGCCGCCGGTTTTGTATCTGTTTCTACATTTTCTGTTCCCTTGTTTCCACAGCCTGCTAACATACCGGCTGTCAATGTAAGACCTAACATTAATGCAACTGCTTTTTTCATTTTGTTCTCTCCTTAAACATAAATCGTTTTTCGTTTGTATACGTTCATTATAGTGAACACCTTGTTTTTTGTCAATCACCTTTGTAATTTTTCTTTCTTTTTGTTTTTTCTTCTTCATTTTTTCCTTTTTTTACAATGTTTTACAGCATTTTTGACAAAAGCGCCCACATTTAAAAAAGAGCGGCGCGCCTTTATTGACAAGCGTTCATATTTATGATATATCTTTTAAATAACGATTCACTACATTGAATATAGTTTCACTGTGCTGAATATAGCTTCAATTCAATAAATATCAAATTGAGGAGTGTTACGAATGTCAGAACTTAATTTAGCGCGTATCGGCAGCCTTTTAAAAACAAGACGTATTGATATGGGACTTTCTATCCGGGAGCTTTCCGCCAAATCAGGCGTTGCCGCCGGCACAATCAGCCAGATTGAAACCGGAAAGACATCACCAAATCTCGTGAGCGTTTATTCCCTCTGCGAGACATTAAATTTTCCGATTTCCGCGCTTTTCCTTGAAGACAACAGCGACAGAATTAAACTCATCCGCAAAGATGAGCGGTTTTCATTTACACGAAATACGAGCAACGGACAGACAATTACAGAGTCGCTCATCACAAAAGGCGATACAAAGATGTGGGGCGGTGTCGTTGATATGCCTCCAAACACCGATTCCGGTGACTATTATTATCATGAAGGCGAAGAATTTGTCTTTGTTCTTGACGGACAAGTGACATTTATGCTTGAGGGCGCACCGGATTACTGCCTTAATCCCGGCGACACGCTCTATTATCCAAATGAAATCGGCCACCGTTGGGAAAACGCAAGCGATACTCCGGCCAAATTTTTAATCGTATCAACATCAGAATTTAAAAACAGCAGTGAGGACTAAGCCTTACTGCTGTTTTTTCAAAGTCTTTTATGCAAAACTGCTTTTACGAAGCAGCCGCCGTCAGCTCTTAATTTCTCTTGTAAAACCTTCTCCCAATATCTGCCCGGCTTCTGTGACAACAACAAAAGCATCCGGATCAACCTCATAAACAATAGATTTCAGCCGGGCGAACTGATGACGGCGCACTGCACACATGAGAATATCACAGCTTTCCTTCCTATAACCGCCTTCACCTTTGATATATGTCACACCGCGTCCCAAATCTTCCATAACCTTCTCTCCAATATCCCGGCTTGCTTTTGAGACAACCATTACCATACTGCCTCTATCCACACCGTAAATAATACTGTCCACAAGCTTTGTCGTACAGAATAATGAAATCACACCGAACAGTCCGGCTTCAAAGTTATCAAACACAAGAATCGACGCCGCAATAATCACCCCGTCAATAATCAGCATTGCCCTTCCGATGGACAAGTGGGGAAATTTTCTCTGTATAAGGTAGGACATAATATCCGTGCCGCCGGTCGTTGAACCGCGAAGAAAAATAAGCGCCACGCCCGCGCCGACCAAAACACCGCCATACACCGAGCCTAAAAGCCTGTCGCCTGTATAGACAGGAAACAGCGGCGCCACAACCCAGTCCAGCATAATCGTATTAAAAATCAGCGTTTTAATTGTCTTTAATGCAAAGCCGTGACCGAGATACATAAATGCCAGAACAAGCAGCGGAATATTAATGGCAAGATTTAAGGCGCCAATCGGCAGTCCTGTCACATAGTTAATAAGTACCGCAATGGCTGATGCACCGCCCGGCGCAATATTTGCCGGCTCGATAAAGCATATAAGTCCAATCGCAAATATAAAAGAACCAATAATATCCGCACCGATATCTAATGTTATATTTTTTATCTTTTTCTGTCTGACTGTTAATTGTTTTTGTTTCATCCCGTACCTCCCAAAATCACCCAATCACGTCGTGGTTAATCTGACGGTAGAACATTTCTCTCACTGCACAAACGTCCGTTGTCTGTCCAAGTATCCACATCATTTTTGTGACTACCGTCTCCGTCGTCATATCATAAGCTTCCAAAAGCCCGAATTTCTCCTTGATTGTATAGCCCACCTTATAAACCTCCATATCACTGCCCTCATAAGGCACCTGTGTGGACATAACGACAATCTTTCCCAATGACGTCCAGCGCCTGATTGCTTTCATAAAGCTGTCATTTTCATCACACGGGACGCCGCCGACACCGAAGCTTTCAATAATTACGGCATCATAATCATCCTTAATATAATCAAAAATATCCGGTTTCATTCCGGGAATAAGCTTCATCAGCAAAATTCTTTCATTCAGGCAATGATAAAAGTCCGGCTTTTCCCTGTGTACTTCATCCTTAATATACCGGATAATTTTATTATTTCTTATGACAGCAATATCTGGAAAATTAATGCTTGAAAAGGCATTAAAGCTTTGGGAACGGCTCTTTCGCGCCCGCGTTCCGCAAATGACATGACCGTCAAAAATAATATTAACGCCCCATGACGCATCATCCGCCGCATATAAAAAGCTGTCATACAGATTTCTCTTGGCATCCGTCACTTCCTTATCGATTGGGCGCTGTGAACCTGTCAGAATGACAGGCTTCGGGCTGTTTTGTATAAGATAGGATAAAGCCGCCGCCGTATACGACATCGTATCTGTACCGTGCAGCACAATAAAGCCGTCATAGCTGTCGTAATTTTCTTCAATCGCAGCCGCAATCTTTACCCAGTGGCGCGGCATCATATTTGTACTGTCAATGTTAAAAAGCTGCAGCGTATCAACCGCACACAGTTCATAAACCGACGGTACAAACTGTAAAATTTCCTGCGAGCCAAGCTGCGGCTCTAATCCCTGTCCGTTGCTCTGCGAGGCAATCGTGCCTCCGGTTGCAATCAATAATATTTTTTTCATATTCGCAAACTCCTGATATTTTCAATTCTCACTTATGTTCATTATACCACGTGCGCAGGAAAGCAAGCGCCCGAAGGGCATTTGCTTTGCAAGCCGTGGATTGCCGGTATAATCGTCACGGACGTGACGGCAAGCTGACTTCGTCAGCTTGGATTGCACTCTGTGCAATCATTATACCATAAAATAAGCGGATAAGCCCGGTGCATGTTAAATTTTGCACCGGCTATCCGCCATTTTTTATTTTAGTATATTAAAACCGGTGTACCGATTTCAATATTTTCATAAATTGCCTGAACATTGCTGTACGGCGTATTCACACAGCCATGTGAACCGTTATAGTAATAAATAGAACCGCCAAAAGAGCTTCTCCAGCTTGCGTCATGGACGCCGTACATATTTCCGATAAAAGGCAGCCAGTAGGATACCTTCGATTCGTACGGATCATCCGGATTCGCACCGATTAACGTCTGATTTCTCAATTTGTTTAAAAGCTTATAGGCACCGGCCGGCGTCCCATGGCCTTCGCTGACGTTACCTGTCACAACATCGGTTTCTACAATCACCTTACCATTTTTATAAAACCACATATACTGGTCTGAAAGACTTATCTCAAGATATGTATCGCCAATCTGATTGCCCTCCCATGTCGGCGCCGTCGCATCATAAGTTACTTCTCTTGTCACATCTTTGCCGGCCTTAAGCTCCTCAATGATTTTTTCTGTTTCTGTCTCTGCCGCAATGGAAAAGCCAAGAGAACCTGAAAGTGATACAACATTGCCGCCGGTTGTCTTAAAATCATGGGGCTTTCCGTATGTCTCATACTTTTCCTCCATCGCCTCCATATATTTCTTGACCTTATCTTTATCAATTTCAATAGTACCGTCTTCTGTCTGCTTCAGAAATCTTTCCGAAACTGATGAATCAATGACCTCTTTCTCAGGTCCGATATTCAGCGTAATCGTTGCCTTCGTCAATTTTTTAATCGGCTCTGTCTTTTTCTTAAAATCTTCAGAATCAACCGTCACCTCAGGCTTTGTATAACAGTCAGCCGCATCAATGTCAAGACGCACCTCACCGGCCTTGATGGCATTGCCGACAGCCTCTGACAGCTTTTTAAAATCAATCTGGTTGCCTTCAACCTCAGGAATAATTTTAACGCCGTCACTAAAATCGACATAAGCATTCTGAGGCTCCACAATATCTTTCGTCATACAATCAAGCGCTTCTAACGCCTTATTAAGCTTATCCTCGTCATAACCATGACCGCCTGAAACTGTATAAAAATTTGTGTCCGATAAATTAAAAAGCCATTGCCATGCACCCTGCTGCTTTTTAATATCTGAAATGCCTTCAAATACAATCTTGTGGCCGATATCAGCGCCTTTGAGCACTTCACTGTCACCGCCCCGCTTAATGATTCTGAATGTATAGTCGCTGTGATAAGCTTCCAGAGCACGTTCAGCCTCATCTGCCGTTTTATTTGAAAAATTCATACCATTAATATATGTTCCGGGGTAAAATCTATCCATATAATAAATTGAAATCATCATATATGCCACAAACACAATCATCAGCGGTATACCGACAATAAGCGCACATGCAATGATTCTTTTCTTACGTTTCGTCATCTATATAACCTGCCTTAATCCTATACATATTCCACACTGTATCTCTTTTATTGTAGTATACGCAGATTTTTTATTCAAGCTGTTTTGCACTTCCAAATATTACATTTTCCTTACAATTTTTATAGGACTTCTCTGTTTTTTCCTTTAATGCACGCGCATAAGCCGGACTTCTTGTGGAAACACTACTGTCCGTAACTATAAACAATATTTTTCAGTAAGGAGACGAACATCATGGAAAAGAACCCAAGTATTGCATGTACAATCAAAGAATGCCGCTACCACTCAAACTGCTGCGATTATTGCACACTCTCTCAGATTAAAGTCGGTACACACGAAGAAAACCCTACAAAATGTGAATGTACAGATTGTGAATCTTTTGTCTTGAAATAAACAGAAGATTTGATTATCCACCGTTAATCCACATATATTGTGGTCAAAAATCGACATTTTGTGTACAGTTATACACGTTATGTGGATAAATTGTGGATAACTTCAAGTTATCCCCCGGTTAAACGCCATATTTTCCGGGGGATTATTAAAATAACCTTTCATTTTCATTGAAGTCTTTTGTTAAACATAGTACAATATTAAGAAGCCGTAAACAGACATCGTCCATGGCACATGAATGTGAAACTTTACGGCACCAGATTCTATATTTACTTAACAGAAGGGTTGTTATTATGAAAAGAGAAAAACTTTCTTCCCGCCTCGGATTCATTCTTATTTCCGCAGGCTGTGCGATCGGGCTCGGCAATGTCTGGCGTTTTCCTTATATCGTCGGAGAATACGGCGGCGCCGCCTTCGTACTTATTTATCTTCTTTTCCTTGTGATTCTCGGTCTTCCGATTATGACAATGGAATTTTCAGTCGGACGGGCAAGTCAGGTCAGCGCTGCCTTATCCTTTGATAAACTGGAACCGGCCGGAACCAAATGGCACTTATATAAATGGGGTGCAATGGCCGGAAACTATTTGTTAATGATGTTTTATACGACCATCGGCGGCTGGCTCTTACTTTATGTCTTCAAAAGTGCTTCCGGACAATTTGAGGGATTATCCCCGGACGGTATCGCCGCTTCTTTTTCAGAGCTTCAGGCGCAGCCGGGACTGATGACTGTCTGCATGATTATCGTTGTTGCTCTATGCTTTGCAGTGTGCGGCATGGGACTGCAAAAAGGTGTTGAGAAAATTACAAAGACAATGATGCTCTGCCTTTTAGCCCTCATGGTTGTTCTTGCATTAAAATCCATCACGCTTGACGGCGCCTCCAAAGGTCTTGAATTTTACTTAAAACCGGACTTTTCAAAGCTGGTTGAGCACGGTCTTGGCGAAGCTGTCTTTGCCGCCATGGGACAGGCTTTCTTTACATTAAGCCTCGGCATCGGCGCTATCGCAATCTTCGGCAGCTACATAGGCAAGGAACATTCTTTAATGGGCGAGTCCATCTACGTGACTGTCCTTGATACTTCCGTTGCCTTTATCGCCGGCCTGATTATCTTCCCGGCATGTTTTGCATTTAATATCGAAGCCGGCAGCGGCCCGTCACTACTTTTTATTACACTGCCGAACGTGTTTAACACAATGTCCGGCGGACGCTTCTGGGGCACACTGTTCTTCATCTTTATGCTGTTTGCAGCTGCCTCAACAATCATCGCAGTCTTTGAAAATATTATTTCATTTGCCATTGACCTCACAGGCTGCAGCCGGAAAAAAGCCGTTGTAATCAATCTGTTTGTGATTATTATTTTATCACTGCCATGTATCCTCGGCTTTAATGTATTAAGCGGCTTCACACCGTTTGGTGCAGGTTCAAACGTCCTTGATTTGGAAGACTTTATCGTCAGCAACAACCTGCTGCCGCTCGGAAGTCTTGTCTATCTGCTGTTTTGTACATCCCGCTACGGCTGGGGCTTCAAAAAGTTCACCGACGAGGCAAATACCGGCAAAGGCGTCAAATTCCCGAAATGGGCAAGAATTTATGTTTCTTATATACTGCCGCTGATTGTATTATTCATCTTCGTTCAGGGCTATGTAAGCAAGTTCTTTATGTAAGAAACCGATATGTGTTTTGATTAAAGGCTAAACTATAAAAAGAGGGTATCGCAAAATCGTCAAATTAGATGATGAAGCGATACCCTCTTTGTTGCTGTATTTTTTACTATACTATTTCAAAAATCAACGTTTATGATACTTTGTTCCCCTGCCGTTTCCCGTAATATACACAAATTCCTGTGAAATCAGGGCATTTAAAATGGTATGGATTTTAGATTTTCCGAATCTACTCAGTCGCACTATTTCACTCATTGACTTTCCCTCCGTTTTTGAAAGTATGTCATACACAATAACTTCCTCTGCTTTCATTGATTTTTTTGATTTCACAACAGGAAGCACTACTTTGATGGAATTTTCGTAAATTTCAAAAATCGGCTTTGATACGCTGTCTTCATAACATTCCTTAATTCTTCTTATCCCTGTTCCGAAAATCTCGACAAGCTTAAGCCGGTAAAAGACATTACTTATAATCGGATTTCTCAATTTTGAATAATTTCCTGCCAGATATTCTTCCTTTGATAATTCAAAAGGAAGTCCTCCCGGCGAAAAAACTTCGATTCTGTCATCAAACATAAACACCCTTATTTGCTCTTTAATATCCCATACCCGATGAATAAGTGCGTTGGCAATTGCCTCTCTGAAAGCTTCCGCGGGAATCCTTTCAACTTTTTTTCGAACTGCCCCCTCAATGACCTCGTATTGATAATAATCTTTATACATCTCATAAGCTTTATCATATACGGTTAAAATTGAAATATGTTCAAAAGTTTTCCGTTTCTGTATAATGCTTATAGATTCTCCAAACTTCCCTATATCAATTCCGGGATATGAATTATCGTCCGCCAAAATTTCAGCCGCAATATTATATCCCTCCTTCTCTGAATATAAATTTAAAGTTTTAAGCACATTTTTATCACACGCATCAATTCCTGTAATATCCATCAGCCTTTTTTCTAAAACTTTAAAAGTCAAATTTTGGTTATCTGCAGAAAGTTCTTCATAGCTGCTGTTGCGTCCCTCCAAAATAAGCCTTGTCAATTCAATCGTATCAACTTCAATCGTTGCCGTATCATTTCTTTTATATGCCTTTGATTTATACATATACGGCTTTTTCTTTCCGGCATGAACTGTGAGCACAACTGTATTTTCTCTCGTTATTTCAAGCTCATAATCCGGCTGAGGACTTACAGAGTCATTAATTTTATTTTCGATATCAAGACAGGTCTGCTCACAATCATCAACCCCTGTCGTAATCCCCTCATCATTAATACCAAAAACAATCTGTCCACCCTGATAATTTGAAAATGCACTCACTGTCTTTAAGAAAGTATTCGTAACCTTTTCCTTATATTCTAACCTTTTATTTTCTTTCATTAAAACCACCTCCAAAAAACGTATTTATCATAATTATATATTATCGTCTCAAATAAATCAATCGTATTTATTTTACGTTCGATTTCGTTTGATTAAAAGGGGGATTTTTACAACGAAAAGGGAGCATATCACATTACCGACAGCCCCCTGTGTTCGTTTTTATTGTTATATCTGTTAATACATTTTACTTGTCATATCCAAAGCACTCATATAGTCCTTCGTTATTCTCAAAACAAAATCCAAAACTGCCTTCATAGTCAAACATCGCTTCACTTTCTTTGACTTCTTTACCGTTATAATAAAACTCACCCTGTCCAATTCTTAATTCTGTTCCAAAAGGAATTAAGAAGCTTCCTTTGTCATCGATTAATGCCGTTTCTCCGTCTACATTTTCAATCAAATGATGATAGTCATAGCTTTCCACTTCCTGAATTTTATCCTTTACAAGTTCCTCTCCTTTTTCATTTGTTACCTTTTTGAAATTTCCCACTTCCTCAAAAACAACTTCATCTGACTTATAATCTACAATTTTTAGCGTGTTTAAATCTAAATAATAGTTTTTGTCCTTCTCTAACTCTTTAGTCAGATAATCTTTTTTCCCTTTCACATCATATGAAGACACACCGATAATTGCTAAACCTTCGCTATTTATCATGCCCTCTATTGTATCATTTCCTGTAGCAACATTTACTACGTTTTCGCCACTCATTTCAAATAATTGCAAATAAGTAAATCTTTCGTCTTCTTGGAAATAATATCTAAAGAACAGATTTTCCACCCCTGTATAATAACAAACAAGCGGTGACTCACCATCATTATATTCAAAAAGTAAATTTTCGTTTAGATCATAGTAATCGGTAGAGATTGCTACTAAACTTCCGTATGCCTCGCCTTCAAAAAGTTCGTCTCTGTTTTCATATAAATATTTATCACCTAAAACCCCCGTATATTTTCCTTGTAACTCCTTTGTCACATTTCCTTTTTCGTCGAGAAGAATCTGTTTTCCGTCTTCTTTTTCTGCCAGCCAGCCTATATTTCCTGCGGATACAATATCGGCATATTGACATTCTATCCACTTTTCTCCGTTCAGTTCCAATATTCCCATTTTGCCTTCGAAGTCTGCTCTAAGATACAACTTTTTGTTCATCGTTGTAAAATATAAATAATCATAAATCGGTTCTATAACTACCTCACCACTGCTGTCTACCAAACCATATAGAGCCGTTTCTTCAGACTTGCGTACAATTAAATAACCGTCCCGATAATCTTCAGGAATATAGTCCGTTGTAAAGTGAACGACGTCATCTTCCTTTCCCTCTATTTCCTCAGTTTGCTCTGTTTCTTCTGTTTCCTCGGTTTCCTCGGTTTCTTTTTGTTTTTCCACCTTTTGTTCCAGTTGGTTATCTGTATTATTCTTTCCACACGCACTTGAAATTGCCATCAATAATACTAACCCTGCCAAACCGATTCTTTTCTTCATTTCTTTTTTCCTCCATCTTTTATTTTTCTGCATTCATAATAAGATACTATTTTATAATAATATATTAGTAAATATATTTACTAAAATCAATAACACACAACAATATCATAGTAAAAATATTTACTAAATCCAATAGTAAACTTCTTTACTATGATATGCTTAGCAAATGAAAGAAAAAATTTTAACCCATACTTATATATCACGAATAAGAAATTTAAGAGAAGATCATGATAAATCACAACAGGAAATTGCTGATTATTTAGGTACATCACAGACGATGTATGCCCGTTATGAGCGAGGTGCCAATGAGATACCTGTCCGTCATATTATCGCATTGTGCAAGTATTATCATGTCAGTGCTGACTATATTCTCGGTTTATCTGATATAAAACAACCAATTAATCCCATTAAAAAAATGACGTATGATTTCAAATATCATATTCCATAATATATTTAGACAATAAAAAAAATAGCTAAGCGCACGCCTAAACCATTTTGGCTTAGCTATTTTCTATCGCTTAAATTTATCTGTAAACTATCAAGCTTTCCGCTAAATTTATTAAATCTTTTATTTGCATAATGACAAAATATACTTTTCTGCGAGTTATCATTTCTGCCCCATTTACCTTATATCTCCCACATATGAGATAAACTTTATATAGTCTTTTTACAAACAGCTTATTTTTCCCAAGCAACTGTTCCCTTTCACATATTTTTATGTTTACTGATATGTTGTCCAAAGTATATCCAATGCCATACTCATGCTGAATTATCATTTTTACAATCTCATTCATAACCTTGTCTGCTTTCTGCAAAGCCGCTTGAAACTTTCCTTTCTGCATCTCCTGATAAGCTTCATCCAGCTGATATCGAAACAGCTTAATTTTCTTTAATTCTGTTATATTTTTCTTCGACTGCATATTTTTACAATCCTTTCAAAAATTTTTTCACACATTCGATGAATGTATTCTTTTCTATTTCCATAAAAGACCATATAAATTTCGCGAATCAAAAATCTGTCTGCAAAAAGAAAAAGGCCTCACTTATTCAGCAAAACCTTTTATCTGTTATAACCATATTTTTAACTATTTATTTTTTCTCTCACCATCATCAGCGCATATCCAAGTAAATTCTGACCTTTCCACTTTGACCTGTCAAATCTGTCCGCCTCTTTCATAGATAGTCCGATACCCCAGATCCGGTCTTTAACTGCACATTCCGCTAAAACGGCATTTTGAGTATTTAAAAGCATTGCTCTTAAATTATCATTCTGCATAAACTTCGCTAACAATCCATTATATACAATAATTTGTCGGACACCATTCCAATGATGGTCATTATATCTCTCTACAAGACGTCCAAGCTGCTTGATATGAGAAACATCATCTTCTGCCAATATTTGTGCTGCCATATCGCTGTCCTTAAAACAAATTGCCTTTTGGTACATCATAAACTGTTCCATTGAAGAATAATTTATATTATCTACCCTAAAACAAGATGGATACCAGTTACTCAGATACCCATTTTCTTCATCAGGATTATGAAAACATATAATCCCCATCACATTTCACCAACTTTTTTTACTGCAAGATCTAATTCCAAATCATGAAGCCCATAATATGCTTTCATTAAAAAATCTAATGGAATCCTATTCACAACTTCTTTACTCGAAATATTATAATACCATTGATAATATGCATAAAATTCACCAATCCAATCCGGCATAAAACCATCGAGCGCCTTTCCTGATTTCAATACATATTTTTCATTCTCCGAAAAATATCTCCACAATTCTTTTGCGTCCATAGTATTTACATATGCCTTTGCTTCATCAATACTTTTTCTTGTTTTACTTGCCATATAAGTATTTATAAAATCTTTTGTATCTTTATCAGGAAATGTCTGCGCTACAAAATCAAAAAGCTTTCCCTGATTTTCCACAACATCGTCTAAATAAACATCTGAATATGCTCGCATTATCATCACATCATTATTTTTCATAAACTCCATACCTGTCACCGCAGATCCCCGCCTACAATTCTATATAATTATAATCGTACCCCAGTTCCTCCAGCAGATCGGCTTCCCGCCGATGGCATGTGAAGAAAATAATCTGTCCTTTATAATTTTTCACAAGCCAGTCTATAAGATTCCTAAGGCGCTCATCATCATAGAAGGCAAAAGCATCATCTAAAATCAGCGGCATACTTTCCTCGCCGAACATTATCTTTGCCGCACAAAGGCGCAGTGCAAAATAAAGCTGGTCTATCGTCCCGGCGCTCAGACGCTCCATTGGAAGCTGCTCTTTCAGATTGTCCATGCGAATGTTAAGTTTTTCATCAATATGAAAAGCACGTCCGCTGTCACTGCCCAAAATATGCCGGAATATATCTTCTGCCTCATCATTCATTCGGCTTCCGAAGGTTTCATGAATCTCACCGGATACTTCCTCGATCACTTGCTTTGCAAGCGACAGTGCGCGAAGCTCACTTTCATATTTCCCGGCACGTTCTTTAATCTCCGCCGAAGCTTCCTTCAGTGCCTCAAGCTTTGCTGCAAGCTCGTCGCGGCTCTCCTGCTCATACAAAAGCTTCTCTTTTTTGCGGATAAGCTTCTCTTTTTCCGAAACAAGCCCGTTAAAAATGCTGACGTCACGCTCATATTGTCCGGCCCCCATCATATCTTTGCCATACTTTTTAATATACGGTGCGAGACGGCTTGAAATCGCCTTAAGCTGTCCGCTCAAATCAGCCTCATCCATTCCCGGATGATATTCAGGCTTTTTAAAAGAAGTTTTTGCAAGACTAAAAAAAGCACCAATCAGTAAAAGCCCTGTCAAAACTTTCAAAAAAAGAACATCCAGCCGAAATCCAAGCTGCAATGCCATCAAAAGCACCGCCGCCGCAGTCAGCCCCAAAAATGCGCGAAACCAAAGCTGATGTGCAAAATAATGCTCTGTCCTGTTTCTTTCTGTCTGATTTTTCTGCTTTTCCTCATGAAGCATACGCGAAGTCATCTGGTACTGTTCCAAAAGACCGCGCCCCTCCATCCGCTCTTTGCGCTCACAACTCTGAAAATGTTTCATATCCTCCCGGCATTCCAAAAGCTTCGCCTCAAGTAAGCGTTCATCACGCTCAAGTGCTGCAATATGTTCATCAATTGCCCCCATCTCAGAAAGTGCCTGTTCGGTCTTTTCAATCTGTTCCCTGATGTCAATCGCTCTATTGCCGTTAATCTGACGTTTAATCTGACGCTCACGTCCGGAAAGCTGCAAGAGCGCCGCACCAATATCGACCGACTCATTCTTTCCCATAGACATGTTGGCAATATATGTCTGAAGCACCGAGGAAAAGCCGTCCTCAATACGGCTCTCCTGCTGCCGTACACTGACTGTATTCTTAAAATTCGCCTCATTAAGACCGGCAACCAGACTGTCTATCTGCTCATTTTCAAGAAAAAGCTGCTTTCCCGACGTCTCATCAAAGATACGGAAAACCTCATCTTCCTTATAAAAATTCCGGTAGAGGCGGTAAGTATGTCCTTTATGCTCAATGACCATCAGCCCTTCATAGCACTGACCATTTTCCCACGGCTTATACCTCGTATAATCATCCTTTGCGGCGCCTTTGCCCCTGCCCCGTTTAAGTCCAAAAAACATCCCGTGGATAAACCGGTGCATCGTTGATTTTCCGGCTTCATTGCCGCCATAGATAACATTCACCCGCGGGCCAAGCTCAGTCTGTCTGTGATGAAATTTTCCAAAGCCTATCAAATCCAGTGATTTTATAATCATCTTCTATTCTCTCCGTCACTTTAATTTAAGCAAAGCCTGTATGCCATAATACAGCGCTTTTTCTCTGACATCCTCATGTGCTTCAAGACTTCTTACATGCTCAATATATTTTCCGATAATGTTATCCTTATTCTGAGCATATAAAAGATCAAAATCATAATCCGGCACTGTGTTGTCCTCAATCTCCACAATCCGGCCAAGCCGCTCTAAAAGCCTGTAATCAGGCTCAACCTCCGGCGCAAGAAAACCGCCTAAAATAAGCTTATAGATGTTGTCCCTGCCGCGGCGCTCTATCTCATCCCTGACAATATCTGCCGCCATTGCCCATGGCATCTTACTGTCCATACGCACCGGAAGATGGATGTACTCACGCTTTGCAGACGGTATAAACTGAATGTGCATCGCCCCGTCCTCAAAAACACCTTCCACATAGCCGTGGCTTCCTGTATCATTCCTGTCAATCGGCTCAAGCGCCCCTGAATAAGCCGCCGCATCGGCCTTCAAAATCTCAGGCTTGTGAATATGTCCAAAGGCAACATAATCAAAGCCGGCATCAAAAAGTCCACGGCCAACCGGGATATGCTTATCATCGCCGCCATGAGCAAGAAGTATATGACATCCCGGCTTATTTGCCGGACGCGCCTTATCATAAAGCGGCTCTGTAATCTCATAATGCTCATAACTGAGTCCGTAAATATACGTCTGCTTGTCCTCAAAATAAAGACATGACAGCTTCTGATTCTTAAAAAGATAAACATTATCCGCCCACTTAAAATCTCTGTAGTATGAATTTGCCCCGATATAATCATGATTTCCTGCAATCATCACAACTCTCGTCGGATAAAGCTTCTCAAACCTGTAGTTTACTTCCTTAAGTTCACGCTTTAACGGCTGTCTGTGAAATAAATCGCCTGCAATAAAAAGAAAATCTGCCTGTCTCTGAGCGGCTGTCTCAAGCACCCTGTCAAAGCTGTCCCATATTTCCTGTGCCCGCTCATCCTCCCAGAAAAGGCCCTTATCCGGCCTCGCTCCAAGATGAACATCCGCTATATGAATAAATCGCACACCGCCGCCTCCTATCCTGTATCACTTATCTGTACATACCTTTGTGCTTAGTATTTACTGTACTCATTTCCGTATTGCGTCTGTCTGCTCCATATATTGCCATTATACATGATTCATCACACAATTTCAAGAACAAACGTTCTGTCTTTTTTTATTTTGGTCGACTTCATCGCACTCAAAACTGATATTGCAATTCAAAATAAAACCGGCCAAATTATCCACATTTGAATAACCCGGCCGGCACTTTATCCACTATTTTAAAAATTATAATTCACAGTTGTTGACAGTTCTTGGGAATGGAATGACATCGCGGATGTTTGACATACCTGTGAGGTACATCACGCAGCGCTCAAAACCAAGTCCGTAGCCCGCATGGCGTGTTGAACCGTATTTTCTGAGGTCAAGATAGAAATCATAATCCTCTTTCTTAAGACCAAGCTCATCCATTCTTGCCACAAGCTTGTCATAATCATCCTCTCTCTGGCTGCCGCCGATAATCTCACCGATACCCGGCACAAGTAAATCCATTGCCGCAACCGTCTTGTTATCATCATTAAGCTTCATATAAAAAGCCTTGATTTCCTTCGGATAATCTGTGACAAATACAGGTTTTTTAAATACCTGCTCTGTTAAGTAACGCTCATGCTCTGTCTGTAAGTCTGTACCCCACTCAACCTTATAATCAAACTTATCATTGTTTTTCTTAAGAATCTCAATCGCTTCTGTGTATGTCACATGACCGAAATCTGACTCTGCCACATGTTTCAGCCGCTCGATAAGCCCCTTATCCACAAACTGATTAAAGAACTTCATCTCCTCCGGTGCATTTTCCATCACATAGTTAATGATGTACTTCATCATGCTTTCCGCAAGATCCATGTTATCCTGTAAATCAGCGAAGGCAATCTCCGGCTCAATCATCCAAAACTCTGCTGCATGACGTGTTGTATTGGAATTTTCAGCACGGAAAGTCGGTCCGAACGTATAAATATTTCTGAATGCCATCGCATATGTCTCGCCATTTAACTGGCCGCTGACTGTAAGATTCGTCTCTTTGCCGAAGAAGTCTTCTTTGTAGTTAACTGTGCCGTCCTCGTTTTTAGGCACATTGTTCATATCCAGAGTTGTCACCCGAAACATCTCTCCGGCGCCCTCGCAGTCACTGCCCGTAATGAGCGGTGTATGAACGTAAACAAAGTCTCTCTCCTGGAAAAACTTATGAATCGCATAAGCAATTAAAGAACGGACACGGAATACTGCCTGAAAAGTATTTGTTCTCGGTCTTAAATGAGAGATTGTTCTTAAATATTCAAATGTGTGACGTTTTGGCTGCAGCGGATAATCCGGTGTTGAAGCACCCTCAACTGTCACTTCTGATGCCTGAATCTCAAACGGCTGCTTTGCATTCGGTGTTGCCACAAGTGTTCCTCTGACAATCACTGCCGCGCCGACATTCAATTTACTGATTTCATCAAAGTTACTTAATTCATTATGATAAACGACCTGAAGTGTCTGGAAATAAGTACCGTCATTGATGACTAAAAACCCGAAAGCTTTTGAGTCTCTGACATTACGAATCCAGCCGCCGATTTCAACTTCTTTGTCGATATAAAGCTCGCTGTTTTTATATAGTTCTCTTACAGTTGTCAATTTCATGACTATTCTCCTCCATTTCAGTTTTTATTAAATATCATAGCACACATTTTTGCTTTTATCAAATATAATTCCTTATGTTCTTTAATTTTAAACCGCCTTATTTTGAATGATTTTGCATATACATCCTATTTTTGTAAATATCTTTGCAAAAAATCATAAATTCAATAAATTTTTATGCAAAATTAACTATTGTATTTTTGCTGTTAAAGTGTTATCATACTAACAACTTCTGATAGAGGCGCGGAAACGACCAAGCTGTTTGAAGTCGGCAGACGTTTGACAGACAGCCGCAGCAATTCCGCCGAACTGCTTCTTTAGGCATAAAGACGCGGTGGGTTTATGGAGAATATCCATAAGACTGTCTGCATATATTTGCAGTTGTGCTATCTTATTGTATCGTATATTCAGGTCAGTAAGTAGCATCTTACTGACCTTTTTTATTGTATCATTACCCATATAC